>Ga0111538_10011441_pt1 | contig 11766 bp, 9 predicted proteins | sample SoiMethybrSBSTD1_FD_79669 | JGI IMG/M metagenome (GOLD analysis project Ga0111538, IMG submission 79669) | Bulk soil microbial communities from a Populus tree surrounding site in Tennessee, USA - Soil MetaG P. TD hybrid SBSTD1 (version 2)... | ecosystem: Environmental > Terrestrial > Soil > Tree...
ACTTCTGCTGGAACTGCTCGTTGAGCTGCTTGATCTGGGCCGCCTGCCCGCCACGGACCTCCTGGTCCCAGACCGTGAGCGTGACGTCACCGGCCGCGGCGACGTCGGGCTTCTCGACGGTGCTGGACGCCTTCTCGTCCTGCTTCTTGGCGTTCTCGTCGCCGTCGCCGCCCGGCGATCCGCAGCCGGCTCCGACGAGCGCCGCGAGCATCAGGGTCGCGATCACCCACCTTCTCATCCCTCTTCCTCCTTCATCGATACTGCGGCCAGCGGGCCCGGCAGGGTGAGACCCTGCTCGGCGCCCGCCTGCACGAGGGCGGTCCGCGTCGCCGCGCCGGCCAGCGCCGTCGGCACCTTCACCGACAGCGAGGCGTACAGCACGGCCCAGCGCAGCCGCTCCTCGAGCGAGAGTCCCAGGCGATCCGCCCAGACGAACGCCGCCGTGAACAGGTCGCCCGCCCCGGTCGTATCGACCGCCTCGACCGCCATCCCCGGCACGCGGAACACACGGCCCTCGCAGGCCGCGACCGCGCCTTCTGCTCCCAATGTGACAACCGCGCACGGCGCCCGCTCGGACAGGCCGCGGACGGACCGTTCGCAGTCGTTGGTTCCCGTCATCAGCTGTGCCTCGCGCTCGTTGATGATGAGCGCCCGTACGCGGCTCAGGTCAGCCGGCGCGACGGCGTCGGCGCGCGCCTCGTCGTCGCCCGCCGTCGCGTACAGCGCGGCGCCGGAAGGCACGAGCTCGAGCCGCGGCAGCGAGATGACGACCGCGGCGGGATCGACCGCGGCGACCTCAGCCGCCGTGGCCTGCTCGCCGGGGTCGTAGGTCGCCATCGCACGCTCGTCGCCGACCGGCATGACCGCGGTGGTCGCCGTCCGCCCGACGGTCCGGCCCGCCCACGTCACTCCCTCGGCGCTGAGGGCGTCGCGCAAGAAGTCGCCGTCGGGGTCGGCGCCGATCGGCGAGACGAGCGCGACCGACAGGCCGAGCCGCGCGAGCCCGACCGCGGTGATCGCGCCGCCGCCGGGCGAGCGCAGCAGGTCCCGCGACCGGCGCTCCTCCCCCGGGCCCGGCAGGCTCTCGAGGCCGGCGAACGTGATATCGACGAACGCGAGCTCGCCGCAGGCGACGTCCACGCTCACCGTCCGAACACCTCCGCGAGCGCGGGGATCTGCGCCCGGTAGCCGTCGAAGATCTCGCGCGCGACCGTGACCGACGGCACGAGCGGGTGCAGCGCCAGCGCGCGGATCGCCAGCGTCGCCGAACCGCTCAGCGCCGCGCCGATCGCGGTCCGCTCGACCTCCTTCATCGTCTCCACGAGGGCGCGCGCGTGCGCAGGCATCTCGCCGCAGGCCAGCGGCACCGGCCCGGCACGGCCGACCACCGACGGCACCTCGACGACCGCGTCGCGATCGAGGAACGGCAGGCTCGTCTGGTTGGCCGTGTTGAGGATCAGGACCTGGCGCGTGTTGAGCGCGAGCGCCTCGAGCACGGCCATCGCCTCGCGCTCGTAGCCCCCGCCATCGGACGTGTCGTGGTCGTGGGCGTCGCCGGCGGCGTCGCGCGCCTCGGCCATGTAGGTCCGCTCGCGGTCGTGCCGGGTGGCGCGCCAAGCGGCCAGCGCGGCCGCGTGGTCGTCGCCGTTGAGCGCGTAGAACTCGCGCTGCTGCTCGAGCAGGAAGCGCCCGCGCGGGTTGTCGCTGCGCCGCAGCGCGGAGATGGTGTCGGAGCCGTAGTAGAAGTAGTAGAGGTACTCGTTCGGGATCATCCCGATCGAGCGCAGCCACTCGCCGCCGAACAGGCGGCCCTCCTCGAACGTGGCGAGCCGCTCGTCGTCGGCGAGCAGGTCCTCCAGCAGCTCGCCGTCGCGGTCGCGCACGCCCTTGAGCCAGCCGAGGTGATTGAGGCCCGCGTAGTCGAACCACAGGTCGCGCGCGTCGCGGCCGAGCGCAGTGGCGACGCGGCGGCACAGGCCCGACGGCGAGTCGCAGACGCCGACGGCGCGGCCGCCGAGGATCGGTTGCACGGCCTCGGTGACCATGCCCGCGGGGTTCGTGAAGTTGATGAGCCACGCCTCTGGGGCGCGTGCGGCCATCATCTCGGCGAGCGCGGTCATCGCCGGGATCGTGCGCAGCGCGAAGCAGATGCCGCCGGGGCCGGTGGTCTCCTGCCCGAGCACGCCGAGCCCGAGCGGGACGCTCTCGTCGACCACGCGACCCTCGAGCTGGCCGACGCGGATCGCGCAGAACACGAAGTCCGCGCCGTCCACCGCGTCCTCGAGCACGGTGGTCGTGCGGAACGGCAACCGCTGCTCGTGCTCGGCGGCGAGCCCTTCGAGCACCGCGCCGATGCGCGCCAGCCGCGTCTCGTCGATGTCGTGGAGCACGACCTCCTCGAGCCCGAGCCGCTCGGCCTTCTCCATCAGCGCTCCGTAGACCAGCGGGACGCGGAACCCGCCGCCACCCACGACAGTCAGCTTCATGCGACGGTGACCTCGACGCCGAAGCGCTCCGCCGCGGCGTTGCAGCTGTCCGGGACCGGCGCGTCGGTGACGATCGTGTCGAGCGCCCGGGCGTCGGTCACCCACACCATCCCCGCCATCGAGAACTTGGCGCTGTCCGCCAGCAAGGCGACGGTCTCCGCCGCTTCGATCATCGCGCGTTTGATCGGCACTTCCACCATGGTCGAGTCCCAGACGCCGAGATCCGAGTCCACGGCGCTCGTGCCCAGGAAGAGCACGTCGGCCTTGAGCTTACGAAGCGCGTCCTCGGCGATGACGCCGACGAGCGAGCGGTAGTTGCGGCGGACGATCCCGCCGGGCAGCAGCAGCTCGATCGCCGGGTCGGGCACGAGCTCCTCGTAGACCGCGAGGCTCGAGGTGACGACCGTGATCTGGCGGCCGTGCAGGTGCCGCGCCGCCTGCAGCGTCGTGGTCCCGATGTCGATCATCACCGTCTGGCCGTCCTCGACCAGCTCGGCCGCCGCGGCGCCGATGCGGTCCTTCGAGTCGAACCGCTCGACCGCGGTCTCCTCGAACGGCGGCTCGGTGCTGGCCTTGACCGCGCCGCCGCGGACGCGCTCGAGCTTGCCGGCGCGCGCCAGCTCGCGCAGGTCGCGTCGCACAGTCATCTCCGACACGCCGAAGCTCTCGGCCAGGTCGGCGACGTGCATGGCGCCGGCGCTGACGGCGTCCAAGATCTCCTTGCGCCGCTGCGCCGGGATCGTATGTCTGGGAGTTGGTGTTGCCGTCAACGCAAGATCACTTTCGCACACCTTCGAGCGTCTTCTGTCGGGGCCGGAGAGGAGAGGTCTGGCGGCCGATCGCGGGTGGGCGGGCGCGGAGCCGCCCACCCGCGTTCGACGTCAGCGCGCCCGGACGACCATCCTGGTCGTGGCGCCGCCGCGGGTGACCCGGACCACGACGCGCGGCCTCCGGGCCAGGTCGGTGCGGCTCGTGAGCGTGGCGCGCACGCGGCTCGCGCCCGAGCGCGTGATGACACGGTGCGTGCCGGCCAGGCGCAGGCTGGCCTTGAACCGCTTGGGCTTCTTGGCCTTGTCGGCGTCCTTGACGACGCAGCGCACGGTCCGGCTGTCGACGACGCGGCAGGTGACCTTCACCTTGCCCGCCGGCCCGCGCTTGCCACGGGGGCCGCGCGGGCCAGGCGGACCAGGTGGGCCGGCGGGCCCGGCCGACTGCCGTGGCAGTGTCGCCGTGCCGGGCGCGTAGTCGCCGTCGCCGCTGTAGACCGCCCGCAGGACGTGGTGCTTGAGCGTCCCGCTCGGATCCGACACGCGCAGCTCGGCGTGCCCGTCGCCGTCGAGCGCAATCGGCCCGCTGATGTACACGCCGTCCTTCTGGAACCGCACCGTGCCGGTCGGCGTGCCGGGGAACGGATCGTTGCCGGTCACGTCGACGCTCAGCAGCACCTGCTGGCGGGCGCCGTGCTCGTCGTCGTCGGCCGCCCCGCGCGTCGCCGTGAACCACAGCTTCGGCTTGGCGAGCGCGAGGTCGAGCGCCTGCACCTCGTCGTCGGGCGTCTCGAACGAGATCAGCGCCGAGCCGTCGCGGGCGAGCGCCGCGTACGCCGAGGACGTGAGCGGGATGTTCACGATCTTCGTGCCGCCGGTGAGGTTGACGACCATGTCGCGGATCACCCGGCCGCTCATGTCCGGCGACCACGGCGGCGTCGCGCCGTCGGTCACCGCGCACGGCGTCATGCCGTAGTCCGGCGGCGGGTCGGCGGCCGGCGAGCAGCTCGTCGTCCACACCGGGATGTAGCCCTCGACGCCCGACCACAGGAACACGTGCGCCCGGCCCGGCCCGCTCGAGGTCAGCCGGACCTCGGCCTTGTTCGAGCGCAGGTTCACGGTCGCCGAGGTGATCTTGTCGTTGGCCGGCGCCGGGTCGCGACCGGCGATCGGGACGCCGTCGACGGCCGACTGGTGGACCGTCTGCGGCGAGTCGACGCCGTCGAGGTTCGAGCTCGAGATCGTCGGGTCGGGCGGCGTGGTCGGTTGCCCGGGCGGCGGCGTGTAGCTGTCGAGCACCGCGTGGCCCCAGGCGTACGGGTTCGACTGCACGCTGCCGGCCGACGACCACGCGCGGCGCGCGCTGTTGTCGATGTGCCGGAGCGTCGTGGTCCCGGCCGCCGCCGTGTTGTCGTTGTCGTAGGGCGTGATGTTCAGGCCCATGTGATCCGTGCTCGGCGCGGCCGGCAGGGCCGCGAACGGGATCTTGACCTCGATGTTGTAACCGCCACCGGTGTACGAGTGGTCGGTGGTCGTCTGGTTGTCGCCGACCCAGGTCGCCGACGACTTGACCACCACGCCGGGCGCGTTCGGGGCGCCGGCCACGGTGGCGGCCAGCGGGCCGGTCGAGTAGCCCTGGTGGTTGTCGGCGTCACGCGACCAGCACGGGCCGTTGACCCCGTTGCCGTTCGTGTTGCCGGGGTCGTTGGTGTACGGGAAGACGCCGAGCTTGAACGCGTTCGCCGTCTCGCGCAGCGTCTCCATCGCGTTGCCGCGCGGGTCGATCAGGATCTCGACCGAGTCGGCCAGCCAGTGCGCGACGCACTCGGCGGGCGTGACCGCGTACGCCTGGTAGTCGTCGCGGACGTGGATGAACACGTACAGGCTGTTGTCGCGGTGCGTGATCTTGGCGTACGTGCTCGTCGCCGGGTCGCCGATCGTGCCGGTGCTGCCGCAGTCGACGCCGACCGGCGTGCAGTCGCCGCCCTCCCAGCGCTTGCCGACGTCGAGCGCCGGGCCGTCGTACTCGCCCGCGGTCTCCTGCGCATCAACCGTCGGGGTGGCGTCGGCCTCCGGCACGGTGGTCGTCGGGACGACGGTCATCGTGAGGTTCTCGGAGCCCGAGCCCGGGGCCGGCGTGTCGTACGTCGTCGCGATCTGGATCGTCTTGTCCTGGGTGTCCGGCAGCGTGACGTCGGTGTTCGTCAGGTCGAAGTTCACCGTCGCGTTGGCGCCGGGCGCGAGCGTGCCGTACGGCTTGCTCGTCGCGTCGGCGGTGAAGCCGGCCGGGAGCGTGAGCTGGACGTCACCGGTCTGCGGCGTGGTCGACCAGTTGTGGACCTTCACGGGGATCGTGCGGGTCTCGCCCATGCCGATCGACTGCGCGGCCGGTGATAGGCCGATGCGCAACGCGCGCGGCGCCGTGTTCGTGAGCCAGTTGTCGTACTCCTCCCACTTGCCCCACCGCTGGAAGCGGCCCTCGACCGGCGACACGACGCGCACGACCGTGTCGGTGTAGCCGGTGTCGCCGCCGGTGCTCAGGAGCGCGGAGACGCGGTAGTTCGTGTTGACGGCAGCGCCGGCGGCCGGCGTGACCGTGAACGTGGCGGTCGACTCGTTGTTGGGTCCGATCGGGCCGATCGCCTTCGCCGGGTCGGTCGTCCAACCCGCCGGCACGGTCAGCGCCACCGTGCCGGCGGGCAGGGTCCCATCCCCCGACTTCGCGTGCACCGTCACCTGGAACGGCACGCCCGGGGCGTTGAAGAAGCTCGAGCTGGTGAGGTACTCGAGCGTGCCCAGCGGGAGTCCGCCTGGATCGGGCTTCGTGGCCCCGTAGAGGATCGCCTCGTCCTTGCCGGCGGCCGGGTTGGGCGTCGTGCCGTCGGCGTTCACGTTCGGCTGGAACGGGACGAAGCTGTCGGTCATGCCGAAGCGGCTGCAGCCGGGCGCCTGCAGGCCCTGGAACATCACGCGGCTCTGCGTCGGGTAGGCGCGTGAGCCCTCCATCGCGACCTGCGCCCACGTCTTGGCGGTGCCGGGCGCCTGGCCCTGCAGGTTGCCGACCGGCCACTTGTACGGCGACTCGTAGCCGGTCCACACGCCCGCGACGGCGCTGAGGTTGGTCGCGGCGGGGACGAAGCCGGTGGTGCAGTCGGCGGCCGCGGTCGTGCCGCCGGTGCCGGTGGTGGCGCCGCCCGAGAAGACCTTCTTGACCTGCCAGGTGCTGAGCGCGTGCGGCCCGGTCAGCTGCTCCGGGAACATCGTCGGGTCAGCCGCCGCCTTGACGCCCTCCCAGATGTACCGGCCGGCCTGCTGGTGGTTGCCGTGTCCGGCGGCCAGCGACGGCGTGAAGCCGATGTAGATCTCCGGCTGGGTCATGCGGATGATCCGCGTGACCCGGCGCAGCGTTTCGGTCTCGCCCCAGAAGTGCTGGGTGAGCGGCGCGGTCGTGTTGTAGAAGAAGTCGACGCGGTCGAGGTTGAAGATGTCGACGGTGCCGGACCGGTAGTGCGCGATGCGGTCCTCGTTCTCGCGCCGCAGCCCGAGCGCCGGGCCGATCTCGGTGCCGACGGCATTGCCGCCGCCCTCGCCGCGCGTGACCATGATGATCCCGCAGCGGGTCCCGTACTTGGCGTGCCACACGCCGCACGGGCCGATGATGCTGGTGTCGTCGTCGGGATGCGCCCACTCGCCCAGCACGTCGAGCTTGACGGCGTCGTCCGCCGTGTAGCCGCTGGGCGGTGCCGCGACCGCCGGTGCCGCAGTCGCGAGCACGGCCGATATTGCCGCCACGATCCCGAGCAGACGCTTCACCTTCGACCCCCTCCTCCGCACATCTTCGGACGACTTCGAACAGCTCCGAGCGGGGCGACTCTATGCGGCACGCGCCCAGCCGTCAAGGCGCGCGCCAACTTCGAACATCACCGCACATCCTCAGCCGACTCTCGGCCGGCGACAACCGCGGGGTCAGACCGCCAGCGGAAGCGCGGGCAGGCCGCGCTGGGTGCCTTCGGCGATCAGCCGCTCGCGGCTGACGGCGCCGCCGGAGCCGGTGTGCATCGTCACCGACAAGGCGGCGTAGAGGTTCGCCCACGAGAGGGCGGTCTCGGAATCGGCGCCGTTGAGCTCGGCCCACGCGAACGCGGTCATGAACAGCTCCTCGGCCCCGGTCGTGTCGACGACGGGCTCGACGTGGTGGCCCTCGACGCGCACCACGCGGCCGTCGATCGACGCCAGCGCGCCGTCGGGTCCGAGCGTCACGACCACAGTCTCGGCGGCCGCGGTGAGCTTCGCCACGGCCCGCTCGGGATCGGACTCCCCGGTGAGGATCGCGCTCTCGCGGCGATTGACGAACAGGCCGCACGGGCGGCGAGCGACCTGAGGTACGCGGCCCGCGTACGCGCGGGCATCATCCTCGCCGCAGGTCAGGTACGAATTCGGACCCGGGGGCAGCAGGTCGATCTGCTCGAGCGTGGCGGCGACGGCGCGCGGCTCGTGCGCTTCGATGTCCGCCGCGCGCGCTCGCAGGCCGGGATCGACCGTGATCATCGCGCGGTCGCCCTCGACCGGCAGGACCACTGTCGTGGGGGTGCGTGTGCCGACGTACGGCGCCACCTCGACGCCCTCGTCCTCGAGCGCGCGGCGTACGTACCGGCCGGCCAGGTCGTCCCCCAGCGGGGCGATCAGCGCCGTGCTCAGGCCGAGGCGGGCGGCGCCCAGCGCGATGATCCCGCCGCCACCGGGAGACCGCAGCATGTCGCCCGCGAAGCGCTCTTCGCCGGGTGCGGGCAGGCCTTCGAGCCCGACGAACGTGTAGTCGAGGTACGTCGGAGTGAGGACGACAACGTCCATGTCAGGCACCCGAGCCTGGGAGAGTCACGCCGCCAGGATATCTGCGATCCCCGCGGCCGATAGTTCAGCCTTGGGGACGAAGCCGCGCGCGGGGGTATGCGCGAGGCAGGGACCGTAGTCGCTGCGGTCCCGGCTGGAGGTGAGAACGATGAGCGGCGCGGAGGGGTCGACGCACAGCCGCTCGGCTACCTCGAAGCCGTCGACGTCGGGGAGCTGGACGTCGAGGAGGATGAAGTCGGGCCGCAGCTCCCGTGCGGCGTGGATGGCCGACATCCCATCCTCGGCCTCGCCTACGACCTCGTATCCCTCGAGCTCGAGCAGGCGGCGCGCCGCAGCCCGGAACCCGGGGTGGTCGTCGACGATGAGGACGGTTTCTGCCATAGGGAGAGTGTCGTGCCGAATACCCGTTTCCCCCAGGCGGTCACCCTGTGAACCTAAGGAGGGAAAACCGCACCATTACCGGAGGGCTGGCTGGGGTTCGTTAGCGTGCCTTGGCGTGGAGACGCTCACGTGGCCCCAGGTGCTCGCGTGGCGGATGCAGCGTCAGCAGCTTACGAGGCGGGCGCCGCGGGCCGAGGCGCTGGCGGTCGTACGGGCGATCGCGGGCCTGCACGCCCAGCTCGCGTCCTCGGCGGAGCTGACCCTGTGGGCTCGGGTGGACGGTCTCGAGGCCGGGGCGGTCGACGCGGCCGTCTGGGAGGCGCGCACGCTGGTCAAGACGTGGGCGATGCGCGGCACGCTGCACCTGCTGGCCGCCGACGAGCTCGGGCTATGGGTCGGCGCCCAGGGCGCGTTGAAGCCGCGCCACCACGTGGGCTCGTGGCTGCGCCATCACGGCCTGACGCGCGAGCAGGCGGACGCGATGCTGGCCGCGATCCCGGCGGCGCTGGACGGGCAGATGCTCACGCGCGAGGCGCTGGCGGACGAGGTCGCCCGGCTGACCGGCATCGCCGGGATGGACGGCAAGCTGCGCGGCGGCTTCGGGGATCTGCTGAAGCCGGCGGCGTTCGCGGGCGATCTGTGCTTCGCGCCCAGCGAGGGCCGCAACGTGCGGTTCACGCGGCCGGCCGACTGGCTGCCCGCGTTCGAACCCCACGACGCCGTCGCGGCTCAGATCGCGGTCGGGCGCCGCTATCTCTCCGCGTACGGCCCGGCCACCCGTGAGACGTTCGCCCGCTGGTTCGGCATCACGTCGCCGGCGCAGGCGGGTCGCTGGCTCGCTTCGGTGGAACCGGTCGAGGTCTCGGTCGCGGGTGTGACGATGCTCGCGCTCGCCGACGACCTCGCATCCCTCCGCGCCGCCGAGCCCACCGGCGCCGTGCGGCTCCTGCCGGCGTTCGACCACTACGTGGTCGCGGCGCCGCGCGACATGCTCTCCGAGGAGAAGCGCGGGCTCGTCTACCGCCCGCAGGGGTGGCTGTCGCCGGTGTTGGTGGTCGACGGAGTGATCGCGGGCGTGTGGTCGCGCGAGGAGGCGGTGGTCGAGATCACCCCGTTCGGCCGCGTGCCCCGCGCGGTTCGCTCTGGCGTGGAGGCCGAAGCGGAGCTGCTCGGGGCGTTCCTGGGCTTCGCTCCGGACGTGCGGTGGCGCGATCGAACTGCGGCTGGGTAGGGCGGCGGGGACGCCGCCCTACGGCTCGGTACCCGGCCGCCGCAGAGCGCCAACGCGCCAGCGTGTCGACTTTCCCGCGCTATGCGCGGGTTACTCGACAACTCGCTCGGCCCGCTGGCGCAACACGACCGCCCGCGGCCGACCACACGTGGCGGCCACAGCGACGGATCAGCCGGCGGCAGGCGGCTCCGGCGGCGGGGCGGACGGCGCGGGCGTGGCGGGCGCCACGGCGCGGCGCTGGATGTCGACGAGCTCGATGTTCGTCTCCATGATCCGGAACAGCACGATGATCACCTCGAGGATGATGCGCGTGTAGATCAGGTACAGCAGCGCGAAGATCGGCGCCACGATCAGCGCGAAGAGCACGGCCCCGCCGCCGCTGTCGCTCGCCGCGGCGGCGATGATGAACACCAGCGCCCCGAGGCCGATCACGATCATCGAGATGACGTAGACGACCTTGATCACCTTCGTCGTGATCAGCGACGAGAACGAGACGTCGAACAGCGACGCGAAGAAGCCCTTTTGCATGGACGGGATACTGGGTGGTAACCCGGACGGAACCGGTCAGGAGACCAGACCGCGGTACAGCTCGGAGGTCTGGCGCGCGATCGCCGACCAGTCGAACTCCCGCACAGCGCGCGAGCGACCCGCGCGGCCCATCTCCGCCGCACGCTCCGGGTCGCGCACGAGCGCGTTGACCCGCTCGGCGATGCCGTTGACGAAGCCGTCCGGATCGCGCGGCTCGATCGAGCCCTCGGCGGACTCAAACGGGACGAGCAGTCCGGTCTCGCCGTCGACCACGACCTCGACGATGCCGCCCGTGGCGGTGGCCACGACCGCGGCCTCGCACGCCATCGCCTCCAGGTTCACGATGCCCAGCGGCTCGTAGATCGACGGACACGCGAACACGGTCGCGTGGCTCAGCAGCTGGATGACCTCGGGCTTCGGGAGCATCGCCTCGAGCCAGATCACGTTGCCGCGCTCGGCGCGCAGCCGGTCCACGCGCGCCGCGATGTCAGCAGCGATCTCCGGCGTGTCGGGCGCGCCCGCGCACAGCACGAGCTGCGCGGCCTCGTCGAACTGCAGCGCCGCGTCGACCAGGTACTGCACGCCCTTCTGGCGCGTGATCCGTCCCACGAAGACCACCGACGGCCGCGAAGGATCGACGCCGTGCTTCTCCAGCACGTCGACGCCCGGATCCGGCGTGTACTCGTCCGCGTCGATCCCGTTGTAGATCACGGTGACGCGCTCCGGATCGATGTCCGGATAGGCCTTGAAGATGTCGTCGCGCGAGCCGCGGGAGACCGCGATCACGGCGTCGGCGCCCTCCAGCGCGACCTTCTCGCACCAGCTCGAGAGCGCGTAGCCGCCGCCCAGCTGCTCGGCCTTCCACGGCCGCAAGGGCTCCAACGAGTGCACGGTCGCCACGTGCGGCACGCCGTACATCAGCTTCGCCAGATGCCCGCCCAGCTGCGCGTACCACGTGTGCGAGTGGACCAGCTCCGCATCGCGCACGCCCGCCGCCATCGACAGGTCGACCGACATCGCGCGCAGCGCCGCCAGCTCGGGCGCGTCGCCGGCCAGGGCGTCCCACGCGCGATGGACGACCGCGCCTTCGCCGCCCCACGCATGCACGGTCACGTCCTCGAACGCCGCCAGCTCGCGCGCGAGGTACTCGACATGAACGCCCGCCCCGCCGTAGACCTCCGGCGGGTACTCGCGAGTGAGCAGCGCGACGTTCATGCTCGCACCACGGCGCCCTTGCCGACCACCGTCACGCCGCCGTCGGAGATCGCGAACCCGCGCTCGCGGTCGACGTCGTGGTCGACCCCGACCTGCGCCCCCGGCTCCACGCACACGTTCTTGTCGAGGATCGCCTTCCGAACGACGGCGTCCCGGCCGACGTCGACGCCCTGCATCAAAACCGATCCCTCGACCTCGGCGAACGAGTGCACATGCACGCCCGGCGACAACACCGACCGACGCGCCCTCCCGCCCGAGATCACCACGCCCGCGCACACCATCGAGTCGATCGCATGGCCGCGGCGCG
>Ga0111538_10011442_pt1 | contig 11766 bp, 9 predicted proteins | sample SoiMethybrSBSTD1_FD_79669 | JGI IMG/M metagenome (GOLD analysis project Ga0111538, IMG submission 79669) | Bulk soil microbial communities from a Populus tree surrounding site in Tennessee, USA - Soil MetaG P. TD hybrid SBSTD1 (version 2)... | ecosystem: Environmental > Terrestrial > Soil > Tree...
GATCCGCCGGTAGCTACCGCCCACGGCGAAGGGAGCCGGCGGCTACGAGCGGGGGATCCATAACTATTCCGGACACGGGCGGTGCGCGCGCTTGGCTCGCGTGCACGACCTACTACTGCAACCGGATGGATGCCCGCGCTTAAGCTTCAGCAACTGCAAGAGGCAGGCCCAGGGGGGGCAATGAGCGAGCGCTACATTCTGCTGGTCGAGGACAACCCTGACGACGAGGAGCTGACGCTGCTCAGCCTGCGCAAGAACAACCTCGCGCACGACATCGTGGTGGTGCGCGATGGCGTCGAAGCGATCGAATTCCTGTTTGGCAACGGCCAGTACGCGCAGCGCGACGTCGCGCACGTGCCCACTGTCATCCTGCTCGACCTGAAGCTGCCGAAGCTCGATGGCCTGGGCGTGCTGAAGCGACTGCGCGCGGACGAGCGGACCCGCACGCTGCCCGTGGTGGTGCTCACGTCCTCGAGCCAGGACGCCGACGTGATCGCCAGCTACAACCTCGGCGCCAACAGCTACGTGCGCAAGCCGGTCGAGTTCGGCGCGTTCGTCGAAGCGGTCAGCAGCCTTGGCTTGTATTGGGTGCTGCTCAACCGGCCGCCGCCCCTGCACGCCGCCTGACCCAAAGTGCGTTGACCGCTCGGGGCATGCTCCCTACACTACGTGCCCTTTAATAATGGGCCGGCAGAGCTGCCGGCACTCGGTTGGGCGGTTAGCTCAGCGGTAGAGCACTGCTTTCACACGGCAGGGGTCGCAGGTTCAATCCCTGCACCGCCCACCATCTTCAAGACTCGTCTTCCATGTCCATTCGTACGCGCTTCGCGCCCAGTCCCACCGGCCTGCTGCACATCGGCGGCGTACGCACGGCGCTGTTCTCCTGGCTGTACGCGCGGCGTCACGGCGGCAAATTCATCCTGCGCATCGAGGATACGGACCGCGAGCGTTCGACCGAAGCAGCGACGCAGGTGATCCTCGACGGCATGCAGTGGCTCGGGCTGGACCACGACGAGGGCCCCTTCTATCAGACGCGGCGCATGGATCGGTACCGCGAAGTGCTCGCGCAATTTCTGCAGGCAGGCCATGCGTATCGCTGCTACTGCACGAAGGAAGAACTCGAGGAGATGCGCACCCGGCAGACCGCGGCGAAACAGAATCCGCGCTACGACGGCACGTGCCGGAACCGCACACAGCCCCGCGAGGGCGTCGACCCCGTGGTGCGTTTCAAGAATCCGCTGGACGGCAACGTGATCGTCGAGGATGTGATCCACGGCAACGTCGCTTTCGACAACGGCCAGCTCGACGACCTGATCATCGCGCGCTCCGATGGCACGCCGACCTACAACTTCTGCGTCGTGGTCGACGACATGGACATGAAGGTGACGCACGTCATTCGCGGCGACGATCATCTGAACAACACACCGCGACAGATCAACCTGCTGCGCGCGTTGGGCGCGCAGCCGCCGGTCTATGCGCACGTGCCGATGATCCTCGGAGCCGACGGTGCGAAGCTGTCGAAGCGCCATGGCGCGGTGAGCGTGCTGCAGTATCGCGACGACGGCTATCTGCCGGAGGCGCTGCTCAACTATCTGGTGCGCCTCGGCTGGTCGCATGGCGACCAGGAAGTGTTCTCGATACAGGAGATGCAGCAGCTGTTCGACATTCGCGACGTCAACAAGGCGGCGTCCGCGTTCAATCCCGAGAAGCTGCTGTGGCTCAATCAACAGCACATCATGCGCGCGTCGCCGGAGCGTCTCGCCGAGTACCTCAAGCCGCAGCTTGCGGCGCTCGGCGTGGCAGTCACGGAGGAGCGCACGCTCGTTGCAGTGGCCAAGGTGCTGCAGGAGCGCGCCAAGACGCTGCGCGAAATGGCGCAGAACAGCTTGTTCTTCTTTCGGGATTTCACCGGCTACGACGAGAAGGCAGCGAAGAAGAACCTCACCGCGGAGAGCGTGGCGCCGCTGCGCTCGGTTCGCGACAAGCTCTCGGCGCTCGATGAATGGACTGCCGCCGGCGCGCACGAGGCCGTGAATCAGACTGCGACCGAGCTCGGCATCGGCATGGGCAAGGTCGCGCAGCCGGTGCGGGTCGCGATCACCGGCACTGCGGTGTCGCCGCCGATCGATGTGACGCTCGAAGTACTCGGCCGCGCCACGACGCTGCGTCGTCTCGACGAGGCGATGCGCTTCGCAGCGAACAACTGACCGCGCGGGCGAGTCGGTTCGGGAAATGTCTTACGCGCCGAGTAGTTCGAGCGCGCTGTTTCCAATCTGAGACAGTGGCAACGAAGCGCGAAATCGACGATTGTTCGCGCGCGCAGCCTGCGCACGACCACTGGGGATTTCGCGCTTATGTCACTCGTCTTCCAGCTCCGACACTGGTGCAAAGCAGCTCTGTTGTTGTCGCTCGCTCTCTGCGGCGCGAATGCGGCGGCGGTCGACATCACGCCGTCGGGTGATCTGCGTGCGGCGATAGCGGCGTTGAAGCCCGGCGACGAGCTGGTGCTCGGCGGCGGCACCTACACCATGAGCAGCCGGTTCGGCGTGACAGTCGTCGGCACTCAGGCGCAGCCAATCACGATCCGTGCGAAGACCGGTGAGAAGCCGCACATTCATATGAACACGAATGCGCAGAACATCATCGAAGTGCAGAACTCGCGCTACGTCACGTTCCGCGGCATCGAGTTCACCGGCGGCTCGCACGGCATCCGTTTGATGAGTTCCAGCTTCGTCACGATCGAGAACTGCGAGGTGCACGAGACCGGCGACGTCGCGATCTCCGCGAACTCGGGCGGCACCTACGAAGGCCTGCGCATCCTGCGCAACCACATCCATCACACGCACGGCACCGGCGAGGGCATGTACCTCGGCTGCAATAACGACGGCTGTCGCATCGCCAACAGCCTGATCGAGGGCAACTACATCCATAACACCGACAGCGCGGACGTGGAGCAGGGCGACGGCATCGAGATCAAGGAAGGCAGCTACGGCAACACGGTCCGCGACAACGTCATTCACGACACGAACTTTCCCGGCATCATCACCTACAGCACCGTCGGTAACGGTCCGCCGAACGTCCTGGAAGGCAACGTCATCTGGAACAGCCACGACAACGCGATCCAGTCCGCCGCCGACGTGATCATGCGCAACAACATCGTGCTCGGCGTGGTGGCCTTGCAGGCGCATCAGGCCGGCAGCCCGGGCAACGTGCAGATCGTCAACAACACGATCATCAACGACAGCGCAGGTATCCAGGTGCGCAACGTCGTCGGGTCGGTATTGATCGCCAACAACGCCGTCTATTCGCAGAACAGCAATGCGATCCAGCTCATCAGCGGCAGCCTCAACTTGGTAACCGTCGCGGGTAACGTGGGTCACGGCGGCCTGTCGGGCGGTAGCACTGGCTACACCGAAGGCAAGGGCATCGGCGCGGACTTCGTCAACGGACACTACGGCATTCCGCCGATCGACCTGTTCCCGAAGAGCGGCTCCGCGCTGATCGGCACCGCGAGCGCGGCGAATGTCCCGGCGTTCGATTTCAACGGCAATTCGCGCACCGGCACGAACGACGTAGGGGCCTACCGCTATAGCACGTCCGGCAATACGGGCTGGGTCATCGGTCCGGGCTTCAAGACCAGCGGCAACGTCGTTCGCCCGAATCCACCGACCAACGTCACAGCCGAGTAGCGACCCGAGTCGCGGTTCGGCGCGGCGCGATATGTCAATATTCGCTCCAAGGTTACCTGCCTTGGAGCCCTGTCGATGCCGCTGTCCCGAATTCATCTCATCGCTGCTGCGCGCCCGAACTTCATGAAGGTGGCGCCGCTGTATCACGCGCTCAAGCAGCAGCCGTGGTGCGAGGTCGGCATCGTGCATACGGGCCAGCACTACGACGCCAACATGTCGGACGCGTTCTTTCGCGACCTGCAGCTGCCGCAGCCGCGCCATCACCTGGAGGTGGGCAGCGGCAGCCACGCAGAGCAGACCGGCGGCGTGATGATCGCTTACGAAAAAGTCTGCCTCGCCGAGCGGCCCGACTGGATCATCGTCGTCGGCGACGTCAACTCGACGGCCGCGTGCGCGATGGTCGGCGCGAAGCTGTGGATCCCGGTAGTGCACCTGGAAGCCGGTCTGCGCAGCCGCGATCGTTCGATGCCCGAAGAGATCAATCGTCTGGTCACCGACGCGATCGCCGACGTGCTGTGGACGCCGTCGATCGACGGCGACGAAAACCTGATCAAGGAAGGCGTCGACCCGCAGCGCATCGATCGCGTCGGCAACATCATGATCGATTCGTACGAGATGATGCGTCCGCAGATCGAGCAGGACGACACGCCGCGCGGCATGGGATTGGAGCGCGGCAAGTACATCGTCGTGACTCTGCACCGGCCTTCGAACGTGGATCGGCGCGAGACGCTGACGCCGCTGGTCGAGCAACTGATCGGGGCAGCAGCGCGCTTGCCGGTGGTCTTCGCCGTGCATCCGCGCACGCGCAAGAAGCTCGAGGAATTCGGCTTGCTGGAGCGCCTGCGCGCATCCCGTTCCATCCATCTCACCGAGCCGCTGGGCTACGTGCAGTTCATGGCGCTCGTGAGTGGCTGCGCTGCGGCCGTCACGGACTCCGGCGGCGTGCAGGAAGAATCGACGTATCTCGGCATTCCCTGTCTCACGCTGCGTGAGAACACCGAGCGTCCGATCACTGTAACGCAGGGATCGAATCGCCTGGTTCAACCGCTCAAGCTGCTGGAGAACATCGAGCGCGTGCTGGCCGGGAAATGGCCAACCGGCAGCCGTCCGGACGGATGGGACGGGCATGCTGCGCAACGCTGTGTCGCTTCGCTCTGGGAGCGCGAACAACGTCGCCGCAAGAGCGGTTGACAGTCCGGGACCCGTTACATACATTGCGCGCCTCTCGCGTGGGGCTATAGCTCAGCTGGGAGAGCGCTTGCATGGCATGCAAGAGGTCGGCGGTTCGATCCCGCCTAGCTCCACCAAGCCCCGCGGTTGCAGTTCAGTGCGTCCCCATCGTCTAGAGGCCTAGGACATCGCCCTTTCACGGCGGTAACTGGGGTTCGAATCCCCATGGGGACGCCATCTTTCCCGGCGCGTCGCGCGCCGCGCAGCGAGTAGGGCCAACTGTGTCACGCTGTCGGTAATTCGCGACCTGCCTCACATCCCTTGTGTTTCAGTTGTTTGCGGCCGCTAAGTGATCTGCCGGGTGTCAAACCTGTCCGCGATCAGAGACTGAAACAGCTGTGCAGTGCGATTTCCGTAGCGCCTGCTTGCGTGTAGGCGCATGATGCGTCTCGAATTTCCCTCCCCCGGTACGAAACTTGATACATCGAGCAGGAGTTCTCGAAGAAGAGATATTCCTGATGAAGTTGCAAGTGACGAAAGCTGGTTGCCTGATCGTGTTGGCCTTGCTCACCGCGGCGTGCGGTGGCGGTGGCGACGGCGAGACTGCGCAGAGCAACGCTCCGCCGCCTCCCGGCCCAGGCGGCAGCAATGCTCCCCCGACGATCCTGGGTCAGCCCAGTACCTCAGTGGCCGCCGGCCAGGCGTACAACTTCCGCCCGACCGCCACCGATTCGAATGGCGATACGCTCACATTCACGGCCGCGAACCTGCCCAGCTGGGCCGCGCTGAATCAGTCGACCGGCGCGGTGACTGGCACGCCGACTAACTCGGACGTCGGCACGTACAGCGGCATCACGATCACCGTGTCGGATGGCACAGCGACCGCAGCCCTGGCGGCGTTCGCGATCACTGTCACGGATATCGGGACCGGCACGGCGACTGTCTCGTGGACGCCGCCGACGCAGAACACCGATGGCAGCGCGCTGGCTCTGGGCAGCTACGTCATCCTCTACGGTCGCAGCGCCTCCATGCTCGACCGCAGCATCACGGTGACCAATCCGTCGATCACGCGCTACGTGGTGGACAACCTTTCCTCGGGCACCTGGTATTTCGCAGTGTCTGCGGTGAGCTCGCAGGGCGCGTCCAGCAACGCCTCGAACGTCGCCACGAAGACCATCTGACCGCGTCGTTCGATCAATCCTCGTCGCCAGTCGCCATCTGCGACTGGCAATAGTTCTCGATGCCGACGCGCTCGATCAGGCTGAGCTGCGTCTCGAGCCAGTCGATGTGCTCTTCCTCGGATTGCAGGATCTCCTCGAACAGCTCGCGCGACACGTAGTCGCCGCTCGTCTCGCACTCTGCGATCGCCTTGCGCAGCTCGGGATGCGCCTGCATTTCCAGCTTGAGGTCGCACTCGAGCGCTTCCTTGACGTTCTCGCCGATCAGCAGCTTGCCCAGATCCTGCAGGTTCGGCAGCCCTTCCAGAAACAGGATGCGCTTGATCAGGCGATCCGCATGCTTCATCTCGTCGATCGATTCATCGTAGGTGTACTTGCCGAGGTGCTTGAGTCCCCAGTTGTCGAACATGCGCGCGTGCAGGAAGTACTGGTTGATCGCCGTCAGCTCGTTCTTCAGGACGCTGTTCAGATGGCGAATGATGTTCGCATTGCCTTGCATGGACGGGCTCCGGGCTCGAGAAGGCCGACATCTTGCGCAAGCGCGCGGCCCCGAAGCAACTAAAGCTGGGGGCAACTACGACGGGGAGCGAGCCGCAGCTCGCGTCAGCGGGTCAGGCAGCGACCGGCGACGGCCGCGAGTCGACGTGCGACTCGATCACTTCGCGGGCCGTGTCTTCGCAGGCTCCACAGCAATTCGCCACCGGCAGGTGCACCTGGACTTTGCCCAGCGAAGTGCAGCCACGCTCGACGGCGTCGCGGATCTGGCGATCGGTGATGGCATTGCAGAGGCACACGTACATGGGGCCGGATGGTAAATGCAAATGCGAACGATTGTCAATTAGCCATAACGCCGACAGACCGATGGCCGATTTGACAGTAATGCCTGTGACTGCCTTCACGTGGCTGTGAGGGTGAACTGGCTAGACTTACGGCCGCTTGGAAGAGAGGGGCTGTCAGGCTACATAGACGGCCGGCCGAATAATAAGGCCTTGTCCTGGCAGCACTATCGAGGTAGCGGATCCTTCAGTGGCCATTCGAATTTTCCAGCACTACTGGCAGCTGCCTCTGGCGACCCTGGCGGCCGCCGAAGCCATCCTGTTTTTCTTCGCCCCCTACCTGGCCGTGATGCTGAATACGGGGGTCGGCTGGCGCGACCTCGGCGGCCTGGACGGTCCGGTGCTGCCGAAGGCCATCCTGTTCGCCAGCGCGATGTTCGTCAGCATGACCGCAATGGGGCTGTACAACGCGCGCCAGCGTTCGCGCCTGGCGGGCTTGCTGACGCGTGTCGCCGCAAGCGTCGGCGCCGGCGCCGTCTTCAGCGCAATCGTCTTCTACTTCTTCCCCGCGATCGTCCTGTATCGCAGTCAACTGGTGCTCACTGCCGCGCTCGCATTCGGCGGGGCCGTCATCGTGCGCATTGCCTTCGATCGCCTGCTCGACGAGAACATGTTCAAGCGACGCGTACTCGTGTACGGCGCGGGCCGGCGTGCGGGCAGCATCGTGCGCCTGCGGCGCCGCTCGGACCGGCGCGGCTTCATCGTCGTCGGCTATGTCGCGGCCGAGGGCGATGACTCGAGCGTACTGGGATCCGACGACAAGCTGATCGGCGGCGACCTGCTGCAGGTGTGCCGCAAGCATCAAGTCGACGAGATCGTGGTCGCGATGGACGATCGCCGGCGCCGCTTCCCGATGGACGAGTTGCTCGAATGCCGGCTCGAAGGGTTGGAGATCGTCGAGCTCGTCAGCTTCCTGGAGCGCGAGACGGGCAAGGTGCGACTCGACGTGCTCAACCCGAGCTGGATGATCTTCTCGGAAGGCTTCCGCCAGGGCCGCGTCCACAGCACGCTGGAACGCGGGTTCGATGTTGTCGCCAGCGTCGCGCTGCTGCTGGTGGCTCTGCCTCTGATGCTGTTGACTGCGCTCGCGATCAAGCTCGAAGACGGGCCGCGCGCTGCGATCTTCTATCGCCAGGTGCGCGTCGGCCAGTACGGCCGCCCGTTCAAGCTGCTGAAGTTCCGCAGCATGCGCGCAGATGCCGAACGCGATGGCGCGCAATGGGCGCAGAAGAACGACAGTCGCGTGACGCGCGTCGGCTCGTTCATCCGGCTCACGCGCATCGATGAGCTGCCGCAGATCCTCAACGTCCTGCGCGGCGAGATGAGCTTCGTCGGCCCGCGGCCGGAGCGGCCCGAATTCGTCGATCAGCTCAACGAGCGCATTCCGTACTACCGCGAGCGCCACACCATCAAGCCGGGGATCACCGGCTGGGCGCAGCTGTGCTACCCGTATGGTTCCTCGGAGCAAGACGCGACCGAGAAGCTGCAGTACGATCTGTTCTACGTGAAAAATCACAGCCTGCTGTTCTATCTCGCGATACTCGTGCAGACCGTCGAGGTAATCGTCTGGGGTAAAGGCGCGCGCTAGCGGGTGAACGCGCCACGGACGCCGGCAGGGGCGGCGGCCCGAATGGGGATTGAAGCCAAGAAGTCATGAACATCTTCGCGACCCTCAGCTATGGGTGTGCGGCGCTCGCATTCCTCATGCTGACCGTGCTGCTGCTGACTAGCTGGCGCGGGCAGCGGCAGGGCGCGTTCGTGATCGTGGCGTGCGCGGCAACGGCCGTGTGGGCCGGCATCCTCGCGGCCAGCAACTATTTCGGCAGCGTGGCCGGCACGCTCATCTACTACGCCGAGATCGGACGCAGCCTCGCGTGGATCCTGGCGCTGAGCTCGATCGCGGGGCCAGCAGCGCCGCGCTGGCTGCGCAGGACCGTGCTGGGCATCGGTGTCCTGTTGCTGCTCGGCCCCTTCATCGCTCCTTACTTCATCTGGCTCGGGCTGCTGCCCGACGATTCGACGCTGCTGCTCGCGCGCGCGGGCCTGTTGCTCGCGCTGCTCGGGCTGGTCCTGCTGGAGCAGATCTATCGCAACTCCGGTCCGGCCGATCGCCAGGCGTTGAAGTACGTGGTGTTCGGCACTGGCGTGCTGCTCGCGTACGACGTGTTCCTGTACTCGCAAGCGGAGTTGTTGCGTGGGATCACGCTCGACGCATGGAGCGTGCGCGGACTGCTGAATGCGTGCGCAGTGCCGTTGCTTGCGATCTCGGCGCGCCGCAATCCGAGCTGGTCCCTCGAGGTATTCGTGTCGCGGCAGATGGTGTTCTACAGCAGTACGTTCATCGCGGTCGGCGCCTACCTGACAGTGATGGCGCTCGGCGGCTTCTACGTGCGGCAAGTCGGCGGCGAATGGGGCCGCGTCGGACAAATCGTGTTCATGGCGGGCTCGCTCGTGCTCCTGGTGAGCTTGACCGCATCGGCCACATTGCGCCGGCAAACGCGCGTCTTCATCAGCAAGCACTTCTACCGCAACAAGTACGACTACCGCATCGAGTGGCTGCGCTTCGTCGATACGCTCTCGAGCAGCGAGGACGACGTGAAGCGCACCGCCGTGCGCGCGATCGCGCAAATCCTCGCGAGCCCCGGCGGCATCTTGTTCGTCATGGAGGACTCGCAGCGTCGGCTCGTGCCCGCTGCTGCGTGGCCGTTCTCGATCGACGAGCTCGAAGGCGTGGAAGCGCTGCCGGCCGACAGCGAACTCGTCGACTTCGTGAAGCGCACGCAATGGGTCGTCGATCTGCGCGAGTACCGCCGCGTGCCGGACCTGTATCAGAACATGGCGCTGCCGTCGTGGTTCGCCACGCTGCCGGAGCTGCGCGTGGTGAGCCCGCTGCGTCAGCTCGACACGCTGGTCGGGCTGGTCATGCTGTTCGATCCGCCGCCGCCGTTCGATCTTACTTACGAGGACCGCGACCTGCTGAAGACGGTCGGCCGGCACGTCGCCACCCACATCGCGCAACACGACGCCGATCGCAAGCTGGCGGAGAGCCGGCAGTTCGAAGCCTACAACCGGTTGACGGCGTTCATGATGCACGACCTGAAGAACTCGGTCGCCCAGCTCAAGCTGATCGTCGCGAACGCCGCGCGCCACAAGAGCAATCCGGCGTTCGTCGAGGACGCGATCGATACGATTGCCAATGCCGTCGAGCGCATGACACGTCTGATCGAGCAGCTGCGCGGCACGCCGGACGTCTCGCGCAACACGCGGCTGGACCTGTCGGTAATCGTGCAGGAAGCGGTCGGGCGCACGCGCGACCGCTCGCCCGAGCCGCACCTGAACCTGGATGGCAGCAGGCTCGAGATCACCGCCGACGGCGAGCGGCTGGCGAGCGTGCTCGAGCACGTCATCCGCAACGCGCAGGATTCCGTCGGCGGCGGCGGCAACGGTCAGGTCAGCGTAACGTTGGAGCGGCGCGCCGCCGAGGTGGAGATAGCCATTGCTGACACCGGCGCGGGTATGGACGCACGCTTCGTGCGCGAGCGCCTGTTTCGGCCGTTCGACAGCACCAAGGGCTCCAAGGGCATGGGAATCGGCGCCTATCAGGCCCGCGAGTATGTGCGACAGTTGGGCGGCGACGTGGAAGTGCAGAGCAGTCCCGGGCGCGGCACCCGCTTTTTGATTAGGCTTCCGCTGGCCGCGGAGCAGCGGGTCGTGCCGACGGAAAGCGCCAGTCTATCCAGCTAGAGTGAACAAAGTGAGCGATGACAAACCCAAGCTCCTGATCGTCGAAGACGATGTCGGCCTGCAACGGCAGCTGAAGTGGTGCTTCGACGAATACGAAGTGCTGATCGCCGGCACTCGCAACGAAGCGCTCGCGCAGCTGCGGCGCTTCGAGCCACCCGTGGTGCTGCAGGACCTGGGACTGCCGCCGGACGCGGCGGGAGTCAGCGAAGGCATCGCGACGCTCAAGGAGATCGTGAGCATCGCTTCGCAGACCAAGGTGATCGTGGTCACCGGCAACAACGACCGCGACAACGCGGTGCGCGCCGTGTCGTTCGGCGCCTACGATTTCTATCACAAGCCCGTCGACACCGACGTGCTGAAGCTGATCGTCAGCCGCGCCTTTCACATCTATGCGCTGGAGGAACAGAACCGCCAGCTCATGGCCGCGCAGCTGCAATCGCCGTTCGAAGGGCTGGTCGCTACCGACGATGCGATGCTGCGCGTGTGCCGCATGCTCGAAAGGGTTGCGCCGACTCCTGCTTCGGTGCTGGTCCTCGGCGAGAGCGGCACCGGCAAAGAGCTGCTGGCGCGCGCACTGCATAGTCACAGCGGCCGGCAGTCCGGACGCTTCGTCGCCATCAACTGCGCGGCGATTCCGGAGCAGCTGCTCGAGAGCGAGCTGTTCGGTCACGAGAAGGGCGCGTTCACCGGCGCCGTCAAACAGACCATCGGCAAAGTAGAGCTCGCGAGCGGCGGCACGCTGTTCCTCGACGAGATCGGCGACATGCCGCTGGCGCTGCAAGCGAAGCTGCTGCGATTCCTGCAGAACCGCGTCATCGAGCGCGTCGGCGGGCGCCAGGAAATCGAAGTCGATGTGCGCGTCGTGTGCGCCACGAACAAGGATCTGCAGGCGCTGATCGCCGAGCAGCGCTTCCGCCAGGATCTGTACTACCGCGTCGGTGAAGTGACCATTAACGTGCCGCCGCTGCGCGAACGGCGCGGCGCTGCGACTGTCCTCGCTTACAGCATGCTGCGCAAATACAGCGGCGCACACGGCCGGCCGAAGCGCGGCTTCACCGAGGATGCGACCGCGGCGCTCGAAACCTACGACTGGCCGGGCAACGTGCGCGAGCTCGAGAACAAAGTGAAGACCGCGTTGATCATGGCCGA
>Ga0111538_10011443_pt1 | contig 11765 bp, 10 predicted proteins | sample SoiMethybrSBSTD1_FD_79669 | JGI IMG/M metagenome (GOLD analysis project Ga0111538, IMG submission 79669) | Bulk soil microbial communities from a Populus tree surrounding site in Tennessee, USA - Soil MetaG P. TD hybrid SBSTD1 (version 2)... | ecosystem: Environmental > Terrestrial > Soil >...
GCCCTGCGCTCGATTGAGCTCGAAGCCCTCGTCGTACTCGCCCTCCGAGCCGCCGCGCCCCCGCCGCGCCGGCATCACCACCGCCCAGCCCCGGCTCACGAAGAAGGCCGCCAGCTCGGGGAAGTCGATGGGTCGCACGAAGCGGGCGGGATCGCGCCCGGTGCCCGTCGAGCCGTGATTGAAGACCAGGGTGGGGAACGGGCCGTCGCCTCCGGGTCGATAGACACGCATGGCCAGACGAACCGCCTCGCCGTCCACCGTCACGGGAACCATGCGAAGCTCCTGGCCCGCGGCCGGGCAGGCCAGGAGGAACACACCCGCGAGAACGGCGCCGCGCAGGGTCCGGGGCGAGGGCATGACGGGGCCTCGCTAGGGATTCTTCAGCTTGACGTCCTCGTAGGCGGGGAAGGCATACATGGGAATCGAGTGGATGTGGTGCTCGGCCACCCGCGGCCCGATTCCGATGAGGATGCGCAGGTCCATGATGGGCGCGAACATCACGCGGTCGATGGTGAGCTGCTGGATCTTGTGCAGGACGGCCTCGCGCTTGGCGGGGTCGCGCTCGCGCGACTGCTGGACGAACATCTCATCGATGTCGGGGTAGCCCCCGTAGGCGTAGGGGCCCTTGGACGAGATGAAGGACTCCACGCGGCTGGCGGCATTGCCCGAGTTGCCCACTGCGGTCATGAAGAGACCGCGGAGCTTTTTCTCCTGCCAGGCCGCGTAGAACGCGGCCCGCTCCATGGCCCGCATGCGGACGCGGATGCCGGCGGTGTTGAGGTTGTTCATGGCCGAGTCGGCCACCGTGGAGAAGCCCGGAATCGGGACAAAGTCCCCCGCGTCGATGCCCCGGGGATAGCCAGCCTCCGCGAGAAGCTGCTTGGCCTTCTGCGGATCGTACGGATGCGGCGGCACCTGGAGCGCGAAGTCCATCACGCGCGGCACGATGACGCCAGCGGGCGGACAGAAGCCGAGGCACGCCGCCTCGTTGATGGACTTGCGGTCCAGCGCGTAGTTGACGGCCTGGCGGAGGCGCCTGTCCACCCACGGCGACTTGGGGTCCCACTGGTCGGCGAACTCGATCCAGAAGATCGAGGCATGGCGCGAGTCCACCAGGCCCATCCGGGGATCGCGCTTCACCGCCTCGGCCTCCGGGCCGTCGAGGGCGATCGCGATGTCGGTCTCGCCGCTCTTGAGCATGGCCAGCCGCGTCGTGCTGTCGGGCACGCCCTTGAGCACGAGCTTCTTGACGTTGGGAATCTTCCGCCAATATTTTGGAAACCCTTCAAAGGTCATGTCGATGCCCGGGCGCTGGGAAACGAGCCGGTAGGGACCAGCGCCGATCGGGCGCTGACGGAATCCGTCGGGCCCGACCTGCTCGATGTACTTCTTCGGAACGACGATGCCCGCGGCGGTCGCGGTGGTCCCGTAGAAAGTCATGAAGTCAGGCCACGCGTCCTTCAAGTAGAACCGCACGGTGAGCGGATCGACGATCTGCACTTCGCGCACGCGCGTTCGGAACTCGCGCGCGCCCGCCCCCTGATAGCGGTCGTAGCTGAACTTCACGTCCTCGGCGGTGATGGGATCGCCGTTGTGGAACGTGAGGCCTCGGCGCAGCTTGAACTCGTAGACGAGGCCGTCCGGGCTCTCCTTCCACGACTCGGCCAGGCTCGGACCCATCTTATGCCCGCCGGGCAGCGGCCGGACGAGAGCATCGTGCACCGCGTAGAGCACGCCGAACGGCGTGATCTGGGGGGGCGCGGTGGACGGATCGAGCCAGGTGGGGGCGATGGTCACGTGGAACGCCACCGTCAGCTCGCCGGCCGGCTCCTGCGCGCGAACGGGCGGAGCCATCGCAAGCAGCGCCGCGAGGGCGGTGAGGGTCAGCAGACGCGGGAGCGATCCGGGTGTCGGACCCATGCCCACCTCCTGTGCTCGGCTACCCTAGCACGGTCACGCTACTTCTCGCCGAGGTAGGTCTTGCGGACGAGGTCCGAACGGAGGAGCTCGCTCGCCGCATCGTGGAGCACGATGCGCCCCGTCTGAATGACGTAGCCGCGGTGGGCGACGCGTAGGGCCATCCGCGCGTTCTGCTCCACGAGCAGGATGGTCGTGCCCTGGCGGTTGATGTCTTGCACGATCTTGAAGATCGCCTCCACCAGGATCGGAGAGAGACCCATGGAGGGCTCGTCGAGCAGGAGCAGGCTCGGCCGCGCCATGAGGGCGCGCCCGATCGCCAGCATCTGCTGCTCGCCGCCGGAGAGCGTGCCGCCCTTCTGGCCGATGCGCTCCTTGAGACGCGGGAACAGCGTCAGCACGCGCTCGAGATCGGCGGCGATGCCGTCGTGATCGGCGCGGGCGAAGGCGCCCATCTCGAGGTTCTCCATCACCGTCATGCGCGGGAAGATGCGGCGGCCCTCGGGCGACTGCGCGATGCCCAGCCGTACGATGCGGTCGGTGGCGAGCCCGTCCACCCGCTGTCCGTTGAAGGTGACCGCGCCCTGGGCCGGGCGCACCGCGCCGAGGATGGTGCGCAGGGTGGTGGTCTTGCCGGCGCCGTTGGCGCCGATCAGGGTGACGATCTCGCGCGGCTCGACGGTGAGCGACACGCCCTTGAGCGCGCGGATGCTGCCGTAGTAGGTGTGGACGTCGGCGAGAGCGAGCATGCGACCTACCGCGTCCCGCTCGGCGCGATGGCGTCCGGCTCGTAGCCGGTCCCGAGATACGCCTCGATGACCCGGGGATGCCGCTGGATCTCGGCAGGCGTGCCCTCGGCGATGCGCGTGCCGTAGTCGAGCACGGTGATGCGGTCCGAGATCGACATGACGACCTGCATGTCGTGCTCGATGAGCAGGACGGCCAGCCCTAGCTCGCGGCGCAGCAGGCCGATCAGCTCCGTCAGCGTGTCCGTCTCGCGGGGGTTCATGCCCGCGGTGGGCTCGTCGAGGAGCAGCAGGCGGGGCTCGGTGGCGAGCGCGCGCGCGATCTCGAGGCGGCGCTGATCGCCGTAGGGCAGGTTGCGTGCGAGGTCATCGCCCTTGTCGCCGAGGCCCACGAAGGCGAGCAGGCTCTGCGCGCGCTCGCGCGCCCGCGCCTCCTCCGCCCGCACCGCGGGCGGCCGGAGCACCGCGCCCGGTACGGAGCTCTGGAGCCGACAGTGCTCGCCCACCAGCACGTTCTCGCGCACCGTCATGTTGGCAAAGAGGCGAATCGACTGGAAGGTGCGCGCGATGCCTCGGCCCACGATGGCGTTCGGACGCAGGCCGACGAGCGAGCGGCCCTCGAAGGTGATAGCGCCGCCGTCGGGGGACACGAGGCCCGTCACCACGTTGAAGAAGGTGGTCTTCCCGGCGCCGTTGGGGCCGATGAGTCCCACGATGCCCCCACGGGGCACCACGAGGTCGACGTCGTTCAGCGCGACCACCCCGCCGAACCGCTTGGCGAGGCCGCGCACCTGGAGAATGGGCCCCGCGCCGTCGCCGGCCTGCGCGTGGACCCGCTCGCGGAGCCAGGCGGGAATGGCTTCCCGGCGCGGGGCCGCCGTCGGCGCGGGATCCACGCGATCGTCGATCTCGGCGGGCCGCGCCGGCTGGCGAGCCCGGCCGGCCAGGCCCTGTGGTCGGAGCAACATCACCAGGACCAGGCCAAGGCCGAAGAAGAACCAGCGCCACAGCGTGAGATCGACGGCGGCGAGCCAGGATACCCCGAGACTCTTGCCGACCCATCTGGCGAAGAAGGTGGTTTCCGCGAGGATGACGCGATCGAAGACGGTAATGAGCATGGCCCCGAGGATCGCGCCGTGCAGGGTGCCCGCGCCGCCGAGCACCACCATGCACAGGAGCATGATGGAGACCTGGAACTCGAACGCGCCCGGGGTGATGGCCTGAAGCTTCGCCGCGTAGACCGAGCCGGCGAACCCCGAGAACGAGGCGCCCAGCGCGAAGGCCAGGAGCTTGGTGGTGATGGGATTGACGCCGGTGCAATCGGCGGCCGTCTCGTCCTCGCGAATGGCCATCCACGCCCGTCCCAGCCGCGAATCCTGGAGGCGGCTCATCGCCCAGAGCGAGAGCGCGCCGATGACGAGGATGAGGTAGTACCACGGCATCGGGTCGGTCTCGAAGGGCACCCCGGGGAGATACGGGCGGCCCACCGGATTCACGCCGTTCTCGCCGCCCGTGAGATTCAGCCGCTCGATGGGCCGCCAACCGCCGATCTCGATGGTGATGTCGCCGAGGTTGCGGATGGCCACCGGGATGATCTCGCCGAAGCCCAGGGTGATGATGGCCAGATAGTCGCCGCGCACCCGCAGGGTCGGCGCGCCGATCAGCGTGCCGAGGCCCGCCGAGACCGCGGCGGCGAGCCAGATGCAGAGCCAGAAGCTCCACGCGTGCCCGTAGAGGGGCGAGCCCAGCACGGGCGAGTTGAGGAGGCCCATGGCGTAGGCGCCGATGGCGAAGAACGCCGCGTAGCCCAGGTCGAGCAGGCCCGCGTAGCCGACCACGATGTTGAGGCCGAGGGCCAGGAGCACGTAGATCATCCCGTCCGACACGGCATGGACGGTCTGAAAGCCCAGGGCGCGGTCGATGAATGGATAGGCGACCACGAACGCGGTGAGCAGGATCATGCCCAGCGCGCGGCGCGTGTCCACGAGGCTCAGACTTTCTCGGGGGTGCGATCGCCCAGGAGGCCCTGGGGCCGGAAGACGAGGACGAGGATCAGGATCGAGAAGACGATCGCGTTGGTCCAACGTGCAGAAATGTACTGATCGCTCCACGCGGAGAGAAAGCCGATCACGAGGCCACCGAGCGCGGCGCCGGGCATGTTCCCAATGCCGCCCAGCACGGCGGCGGTGAACGCGCGGAGACCGGCCTGATAGCCCATCCACCACATGCCGATGTTGTAGTAGAGGCCCTGGATCAGCCCCGCCGCGCCGGCGAGGGCGCCGCCCACCAGGAAGGTGACGAGAATCGTTCGCTCCACGTCGATGCCCATCGCCTGCGCGGTCTCACGGTCCTGGGCCGTGGCGCGCATGGCCTTGCCCCAGCGGGTGCGGGTCACGAAGTAGTTGAGGGCGATCATGAGGGGAATGGTCGCGCCGACGACGAGGATGTCCTTGGTGGTGATGAAGATGGCCGAGTCCACGCCGAACCACTCGCGGAGGATGTCCACCGACGGGAACACGTCGGGATAGGCGATGGGCGCAGGGCCCTTCCACAGCAGCGCGAGGTTCTCGAGCATGAACGACACGCCGATGGCGGTAATGAGCGGGGCCAGCCGCGTGGAGCGCCGCAGCGGCCGATAGGCCACGCGGTCGATGGAGACGTTGATGGCGGCGGTGCTCAGCATGGTCAGCACGAACACCAGAGGGAGGAGGGTGACGAGCTGCCACAGCCCGAGCGTGGAGGAGATGCCGAACAGGCTGAACCACGCCAGCGAGATGAACAGGCCCAGCATGAAGACGTCACCGTGGGCGAAGTTGATCAGCTCGATGATGCCGTAGACCATGGTGTAGCCGAGCGCGATGAGGGCGAAGACGGCCCCGCGAGTGAGGCCGTTGATGGTCTGCTGAACGAGAACTTCCCACCACTCCACGTCGAGATCCGATGAGGGAGGGGGAGGGCCGCGATCCGGCCCTCCCCCCACTGGCACTTACTCGAGGATGGTCTCGAACTGGAACTTGCAGCCGATGGGCCCCTCCGCCTTCACCGCCTTGAAGCCGGACATGGTGTCGTAGTCGACGTCGCCGTTCTCGTCGAAGCTCCACTTGCCGTTGATGCCTTCGTAGTTCTTGGTGGAGGCGATGGCCTTGCGCACCGCCTCACGCTTCTCGGTCACGTCCTTGGCCTTCTCGATGGCGGGAGCGGCCTTGCCGATGGCTTGGATGATCACGCGGGTGCCCTCGGCGGCGTAGAGCGCATAGGAGGTCGGCTCCTTGCCGTACTTCGACTTGTAGGTCTCGTAGGTCTTGGCCCCGATGCCCCGCATCTTCTCGAAGGGCAGCCCCGCGAAGGTGACGCGCATATCGGTGGCGAGCGCCGCGTCACAGGTGGCGCCCTTCAGCAGCTCCTCCTCGAGGAGGCCATCCGGCCCCATGAAGCGGGTGCGCGGGGCGGTGAGGCCCACTTCCTTCATCTGCCGCACGACCACCTGCGCGCCGGTCTCGATGACGCCGCCCATGTAGACGAGGTCGGCGCCCGAGGCGCGCACCTTGGTGAGGATCGGCTTCTGGTCCGGCTGCTTCCAGTCGATGCCCTCGTTGGCGACCACCGTGAGCCCGATCTTCTTGGCGGTGGCTTCGAACACGTCGGCGATACCCTTGCCGTAGAGCTCCTGGTCATTGAGGAGGAATACCTTCTTCGCGCCCATCCGCTTGGCCCACTTCGCGCCCACCGCGCCCTGGATGTCATCGGCGGGGATGGGACGGAAGTAGTTCACGAAGCCGCCCGGCCGGTAGATGTCCGGCTCGCCGGGCGCGGCCCCGCGCTTCTTGGTGAGACCGGGGTAGGTATTGGCGGGCGTCACCTGCGCCATGTGGGCGCGGTTCGTGATGGGGATGGAGACCTTCGCGGCGCCGGAGTTGTAGGTCCCGATGTAGACGATGGCCAGTGGGTCGGCCACCGCTTTGTTGGCGTTCTCCGCTTCCACCGCGCCGTCCCACTTGCCCGTCTGCGGCGAGGCGTCGTCGAGGTTGATGACTTCGAGACAGTACCCTCCGGCGACGCCGCCCGCCTCCGAGACGGCCATCTCCACGCCGTTCTTCATGCCGGTGCCCTCAGGGAGCATGGCGCCCTGCATCGGCCACGACGTGTAGAGGCGGAGCTTGCCCTTCGGGCATTGCTGGGCTTCCGAGGGGAGTGTGAGGGCGACGAGGCCCAGAAGCGCGACGGCGAGGACGAAAAACCGCGAGACTCTCATGGCTGGCCTCCCTGGTCGGCGGTAAGATCGAGACCCGGGTCAAGTTCGCCGGTATGAGACTATGGCTCCCGCTCGATTGTCAACGGTTGATCGCCTGCTCGCTCGCTGGGCAGGCCGCCGGGGAGGAGACGCGGTGCCGTCACCACGCGTGATCTACGAGGCGAAGCCGGGCTCGCCGCTCGAGGTGGATCGGGCGTTCTACGGCCGGCTCGCCGCCGACACCCGCCGCACGCTCGTCGAGCGGTTCGTCGCGCCGCGTCGGTCCGGTCGCGCGTGGGTCGTGCGGGCGGGTCAGGTCTTCCGTATCGTCGCCGTCGAGGGCCCCCAGGTCGCCGATCTCAACGTGTGGAGCCTTGCTAACCCGCGCGAGCGCTTCTGGGCCTCGCGCACGCGCCAGCTCCACCAGGCGCATCTCTCCACGTTCGACCGGCTATGGTCGTGCCTGCCCTATCTGCGGCCGCTCCTGACCATCACCGCCGACACCATCCAGTACGGCATCGACGGCGACGGCGCCGGCTGCCACGATCTCCTCGGCACGCGCTGTGATCCCTACGTGCACAAGCTCCTGAACGACGAGGAGTTCGATCTCTGCTGCCACTCGAACCTCGTCCGGGCGGTCCGCGGGTTCGGCCTCGCCGAGTCCGACGTCCACGACGTGCTCAACGTCTTCCAGGTCACCGGCCTCACCGCGGACGGCCGTTACTTCGTCAAGCCGAGCCCGGCGCGGCAGGGCGACTATTTCGAATGCTTCGCAGAGATCGACGTGCTCTGCGCGATCTCGGTGTGCCCCCACGGGGATCTCTCGGTGCCCGTATGGGGCCCGGACGCCGCCGACGCGCTCACGGTGTGCCGCCCCCTCGGAGTCGAGATCTGGCAGCCCGATCCGGCCCTGCTGCGCGGATGGCGGCCCCTGCCGGTGTCCGACTATCACGGGGGCCACGCGCTGCGCGGCCCCGAGGACGCGTCCCATGGCTGATCTCGTGACGATTCCCGCCCGTCGCGGCAAGGCCGCGCGCGTGCGCGCGGGCCAGCATGTGCGCGTGGTCAACACCCACGGGGTCCAGGTGGTGGACACCTGGGCGTTCAGCGCCGCCGATCCCACCGAGTGGATGGCGATGGACGCGAGCCGTGCGTGGTTCCTGAGGCTGGTTCCCACGGTCGGGGACACGCTCCTCACCAACCGCCGCCGGCCCATCCTCACCCTGGTCGAGGACACGTCGGGCGGCGCTCACGACACCCTCATGGCCGCGTGCGACCGCGAGCGCTACGGCCTGCTCGGGGTGAAGGGCCACCACGACAACTGCCGCGACAACCTGCACGCGGCGCTGAGCGAGCTCGGCGTCGCGATTCCCGCCACGCCCTCGCCGCTCAACCTCTTCATGAACATTCCCTGGACGTCGGCGGGCGCGCTGAGCTGGGCGGAGCCGGTGTCGACGCCGGGCAGCTACGTCCGCCTCCGCGCCGAGATGGACTGCCTGGTGGCATTTTCCGCCTGCCCCCAGGACATCCTGCCCATCAATGGGCGCACCGGGCAGACCACCGAGGCGCACTTCCAGGTCGAATAGGAGGCCAGGCCATGCCCAGTTGCCGGGGTCGTCTCGTGGGCGCGCTCGCGTTGGTCGCGGGGTCTGTGATGGTCGCCGCACCCGCCGGGGCCGTCGAGGAGATCGTCCGGATGGAGACGACCGTGGTGGACTGTCAGGACATGCTACCGGGGAGCCTGGGCTGCAAGCGGTACATCCATGCCTACACGACCATCAACCCCAACGAGACGAAGGCGGGGCGAACGTTCACCGTCTACACCCAGGCGGAGATCGACGAGCGGCTCACGAAGGTGAAGACCTCCATGGTCGATCCCGCCATCCAGGTGCTCGCCGAGGAGGTCGCCCAGCTCCGGCGCGCGCTGTCCCGCGCGCTGTCCGAGGTCCACGCCGTGTGCGCGGAGGCGCCGCGCCCGGCGAGCGATTGAGGGCGGCCGGACGCGGTCCAGGCGCGCCGCCGCCCCTCAGCGGTTGGCGCGCGCGAGCACCGCGTGGAGCAGCACGTCCACGCCCGGCGCGGTGTAGTCCAGCTCGGCGTGCTCCGCCTCGTTGTGCGAGATGCCGTCGCGGCATGGCGTGAAGATCATCGCGGTGGGCGCGATTCGCGAGATGTAGTACGCGTCGTGCCCGGCCTGGCTCAGGATGTCCCGGTGCGGCACCCCGAGGGTCTGGGCCGCCTCGCGGAGCAGCCGCACGCAGCCTGGATCGAAGCGCTCGTTGCCGAACTGCCACTCGCCAGCGATCCGCATCTCGACGTTGGCCCGGCGCGCGCAGTCGGGAATCGCCGCCTTCACCTCCGCGAGCATCTGATCCGCCACGGCGCGCTCGGCGTGGCGCACATCGCAGGTGAGCTGCGCGTACTCGGAGAGGATGCCCGCCTTGTTGGGCCACGCGACCATGCGGGCCACCGTGGCCTTGCCTTCGCTCGCGTGATACGTCCATCCGATGTCGTTCACCGCGACCGCGAGCATGGCCGCGCCGACCAGCGCGTTCTTCCGCCGGTCCATGGGCGTGGGGCCGGCGTGCGCGGTCTCCCCGTGGATGTCCACGTGCATGCCGCGGGTGGCGTAGCCGCCTACCACGATGCCCACCGGGACGGTCTCGCGGTCCAGGATCGGTCCCTGCTCGATGTGGAGCTCGAAGTAGGCGTCGATGTTCCGCCCGCCCACCGCGGTCTTGCCGTTGTAGCCGATGCGCTCGAGCTCCGCGCCGAAGCCCTTGCCGTCGTCATCACGCAGCCCGAGCACCCAGTCGAGGTCGAACACGCCCGCGAAGGCGCCCGAGGCCACCATGGGCGGGGTGAAGCGCGCGCCCTCCTCGTTGGTCCAGCACACGAGCTCGAGCGGCCGCTTCGTGCGCAGGCGCCGGTCGTCCAGCGTCCGCAGCACCTCGAGCCCCGCGAGCACGCCCACGATGCCGTCGTACTTGCCGCCTGCGAACTGCGTGTCGAGATGGCTGCCCATGAGCACGGGCGGCAAGTGGTCCTCGGCCCCGGGGCGGCGCGCGAAGATGTTGCCGACGCGGTCCACCGTCACCGTGCACCCGGCCTCCGTGCACCAGGTGACGAAGACGTCGCGCATCTCCTTGTCCGCGTCGGTGAGGGCGAGCCGGCGGAGGCCGCCCGCCTTGCCGGGCCCGATCTCGCCGGAGCGCATGACGGTGCTCCAGAAGCGGCCGGCGTCGATGCCGAGGGGCGTGTCGGGCATGTCGCTGGCAAGAATATCCCACCTGAGTTACAAAAGGGCGCATGAGTGAGCTGCGCGGCGAGGTCCTGTCTTGCATCGACGACGAGGAGACCGTCGCGCTGGCGAAGGATCTCATCCGCATCCCGTCCTTCACCACCGAGGAGACGCCGTGCGCGGAGTGGCTCGCCGCCTATCTGCGCGGCCAGGGCCTCGAGGTGACGCTCCAGGAGATCGAGCCGGGTCGCAAGCAGACCATCGCGCGCCTGCGCGGCTCCGGCGGCGGCACCTCGATCATGCTGAACGGCCACATCGACATCGATCCCCTGGCGGGCGGCTGGACGCGCGATCCCTTCGATCCCTGGATCGCCGACGGCAAGCTCTACGGCCACGGGATCTACAACATGAAGGCCGGCGTGACCGCCTGCATCATGGCCGGCCTCGCCCTCAAGCGGGTGGGCGCCCGGCTGCGCGGTGACGTGGTGATCGCCTGCGTGGCCGCCGAGCTCAATAGCGGGATCGGGACGCTCTACGCGCTCGCGCACGGCCAGCGCACCGACGTGGCGGTGGTGGCCGAGCCGTACGGGGCGCGGACGATCCTGACCAAGCACACCGGCACCATGGACGTGGTCATCCATACGATCGGGCGGGCCACCCACATCAGCAAGAAAGAGCAGGGCGTCGATGCCATCGGCCTCATGACACGGGCTATCGAGGCCATCAACCGCATGGCGTTCACCCACGTGTACGATCCGGATCTGCCCGGGCTCCCGCGGCTGAACGTGGGATCGATCATCGGCGGCCGCGGACGCGATCACAATCTCCGCGGCGCCTACACGGTCAGCGATTTCTGTACCGCCTACGTGAACGTGCGGTTCAACGCCAGCCAGACCGGCGAGACGGTGCTGGCCGACATCCGGCGCGTGCTGGACGGCCTCGCCGCCGCCGATCCCCGCTTCCAGTACGAAATCGAGTTCCCGCCGCTGCCCGCGCGGGGGCTGGGGCGCCTGGCGAAAGCCGCGGTCGACGTGCCGAAGACCGAGCCGATCGTGCAGATGGTCCGTCGGAATCTCCGTCAGATGACGGGCGCGGAGCCCGAGCACTTCGGGGTGCGGCTGCCCCAAAGCTATGCCGGCAACGACACCACCCATCTCTGGGCCGCGGGCATTCCCTGCTGCCTCTACGGCCCCGGCGGTGGCTACACGGACTATCACGACGTGCACGTCGAGCTCGCCGATCTTCACCTTTGCACGCGCGTGCTCGCCCTCACCGCCCTCGAGGCGGCCCTCTGAGCTACGTCGACCCGTCCACCGGCCGCACCTATCCGCTCGACGAGGCGCGCTGGCGCGGGGAGGGTGGCCACTACCTCAACCTGGAGCCGGCGCCCGGCCTCACCCGGCGCGACATCGACGGGTCGCGCTTCACCGTGTGGCGCTACGCGAAGGCGCTCCGGGTGGACGTCAAGGATGCGGTCAGCCTCGGCGAGGGCTGGACGCCGCTCGTGCCCGGCGAGTGGGACGGGGCGCCGGTGCAGTGGAAGCTCGAGCTCGCCATGCCGACGGGCTCGTTCAAGGATCGCGGCATGACGGTGATGGTGAGCTATCTCAAGAGCCGCGGCGTCACCCGC
>Ga0111538_10011445_pt1 | contig 11765 bp, 11 predicted proteins | sample SoiMethybrSBSTD1_FD_79669 | JGI IMG/M metagenome (GOLD analysis project Ga0111538, IMG submission 79669) | Bulk soil microbial communities from a Populus tree surrounding site in Tennessee, USA - Soil MetaG P. TD hybrid SBSTD1 (version 2)... | ecosystem: Environmental > Terrestrial > Soil >...
AGCGGCGGCGTCCGCTGCTGGGGCGCCAATCAAGCCGGTCAGCTCGGCGACGGCATGGCCCCGGTCTACGCTTTCATCCCGCCCACGATGGACAGCCCAGGATTCAAAGGAACATGCCCATGACCGAGCTCGAGCCCTGCCAGCAACGTTTGCGCTTCATCGTCCGATCCGGTAGTGACGTAGCCATGACGTCGAGGTTCGCTCTTTCAGCGATCACGGTCGCCATCGCGGCCGCGCTCGGGCTCGGATGCGCCCCCGAACCGATGACGAACAGCGACGGCGGCGGCAGCGGCGGCGGTGGCGGCAGCGGTGGCAGCGGCGCCATCACCTACACGAAGGACATCAAGCCGCTGTTCATGGCCAAGTGCGCGCCCTGTCACACGACGGACGGGCTCGGCGCGCACAACATCGGGACGACCTACGCCGACGTGCTCAAGCCCGTCCAGAGCGTCGACGCGCCGGCCGGCTGCTTCAAGGACGGCTTCGACAAGATGATGCCGAAGACGATGGGCGAATGCGCCCTGGCCGCGATCATGGACGGCTGGATGCCGATGGCGATGTTCTGTTTCAACACGCCCCGGCCCACCGGCTGCGTCACGCTCGCCGAGCAGGACCTGGTCGCGGCCTGGGTCGCGGCCGGGATGCCGGAGTAACCGGCGCACGCATGCGAGCGCCGGTTTCGTTCGTCGCGTCTCTCGTCATCTCGGTCGCGGTGTCCGCGGGCGCGCAGGCCCGGCCGCTGCTCGCCGTCGGCGTGGAGGCCGGAGATGTCGTCCTCGTCGACCCGGTCAAGGCCCAGGTCGTCGAGCGCATCAAGGTCGGCGCCCGGGCGCGCGGCCTCAAGGTCACGCGGGATCGGCGGCGCCTCCTCGTCGCGGTGGCCGGGCCCGCCAAGGGAGCGGCGGCACCCGCCGCCGGATCGAGCGGGCTCGCGATCATCGACATTGCGGCGCGCAAGGTCACGAAGCAGATCGCGACGCCGCCCGCGCCCTTCGGCGTCGACCTGTCCCTCGACGGACGCACCGCGTTCCTGTCGAACAGCGAGACGAACGAAATTTTGGTCATCGACGTCGGCACCGGAACGGTGAAGAAGAAAATAGGGATCGGCACCGAACCGCTGGAGGTGGCGACCCGCCCCGACGGCAAGGCCGTCTACGCCGCCGCCCGCGCCGCCAACGAGCTGTCCGCGATCGATCCGAAGACGATGGCCAGCCTGGCACGCGTCGACGCCGGCATGCGTCCCCGGGCGCTGGTGTTCGCACCGCGCGGGAACATCGCCTTCGCCGTCAACGAAGCGGGTCCGACCATCACGATCGTCGACACGAAGCAAAACGTCTCGAAGGAGATGATCGTCCTCCAGGAGCCGCCCCGGACGACCCCCGCCCCGACCAAGACGCCGGGTCTCTCGCCGCAGTCGGCCGTGCTGTCGCCCGACGGCAAGCTCCTCTACGTCACGACCGGCCCCGCGCGGTCCGTGCTGATCGTCGATCCTGCCAAGAAGGCCGTCGTCGGGGTGATCGACGGCGTCGGCTGGTTTCCCCGTGGCATCGCGGTCAGCCCCGACGGGAAGAAGCTCTACACCGCCAACGGGCCGTCGGACGACGTCGCGATCATCGACATCGCGTCGAAGAAGGTCGAAGCCACCGTGGCCGTGCCGGGTGGACCGTACAGCCTCGTGCTGATCCCCTGATGTCGGCCATCGTCATTGCAGGCGCGCTGCCTCCGGACGTGGTGTCCCAGATCCGCGCGCGCCTGGCGAGCGGGCCGTTCATCTCCGGCAAGACGACGGCCCTCGGGCGCGCGAAAGCGATCAAGGACAACCTCGTGCTCACGCCCGATTCACCGGCGGCGGAGGAGGCGGTCGAGCTGCTCGTCGCCGCGCTGAAGGACAGCCACGCGTTTCAGGCGGCGACGTGGCCCGAGGCGATGCTCCGGCCGCTGTTCTGCCGCTACGGCGCCGGCATGAAATACGGCGACCACGTCGACGGCGCGATCATGGGCGATCCGGGTTCGCAGGTCAGGTCGGACATCGCCATGACGGTGTGCCTCAGCGACCCCGCGGACTACGACGGCGGCGAGCTCATCATCGACGCCGCCGGCGTGCCGGCCGCCTGGCGCGGCAACGCCGGCGACGTGATCGTGTACCCCGCCGACACGCTCCACCGGGTCACGGAGGTCACGCGCGGCACGCGCGACGTCGCCATCTCCTGGATCCAGAGCATGGTGCGCGAGGGCGCGCGCCGGCGCATCCTGTTCGACCTCAAGACCACGCTCGAAGCCTTCGACGCCTTGCCGGTGCCGCCGGTCGAGACCGAGGCGATTCGCCGCAGCTACTTGAACCTGATCAGGATGTGGGCGTAGGTCAGGCCTAGGTCAGACCTAGTACCTCGCCACAGATGTTTTGATCGGTTGGCGCACCCGGGGCCTCGGACCTCAGGCCTCGGGCTTCTGGCTCCGGATCCGGACCTGAGGCCCGAAGCCCGACGCCTGAGGCCCTTAACCGAACGGCATTGGGCCTAGGTCCGCGCTTCGCGCGGGAGCGGCTGGAACGCCGCCGGGCCTGGAAGAGCAGCAGCCCGAGCATCCCGAGCCCCAGCGGCGGTGCGCCCGGCGTCGCCGCAATGTCGCAGCCGCCTTTTTTCGGCGGCGGCGGCGGGCCGCCCGTGCCGCTGCCGCCGGCCCCACCGCCCCCGATCGTCCCGCCCGCCCCCGCGCCGCCGCCGCCCGTCCCGGTCGACCCCGGCGGCGGATCCGCCGCGCACACCTCGGCGGGCCACAGCGACAGCATGACCTCGGCGTCGCAGGTCATCTGGCACTGCACCTTGAGGCACGGGTTGATCGCCTTCACGTCGGCGTAGGACATCATCCCCCGCCAGGTCGTTCCTTCGTCCACCGACGTCCCCAGCGCGTAGCCGTCGCCGAAGTTGTCGGTGGCCGCGTAGACCGTGCCGTTGCGTTGCGACAGCGCGCGGATCGAGGGTGGACGCGCCAGCTCCTCGAACGTCGTCCCCCGATCGCGTGAGCGGAACAGGGCCGGCACCGACGAGAACTGACCCATCCCCCCAATCAGGATCGTCCCGTTGTCCAGGCGCGCGAACGAGTTGAAGAACCCGTTGACGGTGACCGGCTTGGTCACCGTCGCGCCGCCGTCGACGGTCAGCGCGATCGACTGGTCGTTGGCGCCAAGAAAGCGGAACAGGACCCGGTTCACGTCCTGGGGATCGATCGCGATGATGCGCAACATGCCGGGGCCGAGGGCGGCGCTCACGTCCTTGAACGCGAAGTTCGCGCCGCCGTCGCTGGATCGCCCGAGCCGCGACGAACCGTCGGGCGATCGCAGCGCCAGGTAGACGACGTTGGCATCCGCGCGGGCGAACTCGACGCCGTTCATGGTGTCGCCCGAAGGCGCCTGGTACAGCGGCGCCCCGAACGTCGCGCCCCCGTCGGTCGACTGGAACAGGCTGTAGACCTGATTCGCGACGCCGATCGCCATCACCCGCGCGCCCCCCGTGGGGTCGACGAACGCATCCGTGATGTCGTGGCCGGCCAGGCCGCTCGCCACCGCCCGCCAGCCGCAGCTGCGATCGTCCGAGTAGACCAGCTTCTGGTTCGAGACCGCGAACAGCCGGTTCCGGGGCAGCGGCGTCAGCTGGTACAGCATGCCCAGCGCGTTGCCCTCCTGCTCGCACGACCAGAGCCACGTCTGGCCGTTGTCCGTCGACGAGACGAGCCCGAAGTTCGTGACCAGCACGATCTCCTGGGGCCGATCGGCCGGGGTCAGGAGGCTCTCCGCGTCGGGAAACGCACCGTTCGCCCGCGCCGTCCCCGACGCGCTCAGCGCGACGACGGCAACGGCAACGAACGAACTAGCCCATGGGCGCACGCCTGGACCTTCTGCGCGCGATCGTAACCATTCCGAGGAGCAAGCCCAAGGCCGTCGTGGCGGCTCCTGACGGCGATCCGCCCGGGACTGTCTCGCACCCGCAGCCGCCGTTGACCTCGGATGGCGCGTTGCCGCCCGCGCCCGTCGAGCCGCTGCCGACCGCCCCGGTCACGGGGATGGAGCCGCCCATTCCGGTCGCGCTCGAGCCAGCCGTTCCGGTGGCGCTCGAGCCGCCCGTTCCGGCTGGGGTTGATCCGCCATTGCCGCTGACGACGATTGTCGTTCCGCCGGCGCCGAACACGGTGCCACCGCCGGTGCCGATCACCGTGCTGCCGCCCGTGCCCGTCGCGGCGCCGCCGCCGGTACCGCCCCGGCCGGCCGCGCCGACGCCGCCCCCGGCGGCGCCCGCACTGCCACCGGCAGCGCCGCCTCGCCCCGCCGCGCCTGTCGTTCCGCCGCGTCCTCCCGCGCCTGCGGAGCCCGTGGCGCCGCCCGCCCCTGTCGACCCACCTTGGCCGCCGCGCCCGCCGGTGCTGCCGCCCGCGCCGCCCACGCCGGTCGAGGTTCCGCCGCCGAACAGCGGACCGCAGCTGGTCGCGCCCAGACCGGGCGCGGTGAAAGCCATGTTGTTGCCGCACGTCAGCGCACCCGTGCCCGTCGTCGTGATGGTGACGTTCGCGCTGGCGTTGTCGATCGAGTTGACCGTGATGGTCAGCCCGCCGCCCGGGTCGGTGTAGCTCGCCCCCGCGCGCAGCCCCGCGTCGTTGAGCGTCGTCGTCGACGGGGTGGTGTCCAGCAAGTAGACGTACGGCGCGTTGCGGTTCGCCGCCGGCAGGTCGGGACCGATCGACACCAGCACCATCGGCCCCAGCCCGCTGTCGAAGCCGAGCGGCGCGCGCATCTCGAGGTAGTAGTGCGTCAGCATGGGCGGGTTGCCCTGACCGTCGCCGCGGATGCCCGGACCGGGGCGCGTCTTGGGCGCGGGAATCTGCAGCAGCTGGGCGCCGTCGCACGGCAGCTCCTGCGGCAGCAGCGTGATCGTCGTGCTGGTACCGACCTTGACCAGGTTGCAGCCGCTCATCCAACCCTGGTGGTACTTGTGGACCGCCGACGGGTGGCGCGCGCCGCCGCCCATGAACGAGAGCTGGTTGGCGTACTCCATGTGCTGGCAGTTTCTCGTGTCGTCGGAGAACGTGACGCCGCCCGAACAGGTGCGGTTGCCGCTGACGGTGCCGCCGCAACACATGGTCGGCTCGTGCGTCATGCCGAAGTTGTGTCCGATCTCCTGCGCATAGCCGACGATCTGGTGGAACGAGTAGCTGGAGTAGACCGCGATCCGGCTGGGCGATCCTTCGTCGCCCCAGGTCCCGCAGTTCGCGCCCGACGGGATGGTGCCGTAGACCCAGAAGTAGTGATTGAACGTCTTGCCCAGCGAGTCCATGTGCATCTGGACGGTGGCGCCGTTGCCCGTCTGATCCGAGGAGGGACCGCAGCAGGCGATGGTCAGGCAGTTGTTCACCGGCAGCTTGTAGGGACCGAAGTACTCGGGCTGCGTGTCCTGAATGCCGTACGAGATTTCCTGGAACATGTGGCGCTGCGATTGCCCCGTGCCGCCGACGACGCTCATGATGTTGGCGGCGTTGGGGACGCCGCCGCCGATGTCGAACATCATCGCGGCGATCGTGCGCGGCGCCTTCGGGGTGTTGGTCATGAGACCACCTTGCGATTGCCAATCTGTTGGACTGGGCTGATCGACGTCGTCGGCAGGCGGCTCCTCCTCCTGCGCGCAACCGACGACAAAGGCGGCCCATAACAGGCCGGCCAGGACGCTACCAGCCTGCTTGATGCATCGGGACATGCACGCTCCCCGACGGTGAATGTCCGGCCGACGAAAACTTGGCGATGTTTTTCGACCGCTCGCGTTTTTTGCGCCGCCCATGGGAGGCGACGGCGCTGGACATACAAATCCCCATGAAGCCCCTCCTTCGTTCCGCATCGCTTGCGCTCGTGGCTGGCCTCCTCGCCGCTGCCTGCGTCCCCGAGGGCGATTCTACGCCGTCCGGAAGCGGCGGTACCAACGGGTCAGGCGTCGCCGGCACCACCGGCGCCGCGGGCTCGAACGCCACCGCCGGAACGACCGGCGCGGCGGGCAACAACGGGACGGCGGGCAGCACCGGCACGGCGGGCACCACCGGCAGCGCAGGCAGCGTCGGGCCCGGGGGCACGACCGGCAGCGCCGGTTCGGGCCCGGCAGGATCCGGCGGCGGTACGGCCGGCAGCGGGCCGGCGGGCACGACCGGCAACGGTGGCAGCTCCGCGGGGCGCGGCGGCACCGCCGGCAGCAGCGCCGGGCGCGGCGGCACGACCGGCGCTGCCGGCAGCAGCGCGGGGCGCGGCGGCACGACCGGCGCTGCCGGCCGGGGCGGCACCACGGGCACCGCCGGCACGGGCGGCGGCGGCGTGATCATCAGCCCGACGCCGCTCGACTGCGGCCCGAACGGCTGGGCGGTCGAGAACCACGGACCTCCCGCGAACCGCGTGAACTACGTCGTCCTCGGCGACGGCTACACCTCGGCGCAAATCGGGTCCGGTGGCTTGTTCGAGCAGCACTTGAACACGGCGCTGGCGAAACGATTCAGCGCGGTCATCGGCCAGCCCTACGGCCGCTACCGAAACTTCGTGAACATCTGCGGGATCAAGATCGTGAGCTCGGGCGCCATCTGCGGCTCAAGCGCGCTCGGCTGCTGCGGCAGCGATTCGAGCCGGCTCGCGACCTGCGGCAACTCCCAGGTCAACGCCGCGTTCAGCGCGCTGCCGACCAGCCTGAGCATCGACTGGCGCGCGGTCATGCTGAACGGAAGCAGCTGGTGGAACACCGGCGCGGCGACGATGTTGTGGTCCGGCGGCGGCACTGACGCGCCGGGCGCGGCGCTGCACGAGGGCGGCCACGGCTTCCACCAGCTCGCCGACGAATACGGCACCTGCACCGGCGCGAACTGCGGCACGAACACGAACGGATCCGGGTCGACCGGCCAGGTCTACGCGGAGGTCAACTCGTGCGGAAACCCGGCGACCACCGACGGCAAGTGGGACATGTGGATGAACTACAACCAGGCGGGCGCGACCGGCGTCCAGAGCACCTTCTCGGGCAGCCGCTACGTCGGCGTGAACGAGCAGTACCGGCCGTCGGCGAACTCGATGATGAACAGCCTGTTCGGCAACAACGTCAACACCAGCTTCAACTCGGCGTCGCGCGAGCAGATGGTCATGAGCATCTGGCGTGTCGTGAAGCCGATCGACTCCACCGAGCCGGCGGCGGGCGCCGTGACAGGCCCGGGCATGCTGAAGGTGAACGTGATCGATCCGGCCGTCATCAACGTCGACTGGACCGTCGACGGCACGACGATGGTCAACGGCGGCACGACGTTCGACACCTCCACCCTCGGCGCCGGCAGCCACACGGTGTCTGCGAAGGCGTACGACAACGCGGACATGGATCTGGTGCGCTACAAGAGCTCGACCTGCCCGTCGTCGGTCACCGGCAACTACTGCCACCGCACGGCCTGGAAGAACTCGATCCAGACCGTGACCTGGACGTTCAGCAAGTAACGCAGTAACTACGTCCTGTGACAGGCGGCGGTATCAGCCCGTCGAGGCGTCGGATGCTCGTCCTCGCGGGCGGGCTCGTCTGCCTGCTCGCCGTCTGGTTCTTCCTGCGTGGCCGTCCGCCCGAGGTCACGAAGGCGCCCGAGGCCGAGGACCAGCCCGCCGCCCCCGTCGCGACGCCGCCGCCTTTTCCGCCCCGTCGCACCGTGCGGGCGCCGACGCCGGTGGCGCCCGCCGAGGAGGGCGTGGTCACGAGTGACGGGCTCCCGATCATGCCCGCCAGTCCCGACGCGCGGATCCCGGAGGGGCCCGTGCACCCGCACCCGATCACGCCGCAGCACCAGCGGATCTACGCCGAGAACCGCCTGATCGGCGGCCTCAACGGCGCCATGGACGTCAAGGATGTGCCAGCGATGCGCCGGTTCCTGGAGCAATACCGTCGCGAGTACCCGGAAGACCACGAGATGCTGCAGGACGGGTACGCCGTCATCGCCGACTGCTTCGAACACCCGGGCGCGCAGGCGCGCGCGGCGGCGGAGCGCTGGGTGCAGACGCACAATGGCTCGACCCTGAAGCGCTTCGTCAACCGCCACTGCCTGGAACCGCAGCCGTAGCCGCTTCCCCTGCGCGCGCCTAGGGGCAGGTCGGGCGCCAGGCGTCGTTCCGCATCGTCTGGGCGACGATCGCATACAGCATCGGGTCGTATGCCATCAGCTCGGCGCGCGTGTTGATCTCGTTGAAGACGCCGTCGGGGGGCGACGACTCGGGGCCGGTCTCGAACCAGTCCTCGACCCCTTCCGCGTAATACTCGATCAGGTTCTGGCGCGGGTCCGCGCCGCGGACGTAGGTGTTTTCCCAGAGGCCCGCCGCCCGGGCGGCGGTGTCCGCGGCCCGCAACCGATCCTCGAAGGTGGGATCGACCTCTCTCACGGCGAGGTAGATGGACGTTCCGAAGACCTGAACGAGGACGTTCACGCCCCCGTACGTATCCCCCCGGTCGCACATCAAGTTCTCCTCGCCGGCGGAGGTGACCGGCGTGACGACCGTGGCGCCGACACCCCGAAAGGAATTCCAGTCCGGTCCGGGGTTCGTCTGGTAGAGGTTGGCGTATTCGGGAATGTTGGTCGTCACCTGGTCGCGGCCGATCACGACGACGCGCATGTCGAGCTCCGCCATCGCGTCGCGCAGGTCCTGGCGCAAGCTCAGCATGTTCGCGACGATGACGCAGGCGGTGCGCAGGGCCGTGTCCGATACGTCCGCCGTCGACAGCACCGGCAGGCCGCGGGCGTCCAGATATTTCTCGTAGAACGGATCGATGCCGGCCGGCGGCGCGGCGGGCAACTCGTCGCAGCTGGCCGCCGGATTGTCGTTGCCGATCAGCTTCGTCTTCCCGGCATCGCAGCCGGCCATACCGGCCGTCGCGGCGACGGCGAACAACATCCCTATGCGGATCCAAGCCAACATCGCGGGAGCGCTACGGACACATCGGGAGCCAGTCGTCGTCGGGCATCGACTCTTTCACCAGGGCCGCCAGCATCGGGTCGTACTCCATCAGCTCGGCGCGCGTGTTGATCTCGTTGTGGATGCCGTCGGCCGGCGACGCCTCGCGCGTCGCGTGGAACCAGGTCTGAACCCCGACCGCGTAGTACTCGATGCGGTTTTCCATCGCGTACGTGTTCTGCCACAGGCCCGCGCGCATCGCCGCGTCGTACGCCGCGGTCACCCGCGAACCGAAGGTGCTCCCGTCGACCCTCTCCAGCGCCAGCAGCACGGCGGTCGCGAACGTCTGCACCAGGACCTGCTCGCCCGCATACGGGTCGTTCGCCAGACAGAGCAGGTTCTCCTCGCCCGCGGAGCTGACCGGGATCGCGATCGTCGCGCCCACGCCGCGCAACGCGTCCCAGTCACCGGGGAACATCGAGTACAGGTTGGCGTATTCGGGGACGTTGGTCGTGACCTCGTCAACGCCAAGCACGGCCACGCGCTGCCGCTCCCGGATCATCTCCTCCCGGACCTCGACGCGGAAGCGCACCAGGTTGACGGCGATCTGACACGCGCTGGCGAGCGCGGTGTCCGACACCGCCGCCGACGACATCACGGGGATGCCGTATGCGTCGAGGTACTTCTGGTAGAACGCGGGCGTGCCGGCGGGCGGCGCCTTCGGCGCCAGCAGACAGCGCGCCGCCGGATCGTCGTGTCCGATCAGCTTCGTCTTGCCGGCATCGCAACCGGCGGCCGCCGCCAGGCCGACAGCGGCGAGGGCGGCAACCAATCGCGAGCCCGCTCGCACGGCCACGCTCAGGGCGTCGAGCGCGCCGGGTCGGCGCTGCCCGCGCACGAGCCGTCGACCCGCGACACCAGCGGCGAGCGCGGCCAGCGGACCCGGAACTGTCGTGCGTCTTCGCGCGCCGTGTTGACGCGGCCCGCGCCGCAGGCCGCGAGGATCCCGGTCACCGTTCGCTCCTGCGCGAGCAGACCGGCCCCGGGCCGGCGATCGTAGTCGTCGAGCAGCGACAGCGCGCGCTTGAAGTCGCCGCGCCCGAGCGCCGCGTTCGCCGCGCCGAGCAGCGCGATCTCTTCCTTGAGGCTGGACGCGCTCTCGACGGGGGCCGGCGCCGGCACCGCGGCGACGCGCCGCTTGCTGGGCGCGCGTGGCGCCGTCACCACCCGTTCGGGCACGGCGATCTCGGCGGGCGGTGCCTCCGGAATGAAGGCGGGCGCCGGGTGCGCGGCGACGCGCGGCGCGGGCGCGTGGACCGGAGCCGGCTTCGATATGTATCGCGGAACGACGTAGACGCCCGCGCCGACCACCGACCCGACCGCCACGACCGCCGCCGTCACCTTCAGCGCGCCTGCGAACGCCGACGTCGCGGGAGCGATGGCGAGAGCGATTCCCGCCGCCAGCTTGATCTCGATGCCCCTCCGCACGCGCGCGCGCGCCATCTCGTTCGGCTCGTGCCCGGGGCGCGCGGCCTCGATGACCGACAGCGTGTCGGTGTCCAGCTCCGGCGGCTGCAGGATCCTCATGACGAAGCCCCTCCCCCCTTGTCGGTCTCCGAACGGTTTTCGGTGGCGCGGAAGCGCGCGAGCGACTTCCTCAACTGGGTGCGGGCGGTCCGCAACCGCCAGTAGGCCGTGTTGAGGTTGACCTCCAGCGACTCGGCGGCCTGCGGCACCGAAAGCTGCTCGACGTCGACCAGCACGATGATCGCCCGCTTGTCCTCGTCGAGTGAATCGAGCAGCCGATCGAGCAACGCGACCGCTTCGCGCCGGGCGACCAGCTCGGCGGGCCCTGCCGCCGGCGACGGCACCACCTCGACGACGTCCCCCGTCGACGGAATTGCCCAGGCGCGGCGGCGCAGCGAGCGCCGGTGATTGCGCGCGACACGCATCAAGATCCCGAACAGCCAGGTCTCGACCGACGACCAGCGCGAATCGAAGGAATCCCAGCGGCGGTGCACGACCAGGAACACGTCTTGCGCGGCGTCCTCGAGGATCGTGTCGGGCACGCCGAGCCGCCGCAGGTTCCGCCACACGAACGGGAAGTGTGAGTCGTAGAGGCGTCGGGGCGTGAGGTCAGATGGTGTGGGCAGCAGCGCACCCACGTCGGCGACGGCTTCGCCCACGCGCGCTGGACTCGTTGCGGCTCCCGTCACCATCGTCGGTGAATGGCCGGGGGGACTCTTGCCCATGGCTAAAAGTGTAGCTCCCAACCCAGAGTCCCACGTAACCAAAATGACGCCGGTTCGAATACATGACCCACCCCGCCAAGCTCGAAGTTGGGGCGTCCCAGCGGCACCACGCCCTGCGCCGCCAGCCGGACCGCGTTGCTGGGCGTGAGCCGAACGCGCAGGGTCGCTTCCGCGAACGCGACGGTCCACCAGGCGGCGGCGTCGCCGGGATCGCTGACGACGTAACCGGTTCCGTGTAGGCGTACGACCGATGCGCCGATGCAGGCACCGGGCGACAGGCGTCGATCCCGCCGTGCGCGCGCGCAGCCGGCGATCGCCCCATCGGCGAGATCGAACGATCCGCCCGTGCCCGGGGCGGAGGGGCTCTCGATGCTGCGCGATGCCCAGATACTCGCGCGCAGCTCGGCGGAGAGCGCCCCGGCCCCGGCCGCGAACCGCAGGCCGATGCCGGGCGCGACCCCCGGCAGGGCGCCGTTGCCGACGACGACGTCGGCCCCGGCCGCGAAACGCCGTTCGGAGATCGGCGGCGGCGGCGGCGGTGGCGGTGGCGGTGGGGGCGGCGGCTCCGGGACGATGCTCGCCTG
>Ga0111538_10011447_pt1 | contig 11764 bp, 9 predicted proteins | sample SoiMethybrSBSTD1_FD_79669 | JGI IMG/M metagenome (GOLD analysis project Ga0111538, IMG submission 79669) | Bulk soil microbial communities from a Populus tree surrounding site in Tennessee, USA - Soil MetaG P. TD hybrid SBSTD1 (version 2)... | ecosystem: Environmental > Terrestrial > Soil > Tree...
ACCGTCGCGGTCCCGCTCTTCCCCTCACTCGACGCGGTGATCGTCGCGGTACCGACCTTGATGCCGCTCACCCGGCCCGTGCTCGACACCACGGCCACGGTCTCATCGCTCGAGGTCCACCCCACCAGCCGGCCCTGGAGCTCCGCGCCGGACGCGTCGCGCACGCTGGCCGAGAGCTGGACGGCGGCACCGACGGTCACGCTGGCGGTCTGCGGCGAGACGACGACGGAGTTAACCGGCACCAGCCTAACGGTTACTGTGGCCGAGCCGATCACGCCTTCCACGGTTGCGAAGACGATCGCGGTTCCGGGCGACAGCCCGCTCACGACACCCGTCGCGGACACGGACGCGATGCCCGGGGCGCCACTCGACCACGACACCGATCGGCCCGTCAACTCCTGGTTGTTCGCTGCCTGGACGCTCGCGCTGAGCTGCACAGTCTGCCCGACGGTGACGTTAGGCGTCGCCGGGCTGACCACCACGTTCGCCACGGGAACCGGCGCGACACTCACCGTCGCCGTGCCCGTCTTCCCTTCGCTGGTCGCCGTGATCGTCGCCGTACCTGGTGCCACACCGGTCACGAGACCGCTCGCCGAGACGGTCGCGACCGCGGGCGAGCCCGACGTGAACGTGATGGGCCGCCCGTTCAGCACGTTGCCCTGGTCGTCGGTGACCTGAGCGGTGAGCTGCAGCGTCTGCCCGGCCGTCACGTTCCCCTGCCCAGGGGATATGATCACCGAGCTGACTGGCTTCGGGGTCACGGCGATCGCGGCCGTGCCTACCTTTCCTTCGCTCGTCGCGGTGATCGTGGCCTGACCCGGGGCGATCGCGGTGACGAGCCCCGTCGACGACACGCTTGCGACGTTAGGCGCGCTCGTCGACCACAACACCCCGCGCCCGGCGAGCACCTGGCCCGCCCCATCCCGCGGCTCGGCCTTGAGCTGCGTCGTTTGCCCGACCACGACCTGCGCCGACGTTGGCGTGACAACCACCGAAGCGACTGGTACCGAGCTGACTGTGATGGACGAGCTCGCCGTCTTCCCTTCGCTCGCTCCCGTAATGATCGCACTGCCTGGCGTAAGCGCAGTCACTGAACCCGTGGCGCTGACGGTGGCGACCGCAGCATTGCTCGTCGTGAACGTCACCGGGCGCCCGGTGAGCACGTTCCCCTGGGCGTCCAGTGCCTCCGCGACAAGCTGTACGGACTGCCCCACGAACAGCTCGCGGTTCGACGGTGTGAGCCTAACGGTTGCGACAGGCGTCGGATTGACGGTGACCTCGGCGATCGCGCTCTTTCCGACCGCGCTGGCCGCGACGTGCACCACCCCGACGCCGACGGCCGTAACAACGCCCGAGCTCGACACCGTTGCCACGCTGGGATCGGCGCTCGCCCAAACGACCTTGATTCCGGTCATCGGCTTTCCGGACGCGTCGAGCACCTCGGCCGACAGCGTCGCACTCGCACCAACGGCTACCGTCGCCCTGGGCGGCGTGATGACGATCGAAGAAACGGCTCCGTCGCCAGGTTCGAGGGCGTCATTCTTACATGACGTGGCCGCGATGACGACCGCCGCAAGCCACCATACACTCGGTTGTGAGCAGCGCATCGACTGCACGAAAATGCAGGAATCGAACCATGGGACACGCGGCGGGCCCGCCGTGGTCGTATCTTGTTTTGGAATGCCCGGATACCCGGACGCACCGGCAACCACGTGCCATGCCTGAAGCGCTCGCCGACCAGTCCCTCGTTTCGCCCGATCGTGTTTCCCTCGATCGCATAATGACCGCGCGCGACGTCATCCGCGGGCGCCTGCACTACACCCCCGCCGTAACGTCGACCTTCCTGTCCGATCGAGTCGGCGCGCCGATTCACCTCAAGCTCGAGCTGTTCCAGAAGACGGGGTCGTTCAAGCCGCGGGGCGTGCTCAATCGCCTCGCGAACCTGACCGATGCCGAGCGGCAGCGCGGACTGATCACGCTCTCCGCCGGCAACCACGCGCAGGCTGTGGCGTGGGCGGCGCGCCAGTACGGCGTGAAGGCGACCGTGGTCATGCCAGCCAAGGCGATGAAGGCGAAGGTAGACGCGACGCGTGGCTACGGCGGCGACGTCCTGCAGACCGATGGAGATCTCCTCGCGACCGCCCTCGAGCTCCAGCGCGAGCGCAACCTAACGCTCGTGCACCCATTCGATTGCCCGTTCGTCATCGCCGGCCAGGGCACGTTAGGCCTGGAGGTGGTCGAGCAGGTTCCCGAAGTCGAGACGGTGCTCGTGGCGGTTGGCGGCGGCGGACTCATCTCCGGCGTCGCTGCCGCCGTGAAGTCCGTGAAGCCTAACGTGCGAGTGATCGGCGTCGAGCCGGTCGGCGCGCCGGGGATGACGGAGAGCCTGCGACGGTCGGAACCCGTGCGTCTCGACCGGCTCGATACGATCGCCGACGGGCTCGCCGCGCCGTTCGTGGGAAGACTCAACTACCTCCACGCGCGCGATCTGGTGGACGAGATGGTCCTCGTGACCGACGACGAGATCATCGCAGCGATCCCGGTGCTGATGGAGCGATGCAAGGTCATGCCCGAACCGGCCGGCGCGGCGACGACGGCGGCGCTCCTGTCGGGCAAGGTGAGCCTAACGCGAGGCTCTCCGATTGTTGCCATAGTGAGTGGAGGCAACATCGATCGGACCAGGCTCAAACAGTTACTGCCGGACTAGCACTGCCCACAGCTTATTCTCGGCGCCAGCGCGCACTGGTGCCTCGAACGTCGATGTGGGCAAATGGTCCGCTGGTGCCCATGGCGTGGTAGAGTCCGAGACCGCCGACGAGCGCGGGATACGCCTTTTCGACTCGCTCCACCGAACGGAGGATCACCTGCGTATCCCTCAGGTCGAGACGCCCGTCGTGGTTCAGATCGTCCATGCGACCATCGCCGTCAGCGTCGATGATGATGTCCGCCGCGTCGCCGTATTGGTGACGGCTCGCGCGCGCCGCGCCCTCCGCCACGATCCGGTCGTTGTAATAGGGCGCGCGAAAGCCGCTCAGGACCCTGACACGGTTCGTCGGCACGCCATGCGCCGCGAGATCCGCGAGCACGAGCTCCAGCTTATCGATGAGCGGCTCCTGGAGCACCAGGTACTTCGGCCACACGTCCCGCTGGTCGTGCGTCAGAAACTCTCCCACCGTGAAGTGATCGGACAGGCGAAGTCCCTCGTTGCCGGGCGTCACTTCGATGAAGCCGTCCGGATTCCAGTACTTCCGCCCTCCGCCCATCATCCATCGTTCTGACGGCCAGCGTCCGAGTCGATACCCCTGCAGCGACTCGCCGCGCTTCTCACCGAACGGCCTCAGCACGATGAACGTGAATGGTTTCTTCGTTCCCTTGGCCGCCACCCGGTACACGCCCGGGGACCGGATGGCACCCTCGCCAAACGTGGGAATGAAGCCGGTAAGCGTCGCTGCCGACGCACGCGTCAGCGTGCGAAAACGCACCTTCCCGCTATGGCCGGCCATGGAATCGGCGACCGCGAACGGCACCAGCGCGACGGCATCGCTCGTGTCCGGCGCCGGACCCACCCCGGCGAGCGTCGCGACATCCGCCGCTTTCGGCGCGCGAAGCGTATCGCCATCGCCGCGCGCGGACGACACCGCGCGCGCGACGACGATCGCCAGGCCAACGACGACCGCGAGGAGGAGTGTGCGCCGAGCCAGGGGAGACTCCAGCCATTCCATGAGTCAAGTTACCACGCGATCGCGTACGCCTCACGCCGCGGGTCCGCCCCCGCAATACGGCCACCCGACGGGGTCAGCATGATCACCTGCGCACCGCCAAACTCCTCGCTCGGCTCCTGGACCTGCACCTGGTGGCCGCGCTTGCTCAGCGCATCGCGGACATCGGCCGGAATCCCGGGCTCGACGCCGAGCCGGTCGCGGCCATACCAACGGAAACGGGGAGCTTCGACCGCCTGCTGCGGCGTCAGGCCGAACTGCACGATGTTCGTGATCACCTGAACGAGCGTCTGCGGCTGGCCATCGCCACCCGGCGTCCCCACGACCATGAAGAGCGACCCATCGGGACGCAGGACCATCGCCGGGCAAAGCGTGTGGAACGGTCGCTTCCCGGGCGCGATCACCTGCGCGTGCGTGGTGTCGAGCACGTACAGCGAGCCGCGATTGTGAAGCGTCACGCCTGTGCCAGGCACCATGCGTCCGCTGCCGAATGCGGCGAACAGACTCTGAATCATGGAGACCGCGTTGCCATCCTTGTCTACGACGCCAAGAAACACCGTATCGCCTGTGCCGTCGCGATCCGCGTTCGACGACCCTTCGTTTGCCTTGAGCTTCTCCCGAAGACGGCGCGCGAGCTCCGCCGCGTAGTTCTTGGATATCAGACGATCGACCGGCACCTGAACGAACGCCGGATCGGCGACATACTTGTCTCGATCCGCATAGGCGAGCTTCGCGCCCTCGACGATCGCGTGGATGTAGTCGGTCGAATTGCGGCCCATCGGCTTGAGGTCGGACGCCTCGGCGACGTTCAACGCCTCGAGCAGGGTGACGCCCTGAGTGTTGGGGGGGAAAGCGATCACCGGATTGCCGATGTACGTGCTCCGGATCGGTTTTTCCCACGTCGAGTGGTGCGCCGCGAGATCGGCCGTCGTGACGAGCCCACCCTCCTTCTCCATGAACTGCGCGATCTGCTTCGCGAGCTCGCCCTTGTAGACGAAGTCCGGCCCTGACGCCGCGATCGAGCGTAGCGTCCGCGCGAGCTCGGGCTGCTTGAGCAGCGAGCCGACCGGCGGGGCTTCGCCGTTAGGCAGGAAGATGCGCGCGAGCTCCGGATCGGCGGTGACCTTCTTCTTCGATTCGGTGATGTCGGCGTTGAGTCTCGGCGACACCGGGAAGCCACGCTCCGCGTAGCGGATCGCGGGTTGGAGCGCCTGCGACAGCGTGATCGTCCCGTACTTCCGAAGGGCGTCAGCCCAACCTCGGACCGCCCCAGGCACCGACACCGAAAGAATGCCCGAGGCGGGGACAGCAGTCATCCCCTTTTCGCGGAAGAACGCCGGCGTCGCTTTGCTGCCTGCCCGTCCGCTCCCGTTCAACGCGACGATCTCGCCGGTCTTCGCGAGACGAATGAGCATGAAGTTGTCGCCGCCCACGCCGTTCATGTGGGGTCTGACGACGGCCAGCACGCCGGCCATCGTGATCGCCGCATCGACCGCGTTTCCTCCTCGCTTCAGCACGTCCATCCCCGCGGCCGACGCGAGCACATGGTCGGACGTGACCGCGGCCTCGATGCCGCCGACATCCGGTCGCATGGACGGGAGCTGCGCAGAAATGGGGAGTGCGGTGGCGGAAAGCAACGCGGCGGCACGCGCCGCCGGTGAGAGAACTGACATGGTCATTCGACGTTGACTGTTAGGCGTTGGACGGCATCGCCGATTGCTCGATCATCCACAACGTGCGGCCGGCCGGGTTCACCATGGCGGCGGGGTAACGTCGGGCGGCCTCGCCGCCCTCGAGGATCTCGGCGACGACTGGGCGTTTGTCGGCACCAGCAACGAGGAAGAGTACATCCCGGGCACCGTTCAGGCACGGGAGCGTGAGCGTGACTCGCGGTACAGCCGGCAGCACCATGATCGGGGCCTCGACGGCGCGGGTCCAATGCGTTCGCTCTGCCAGCACGGGCGAGCCAGGGAACAAGGACGCCGTATGGCCGTCGGGGCCGACCCCCAAAAGCACGAGATCGATCCCGGCCGGCGGTCCGCCGTTCACCGCGAGCACTCCTCGGAGCACCAGCTCGTAGGCATCGGCCGCATCGCCCACCGTCGGCGTGTCGGTCGGAATAGGGTGGACGTGGTCGACCGGTATCGGCGCGTCGGCGAGGAACGCGTCGCTCGCCATTTTATAGTTGCTGCGTTTGTCGTCGCTCGGCACGAAGCGCTCGTCGCCGAACAGGACCTGCCAGCGCGGCCAGTCGATCTCGCTTCGATGGCGCTCGACGAGCAACTGGTACGTGCGCTTTGGCGTGTTCCCGCCAGCGAGCGCGATCGAGAATCGCCCGCGCGACTCGACGCTCTCGCGCGCGATGGCAACGATGGACTCGGCGGCCGCAGCGCTGAGCGCCTCGAGGTCAGGGAACCCTTGGACTTCTCGTCCGCCCGTGCTTGTCATGCGTCCCGGTAGAGTGCCTCGGTTCCCTGTTCCCGGGCGCGCCTTCGCCGCGCCGCCTATTCCCGATTCGACCACTTCTGCCCGTTTCGCTGCATGAGCTCATCCGACTCCTTCGGGCCCCACGATCCCGCGGCGTAGAACGACACCGCGAGTGTGTTGTCGAGGATCGGCGTGAAGAGCCTCCACGCAGCCTCTACCTCGTCCGCGTGGACGAACAGCGTTTGGTCCCCCTCCATCACGTCGAGCAGGAGCGTTTGGTATGCCTCGGGCAGCTCCTGAAACCGCTCCTTGTAGAAGAAGTCGAGCGGCAGGCGCTCCAGCTTGAGCGGCTTGCCCGGCGCCTTGATGTGGAAGTAGAGCGCGAATCCTTCGTCGGGCTGGATCGTGAGGCGCAGCGTGTTCCGGTGAAGTTCCGGCGAGCCTAACGGCGTGAACATCCACACCGGCGGCTTGCGGAACTTCACCACGATCTCGGTCAGTCGGTTCTTCAGCCGCTTGCCGGTCCGGAGGAAGAACGGCACGCCCTGCCACCGCCAGCTGTCGATCTCGAGTTTGATCGACGCGAACGTCTCCGTTCGCGAATTCGGCGCGACGCCCGGTTCCTCGCGATAGCCCGGAATCGTCTGCCCGCTGATCTCACCGTGCGCGTATTGACCGAGCACGACGTTCTTCGGCGTGATGGACTTGATGGATCGGAGCGCCTTCACCTTCTCCTGGCGAATGAACTCCGCCGTCATCATCGCTGGTACTTCCATCGCGACGAGCGAGACGAGCTGGATCCCGTGGTTCTGGAGGATGTCGCGCACGGCGCCCGCCTGTTCGTAGTACCCCGCGCGGCCCTCGACCCCGAGCTCCTCGGCGACCGTGACCTGGACACTCTCGACGTGGTCGCGATTCCACAGTGACTCGAACACCGAGTTCGCGAAGCGGAAGACGAGCAGGTTCTGCACCGTCTCCTTGCCGAGATAGTGGTCGATGCGGTAGACCTGCGACTCGTCGAAATACTTGTGAATGAGCTGATTCAGCGCCTCGGCCGACTGGAGGTCGCGACCGAACGGCTTCTCGATCACGAGCCGCGTCCAGTATTTCGTGCCGTTGCCTTCTCCGGTCGTGCTACGGCTCAGCCCTGCCTCGCCAAGCCCCTGGATCGTGGACGGGAAGACGTTAGGCGGGAGCGCGAGATAAAAGACGCGGTTCGGCGGTTGACCGCGGTCCCGTTCCAGTTGTGCGATGCGGGTCGCGACCGCCTTGAAGTCCTCGGGTGTACCACCGCCGATCCCCTGATAGAAGACCGTCTTCTCGACCCAGTCCTCGATCTCCTTTGCGGCCATGCCATCATCTTCTACGGCCTGGCGAACGACGTTACGAAAGCCGCTGTCATCCATTCCCTTGTCCCGCGCGACGGCGAGAATCGTGGTGGCGTCGTCGATCAGGCTGCCATGTCGAAGGCGCGAGAGCGCAGGGAGGATCTTCCGCCGCGCGAGGTCACCCGTCCCGCCGAAGACGATGAACGTACACGGTCCGTGGACCGGCCGCTCGCCCACCCGCTCGTGCCCCTCGCGAGGCTGTAGTCCCTTCAGTCTACCCGGTCGTCCCGCCTTCGTCGCCATCGTATTCCCCTGGCTTGCGTGCCCGCGCCTAACGCCTCTTCCGCTGTCGATTCCCGATTCCCTAGCTCTTCTTGATCGCGTGCCCGCCGAACTGATTCCGCAGCGCCGACAGAAGCCGGTCGGTGTATGACTCGGAATCACGTGACCTGAGCCGCTGCACCAGCGACAGCGTGATCACCGGGGCCGGTACATCCAGATCGATCGCCTCGGTGACCGTCCAGCGTCCTTCGCCCGAGTCGGACACGTACGGCGCGATCGCGGAGAGCTCCTGGTCATCGTGCAACGCGCGGGCCGTGAGATCGAGCAACCACGAGCGCACCACGCTCCCCGTCCTCCACAACTCGGCGATCTGCGCCAGGTCGAGGGCAAATTCCTTCTTGTGCTTGAGGATCGAGAACCCCTCGGCGTACGCCTGCATCATGCCGTACTCGATCCCGTTGTGCACCATCTTGGTGAAGTGCCCCGACCCGGCCGGCCCGACGTGACCCCACCCCTTGTCTTTCGCCGGCGCCAACGTCTCGAAGATCGGCCGCAGTCGCTCGATCGCCTCGTTAGGCCCACCGACCATGAGGCTATAGCCTTCCTTGAGCCCCCAGATTCCGCCACTCGTCCCGGCGTCGACGAAATGGAGCCCGTGCTCGGCGACCATTGCCGAGCGCCGGATGGACTCCTTGTAGTTACTGTTGCCGCCGTCGATGATCGTGTCGCCTTTGGCGAGCAGCTCCGTGAGCGCGCGAACCGTGTTCTCGGTGGGATCGCCCGCGGGCAGCATCACCCAGACGGCACGGGGTGCCTTGAGCTGCCGCACGAGATCCTCGAGCGCGTTGGCGCCTCGCGCGCCCTGTCCGGCCGCGGCCTGAACGGCGTCCGCACTACGGTCGAACGCGACGACCTCGTGGCCGCCCTGAACCAGACGGGTCGTCATGTTCGCGCCCATCTTCCCGAGCCCCACCATCCCTAGCTGCATGGCGCCTCCGTGCCGGCGAGTTGTTGTCTCAATAGTACCTCGGACCCGGCAAGCGGCGGAATTGTACTCGGGTTTGATATCTCTTTGCAGCTTGTTGCCAACTGCCGTCTTCTCCTGTCGGGACGAGTGAGCGGCCGCCTGTAAGCACGGCGCGTGCAATTGTGTGACGTCCCTCGACTGGAGATGAACGGCCGAGGTCGGCTTGACCCACTTACCTCACGCAATGACAACTACCGCCGAACGCCGCCGCGAAGATCGAGGACGACTCCGACCCGTGTGGGACGTCCTCTTCCGAGGGTTCCGCGTGTCCTACCGGCACGCACACTCCTTCGGTACCGCCGTCGGCATGTTCCTCGTGTTCGGCGCGCTCATCGCGGTGTTCGGGACCTATGCCTTTGCCGAGCTCGCGAAGCTGGTGAGCGGCGGCCACACGCAGGCGTTCGACGACGCGGTCCTTCGGTGGATGCAACGCCATCAGATCCCGTGGGTGGAGGGTCTCATGCTGGAAGTCACGATGCTCGGCACATGGATCGTGGTGTTGAGCATCGTGAGCATCGCGGGACTCTTTCTGTGGCTCACCCAACACCGTTACTCGGCCGCTCTGTTGCTGGTTGCGACGGCGGGCGGTATTGGCCTCAACAACATCCTGAAGGTCGGCTTCTCGCGGCCCCGCCCCCACATCTTCGAGTGGGGGACCACGGCTGGCAGCTGGTCGTTTCCGTCGGGCCACGCCATGAGCGCGACCGTCGTGTACGTGACGGTCGCCTACCTCGCGGCGCGGTTACAGAAGAGGCACGTCGCGCGGTTGGCGACGCTCGCGGTCGCCGGGGTCATGGTCGCCATGATCTGCTTCAGCCGCCTGTACCTCGGCGTGCACTACCCGTCGGACGTGTTGGCCGGCGTGATCATCGGGCTGTCGTGGGCCGCGTTCTGCATGGCGACCCTCGAGGCCGTGCAGCGCTTCGCGAAGCGGCACGCGACGGGCGTGCTGCAGCATGAAGTGCCGCCACCGAAGGAGACAACTCGTTAGGCGGCCGCCCGCGCCACGACGTCAGCGATTTCGGAGGTACGTGTCGGTTCGGTTCAGCCAGTCTTCGCGTGGGGGGCTGAAGACGTCGAGCACCCGCGTGTCCGCCATCGCTTCCGCCGCGTGCGGAAGGTTGGAGGGGAGGAGCACGACCTCGCCTGCGCGCACGTCGTACGACACGCCGCCGTCGTCACCCACCGTGAGTCTCAGGTGTCCGTCGAGCACGCAGCTGATCTGCTCGTGCACGTGCGCGTGCTTCGGTACGATGCATCCGCGCTCCAGCTCGACGGTCGCGATCATCACGCGGTCGCCACTGATGAGTCGTCGGGTGAGATCTGCCTTGACCTGCTCTTCCGGGACGTCGGCCCAACGAAAAAACGTCGCGGCGCTGGGCGTGCTGGTGGGAATCGACACGGTCTTCCTCTCGAAGCTTCTGGATGCAGGAAGATCTATCGACGATCGGCGTCCATGGAAGACATGCACGAAGATCATACCTGTGGGACGAACCGATGGGGAACGAGACGGCGCAACGGCTAATACGGCGCGCTCTTCGCCCTTCGCGGTTGCGCCCTTTGGGATCGGCGTTGTCCGGGATTGGCGGTGTCTCGGATTGGCGTCGTTAGGCAGGTGCGCCGGTTTCCCGATCACGAAACCGCCGAGATGCTTGCCTCGTAAGACACAGACCCTTCCTGAAGGATGAGATCATGCTCGCACTCTTCGTCGCATCCGCCTTCCTTCTCCAGGGGTCCACGTCGACGCCGACACCTGTAGCCGTTGACACCATGGTGGACGTCGGCGGCTACCGCGTTCACTGCCGGATCCACCGGGGCACCGTCCCGGTCACGATCCTCATGGAGACCGGCGGCGCCGCGACGCTCTCGAGCTACGGCGGACTGGACTCGGTGGTGGCCAGGCGTACGCGCGCTACGGTCGTTGCATACGAACGTGCCGGGTTCGGCGACAGTGAACTGGGGCCGCTCTCCCTCGATCCAATCGCCCAGGTCAGGCAATCGGCGATCGTGGTCGAGCGGTTACGCGCACCATCCCGACGGATCGTCGTCGGTCACTCGTACGGCGGTCTCATGACTGTCGTGCACGCTGACCTGTATCGAGACAAGGTCGCCGGAGTCGTCCTCGTGGACCCGATGAACTCGCGCTTCGTCGACGCTACGGGCGACTTCGTGTACTCCACCGTCCCGCACATCACAGAGCCGCGGAATGATCGCGAGCGCGCAATCGCTCGCCTCGTGAATACGTTCGATACCCTGCTGAACACCGCGCGAGTCGCGGAGCCGAAGATGCGTGCTCCGATGGTGGTCATCACGTCGTCGCGGTCCATGTGGAACAACCGGGAGCGCGAGGACCGCGCGTGGCGAGTCAGCCACGAGGCAATCGTCGCGGCGGCACCCAAGCGTCGCCTGGTCGTCGCGGAGAACTCGGGGCATCAGATCGCGCTCGATCGACCCGATACCATCATCGACGCCATCGTATCACTCATGCCGAGTGATGCGCGTTAGGCAGCGCGTCATCGATGATTGACGACACCAACCTGGCGGCAGTACTCCAGCACCGGACACGTCGAGCACCTCGGGAGATGCCCCGTGCAGATATGCTTCCCGAACGGCACGAGTAGACGGTTGATCTCGATCCAGTACTTCCGCGGCAGCTTCCCTTCGAGCGCCCGCATCGTCGCTTCGGGTGACGTGGTTTCCACGTAACCCCACCGATTCGTCACGCGGTGCACGTGGATGTCCACGCTGATCCGCTCCGCACCACACGCGACCCCCATCGTCAGGTTCGCGCACTTCGGGCCAACACCGCGAAACGACGTCAGCACATCGAAGTCGCACGGCAGCTCCCCACCGAACTCTCCGACGGTCCGACGCGCGATGTCGCGAATCTGAACCGCCTTGCCCTCGTGGAAGCTGCTCGCGCGAATGAGCGCATCGATCTGCGCCGGTGACAGCCTCGCCATCTTCTCGGGCGTGGGCGC
>Ga0111538_10011448_pt1 | contig 11764 bp, 8 predicted proteins | sample SoiMethybrSBSTD1_FD_79669 | JGI IMG/M metagenome (GOLD analysis project Ga0111538, IMG submission 79669) | Bulk soil microbial communities from a Populus tree surrounding site in Tennessee, USA - Soil MetaG P. TD hybrid SBSTD1 (version 2)... | ecosystem: Environmental > Terrestrial > Soil > Tree...
AATATTAAGGGAAATCATAATCTGTTGGTGGGGAAACATCATACACCGGTGAACTACTGGAATGATACATACCACCATGGAAGGGTCTTCTTTCCGACAATTTATCGCCCTCTTTTATTTGACGCTCACATTATTCCAATTCACACTACTGGCATTAGTTTACGGGGCCAGAATCTCGGTAATGTGAAATTTGGATATGATCTGATGTTGGGAAATGGAATTGGCACGAGCGAAGTATTTGATGATAACATGGCAAAGTCCCTTACGGCAGCCGTTCATATTAAGCCCAGGGAAAATCTTCGTATTGGCGCTACATGGTACCATGATAATATCCCCGAAGGAACGCCCACTACACATGATGGTTCCTTAAAATGGAAGGTTAATCAAAATTTATTGACCGGTTCAGTTTCCTATTTCGGCGATAAGTTTGAATTGCTGGCTGAAGGAACGTTGGGTTTTAATAAGACTGACACCACGGGTGTACAACAAACCGTGGCTTGGTATGCTTATGCAGGTATTAAAATAAAGGAAAAATTTGTGCCTTATGTCCGCATCGACCAATTGCATTATCAGGCTGGAGAGATTTATTACCACAAAGACAATACCACCTCTTTTGTCGGAGGTATGCGGTACAATATAAATTACTTGATCGCTATAAAATTGGAATATCAACATCAGCGTTTTGAGGAAGAAGGGAATATGAACAGATTAACAGCCCAACTGGCTGTGGGATTTTAGAGTGTATATGGTTACTATATCCAATCAATTGAGCAGAGTTTCAGCATGCAGAAGATACTTTTCTGCATTCCTGTCTCTATTCCTGCTCTTCTCTGTCGGATATTCGGCAAAAGCACAGGAAGCAACACTGACTGTGATAAGTAATACAACAGGGGCCCCTTCTGAAATGAAAATGTCGGAATTGAAATCTGTATTGAAAGGTGAGCAACAAAGGTGGAGTGATGGGACTAAAGTTCATATTGCGTTAATGAAAACAACAACGCCCGTCGGTCAGACTACTTGTCAGAAAATTTATAACATGAGTGGAGACAAAGTGAAACGATTTTGGCTTGAACTTTCGTTTGCCGGAAATGCGGATGCGCCTACCTTTTGCAGTACCACAGAAGAATTGGTGACGTTCGTTTCACAAAACCCAGGGGCTATTGGAGTCTTGGACAAACCTTCGACCATTGCGGGTATTAAGACAACTGAGATTGACGGAAAGAGTTCCTTCTGATCCACCGGATTTTTTAATCATTCACTCAGAGCTTCTTGCGACCTTAGCAGTTTAGTTCCTCAACAAGATGACTCGTATGCGAATCACTCTAAAGACGAAAATCTGGTTTACCGTTCTCACCATTGTGTTAATGTTTTCTTTCTTTTCGCTTTATTATTTCCCGTTACAACAGGAAAAATACCTGCTTAACAACTATAACAATGAAGTTCAGAATCTGGCAAATACAATTTCATTAGGAGTAAAAATCGCGCTTACGGAGGAAAATTTTGAGGGAGTTCAGACCGCGATGAGCTTTGTTAAAGATGACCACCGGCTTCAGTTTGTGAACCTCCTTTTAACGGATACACTTTGGAGTGACGACCACCGAGAGTTTTCGCTAAAAGATTCTGTATTACAAACTTTTCCGGAAAGACTGGCAGGTGAGCAACCGGTGTATTCAGAAAATACCGTCATTAAAAAGAGAGCTGCATTTGATACGGAAATGATGTCGGGTGCAATTGAACTGGGCCTTACCACGGATGATATTAACGTAGGAAAAAGGCAAATCCGTATTACTTCCATGCAAGTCAGCAGTGTTTTCCTTGCGATCGGCATAGCTATCGGGTTTTGGTTGTCTCGAAGTATTTCCATCCCAGTTTTAGCGTTGCGTGATGCTGCCAATAAGGTAGGCGAAGGTGACCTTACACAGCGTGTTATCAACAACTCGGGTGATGAAATTGGGGAACTGGCCACGGCATTCAATAAAATGGTAGTGGACCTCGCTCGTGCAAGAGAAGAATTACGTACTGCCAACATCAACCTCGCTTCGACGAACAATGCCTTACAAACCACTGTCGAAGATCTTAAGGCTACCCAAGAGCAATTAATTCAGTCTGAAAAAATGGCCTCCCTTGGACAGTTGACGGCAGGCATCGCGCATGAGATAAATAACCCTATCAATTTTGTCACCGCCAATATTCAGCCTCTTAAGGATGATTTAGCCGACATCCTCAATATCATAGCGCGGTACGAGAAGGTGATCCAGGAAAAAGGACTACAAAGGGATTTTCAGGAAGTGGAAAAATTCAAATTCGACTCAAAGATTGATTTGACGTTGAAGGAAGTAAATGACTTATTGAAAGGAATTGGAGATGGGGCTCTGCGAACATCCGAAATTGTAAGGGGCCTCCGTAATTTTTCCCGCCTCGATCAGAATGTTTTCTTGAAGGCTAATTTCAATGAATGCCTGGAGTCCACGCTCACCTTGTTGCATAGTTCGTACAAAAACAGAGTTCAAATTGTAAAACAATTCGGACCAATTGGAGAAGTCGATTGTTTTCCAGGTAAGATCAATCAGGTTTTTATGAATATTATTTCCAATGCGATTCAAGCAATTCCGGGAGAGGGTACACTGTTCATCAAGACCTGGGAGGTTAATGGTATGGTTAAAGTATCCATCAAAGACACAGGTTCTGGAATGACGGAGGATATCAGGAAAAAAATATTTGATCCGTTCTTCACCACAAAAGAAGTAGGCAAGGGCACAGGCTTGGGTCTGTCAATCTCATTCGGAATAATACAAAAGCACAACGGGGAAATTGAAGTATTTTCCAAACCTGGAGCAGGAACAGAATTCGTTATTAGTATTCCTATTAACCAGTCAAATGTTTAGGTATGGACGTTTTGAAAGATACTTATAATGTATTGTACGTCGATGATGAAGAAAATAATCTGAACGCCTTCAAGGCAGCATTGCGCAGAAACTACAATGTATACACTGCATTGAGTGGAATTGATGGAATTGAAATTCTTGCAAACAATGATATTCATGTCGTGGTGACCGATCAACGCATGCCCACTATGACGGGTATTCAGTTTTTACAGCGGATCCCCGACGAGCAAGAAAATGTCCGTATCATTCTTACGGGGTTTAGTGATATGGAGTCAATAATAGAAGGAATTAACAGGGGGGAAATTTATCGCTACCTCACCAAACCATGGAATAGGGACGAACTAAAAATCACAATCGATAATGCCATTGAGACGGTGATGCTCAGGCGTAATAACAAGCACCTTATACACGAGCTGCAGGTACATAATGAGCATCTCGAGGAAAAAGTTGCCGCGCGGACCCTTGAAGTTCAACGCCAGGCTAAGGAGATTCGTGTGCAAAGTGAAGAAATCCAATCTAAGGCGAAACAGATCGAAGAAATTAACAACAATCTTGAGTTATTGGTTAAAGCCCGAACAAACGAGTTAGAAAAGAAAAGCAAAGCTGCTGAAGAGTCGGCATTCATAATCGCCCATGAACTGCGGGCTCCGGTTGCCAGTGTACTCGGTTTGATAAATCTGATCATGAAGTCAGAATTAAACGAAGAGGTGCGGACAATCGTAGCCCACCTGGAAGCTTCCGCTGAAAAATTGAACACGGTCGTTCGAAACATAACACAGGCTATAGAGCGGGGCGACAGGTAAACCGAATTGCTACGGAGAGATTCGGAAAATGGATTGACAACAAATTTTTGACATATCGTTGCACATTAATGGCAACTAAAAAAGAAAAAAATTCGTTTTTCAGCATGACTTTTAATACGGTGCGAGTTTACGCCGTGCTGTGGAGAGGTATTTGCCCCCATTTTTACCATTTAACCAATAGCCAGCAGGTATATTGTAGAAATTAAAGTATTTTCAAAAATCGGTTGGGCAGGCCAAATGCCGCAGCCATCCATATCTTATTTAACAATCAAAATATTGTACATGGTCCTACACGGCACATTTAATGTTCTTTATGTCGATGATGAGGAGAATAATCTGAATTCATTCAGGGCAGCCTTGCGTAGAAATTATAATGTTTTTACTGCTTTGAGTGGTGAAGAAGGAATGGAACTTCTATCGAAAAACGACATTCATGTGATTGTGACCGATCAACGAATGCCCAAGATGACCGGCGTACAGTTTTTAAGGACCATTCCCTCGGATCAGGATAATATCCGGATCATTCTCACAGGGTTTAGTGATATTGAATCAATTATCGAAGCGATAAATACTGGTAATATCTACCGCTATATCACAAAGCCATGGGATAAAGACGAATTGAGAATCACAATTGATAACGCTGTTGAAACTGTTATGCTGAGGCGTAATAACAAGCAGCTTATACAGGAACTGCAGCGGCATAATGAGCAACTTGAAGATAAAGTATTGCTGCGGACGCAGGAAATCGAGAAGCAGAAAGAAATTATAGAAATAGCAAAAGCCCAATCTGATTCCCTGTTATTAAACATCCTGCCAGAGGAAATCGCCGACGAACTGAAGAAATTTGGTAGATCATATGCCAGGAAGCATAGTGAGGTAAGCGTGTTGTTTGCAGATATCAAAGGATTTACCGCTATCGCCGAAAAGCTTACGCCCGTCAAACTACTGAATCAACTTGATGAGGTTTTCGGTGCTTTCGACAATATTATTGAGAAGTACGATCTGGAGAAAATAAAAACCATTGGTGATGCCTATATGTGTGCTTGTGGACTTCCGCAAACTGATCCCGATAATGCCGTAAAGGCAGTGAAGGCTGCGTTCGATATGCAACACTTTATTAAGGAATTCGGGTTGGCGAGTAAAGTACAAAACCTGCCGGTCTTTGAGATAAGGATAGGAATACATACGGGCCCCCTGGTGGCAGGGGTGGTCGGATTGAGGAAATTTGCCTATGATATTTGGGGTGATGGTGTAAACATCGCTTCTGAAATGGAGCGGCACAGTGAAGCCGGAAAAGTCAACATATCGGCGGCTACCTATGAGCGGATCAGACATCTATTCAAATGTACCCATAGAGGAAAGATTGAAATCAAGGGGAATCGCAAAGTGGATATGTACTTTGTCGATTCGGAAAATTCACGTTCGTAATGAATACATTTTTCCTTCTACTGTGAACGTGCTGTTGTGATGAGTGTATAGAGAACATTGTTAATTCCGATACAAAAATTACAAATTGTGTCCTTAAACCAAAGTCTAAACCAAACCAGAATACTCTATGTTACGACGAATTATTTTAGGCATTTCTATACTCTTGGGATTGTTCTCCTGTTCCTCGTCTCAAAAAAATGAGGCATTTGTAGAACAGCCAGGGCTTGATAGTCTGCTTGCAAGCTTCTACCAGGACTATCTCAAATTTGCTCCATTAAATGCAACCATTATTGGCGACAACAGATACGATGACAAGCTGCCCAACACAATTACGGCCGCATACCGCGATGAGTTAAAAAATTTGTATACGCGCTATCGTGACGAGCTTACATCATTTGATCGTAACAGTCTTACCGAAGCCGACAAGTTGAATTACGATATAATATTATGGGAATGCGACATTGCGCTGGAAAGTGTAAAGTTCAAAGATTACTTAATGCCCATAAATCAATTCTCAGCCACTCATCTCATTGTTGGACAGATGGCCAGCGGACGAAGCGTCCATCCTTTCAAAACTGTAAGAGATTACGACAACTGGCTATCGCGTGCTATGCAGTACGAGGCATGGTGCGATTCGGCTATCGCAAACATGAAAAAAGGTGTAGCACAAGGATACGTAATTCCGAAAGCATTGGTCAAAAAAGCAATTCCACAGTTCGCTTCAATGGATCATGGTCCGATTGAGGATCATTTATTCTATGGACCTATAAAAATTATGCCGGCTGATTTTTCTGCGGAAGACAAAGCAAGGCTTACGAGATCCTACCAGGACATGGTCAGTGATCACATTATTCCTGCTCATAAAAGGATTAGCGACTACCTTTCAAAAGAATACCTCAAGGCGGCACGGGAAACATCGGGAATTGATGCCATTCCGGCCGGGAAGGAATATTACAACTATTTAATAAAGTTGTACACCACGACAACGATGAGCGCCGACGAAGTTTTTGCACTGGGAAAAAGTGAAGTTGAGCGAATTACAAAGGAGATGGAAGGCGTTAAAGATCAGGTTGGTTTTAAGGGTGATCTGAAAGCTTTCTTTAAAAGCCTGGAAAACAGAAAAGAACTAAATCCATTCTCAGATCCGAACCAGGTAATAGCGAATTTCAACGCGATAAACGAGCGAATGAAGCCCAACCTTGCAAGACTCTTTGATAAAACACCAAAGATGGCATTCGAAGTAAGAAGAACAGAAGCGTTCAGGGAGGCATCGGCAGCAGCAGAATATCAGGTAGGTTCTAAAGATGGAACAAGGCCCGGTGTGTTCTACGTCCCGATACCTGACGTAAAAAAATACAGCACGCTGGCTGATGAAGATTTGTTTTTACATGAAGCAATTCCTGGACATCACTATCAGATCGCTCTTCAGACTGAAAATAACACCTTGCCTGAGATTCGGAACATTTTAGGGTACAGCGCCTATTCAGAGGGTTGGGGTTTATATGCTGAATCACTTGGTAAGGAATTGGGATTGTATACTGATCCTTACCAATATTTTGGAATGTTGGCAGGAGAAATACATCGTGCAGTGAGACTTGTCGTCGATGCAGGGATGCACACGCAAGGTTGGTCCCGTGAACAGGCCATCCAATACTCAATTGATCATGAGCCAAGGTCGGAACAAGCACTGACTGCTGAGATCGAACGCTATATGGCAATTCCTGGTCAGGCGTTATCTTACAAGATAGGCCAGCTGAAGATAATTGAATTGCGGGCAAAGGCCGAAAAGGAGTTGGGTGATAAGTTTAATGTTGCACAATTCCATAACCAGGTCCTTGATTCAGGAAGTATTCCGCTGCCTTTTTTGGAGTATAAGATCAATCAGTGGATTGAATCGGTGAAGAGGGAGGTATAGGGTATAGGGTATAAGGTATAAGGTATACCCCTATACCTCTATACCCGTCGACCAGTACTTTAAATAAACCGAAAAAACGGTTCCTTCACCCAGGGTACTTCGAACGTCAATTTTGCCGTGCAATCGCTCGGCTTGAAGCTTGGCCAGGTATAGGCTTATTCCTTTATCGGACGCATCAGGATGAAAATACTTGTATGGCTTAAAAACATCTTCTTTATACAACTTAAGATCTAACCCTCTTCCGTTGTCTTGGATTTCCAAAACAACCCATTTGTCCTTCTTAAATGTAGCTACTTTAATTTTTGCGGGCCGATCAGGGCGTCGGTACTGGATAGCATTTGTAATAAGTATAAACATGAGGTGATTGATCCGCACACGCGCCGAAAAAATTTCGGGAACGTTAAATTCTTCGGAGACTTTGATACCGTGATTTTTAAGCGGAGACTCCAATAACTTCTTGATCTGCCCTAATTCATTGGAGAAATTTACTTTCTCCCGAACGTTAAATGAGTCGCTACGTGCCTCAACGATCTTGTTGAGGTCAAGTGTGATTTTGTCCAGTTCCCGCGTAGAGTCAAAGAGCAGTCTGATTATATTTTGTTTTTCTTTTTCGTCGCTATAATTAAGATACAGGTCAAAAAGTCCAAGCATGCGTGCAACCGGTCCGCGCAGGTTGTGTGACACGGTATACGAATACTGTAACAATTCATGATTAAAATGGATGAGCTCCCCTGTCACTTGTGAAAGATCTTTATCGCGTTCCTTCAATAACTCTTTTAAGATTTCGCCCTGACTTGTGAGTTCCTCTTTTTGTTCCTCTATAGTCAGATTCCTGATATGAAGTGTGTTTATCAGTTCTTCATTTTCTTTTTCATATGTGTCAATCTCAAATTTGAAAAATCCTGCAGCTGTAGCCACAACGAGAAAAACGACAACATAAACGACAGTCCCATAGTAATAGTCCGGATCGGAAAACCCCAGTTGATAAAAACCTATTCCAAGTGCATTGTGGATTGGGTCGTATAGGACGAGGCTGATTAGACAGATGGAAAGGTTTAGTATTAGTAGTATGCGTTCACGGAACTGGAAGATCGCGAACGGAACTACGCAGAAGACAGTGAGAGCCGCGCGCGATTGAAAGAATGTATTCATAGGGACAGGATCCATGGACACCTTCCGTGCAATTGTGAGCACCAACGTTCCGAAAACAAGACCCACGGTAAGAACAGTCCTTCCAAACTGATGGTAACCGGCATGATTAATAAAGACCACTGACAGAATGATTGCACAGGTTACAAAAGTCGCCACGTAGATGCTTTCGTCCGGATGACTGATAACATGAATAAGGAGGAGAAGCAACACAATGCTTACTGTTCCAATCGAAATGCTATTAGTTACGACAATATTTCTATTGAGCCATCGCGGATGGTTTAGTGAAGTCCCATAATAACGGAATTTATTTAGGAGTTTTTTCACCTAGTTGCTGATTACGCAAATTAAGTGAAACTATATGAGATTAGGTCGCGCAGATATAAAAAGAAACGATTCCTTCAACTGCAATTCATACTATTGAACAGCCGGAAAGGTCTTGCCAGGATTTTTCCCAATGGTTGAGAAGCACTAATAACCCTCAGGGTAAGTGTCTGAGTATTTCACTTACACTTGCGTTTGTTGGATCTTTTTTCAAAGCTTTTTCGTAGGAAGTCCGGGCTTCACGAAACTTGCCTTGAGTTGCCAGTCCTTCGCCAAGCGATTCAAACACAAGGGCTTCATCCGGAAAGGCTTCGGCGTTCCGTTGAAACAGAACCACAGCTTCATTTATTTTCCCCTCTTTTAGAAGCATTTGGCCAGCGGTGTTCAAAGCCGAGGGACCCGGTTTCTTGTCAGCTAGCCGCATGTGCTCAAACTCGGCAAGAGCATCTTTAACTCCCTCGTTGCTTGCCGCGGTGTAAAGTTTTCCTTCATCTGAACTTACATTGGAGACCCAATTCCTGAAGTTTGTGACATTGATTTGTTTGCATAAAATCGTCAACTCAATGTTCACAACATCACTTACGGCAGTGATCTCATTTTTGATGCCCGCCCAACGTTTCCCTTCGACTCCAAAGTCGATACGGTTGATCATACAGGTGCCATTAAAGATCACTTGCGTATCGTCCCGAACATCCTTCATCACTTTCGAATTAGTCATCGGAATCGTGATAGTTCGCTTGATGCCGCGAATTGTAAGGTCTCCAGTCATATCGAAACCAATGGCCGTCTTGACTGCCTTGCTGCTGACAAAACTGATAACGGGATGGGAGGTCGCATCAAACCACTGATCAGACGTGAGGTCCTTATCACGCCATTCGTTGTCGGTGTCGATTGATTTTACATCAACAGACAATGATACCGAAGTTCTTGTTACGTCCTTCTCGTCGAAATAAACTGATCCACGAAAATTTCCGAAACGACCCCGTACTGAAGCAAACCCCATGTATTGGATCTTGAATCCCAAATAGGAATGACTTTGCTCTATTGGATAGATGTCCTTGATGTTGAATGTCTGTGCCGCAACGACGTGGGAAACGGCAATCAGAAATGAGATGACTATAGTTTTCATGTGGCATTAGCGATGATATGGCCACAATGGTAACAGCGTAGAGGATTCTTGTCGACAATGCCGATCGGGATTTGCCGATTCTTAAACTTTTTATTCGCCTTTTGAAGATAAATCCACCTGCTTGCGGTAGGCCGCCGGTGTTATTAAGACAACTTTTTTGAATGCGTTGGTAAACGATGTTTTGTTATTGAAGCCCGCTTTGAATGCAATTTCCAGCAATGAAGAGTTCTTGTCTTCAGCAATCAGTCTTTTTGCTTCTTCGACACGATTAAGGTTCACGAGGTCGAAAAAGGTTGTGTTCATGCGTTCATTGATTACCTGGGACAAATGGTACGCAGGAAGATTAAGATCTTTTGCCAGATCCTGAAGTCTCAGTTCGTTCTTAAGATACGGGCGATTATTTATGAGATGTTGTTCCAATTGCCGGGCGTAAATGTCTGCCTGTTCCGTTTTGAGCGATGATTTGCTGTACTTTTCTGACCGGTCATTCCTTTCTATTTGAGTAGATGGCCATTGTATTCCGGAAAGTCGATAGCTAACAAGGTAAATCAGTACGGCCATGGGCAGAACATAGACATAGTCCTTATCTCGATTGTACCATGGTGTTGCGTGAAAGAGTATCAGAAAAGCAGACACAAAGAACACTACCATTAACAGCATGAGGCTTACAAGTTTCAGCCAGTTTATGTTATTCGTTTCCAGCGAAGAATAGGTGCCTTTGAGTGAGATCTCATATCGTCGGACATCCCTTAGTGAAATGATCACATAGACGAGTAAGTGTAAAAACTGAAAGATAAAAATTGTCGAAGCAAAAAATTCCATTGCTGACGGAGGACCTCCGAATGGTCCGAATGTGGATAGCATTCCATAGTTCACTTGTTGGGTCGATCTTTCGTCTGTGGTCAACAATGGGAGAACAATTATGAATACAATAAAGGGCAGGAAATGTAAGAACTGTTTACTCCTCCAATTCGAAATAATTGCCTGCACATAACAATAGTAGAGCGGACCCAGCAGCAACCAGGACCCATACCGTGTTCCGTAGAATAGATTAAAAGAGATGTCGTAAGGAAGCCGCACAGAAAGGAATTCGGCCTGGTACCACATGATTGCCAGCACGAGGAAGAACAGAAACACATTTTGTTTCTCGTTGAAGCCATGCTTGAAGGCAATCACGGACAAAAAGAACAATCCCTGGCACAGTGCGGCCAGTAACACTATTGACAGCAAATCAACGGAGAGGTCCATTTGGCAAATATCATTGAACAGTGAACAATGAGCAATGAGGAATGAGGAATGAAGTACTTCCTAGTTTGCATTTCATAGGTGGTGGCGTATTTTTTCACCGCAGAGGCGCAGGGAGCGCTGCGTTTCGCAGGGACTAAACACAAAAAATCTTATTTAGAAATGGGACTTCCACTGCGAAACCCTGCGTCCTTTGCGTCCCTGCGGTGAAAAAAGTCGGGGCTTCCTGATCCCTACCGGTCGAACAACTCCAAGAATTCTTTCTTCTTGTTTGCAGACACTTCCAGTTCCTGGTTGTTCTTCATTGTAACAAATCCGCCTTTGCCTTTTGAGTACCGGATCACGTAAGTAGGGTTAATCAGGTACGAGCGATGTATCCTGAAGAAGCGATGAGGCCGCAAAATGTCTTCAAAGTATTTCAACGTACGACAGATAAGGAGAGTAGGACTGTTTTCGAAAATGAAACGCGTGAAATTATCAACCGCCTCGCAGTATAAGATTGAGCTGACTGGAACGATTTCAAATCCTTCCATAGTAGGAAGCATTATTTTCTGCAGTGCTTCGCCATTGATATTGTTAAGAAGCACTTTCGCATGTTGCGTGTAGCCATCACCTGTTCGCTCAGCCTTGATCTTCACTACAGCCTTCAAAAGTTCGTCAATGTCGATGGGTTTTAGCAAATAGTAAGCCGCGCTCTGGTTCAACGCCTGGATCGCGTAGTTGTCGAAAGCAGTGACGAACACTGTTTCAAAAGTAAAGTCCGGGCATTTTTCGAGAAGGTCAAACCCGTTTCCATAGGGCATTTCAATGTCGAGGAATACGATATCGGGCTGATGTTTTTTTATAGCTTCAAGACCCGTGGCGACTGATTCGCCGTATCCGCAAA
>Ga0111538_10011450_pt1 | contig 11762 bp, 10 predicted proteins | sample SoiMethybrSBSTD1_FD_79669 | JGI IMG/M metagenome (GOLD analysis project Ga0111538, IMG submission 79669) | Bulk soil microbial communities from a Populus tree surrounding site in Tennessee, USA - Soil MetaG P. TD hybrid SBSTD1 (version 2)... | ecosystem: Environmental > Terrestrial > Soil >...
TAGCGGGTTCTCCCGCCGCGAGCGCCGCGCCTAGGGCTTGTCACCCACGCGCACCTTGGCGGCGCGCTCCTGCACGGCCTCCATCTTGTCGGCGCGAGCGGCGGCCTTGGCCGTGATCGCGCCATGCCCGCCGAACGTCGCCGCCACCGTCTTGGCCGCCTCATCGGCGATGCGCCCGGCAAGCACAGGGTCGGTGAGCACGGTGGCGAGCTTCTTGAGGTAGCTCTTGCCTTCGGCGGCGTCGATCCTCCCCGGCAGCTCGCCGCTTTGCGCGGCATTCTCCGCGATCATCCGCATCGCCGGGAGAAGCAGGTTCTTGGCGGGGTACCGCCCCCACTTCTTCGACGCGGGAATCCTGAGCAGCGCTTCGCGCGCCCACAACACCATCAGCCCGCACAGGTAGTAGGCGTCGGTGTCCTGGTCCTTGCCGAAGATGATGCCCTTGCGGATGTCGTTGATGATCTTCTCCTTGCCGCGCGCCGTGGCCTGTCCGGACGTCGACAGGAACGTCAGGGCATAGGCTCGCGCCAGCTCGTAGAGCGTGAGGACCCGCGGCTGCTCGGCGGCGGGGCGGTCCTTGTATTCGCCGGCGCGCCGCTCGAAGAGAACCTTGTTGGCGGGTGGGGCGGAAGCGTCGCTGAAGCGCCATGCCAGCTCGTCGACGAAGTTCTTGCCCGTGAACAGCCGCGTCTCGTCGATGGGCGTCTGGCGGTTCAGCGCCAGGATCGCGGCGTCGGAGACGTTCTTGTCGCCGGTGATGATGATCTTGGTGGGGATGAAGACATCGGCGCCGCCGGCACCCGCCAGCACCCTTCGGTTCTGGAAGATGGTATTGCTCGTCTGGCAGCCGTTGACGATCTGGGCGCCGACCAGCTTGATCTTCTCGGGCGGCTTGACGCCGCCCAGAATGCGCCGCCGCGCCACCAGGGAGCTGTCCTTGGCGACGATGGCGAGGCCGTTGTTGCGCAGGGCGAACTCGCTCCGTTCCGTGGCGCTGCGCAGCGTTTCGCCGATCGAGGCGTTGACGCGCGCGCCGGCACCCAGATAGCCGCGCAGGTTGGTGGAGAAGATGCCGGGCCGCAGCTCTCGATCGCGCCCCACCTTGGTGCTGATGAGATCGACGAGCTCGGCCGCGCTCAGAAATCCGACGTAGCAGGCCGCGACCTTGCCGCGCGAGGGCACCGCGACGAAATGCTCGAGCGGCACTTCCACGATCGACATCGCCTCCTCGGGAAATGTGCGGCTCTTCTCGGCTTCCTGGATGATGGCCTCGATCTTGGCGCGGTCGACGGCATAGAACTCGACCTCGTAGAAGCGCTTGCCGAAGGTCTGGATCTTCTTTTTGGCAGTGCCGATGGCGAAGTCGATGTTGTCGTCGCCTTTGAACTGCTTGGGCCACACGAAGTACATGGCGCATTCGCAAGCCTCCTCGAGGTCGTTGTCGTCGAGGATCTCGAAGATGCGGTTCTTGAGCTTGACCCATTCCAGGATCGCCGCGCTCACGCCCCTGCTGGACGAGCCGTCGTTGGAGAAGAAGGCGAACACGCCGTCGCTGAACGCCGAAATCTTCTGCATAAGCTTGGCCCCCCCGGCCTCCTTGCCGGTCGCCTGGATGAAGATGAAGCTGACCTTGGGCGCCTCGCCTTCGCCGGCAGCCTCCTCGAAGGCGCTCAAATCGTCGTCGGGGCGCACCACCTCGCCGTCGATGCACACGACGATGGCGTCGAGCTGCGTATCTTGCGTGCCGCCGACCAGGATCTTCTTCTCGCCGCGCCACGACTGCTGCGCGAGGAAGTCGGTGACGTTCCTGTGCAGCAGCACGTTGTGCGTGAAGAACGCCTCGAGAGTGCTGGGCTCGTTGGGGGGGAGGGAGTGTTTCTTGGCAAATTCGTTCTTGGCAGCGTCGATCTTCGCGCTCAGCACCATGTCGTCTCCTCACGCCACTACAAAGCGGGCAGCTCGGGTGGCCCGCCGTCCGGAAAAGGCGAAAAGAAGAAAGGTTAGCGTGCGCCCCGCGCGTCAGGCAAGGGCTTGTGTGAGGCGATGGCCGGGTTCCCTGGCGCCGGATTTGCGTCGTCGAAAGGCAGGGACATTCTGACAACCGCGAGTTGTCTGTTGCACATCAGCCAGCATGATCGCCACGCCACCCCACAGTCGCGTGCGGAGCCATGGACGTTGGCGGCAATCCAATGGAACGGATATTCAGCCTACGAGACAATCTGTGGCCCAAGCGCTATGACAGCAAGGGCGGGGTTGAACCATTGACGTGTCGTACAGCCTCTGGGGACCAGACCATGCAGACCCAGTCCGCCGCACGGATGGTGGCCGCACTCGTCGCTGCAATTTTTCTTGCGTCTGCCAAGCCCCGCGCGCAGCCGGTGCAGCCGCCGGCAGGGGCTACACTGACACTGAACATGAAATGGCAGGTTGGGCAGTGTAACCATTGGCCCGAGCGGTAGAACATCTAGCGGCTTGATTTTTCCGCAGGTTACGAACGTTCCGGGAGTCTACCTCTTTGAGTTTCGCGTGCTCGGACAGGTGCATCGCTACGTCGGTCAAACCCAGAATCTGAGGAAGCGTTTCCGCAGCTATCGTTCTCCAGGGGCAGGTCAGACGACGAGCAAGCGCGTGCACGCGTGGTTTCGCTTCACGCATAGCCACGGTGGTGTCGCCGACGTTTATGTTCTGGCGGACACGGCCTCTGCTTGTCCGCAACAGGATTGCGCGCCGGCCAATCTCTCTGACCTAAGCGACGGCTATTGTTCGAGCGGCTCGGGATCGTGGTCGAGTGTGCGGACCCGGTGATGTGCTTGAACCGAGACCAGCGGCTTCCGCCGCCGTCGCCTCCCCCTTGATGTTCTCTTATTGTTCTTGACAGGTTCCGTCCCCTATGCAACCCTGCGTCGCGTCAAGCCAGGGAGGCCGGTCATGGCGCGGGGCGACGAGCTGCATCTCTCGCAGGAGCCGGTGGCGTGGGACCGGGTGGAGTGGCGTCAGGGCGACGGCCGCTACACCTTCCAGGTGGCGAGCGGCGGGCTGCTGGCCACGCTCACCTCCCCGCACGGCAGCGCGCTGACCTTGCCAATGGTGGCCTGGGAAGGTTTGCTCGATGCGCTCGCCGCCCAACGCAAGACCCGCACCCGCGCGGAAGCCAAATTTCCCGCGCGCTCCGGTGCGCGCTGGTACGACGGGGAGGCCGGCGAGCTCGCCGCCGCCTTCAAGGGCGGCCGCTCGATCCGCCAACTCGCCCGCTCCCACAACCGCACCGAGCTCGCCGTCGAGGCCGAGCTCGACCGCCAGGGCCTGTGGGACCGCATCGAGCGCCGCCCGAAGCAGCCGGGGGATTTGCATTCGTCCATGGACGACACGCCGCAACCCGGGGCGCCGCGTTCGTTCCCCACGCCAATTCCCTTCGGCTCGGATCAGGACCAGGGGTAAAGCTACTTCGAGTGCGCCGTTGCGATACGAAACGTGGCAAGTGTCCTCATGACAAAGCTGGAAGATATCGAAGCGGCCATTGCCGAGCTTTCGCTAGAAGACATCGCCAAACTGCGCGATTGGTTCGAGGAGCGCCGGTTCGATGAACGGATCGAGCGCGACGCCAAGGCTGGCAAGCTCGACCAACTCGCCGCCGAAGCCTGCGCCGACCATCAAGCCGATCGCACCTGGGAGCTGTGACGCACCCTTTCCCTTCCTCCCAATTCGGGACTAGGCTCGGCGGCGGGGACGGGGGCACGCCATCCTGGAGGATTTTGCCCATGGCGACCTACATACTCCTGGCCAACTACACCGAGCAGGGGCTCAAGGGCATCAAGGACACGGTCAAGCGCACCGAGAGCGTCAAGGAGCTGGCCAAGAAGGCCGGCTGCACCATGCAGGAGAGCTATTGGACGCTCGGCGCCTACGACGTGGTGGCCGTGTTCGAGGCTCCCGACGACGAGACCATGACCGCCTTTTCGCTCTCGGTCGCCAAGCTCGGCAACGTCAAGACCCAGACGCTGCGCGCCTTCTCGAGCAAGGACATGGGCGGCATCCTCGCCAAGTTGGTGTGACGGGCGCGGCGCGATAGACGGCGATCGGGTCTATAGTCGCTACGCGAGTAGGGCTTCCGCCCTACGACCCGGTCGAGGGGACACCCCTCGAACGCCCCGCTTTCTGTAACAAAAAACGGGTGGTCTGGCGGGTGTCCCGGTCGCGTCGGAGACGCGCGCCCGCACGACTGGGGAGCGGGGCTGGCCCCGCTCGCGAAGCGACTTTGTGTTCCTGCAATAGAACGCTAGAGAGTGGCGCAAGCATCGCCATCTCGCGGAGCCCTCACGGCTATGTCAAATCCAACGCCCGGCCCCACCTCGCGCATCTACTTCTCGCAGCGCCTGCGGCTGCATTACGTCGACTGGGGCAACGCCGGCGCGCCGCCGCTGCTGCTCGTGCACGGCGGCCGCGACCACTGCCGCAACTGGGACTGGGTCGCCGAGCACCTCGCCCGCGACTGGCACATCATCGCCCCCGACCTGCGCGGCCACGGCGACAGCGAATGGTCCAAGGACGGCTCCTACACGATGTCGGGCTACCTCTACGACCTGGCCCAGCTCGTCCATCAGCTGCGCGTCGCCCCCGTCACCCTCATCGGCCATTCGCTCGGCGGCAACATCGCGCTGCGTTACGCCGGCCTTTACCCCGAGAATGTCGCCAGGCTGATCGCCATCGAGGGGCTCGGCGCGTCTCCGAAAATGCAGGCCCAGCGCCTCGGCAAACCGTTCCCCGAGCGCATGCGCGCCTGGATCGACGCGCAGCGCGGCCTGTCGGGCCGCCTGCCGCGCCGCTATGCCACCATCGAGGACGCCTTCAAGCGCATGCAGGAGGAGAACAAGCACCTCACGCCCGAGCAGGCGCGCCACCTCACCCAGCACGGCGTCAACCAGAACGAGGACGGCACCTACAGCTGGAAGTTCGACAACTACGTGCGCTCCTGGCCGCCCTACGACATGCGCTCGGCCGACATCGAGGCGCTATGGGCGCGCATCGCCTGCCCGACGCTGCTCATCTATGGCAAGGAGAGCTGGGCCTCCAACCCCGCCGAGGACGGCCGCGCGCAGCACTTCAGAAACGCCGAGATCGTCGCCATCGACGGCGCGGGACACTGGGTGCACCACGACCGCCTCGACGCCTTCCTCGCGCTGACCCGCAGATTTTTCCAGGAGTAGGCGCATCCCCTCTCCCGCGAGCGGGGGTCAGACCCCTTGCCTGTGCCGGCTCATCCAAGACGCAACGGCGTGCGCACGGGGTCTGACCCCCGCTATCTCGACGCTCGGCCGACTATCCCGCGACGAACGGATTGCTCTGCCGCTCCTCGCCGAAGGTGCTCATCGGTCCGTGCCCGCAGATGAACGCCATGTCGTCGCCCAGCGGCAGCAGCTTGGTCTTGATCGCCTCGATCAGCGCGTCGTGGTCGCCGTAGGGAAAGTCGGTGCGGCCGATCGAGCCCTGGAACAGCACGTCGCCGACCAGCGCAAAGCGCTGCGCCGCGTTGATGAATACCACCGAGCCCGGCGAGTGCCCGGGGCAATGCAACACCGAGAACACGTTGCCCGCCACCGTCACCGTGTCGCCCTCGGCGAGCCAGCGGTCCGGCGTGACGTTGCGCAGCCCCGCCATCCCCATGCCAAGGCCCTGCGCCGCCAGCTCGTCGAGCAGGAACTTGTCCGCCTTGTGCGGACCCTCGATTGGAATGCCGGCAAGCTTCTCCTTGAGCTCGGCCGCGCCGCCGGCGTGGTCGAGATGGCCGTGGGTGAGCAGGATCTTCTCAGGGACCATGCCGGTCTCGTCGATGCCGGCCACGATGCGGGCCAGGTCCCCGCCGGGATCGACCACGGCACCGCGCTTGCTCGCCTCGTCCCATAGCAGGGTGCAGTTCTGCTGGAACGGGGTCACGGGAACGATGGCGGCCTTGAGCGGCATGGGGCTCGTCTCGCGCAAGTTGCGGATCGCGCACTCCTAGCCCAATCGCCTTCGCCGGTCCACGGCTCGCGGCTGAATCGGCGGCCTGCGCAATTTGCTGTGGAGCGCCCGCGCGAATCGATGTCTCTCCTCGCCTGGCCCGACTAGCATGGCCTGAAGCGTCGAGGGGCGGGGGCGATGGGCGCGGTTGCGAGGGACATTGCGAGGGACGATGCCGCCGGTGCCTTCCTCGGCGTGAGGATGTCCGCGCGCGGCTTTGCCTGGCGCGAGCGGCTCGACGCCGCGGCCGCCAAGACCGCCATCGCCATCGGCCAGCGTTACGGCCTGCCGGAGCTGCTGGGCCGGGTGTTGGCCTCGCGCGGCATCGGCCTCGACGAGGTGCCGGTGGCGCTCGACCCCACCCTCAAGGCGCTGATGCCCGATCCCAGCACGGTCCGCGACATGGACAAGGGCGCGGCGCGGCTGGCCGACGCGATCGTGCGCCGGGAGGCCGTCGCCGTGTTCGGCGACTACGACGTCGACGGCGCCTGTTCGGCCGCGCTCCTGCAACGCTTCCTCGCGGCGCACGGCCTCGCCGCCCGCATCTACATCCCCGACCGCATGACCGAAGGCTATGGCCCGAGCCGCGAGGCCATCGAGGCGCTCGCCAAAGACGGCGCCAAGCTCATCGTCACCGTCGACTGCGGCACCGCCGGCGTCGAGACGCTGGCGGTCGCCGGCCCGCTCGGCGCCGATGTCGTGGTCGTCGATCATCACCAGGCCGACGAGCGCCTGCCCGCGGTGGCCGCCGTCGTCAATCCCAACCGCCAGGACGACCTGTCGGGCCTGGGCGACCTGTGCGCGGCAGGCGTCGTCTTCATGCTGCTGGTGGCAACCCAGCGCGAGCTGCGCCGCCGCGGCTTCTACCAAGCCGACCGCCCTCCGCCCGCGCTGCTCGATCTCCTCGACCTCGTGGCGCTTGCCACCGTGTGCGACGTGGTGCCGCTGCGGGGCCTCAACCGCGCCTATGTGACGAAGGGCCTGCAGGTCATGCGCCTGCGCGGTAACACCGGCCTCAAGGCGCTCGCCGACGCCGCCGCCCTGGCGGTGGCGCCCACGCCCTATCATCTGGGCTTCGTGCTGGGCCCCCGCATCAACGCGGGGGGCCGCATCGGCGATGCCGGCCTCGGCACGCGCCTGCTCGCGACAGGCGATGAGATGGAGGCGGCGCGCATCGCCGTGCTGCTCGACAAGCTCAACCGGGAGCGCAAGGCCATCGAGACCCACATGCTCGAGGAGGCGGTGGCCCGCGCCGAGCAGCTGATCGAGGCCGACCCCGACGTGCCCCTGCTGCTGATCGGCGCCGACGGCTGGCACAAGGGCGTGGTCGGACTGGTGGCGAGCCGGCTCACCGACCGCTTCCACCGCCCCTCCTGCGTGATCGCCTGGAACGAGGCCGGCGAGGGCACCGGCTCGCTGCGCTCCATCGCCGGCGTCGACATCGGCACCGCCGTGCGTGCCGCCGTGGCCGACGGCCACCTGGTCAAGGGCGGCGGCCACGCCATGGCCGCGGGTCTCACCGTGGCGCGCGGCCAGCTCGAGGCGTTGCAAGCCTTCCTCGCCCAGCGCCTGGTGCAGGCGACGGCGCGCGCGGCCGTGTCGCTCGACATCGACGGCGCGCTCACCCCCGCCACTGTCACCGACGAGTTCTTCGCCCTGCTGGAGCGCGCCGGCCCCTACGGCCAGGGCAATCCGCAGCCGCGCTTCGCCTTTCCCGCGCACCGCGTGAAGTTTGCCAAGGTGGTCGGCGAGAACCACGTGCGCTGCGTGCTGGAGGCGGGCGACGGCTCGCGCCTCGATGCCGTGGCCTTCCGCGCCGCCGACCAGGCGGTGGGCGCGGCACTGCTCGCCTCGTCCGGCCTGCCGCTGCATGTCGCCGGCCACCTGCGCCGCGACACCTGGAACGGCCGCGAGAAGCGCGAGCTCCTGATCGAGGACGTCGCCGACCCGCGCCGCCAGCGGTGAGCGCCTAGCGGTACCCCCAATTCGTCATCCCGGCGCCGGTCGCGAGCGAAGCGAGCGACCGGGACTAGGCCGGGACCCAGGCCACGGCGCGAGGTGGAGACGTGGCCTGGGTCCCGTGCCTTCGGCGCCTCGCCCCGGCTCGGCGCCTGCACGGGATGACGGGAACGGGAAACGCACTAGAGATCACCCCCAGATCCCGCGGGCGGCGTCGACGACGAGGCGCAGCTTGGCGCGCTGGTCGGCCTCGGTGAGGGGGTTGCCGGCGGCGGTGGAGGCAAAGCCGCACTGCGGGCCGATGCCGAGCCTGGCCGGATCGATGTAGCGGGCCGCCTCATCGACGCGGGCCTTCAAGCCGTCGAGCGTCTCCAGCGCCGGCGCCTTAGTGCTGACGAGGCCGAGCACGACGCCCTTGCCATCAGGCACGAAGCGCAGCGGCTTGAAGTCGCCGGCGCGGGCCGTGTCGTACTCCAGCAGGAAGTGCGTGACCCGGCTGTTGGCGAAAAAGCGCTCGGCCACCGACTCGTAACCGCCCTCCGAAAGGTAACGGCCGCGGAAGTTGCCGCGGCACATGTGCACGCCGATCGCCATGTCGGCCGGCGACCCAGCCACGCACGCGTTGATGGCGCCGATGTAGAGATCGACGAGCGCGTCGGGCTGCTGCCCGGCGGCTGAGATCCTGGCGCGGATGGCGGGGTCGCACAGCATGGCGACGGCCACCTCGTCGAGCTGAACGTAGCGGCAGCCCGCTGCGGCCAGCTCGGCGATCTCGGCGCGATAGACTTGGGCAAGGTCCGCGAAGAAGGCGCTGGCATCGGCATAGACGGCCGGGTCGGCAAAATCGGTGCAGCGGTAGAAATGCATGGTCGAGGGCGCCGGCATGGTGATCTTCGGCACGGCCTCGGTGACGCCCTGCAGGAAGGCGAACTCGTCGACCGCCAGCGCCTGCGTGCGCGCGATCCGGGCGGCGGCATAGGTGGCCGTGAAGTCGACCTCGTGGCCGTCATCGTCGCGAAACTTGAAGACCGCGGGCTTGATGGTGAAGCCCTGGCATCGCTCCACGAACCTGCCCCAGTAGGAGCTGCGCCGGAACTCGCCGTCGCTGACGACCTTGAGACCCGCCTCCTCCTGCAGCCGCACGGCATCGCGGATCGCCGCGTCCTGCGCGGCGACGAACTCGGCCGCCGACAGCTCGCCGGCGGCGTGCCGGCGATGCGCATCGCGCAGCGCCTTGGGGCGCAGCAGGCTGCCGACATGATCGGCCCGGAACGGCGGGCGCAATTTCGGCGCTTGGGCCATTGGCGCTTATCCCCTGGGGCTGCCCCGCTAGCTTTTCGATGGACGTATAGATTTCATGCAGATATCGAGCAAGGACCCAAGTGAGAGCGTCGGCCGTGCCATGAGCAACGCAGCCCAGCGCCTGATGGCGGCCCACGAGCTGCGGCGCACCACGGCGCCGGCCCTGCTGCTGCAGCGTGCACGATCGGAGCCGAAGAAGGTCGCGTTTCGCGCCAAGACGCTCGGCATCTACCGCGAGGCGACGTGGGCGGATTACGCCCTCGACGTAGCGCGCACCGCCAAGGCCTTCGCGGCGCTGGCCCTTGGGGCCGGCGAGCGCATCGCCATCATGGCGGATGCCTGCGCGGAGTGGGCGGTCTGCGACCTCGCGGCACAGTCGCTCGGCGCCATCGTCTACGGCATCTATCCGACGGCCTCGGCGGAGGAGGTCGAATACCAGATGCGCGACGGCGGCGCGGTGCTGTTCATCGCCGAGGACCAGGAGTACGTCGACCGCATTCTCCCGCTTGCCGACGCGCTGCCGCACCTGCGCCGCATCGTGGCGATCGATGCCACCGCGCTGTTCGCCTTCGCCCATCCCAAGCTCATCGCCTATGCCGAGCTGTGCAAAGCCGGAGACGGCGCCGATCTTGCCTGGCTCGAAGCGCGCGTTGCGCAGGTGAGGCCCGAGCAGCCCGCCTTCATCGTCTACACGTCGGGCACGACCGGCCACCCCAAGGGCGCGCTGGTGGGCCACGGCAAGCACCTGGCCGCCTCCCGGTCGGTTGCTGCGCATTACCCCACGCTGGTCGAGAAGGCGCACCGCACCGTCGCCTACCTGCCGCCGTGCCACGTGCTGGGCCGCGACATCGCCGTCACTCTGCCGCTGCTGACCGAGCTCGTGCCCCACTTCGGCGAGAGCGTCGAGGACCTCGCCACCACCCTCCACGAGACGGCGCCGACCGTGCTGTTCACCGTGCCGCGCTACCTGCAGAAGCTCGCCGCGCAGGTCCTCGTCCAGGCCGGGCAGACGTCGCGCCTCAAGCGGTTCGCCTACGAGCGGGCGATGGCGTTCGCGCGCGCCCACGTCAGGCGGCGCTGGGCGGGCAAGGCCGCCGGATGGTCCGCGATCGGGCACGCGATATGGCGCGCGGCGGTGTTCGCGCGGGTGCTCGGCAAGATCGGCTTCGACAAGCTGGAGCTCGTCGTCTCCGGCGGCGCGCCGCTGCCGGCCGAGACCATGACGGCGTGGCATATGCTGGGCGTCAACGTCTGCGAGATGTACGGCCAGACCGAGACCGCCGGCGGCATCATCGCCGGACAGCGCGGCCCCTTCCCGCGGCCCGGCGACGTCGGCACCATCCCCGAGGGCTTCGAGGTGCGGTTGGGCGAGGATGGCGAGGTGCTGGTGCGCTCGGCCGACCTGTTCGAGGGCTACTGGAACGACCCGCAAGCATCGCTCGCCGTGCTCGGCACGTCAGGCTGGATGCGCACCGGCGACATCGGCGAGTGGCGCGACGGCAATCTGCGCCTGATCGACCGCGCGCGCGACTTCCTGGTCACCTCGGGTGGCAAGACGATATCGCCCTCGCACATCGAGGGCCTGCTGCGCGCCAGCCCCTACCTGGCCGAGGCGGTCGTGTTCGGGCACGCGCGCAAGTATCTGACCGCGCTTATCGAGATCGACTTCGACACGGTCGCCGACTGGGCGCGCGGCAACGGCGTGTCCTACACCGGCTTCACCAGCCTGGCGCAGCATCAGCGCGTCGTCGGCCTGATCGCCGGCGAGGTCGACAAGGCCAACGCCCGGCTCTCGCGCGTCGAGCAGATCAAGGCGTTTCGCATCCTGCCCAAGGCGCTGGACCCCGAGGCCGAGGGCGAGCCCGTCACGCCCACCCGCAAGGTCAAGCGCAACCTCATGTACGAGCGCTTCAAGCCGCTGGTGGAGGAGATGTACGACGATCGCGAGGAGCGGCTGCTGGCCGACAGCGCCGCGGCCGCACTGGCGGGTTAAAACAGAACCGACGAGACGAGGAGGAAACGCATGCTTGGCAAATTGGCAGCCGCCGTGGCGGCAACCCTGATCGCAGTGCCCGCGGTGGCGCAGGAGGCCTATGTGATCGGCCTCACCGGCGCGCTGACCGGGCCGCCGGCCAGCACCTACGCGCCAGCCGTGGAAGCGCTACGCATCTACATCGAGCGCGTCAACGCCGGCGGCGGCGTCAACGGCCGCAAGATCAACCTCATCCTGCAGGACGACTCGGCCGAGCCCGGCAAGGCCGCGGCCAACGCCAAGAAGCTGATCGCCCAGGACAACGTCATCCTGCTTCTCAATGCCAGCCTGTCCTCGACCTATGCGCCGGTGGTCGGCGAGGCCAAGCGCGCGGGCGTGCCGATCCTGTTTGCCAGCTCCGTGTGCCCCAAGGACGTCTATCCGCCGGCCGATCCGCTGCAGTTCTGCACCACCGCGTTCGCCTCCACCTACGACAGCCGCGCCACCCTGGCGTTCATCAAAGAGACGGCCA
>Ga0111538_10011451_pt1 | contig 11762 bp, 9 predicted proteins | sample SoiMethybrSBSTD1_FD_79669 | JGI IMG/M metagenome (GOLD analysis project Ga0111538, IMG submission 79669) | Bulk soil microbial communities from a Populus tree surrounding site in Tennessee, USA - Soil MetaG P. TD hybrid SBSTD1 (version 2)... | ecosystem: Environmental > Terrestrial > Soil > Tree...
AAACCTCAAAGCCTCAAGACCGAAGCGGTCGACGACCTGCTCGAGCTGAAGGACGCCACGCAAACCCTGCAGCTGTTTCACGTTATCGGCAGCCCCCACACCGACACCATGGTGATGGCCTATCTGCCGAAGGAGAAGATGCTCATCGAGGTCGACGTGTTCACGCCCGGTGGTCTGCCGCTCTATGCGCCCAACCTGCTCGAGAACGTGAAGCAACGCGGCCTCGTCGTCAACCGCATTGTCCCTCTGCACGGCGTCATCGCGCCGTTCGCCGAGTTGCAGAAGGCGGCGGCACAAGCGGCACCGACCAACTGACCAAAGCGGTTCACGGGTTCACGGGTTCACGGATGCACCGGTTGAACCCGTGAACCTGTGAACCCTTGAACCTCAATGACCCTCGACCCGATACAAAGAGGGTCATGCTACAAGTGTCGCCCTCGTCGCCGTTCCGTGTCGAAAAGCGCAGAATCGAGGCCACGCTCACGCTGACCACCGGTCAGGCCGTTCGAGGCAATTTCTTCCTCGGCGACTCGGTCGGCGATAGTCAGGAGCGCGTCGACGAGCTGCTGAACCGCACCTCAGGGTTCTTCCCGTTCGAGCGCCTGGACGGCGGCTTCCCCCGCGTCGTGCTGTATAGCGCCGCGCATGTCTGCATGGTGTCGCTCCTGGCCCACGCCGCACGCGACGTGCCCGGGTACGAAGTCGCCCCGGTGCGACGCGTTTCGCTGCTGCTCTCGACCGGCGACCAGGTGTCGGGACACATCCGGGTCTACATGCCGCACGGCAGCGAGCGCGTCAGCGATTGGGCTCGCGACGCCGCCACGTTCCGCTTTCTCGAGACCAGCGGCGCCACGCTGCTCGTCAACATTCATCACGTCGCCGAAATCATCGAACTGGAGTCCAAGTGAGCGCCCCGGCTGCCATCGATTATCTGTTCAAGGACATGTGCGCCGCAGGCGCCTCCGACCTCCACCTGTGCGTGGGTTCGCTGCCCATTGTCCGCAAGGACGGCCGGATGCAGCCGCTCGATCCTTCGCTCAAGCCGCTCGACGCGGCCGGGCTCGAGGCGCTCGTCCGGCCGATCATGCCGGAGAAGAACCGCCAGGAATTCGAGGCGCGGCACGACACCGACTTCGCCTACGAGCTGGCCGGGCTCGGCCGCTTCCGCGCGAACGTGTTCTGTGATCGGCTCGGTATGGGGGCGGTGTTCCGTGTCATTCCGGCCAAGATTCTCACCGCGGAGCAGCTGGGGCTGTCGCCGCACATCCTGCAGCTGTGCCAGTTGAACAAGGGGCTGGTGCTCGTCACCGGGCCGACCGGATCCGGCAAGTCGACGACGCTCTGCGCGATGGTCGACTACATCAACCGGACCCGCGAAGACCACGTCATCACGATCGAAGACCCTATCGAGTTCGTGCACGGGAACCAGAAGTGCCTGATCAACCAGCGCGAGGTGCGCACGCACACCGACTCGTTCAAGGACGCGTTACGGGCTGCCCTGCGTGAAGATCCAGATATCGTGCTGGTCGGTGAGCTGCGCGACCTCGAGACGGTGGCCATCGCCATCGAAACCGCCGAGACCGGTCACCTGGTGCTCGGCACCCTGCACACGACCACGGCGGCGTCAACCGTCGACCGCTTGATCGATCAGTTTCCCACCGACCGGCAATCGCAGATCCGCGTCATGCTGTCCGAATCGCTGCGGGGCGTCATCGCCCAGAACCTGTGCCGCAAAATCGGCGGCGGCCGCGTCGCGGCCCTCGAGGTCCTCATCGTCACCGGGGCCATCAGCAATCTCATCCGCGACGGCAAGACGTTCCAGATTGGATCGATGATGCAGGTCGGCAAGGCGTTCGGCATGCAGTGCCTGAACGACGCACTGATGGACCTGGTGACGAAGAAGCTCGTCGCGCCCGAAGAGGCCTATGCCAAGGCGGCGGACAAGGCTGGAATGGAGACCTTGCTGAAGCGAGTCGGCTTCGACCCGAAGGCCAAGGCACCAGCGGCTTAGAGACCCCAGCTTCCGGGGAACTTTGTCTCGTCTTAGGTAGACTTTCTGCGCTTTCGCCGGTGCCTACCCGCGCTGTCGGGTTTTAGTCATTTATTAGTAAGGGTTTGTGGACACAGGCCAGGTGAGGGGTCCAGGCGGACACTTTGCTCCCCTACCGGGTGTGAACACGATTACCCAGGACATTCGAGAGTTCGTGGTTACCAACTTTCTGTTTGGCCAGGCCAGTCACCAGCTGACCGATGACACGTCATTCCTGGACAACGGCATCATCGATTCAACCGGGGTGCTGGAGCTGGTGGCGTTCCTCGAGGAGAAGTTCGGCATTTCGGTTGCTGACCGTGAGCTCATCCCCGACAACCTCGATTCAGTTGCGAGCGCCGCGCGGTTCGTGGAGCGAAAGCTCGCTGACAAAAGGCAGCACGTCGCCTGACCCTGCTCATGGGAGTGCGGGTTCCCACCGGCAACACCGTCGAACCGATGGCCTGGGCGCCCTCTCGCGGCGCTATCGCCCGGGCGGAGCCCTGGCTGGCGGCCGGAGTGGTCCTGGCAGCCGTCGTTTTCGCCTACTGGCAGCCGCTCGCGTCAATGGTCCGCATGTGGAACAGCACCCCGATGTACTCATACGCGTTTGCTGTTCCCGCCATCAGCGCGTACTTGCTATGGAACCAGCGCCGCGCCGTGGCCGCCGCGCCGTCGCGGCCGGCATGGTTGGCCGGCGGTCTCGTCCTCGCCGCCTCCCTTGCCCTGGGCAGCGCGGGCCGAGCCGCTGAAATCGAGGTGGTGCAGCAGCTCGCATTCCTCGGCTCGCTGCTCGGCGCAGTCCTCCTGATATACGGCGCCGCGGTCGTCCGTGCCGCGTGGATGCCGCTCGCCTATCTCTTGTTGATGATCCCGATCTGGGATGGCCTGACGGAGCCTCTTCACCAGCACTTTCAGGTATGGTCGGCCGCAATCGGGACCACCCTGCTGAAGGCCATCGGCATCGCGGCATACCGCGAGGACAACTTCATCGCGCTGCCGAACATCACCTTGGAGGTCGCGCGCGCCTGCAGCGGCGTCAACTATCTCGTGGCGGTCGTCGCGGTCGGATTGCCGTTGGCATTTCTGTATCTGCCCGGAATCTGGCGTCGAGTCCTGCTCCTCTCCGTCGCCCTCGTGATCGCCGGTCTTGCCAATGGCGTGCGGGTCGCGCTGATTGGGTGGCTCGCCTATCTCGACGTCGGCTCGCCACTTCACGGGCCGGCTCATGTCCTCCACGGCCTCTTCGTATCTGCCGTCGGTTACCTGTGTTTGTTTGGCGGGGTCAGTCTGCTTACGCCGGCGGACTCGCACCGGTCGTCGGTTACACGCGAATGCGCTCCGCACAGTGTGCGCGTCGCCTGGCAGCCCGCGATCGTGGCGATCGCAGTCTTCATCGCCGCCGGGGTCATTGCCCGGGCGGATGGCCCGGCCCCGATCAAGCTGTCAGCCAGACTCGACGATCTTCCGTCCCAGCTGGGTCCCTGGGCGATGGAATCGGCGCACGATGACCTCGCCAGGACGGCTTCCTGGTGGCCCGGGACCGATGTCTCGCTGGTGCGCCGCTACCGTCAAGGCTCCCACATCGTCAACGTCTTCGTGGGCTACTTCGAACGCCAGTCACCTGGCCGGGAGCTCGCGAGCTTTCAGAACGCCGACCTGCACCGCGTTGCGCAGCCGATAATGCTGGAGTCCGGCAGCGGTCCGTTCCCGGTGAACTTCGCGCGCATGACGGGCCGGAGGCCATTTGACGCCATCTTCTGGTACGAAGTCGGCGGCACCGCCGCGCTCAGCCCGGTTCGTGTGAAACTCTTGACGGCACGGAATCACCTTCTACAGGGCCGATCAGACGGAGCCGTGGTGATGCTGCTGGACGATGCGCCCGACGGAACCGGCGGCGGCAAGAGCGCGATGCAAGACCTTGCAGGCCGATTGCGTCAAGCCCTGGTCGGCTGCTTCCCGCCGGCCGATCGCACCTCTTGGGAGGCTCCCTCGCGGACCTCAACCGTCAGCAACTGAGGAACCATGGAAATCGTGGAATGTGACGATTCCAAGCGTGAGGTCTGGAATCAGTTCGTCGACCGTCACCCCGAGGGGACCTTTTACCACCGGTTCGAATGGCAGGCCATCAACCGCGGCTGCTTCGGGCATGCCTCCGCGTATCTTGGAGCGTTCGAGGACCGCCAGCTGGTCGGCATCTTCCCGATTGTGCAGGTCAAGAGCCGCCTCTTCGGGAACATCGCCTGCTCGATGCCATTCGTCAATTACGGCGGGCCGTGCGCCGATCGCGAGGACGTCGAGACCGCTCTCCTCGACCAGGCGGCCCGCGTCGTGGAACGGTGGGGTTGCAGGTACCTCGAGATCCGGAGCCGGAAGAATCTGGGCGAGCGCTTTCCCAGCTCGGAGCGCAAAGTCAGCATGACACTCGAGCTCGACGGAAATCCCGAGAAGCTCTGGAACGCCTTCAAGCACCCTCATCGCCAGGCCATTCGAAAGGGACAGAAGGGCGGTTTCGTCACCAAGTTCGGCGGCGCCGATCTGGTCGATGACTTTTACGGTCTCCTGGCCGAGAGTTGGCGTGACCTGGGCACGCCGATCTACCGCAAGAGCTACTTCGATGCAATCGTCAAAGCCTTCGGATCGTTCGTCCGGATCTGCGTCATCTATCATGACGGACGGCCAGTGGCCACCGCCGCCGATGGGACTCACCGCGACACGGTCGAAGGGATGTGGCTCGCGCAGCGTCATGCCTATCGGAGTCAGAACGTCGGTTATTTGCTCTACTGGGAGCTCATTCGCGACGCCTGCGAAAGGGGCTTCCGCCACTTTCACCTGGGCCGCTCGACGGCCGCCTCTGGCGGCGAGATGTTCAAGAAGAAATGGAACGCGGAGACGCGTCAGCTGTACTGGCAGTACATTCTGCAGCCGTCGCAGAGCATCCCGGCGCTCAATGTCGGCAACCCGAAGTACAAGCTGGCGATCGAAACGTGGCGCCGGCTGCCGGTGGGTCTGACGACGATAATCGGGCCGTCAATCGCCCGGAGCATTCCATAGGGCGCGCTATTCCTAGGCCGGAATGCCCAGCAGCCGCACCAGGTTTCCGCCGAGGATCGCCGTCCGGTCGGCGTCCGTCAGCTGTGGCGTATTCAGGATGTGGTCGACCGACGTCGTGGTCCATGGGAACGGATAGTCGGTTCCCATGACGATATGGTCGGCGCCGTACTCCGCCACGAGATGGCGCAATCCCTCCGACGAGAAGACCATCGAGTCGAAATAGCATTGCTTCAGATATTCGCTGGGGCGTTTCTTGAGCGTGCCTTTGCAATTGGCCGGAAACGTCACACAGCCGGCATCGAACCGCCCGTTGTAGGACGGTAGAAACCCGCCGCCGTGGGCCCCGCAGATGCGCAGGCCCGGGAAGCGATCGAACGTCCCTTCGAAGATGAGATGCGCGAGCGCGATGGTCGTCTCGAGCGGATTCCCAATCACGTTGGTCAGGAAGCCATTTCCCTGCAGGCGTCCGCTGAGTTGAGGCACGCCTTGCGGGTGAATGAAGATGAGCGCCTGGAGCTCTTCGGCTTTCTTCCAGAAGGGATCGAACCGGAGCGCCGCCAACTCGTCCTGACTGACGATGGCGCCAAGCGAGACGCCTCGCATTCGATGAGTCTTGAAGGCGTCAGCGAGTTGCTCGGCAGCCAGGTCGGGGTGCTGCATCGCCACCGTTGCCAGGGCGACGAACCGATCCGGCCGGGCGGCGCACAGCGCCGCCAGCCCGCGATTCTGGACCTCGATAATCCGGGCGGCCAGATCGCGATCGGCGCTGTACCACCAGGGATTGATCGTGAGCACCTCCACGTCAATCCCTTGTTCGTCCATGCGACGAAGACGTTCGTCGTTCATGACCAGATTGCCACCCGCAGAAGCCGTCGCTCCTTTCTCCAGCTCTGTGCCGCGAACGACGTCGGCCACGGCGGGGATGAACGTGTGCGCGTGTGCGTCAACGGTCTTCACGCGACGGCCGCCGACGCTCACGTCGCGGCGACGGACGCCGGCTTGAAGCGCCATCAGTCTGGATCCGGCAACGACGAGGCTGGCGCTGGCCAGCTGGCCGATAAACGTTCTGCGGCTCGCCACGTGATGCTCCTTTGTTGGCCGGCGCCGATTGTAGTTGAATCGTGCCGATGAACCGTCGCGCGTTTCTCGCCGTCCTCAGCGCGCCGGTCGCGACGTCGTGGGTGGCCTGCGGCCGCCCCGGCCGGTCGTGGGGTCAGCCGTGGGACGACATCCTCCTTCGGATGCCCGCGCCGCTCGTCGACCTCATCGACAATCCGGCGCATGAAGTCCAGGTGCTCTACACTCGGATCGACCGCGCGCCGACCGGGGCTGTCCGACTGACGCGCTTTCCGCTGAAGCTGGCGCCGCAGCGATGGTTTACCGCGGCCAGCTGGGTCAAGCTGCCGGCGGTGCTGGTGGCCGCCGAACAGCTCACACGTCTTGGTCTCGACGCCGAAGCGCGCGTCACGCTCGAGGCGCCGCCGGCCACCGGCAACTGGGACGCTGCCGAACCGCTGGCCGAGACGTTCCGGCGTACTGTGAGAAGGCTGTTCACGGTGAGCGAGAACGTGCCGTTCAATCGTCTCTACGAACTCATCGGGCAAGGCGAGCTCGGAGAAACCCTGGTCGCGCACGGGTATCCGCACGCGCGGCTCATCGCGCGCCTCGGCTCGGGCGATGCCGAAGCCAATCGGAGGGTCGGCGCCAGTCGAATACAGTCCGCAACCGGTGTGGATGTCGAGCGTCGAGACGCACGGATGAACGCCGATGCGCCAGCCTTTCCGTTTGGCGCGGCGATGAAGGGACGCGGCTGGCAGACCGCGGACGGCGGGATCGTCACCGGCCCGCACGATTTCAGCCACACGAACTTCATCCCGCTGGAGTCGATGCACGACATGCTGCTTTCGCTCGTCTTTGCCGAGGCCGTGCCGGCCAATCGCCGCTGGGCCATCGGACCCGACATGCGGCAGGCGCTGTTGACCGAGCTGGCACGGTGGCCCCGGGAGTCAACCGATCCGGTGTACGGGCCGCCGGAATACTTCGATGGCTATTCGAAATACTTTGTCGTCGGCGACAGCCCGAACACCGCGCCGGACGGCCTGCGTCAGTTCGGCAAATCCGGCCAGGCTTACGGATATCTGCAGGATTGCGCCTACGTCATCGATCGCGACCGGGGCGTCGAGTTCCTGCTGGCGGCGACGATTCACGCCAACGCCGACGGCATATACAACGACGACAAGTACGAGTACGAGGAGATCTCGCTGCCGTTTCTGGCTGCGCTCGGCCGTGCCGTTCTCGAGCACGAGCGCGACCGTCCGCGCAGCGTTCGGCCGACGTTCGACGACCTGCCGACTGGCTGGTCATGATCAAGGGAACGTGGGTTGCCGGCGCCACCTGCGTGCTGATTGCCTTGCTCGTGTTCGCATGCGCCGATCCGACGCAGCCGACTCCAGCGGCAACCTCCGTCGACGTGCTCGACTTCATCATCGGCGACGCCACGCTGTGGCCGCGCATCGGCAATCACTACTCCAATCAGATCGTCGATCTCGCGCGGCAGGAGGTGTGCTGGGTCAAGTACGCGAACCCTCAGCGTTTCGAGTGCTGGCGGTGGGACGACACGTTCGTCTACCACGCGGTGGATCACGCTGTCGATGGCGATACCGGCGAGTCCTACAGCTTCTCGGACGGACGGTGGCTCCCTCGTCGCCTCACCGCCGACGGGTGGGCACTCGATCTCAACGCCAACGCCATCGCGTGGTTCGATCCGCCGTGTGTCGCGTCGCCGGCCAAGTCGGGAAGATTCCCCTATCGTCAACGTGCCTGGCTCGAGGCGGGAGTCGACGTCGGTGGCGACCTCGGCGTCCGCGACACGATTGTCCTGGACTACACGCCCTACGACCCGGTCAGCGGCCGATCCGCGACCGAACGATTCCGCTTCGCCCGCGGCGCCGGGTGGTATCGCTGGCAACGCGACGGCGTCGATCTTCAGTTCAACCGGCGTGGTGGGCCGAACGTGCCGATGAATCACGCGGTGTGGTGCGAGACTATTTCGCTTGGGCAGCCCGCTCCACCGTGACAAGATGTCGCCGTGGCCCGCGGCGGCAGCGGTCTGAACCACGTGTGCCCGACTCGACGGGCAACCTGGCGCGGCACACTTTTGTCTGACCCAGGTCATGGACAACGGAAAGCGCCAACCGGAGTGAGCCGATGGGGGTAGGCGCGTCGCTGCTGGCTATTGCGCTGCAAGCGTCGGCCACTGCCTCGCCCTCACCCGCCGAGGCCACGCCAATCGTTCGGGCCGTCCGCACGACCGTGCCCATCCACATCGACGGCCGACTCGATGAGCCCGCGTGGGCAGCCGCGGAGCCGGTGAGCGAGTTCACCCAACTCGATCCCGTCGAAGGGGAGCCTGCGTCGGAACGTACCGAAGTGCGGGTCCTCATCGACGGTGAAGCGATCTACATCGGGGCTCTGATGAGCGATGCCGACCCGGCCGCGATCGTGTCGCGTCTTGCCCGGCGGGACGATCTCAAAACCGACGCCGACTGGTTCGAGGTGTATATCGACGCCTATCACGACCATCGGACGGCGCTCCAGTTCGCCATCACGCCGGCCGGGGCCATCGTGGACGCCGCCATCGGGGACGACGGCAGCCGGGAGCCATCGTGGGACCCGGTCTGGGAGAGCAGAACGCGGATCGACGAGCGCGGCTGGGTGGCGGAGATGCGCATCCCGCTATCGCAACTGCGATACAACGACCAGCCGGATGCCGTGTGGGGAATCCAATTCGCGCGGAAGATTCTCCGAAAGCAAGAGACCGATCTCTTCGCGTTCACCCCGAAGAGCGAACACGCGGGAATCAACCGCTACGGCCATCTGACGGGACTCGGTCAGGTCCGGGCGCGGAAACACCTGGAACTGCTGCCGCACAGCGTGGTGCGGGGGGAACAAACGACCGTGGCCCCAGGCAACCCGTTTCGAGACGGCCGCGACTACTTTCTCGACGGAGGATTCGAGACCCGGTACGGCGTGTCGAGCGCACTCACGCTCGATGGCGCGGTCAGGCCCGACTTCGGTCAGGTCGAGGTCGATCCCGCTGTCATCAACCTGTCGGCGTTCGAGACCCAGTACGACGAAAAGCGCCCGTTCTTCATCGAGGGCGAGGAGCACTTCCGCTTTGGGCGATACAGTCCCTCGGGCGGCTCCGACTTTCCCGAGCTCTTTTTCTCACGGCGGATTGGCCAGCCGCCGACACGCTCGCTCTCCTCGTCACGTTACCAGTATGCCGACGTGCCCGGCGACACGACGATTCTCGGTGCGGCCAAGCTGAGTGGGAAGCTGAACGGAACGCTTCGTAACTGGTCGCTCGGCGTGCTCGAGGCTGTCACGTCGAGCGAACAGGCCCCGTACCTCGACCCGTTCGGTGACCGTCAGACGGCCCAGGTCGAGCCCTTGTCGAACTACTTCGTCGCACGGGCTGGCCGCGACTTCCGTGGCGGCGATACCTATGTCGGCGCCCTGGTGACCGCGGTCAACCGCGACCTGAGCGATCCAGCGCTCGCGGCGCTTCTGCGATCGAACGCGCTCGTTGCGGGCGTCGACGTCAATCACAGTTGGGACAGACGGACTTGGGTCATCGACGCAGCCTTCGTCAGCAGCAATATCCAAGGATCGACCGACACCATCACGGCGGCCCAACGATCGAGCGCGCGCTACTTCCAGCGGCCGGACGCCCCGCACCTTGACTTGAACACGTCACGGACGTCCCTGGGCGGACGTGCGGCGCAGCTGGGGCTGACCAAGCTCGCGGGCCGCCACTGGCGAGGCAGCATCAGCTACCAGGAGGTGAGTCCCAGCTTCGAAGCCAACGACCTCGGATACCAGCGCCACGCGGACGTCCGCAATCTCGCCGAGAGAATCGAATATCGCGAGAACCGACCTGGCCCAATCTTCCGGAACTGGAGGGTACGCGGCTATGCGCGTCAACGGTGGGACTTCGGTCGCACCCTCATCACCAACTCCGTAGGGGTGTATGGCTTCGCTCAGTTGAGCAACTATTGGTCGGTGTCCAGTCAGGTCGACGCGAACTTGCAGACATTCGACAATCTTCTGACGCGAGGAGGGCCGCTGGCCATCTCACCAGCGAATCACACATACAACGTAACGGTCACAAGTGACGACCGGAAACCCTATCAGTTCAGCGGGTCGGCGACGCTCGGAGATGACGTCTACGGCGGTCGGTCGCTGTCAGCTTACCTGTCGGCAAGTGTGAACTTTTCTCCCAGCATCAGGTTCTCCTCAACGGTTCCGTCATGGACGTCCACCCGCGCTATCGCCCAGTACACGACGCAGGTTGCCGACCCGCTTGCCGCCGCGACCTACGGCAAGCGATACGTCTTCGCCGCCCTCGACGAGACGACGCTTGCATTCACCACGCGTCTCGACTGGACGTTCACCCCGCAAATGTCGCTCCAGCTCTACGCTCAGCGGTTTGTCGGCTCCGGGGCTTACGATGATTACGCCGAGTTTCGATCGCCCCGGAGTTTTCAGTTCGACCGCTATGGCGTCGATCGAGGAACGATTGCCCGTGGTCCGGACGGCACCTATGTGATCGACCCCGACGGCCCGACCAGTGCCGCGGCGCCGTTCACCCTCTACGACCCGAGCTTCGACGTGAAGACGCTGCGCAGCAGCGTGGTCTTCAGATGGGAGTACCGTCCCGGGTCGACGCTCTTTCTCGCCTTCCAGCGCCGAAGCAGCAGCGATCAGGCTCTGGTCGTCAAGGCGACGTATTGGATCGGCCTGTAACCGACATGCGGCCTGTGGCAACGCCATTCCACCGGTTGAACGCCCCTGGGGCGCCACTGGGATGACGTCCCCATGGAAGCCTCGGTCGTGAGTCGACGACGCCCGCGGCGCGTGCTCGAGCATGCCCTGGAGAACCATCCCGCGGTGCTTGCCTGGCGTGCCGTGGAGCCGGAGGGCGCTCTTCCTGAACGCATCGAAGTGTTCAGCGACAGCCCGAATTGGCTCCTTTACGCGTTGAATGGCGCCGGGCCATCGGGTTCGACCGTCTTCGCCAAACGCCGTTCCAGGTCCCTTGCGGTTCCGGAACGTACCGTCTACGAGCGCGTCCTCCCGCGCCTCCCCATCGCCGCTCCCCGTTGTTACGGCTGCGCCGAAGACGGCGACTTCGTCTGGCTCCTGCTGGAGGGCATCGAGGGCGAGCCCTACGACGAATGGAATCCGGAGCATCTAATCATGGCCGGGCGCTGTGTGGCCGCCCTGCACACGGCCGCCGCGTCACTCGTGCACTCCACACCGCTCTCGGAGGCGGGGCCCGGCCGATACCTTGCGCATCTCGTCAGCGGGCGTGAGAGGCTCGCGCAATGTCTGCGGATCAGCCGAGCCCTGGATTCGGCCAGTCGGCTCGGTCTCGAGCACATCATCGAGGTGCTGAACCGCATCGAAGCGGGCTGGAAGTCGATCCGTGCCCGCTGCCAGGAGGCGCCGACCACGCTGGTCCACTGCGATTTCAGACCGAAAAACGTCTTCGTGCGCCACGTGGGAACCGGACTCGTCGCGTTCGACTGGGAATTGGCGGGCTGGGGTCCACCCGCGCCCGACCTGACGAAGATCGACGTCGCCGCGTACTGGAGCGAGGTGCGCGAGTCGTGGA
>Ga0111538_10011452_pt1 | contig 11762 bp, 6 predicted proteins | sample SoiMethybrSBSTD1_FD_79669 | JGI IMG/M metagenome (GOLD analysis project Ga0111538, IMG submission 79669) | Bulk soil microbial communities from a Populus tree surrounding site in Tennessee, USA - Soil MetaG P. TD hybrid SBSTD1 (version 2)... | ecosystem: Environmental > Terrestrial > Soil > Tree...
ATATAACCGGAGCCCATCGCCTCCTGAAAGGCGCGCCGGGTTTCTTCCCGCCAACGTCGAGCCAAGCTCGGATCACCCCCTTCGATCGACCCGATGTCGTTTGGAATCTCAATCACGGCAGTCCCCTTGCAATCGGCAATCGTCGCGATTGTCTCCGGAATGTTCGAATCATTGCAGCGAATAAACGTCGTCGAGGCGCGATTCTCGTCTTTAGGTTTAGGACCGTTTTCGACTCGATGCTTCACTCGCGGGCTATCAAGTAACCAACTGACCCAAAGTCGATCAGTGCCGGTTTGGTGAAGCGGACTAGACGTGGACCCACCGTAGAAATCGACTTTGTATTCATCAGACAAAACTCCGAGCTTATTGAAGTTGAAGTATGCGTTCAGGCTCTGAAGAGGGTCAAAAGTCCAGGTCATTCTCTTTATTCCTTGTTCAAGAGCCCGATGCCGCTGAGCCAGTTTTAGTCGATAGCCGAGGTTGTAGCAGCGATGCGACCTCTTGACGGCGAGCATGTGCGAGTGATGAACGACCTCTCCGTCTTCGCAACCAACGAACCCGAAAGCAAAACCCACAAGAGTGGCTTCATCAAAGGCACCGATCAGAATCCCACCGACCTCGCGTACAGCAACTAGGGCAGTGAGCGGAACGATATCGCGGTCCGCACACTCCCAAACTTCTTTTTCGAGCGATTCGACGTCCCGGATCTCCGCAATACTCTCTATATCGCGGATTACGATATTCGATTTTGCGGCTGTCGAAGACATGTAGGAAGTGTAGTTCAGGATGCGTTTCCGTCCGAATCCTTGGGCTCACGGTACCAACGCGGCCCAGCGGCGTACTCACGGTCGGTAGGCCTTAGTCGGTTGAGTGAGCGCTTAGGATCGATGTGTGCACACGCAACATGAATAGCGCTTATCAGAGCCATGGGAGCGACGTACGAGTTAAGGAAGGACGGACTTACGACGGAGGCGATAAGGTGAGAGTCGCAGTAGCGTGCAATAGGCGTAGTATCACTGTCAGTGATTCCAAATGTCGGCACACCTTGTTTCTTCGCTTCCAGTACGGCCTCGACTGTATCCCGGAGACATTGGCCAAAACTGATAGCGATCAAGGCGTCTTTCGAGGTCAAGATCTCAACCTTATATTGAATCGATCCGGTACTTCCGACCGGTGCTTCGGCGTCGAAACCGAGACTCGAAAGCCCGTAGGCGAGACACGTCGAAAGTGAGGATGCGAAGTCTATTCCGATAACGAGAACACGGCGAGAGCGCTTGATGAGCTTCGCGAGTTCGATCACGCGTTTTCGGTCAAGCTCGGATTTCAATGCGTTCAGGTTCTCAAGCGATTTGTCCAACGCATGATCTATGTGATCGGTAACGCTTCGTTTTTCTCGCGTCGCTGCTTTCAGTGCCGCATAGGGTGTGATCCTTGCAACGAAGTGTTGCCTCAGGTCGGCGGCAAAATCGGCGTAACTTTCGTAGCCCATTACCTGGGTTGCTCGCACGATGGTACTTGGGTCGACGTTGTAGCGTTTGGCAAGTTCCCGAGATGAGAGAAAGTAGGTTTCGTCCGCGGAATCGAAGATGGCCCGGACCAACTGCCAGCGTCGAGGATTGAGCCGAGATTGGGCCTCAGCAAAGCGAGTTTCAAGAGCGGTAGGCGGAATTTTCCCATCCGCTACCGGTGAACCGGAACGAGGTTTCCGAGAGCTTTTGTGTGGAGTGCTTCCTTTCATTCGAACCTCTGCTAAGACTTGCCATTTCTTTCAATCTGCTCGAAGGTCAGGGTGTTGGACTGAATATGATCGAGATCTACATCGAATCCCAATCCGGGCAACACCGGAACACCGACGGTGCCTTCAGCTGTAACACTCACCTCAGGATTGATCACATCTTTCGCAAAATATCGGGAGCTTGCTGAGATATCGCCGGGAAGCGTGAAGCCGGGCAAGCTTGCAAGCGCAATATTGTGGGCCCGACCGATTCCTGATTCGAGCATTCCGCCGCACCATACTGGAACACCTCTCGAATGACAAAGATCATGGATCGCTAGCGCCTGCGAATAACCGCCAACCCGACCGATCTTAATATTGATCATTCTGCAGCTCTCCATATCCAGCGCCTGCTGCGCTCGCCGAACGCTGGTTATGCTTTCATCCAAGCAGATGGACGTCTGCATTTCCGCCTGCAACCTTGCGTGGTCGACCAAGTCATCATAGTCGAGAGGCTGCTCGACCATGAGAAGGCCGAACTCATCAAGTTCAAGCAGATGGTCCGTTTCGTCGATCGAGTATGCCGCGTTTGCATCGACCGAAAGAAGAATATCGGGATGACGCTTTCGAACCTGTCTGACAATGTCAACGTCCCAACCTTGTTTGATCTTTAGCTTTATTCGCTGGTATCCCAATGACAGGTATAAGTCGATACGCTTCAGAAGCTCGTCGAGCGACGATTGGATACCAAGGCTTACACCTACTGGTACGCTTTCGCGAGTACCGTTGATCAACTGAGACAAAGATCGACCCTGCGCCCGAGCCACAAGGTCCATGTAAGCGAGCTCCAATCCCGCCTTAGCCATGTTGTGACCGCGAAACTGAGAAAAACGAACAGCCAGGTCGTCGAGATCAGCGATCGGATTCGACAAAATCGCGGGCGCCAAATGATCAATGATCGTGCGGTGAGCGGTGCCAACCGTTTCGTAACTGTAGCGAGGCTCTTCCTCGGCAACGACCTCTCCCCAGCCTGAAATACCATTGGCTTCCAGTTTGACCAGGAAGATCATTCTAGAATCGATCCGCCCAAAGCTGGTCTCAAACGGCTCATTCAGCGGGAGCCGGACCAGGCGAATCTCTATCTTATCGACCGATACTGATTCCACGGAATCAGATTGACCATTCATTATTCTGTACGAGGGTTGCACGACGCATAAGATAGCAAATCGAAACTGTCTAAGCAAGAAAGAATGCATTATGTGTTGCACTATTTGACAAAGTGCAACATTTGCGGTAAATATCGTCTGATTAGTTAGAAGATCCCACTCGCTCTAAAATATACAAAGGCTATTTTTCTTTATGATGCGACCAAGAACGCTCCGATGTTTTACCCTCGTTGTTTCGCTCTTCCTGATATTACAATCCGTTTCGGCCCAGCAAGCTCCGCTCAATGGATTTGACGAATATGTCACCAAAGCAATGCACGATTGGGAAGTACCCGGCGTTGCGATAGCCATCATCAAAGACGACAAGATCGTGTATGCAAAAGGATACGGTGTGAGGAAACTGGGAGACCCTACACCGGTTGATGAGAACACGCTTTTTGCTATCGGGTCCTCTTCAAAGGCTTTTACGGCGGCAGCTATGGCAATGCTCGTTGATGAAGGCAAGGTCAAATGGGACGATCCGGCCGTGAAGCATCTGCCCGGCTTCGAAATGTATGACCCTTACGTAACCCGTGAGTTGAAAATACGAGATCTTTTAAGTCACCGCAGCGGTTTGGAACGCGGTGATTTTCTTTGGTATGGGTCCGAACTTGACCGTGATCAGATCCTGCAACGCGTACGTTATCTCAAGCCGACCTGGAGCCTCAGAAGCACGTTCGGCTATCAAAACCTTATGTATCTCGCGGCGGGGCAGGTAGAAAGTAAGGTGACTGGTAAGAGCTGGGACGAGATCATTGAACAACGTATTTTTGCGCCGCTGGGTATGAAGTCAAGCAACACAAGCATCAGGGATTTTAAGGTTGAAGGCAATGTCGCAACACCACATGCTTCCATCAACGACAAAGTTCAACCGATCGCATGGCGCAACGTAGATAACATCGGACCGGCAGGTTCCATAAACTCGAACGTGGTGGACATGGCACAGTGGGTTCGAATGCAACTGGGACAGGGCACTTTTGAGGGGAAGAAGCTCATCAACCCAGCTTCATTCAAGGAGATGCAAATGCCGCAAACTATTATGCGGCTTGAAGGAGCATATTCACTGTTCTATCCCGAAGCTCATTTTCTCACTTATGGACTCGGCTGGTTCATGCACGACTACCATGGCAAAAAGGTTGTCGAACACGGCGGTGCTATCGACGGAATGCGAGCGGGTGTTGCGATGATCCCGGAAGAGAAACTTGGGGTCGTGATCCTGACGAACATGAATGGATCCCTGCTTCCCATTCCACTAATGTTCAAAGTATTTGACGCATATCTGGGCGGTCCCCAAAAGGATTGGAGCGGCGATATGCTGAAGGCGTTCAAACCCTTGGAAGAACAGGGCAAGGCCGCTGAAAAGAGGGCTGAATCGGAACGCGTGATGGGAACCAAGCCCTCGCTTGCTCAGGACGCATACGCTGGAACGTACAGGAACGATCTGTACGGAGACATCAAGATCACCAACGATGGGGGCAAACTCAATTTGGTGTTCGGTCCGGCATTCAAGAGTGAACTCGAGCATTGGAATTACGATACGTTCAGGGCAAACTTTGCAGGGGCGGTCGCCTCAAAAGTGTTCGTCACTTTTGGATTGAATGCGAGGGGGAAGGCAGATACAGTGACTGTAGGACTTTTCTCCGACTATCCGTTCAAGCGCGTTCCAGATCCGCCGGTTGCCAAAGCCGCACAATAATTAAGGAGCTATTTTGAATCAATTTACTTGAGGAAAGGAGTTAGTTATGAAAATGAAAACGTTTTACGATCGATTTCTCGTTGATCTGAGAGGGGCAGCGGGAAAGGCTGCGCGGGGCAGATATTCATCTTCGCTGATAATCCTTTCCGTGACGCTTTTTGCCTTCCACCTACTTGCCGCCACGTCAGCCGCGCAGACCGTTACCTCGACCATTGAGGGTGTGGTAACTGACGCAAACGGCGCGGTCGTTGCCGGCGCAAGCATAAAGGTTACAAGTCCAGTACTTGGATCCGACCGTACCGTAACATCCAATCAGGATGGGTTCTATCGTATCGCTGCACTTCCTGCCGGAACCTATACCGTGACAGTCACAGGGAAAGGATTCGGCGATAAGACAACGACCGTTGAACTGACCCTAAATCGCGTAGCAACCTACGACGTGCAACTCGCAGTGGGCAACGTTGGCGGCAACGTCGAAGTTACAGACGTCCTTCCGTTGCTAGAGCCGAATGCGTCTTCAACGGGCACCACCGTGACCCCGAAGCAAATTCAGGACCTTCCCGTCAATGGACGCGACTACCTTGATCTCATGCAGGTTGTTCCAGGTGTAGTTCTCAACCGGCGTCAACCGGACGGTGACAATGCAAACCCGGTGCTCGGAGAACGTAGCGGCAATAACAACTTCTTGATCGATGGTCAGCCAAACAAGGACACGGTCAATGGCGGGCCGGCATCACAGTTCAACCAGGAGAGCATTGCCGAGTTTCAAGTTCTCACCACTGGGTTCAAGGCGGAGTTCGGCCAGGCTTCCGGCGCGATCGTGAACGTCGTTACCAGAAGCGGCGCGAACAAGTTTCATGGCGTAGGGTCATTCTTCCATCGCAATGATGCGTTTGACTCTAGTAATTCGTTGACCGAGGGTGCCGAGGCCCCGGAGCTTAAGAGATACGACTATAGCTTTGCCCTTGGAGGCCCGATTTGGAAAGATAAGGTCTTTTTCTTCGGCTCAACCGAACGTATTACTGAAGATCGGGGGATCGATTTCGTATTTCCGGATCTTGGGAGCAGCGCGGGCGCGACACAGGTAGAGAACATATTACATGCGCAGGAAGATCCGCTGGATGGCCCGAGGACCTACAAGGATCTTCGGAATTTCATAAAGTTGAACGAGAACCTTGGTCGCCACCAACTGGTTCAGGAATTCAACTATACGAACGGTAACATCCACGGATCCGGTTTTGGACTGCCCTCGACCCGATCGCGATCCGGCGAGCGTCACTTGATGTTCGGGGCCGCTGATACAATGCTGCTCGGCGATCAGGCAAATCCATGGATCGTGACCGTTCGCGGCGGGTACCGGGGTGAACCATTCGATGATGGCCCACAGCACCCGCAGTTTCCAGGCTCGACAACCTTAAGTCCCTTCACGGCCCAAGGTGCCGCCCTTATAAGCGGAAATCTCCCCACGGCGACCTTTGGCCGACTGTTCACTGATTCGCGGCTTGATCAGTCATACACATCATTTTCGGCAAACGCGAATAAGGTCTTTGGCGACCACGACCTCAAATTCGGTTGGAATTACTTGAAAACCAAGGTTGATGGAATCGATCCACTTGGGCAGCAGGTCCAACTTTTCGCTACGGTGGATGACTACGCACACTTTGCCCCAGCAGAGAGCGGCATTTTCCTTCTTGCGACGACCGGGGGGGTTACTCCGGAAGCCCGGGAGATCCACCTGCGGAACAATTACCATGCACTCTATTTCCAGGATGACTGGAAGATCGCAAAAAACTTGACCGTTAATCTTGGGATACGTTGGGATTACGATTCGGAGTTTTCCAGCAAAACGAATTTCTCGCCGAGACTTGGCGTGGCTTGGTCCATTGATCCAAAGACCGTTATCCGCGCCCACTATGGGAAGTTTTTTGATCAGTTTCGTCTCGGACTTGTGCAGCTTGTTCCCTCTTTTGGCGGCGCCGACAGGCGGATCTTCCAGGATCTTTATTTCCCACGCGGCCTTTATGGCTCGCCCAGTTGGGTGTCAAGCATTGCCTTTTTGTCCGGACTGCCGGGCGGTTGTTTTTCATTCAACAAGACCGATGCGGAGATAACCGCGGGTGGGCTCGGCTGCGGGTTTCCAGGCCTTGGTGCGCTGCCAATGATAGGGGTTGACCGGCTTAACCGTGTGGTTGCAGCGAATCACGCCTTTATACCGGCAAATGCCGTCATCAACGAGAGCACCATACAAAACCAGAGCGGATTGGCACCGGATGCGTGGCTTGCAGCGGCAGCAGCAGCAATAAACCAGCCGGCGGGATATTTCCAGTGGGGAGAAGGGGGGTACCTTCGTAATCGCATCATACCTCCACAGGTATCTCCGACATCCGTTGACAGCACATTTGAAACACCCCATACACAGAGCTTCAGTGTTGGAGTACAGCGCGAGTTAACAAAGGATCTTGTTCTGGAGGTCGATTATTACCACCGCAAGATGAATAATCTCCTCGGCACTAGATATACTAACCTCACGTTCCAATCGCGTGTGACCGGGCGCGCTTTCAGTCCAAACCCGGCTGGCCCCATCTCAACCTTCGGACCCTTCTTCGAGGGTAAGTATGACGCTGTTATCGTCGGTCTGCAGAAGCGGTTTAGTAACCATTATCAGTTCGCGGTGAGCTATACCGGAGCCGAGGCCACGGACAATAATTTGGGCATCGCGACGCCGCCCTCCGACAGCTTTGTCGGAATAGTACCGTTGGTAACCGAACCTAGCACCGGACGAAACAACCAAAATGCTGGTTTTCAGACCACACTAGGCAGATGGGTGACGCAGGCCGGGACGTTCTTGAATGGTCCTGATCGCGATAAAGGACCATCGGACCTCGCCTTACGCCATATTCTTCAGTTCAACGGATTAGTTGAGCTTCCCTGGCAGTTTCAGATCGCCGGAATATTCCGCGCCCAGAGCGGTTACCATTACAGTAGGGCAAGTACGCTTACCGCGCCCTACGACTATGACGGTGACAGTCAGTATCGAGGGATCGATCTAACATATGGGAGAAATGCATTTACTGCCCCGGCATTTGTAAATCTCGATATTCGCTTCTCGAAACGTTTCAATATCACAGAACGCGTAAAGCTGCATGCATTGTTCGAGTTTTTCAATGTGCTGAATCGTCAGAACCCTGCGTCCGTGTCACAACGTGTCGATATACCGAGCCAACCTTTCGGCTCTGTAACCCAGGTGCTGCCCGGAAGAGAAGGACAGATCGGATTTAGAGTTGAGTTTTAGCTGTAACGTCAGAACGGCCTGCGATCCGCCCTTCGTAATTTGAGGATGCGGATCGCAGTTATTTTTCGTTTAGTGGAGTTTCTTAATGAATATTAGAAGATCGGCGTTTGTTGTTTCCGCAATTTTGGTTCTTTTTCTTGGGTCGTCGCTCGCACAGACTCCTGCCGCGCTTGATACAAGCCAGATCATCCCGAAGATCAATGAGTACATGGCCGCTGCTGAAAAAGTGGGTAAGTTCAGCGGCACCGTCCTGGTAGCGAAGGATGGAAAGCCTTTTTTCAGCAAGGGCTATGGGATGGCTAATCAGGAGTGGGACATTCCGAACACGCCCCAAACGGCAATGCGCCTCGGCTCGATCACCAAGCAGTTCACTTCGGCAGCGATAATGCTCCTGCAGGAACGCGGCAAGCTCAGCACGAGCGACCCGGTTTGTAAGTACGTTGCTGAATGTCCTGCCGCGTGGGAGCCGATAACAATAAAACACCTATTGACGCATACATCCGGCATACCGAACTATACCGACGTTCCGGATTTTGCTAAAAAAGCGATCATGCCGATCTCGCCCGCTGAGCTTCTTGCGGACTACAAAAACAGGCCACTTGATTTTGCCCCAGGCGAGAAGTTCAACTACAGCAATTCCGGCTACCATCTGCTCGGCCTGATCGTAGAGAAAGCATCGGGTAAGCCATACGCCGACTTCCTGCAGGAAAATATCTTCACGCCTCTCGGGCTAACGAACACCGGTTACGATAGGCACGAAAGCATCATCAAACACCGGGCCTCCGGATATAAGCGTAATGGAGATGGCTTCGTAAATGCCGGTTATATGGACATGCTTATACCGTACGCAGCTGGTTCCCTTTACTCGACGACTGAGGACCTACTCAAATGGGAGCAGGCACTTTATACCGACAAGCTCCTGACAAAAAAATCACGCGACGAAATGTTCACGCCATTAAAGGGTAACTATGCCTATGGCTGGAATGTTGCTAAGCGTGGAAATAGAACTTCGATCTCGCACGGCGGTGGCATCTACGGGTTCGCTACACAACTTGTTCGTTATCCTGACGATCACATAACGGTCGTGGTCCTCAGCAATGTTGAAGGGGCATCGGCCGGTCAGATCGCGAACAACCTGTCGTCGATCGTTTTTGGAGAGCCGGTCACGCTACCGAAAGAACGCACGGCGATCACGCTTCCCGCGCAGGCCTTTGAGAAGTTCGTCGGCGATTATCAACTTCTGCCCAACGTCGTTCTCACCGTTTCGACTGAGAACGGAAAATTCTACGTGCGGATCACAGGAGGCGAAAACCTGGAGATTTTTCCCGAGAGCGAGAAGGATTTCTTCCTGAAAGTGAGGGATGCGACCCTCAAGTTTGAAACCGACCCCTCAGGCAAGGTCACGCAGGTTATTTTCAAACAAGGCGGCGGCAATTTCACCGCACCAAAGATCAAATAGTTTTTTCGGTAATAAGAATATGAATTTCAAACGTCGAGCCATTTCGTTTGCACTCATCGGCCTCCTCGTCTCTATTAATGTGCCACTGCAGATCTCTGCGCAAGATCCCGCGTACGATATCGTTATCCGCAATGGCCGTGTCCTTGATGGCGCCGGCAATCCCTGGATCAATGCGGATGTAGCGATCAAGGACGGCCGCTTCGTTAGGATCGGAAAGGTTGAAGGTCAGGGCAAGCGCGAGATCGATGCTCGCGGAAAATATGTCTCGCCTGGATGGATCGATATGCTCGATGCGTCGGGCGGCGTTCTAGCCAGAAATCCATTGGCTGAAAGCAAGCTGATGATGGGTGTGACAACGGGCATCGGAGGTGAAGGCGGAACGCCGGTGCCGGCGGAAAAGATCTCCGAATATTTTGCTGGTTTGGAGAAAAGCGGCATCAGCATGAACTTTGGCACGTATTATGGCGCAACACAGGCACGTGTCGCCGTCGTGGGCCAGGAGGCACGCGATCCTACGCCGGAAGAGCTTGAACGAATGCGATCGATCGTGGAAACCGCCATGAAAGCCGGAGCCCTTGGTGTATCCACGGCTCTTATCTATCCGCCGGCAAGCTATTCGAAGACCGACGAGTTGATCGAGATGGCGAAGGTTGCCGGCCGTTACGGCGGTGTTTATTCGAGCCACATTCGGGGAGAAGGAAAGGAACTGGTCGAATCGATCAATGAAGCTATAACGATCGGCGAAAAAGGTGGACTGCCGGTCGAGATCTATCATTTGAAGGCGGCGTACCAACCCGGTTGGGGAACGCTAATGCGTCAGGCGGGCGAGACGATCGAAAAAGCGCGCGCCCGCGGTCTTGATGTCGCAGCCGATATGTATCTATACACGGCGGGCGGAACGTCACTGTCCGCCGTTGTTCCTTCCTGGGCAGCCGACGGCGGCCGCGAAAAAATGCTCGAGCGTCTCAAGGATCCGGCCACCCGCGCCCGTCTCAAAAACGAAATAAAGGCCGGTTCACCGGGATGGTGGAACATTGTCGAGGCAGCAGGAGGTTGGAAACAGATCGTGCTCGCTTCATCGGGCAACCCTGATCACAAGAAATTTGAAAACAAGAACATCGAGCAGATCGCAAAGGAATGGAACAAAGACCCTGCGGACGCCGCTTTCGACCTGATAGCAGAAAGTAACAATCGTGCTGGGGCGCTCTACTTCATGATGTCGGATTCCGATGTGGAAACCGCGATCAAGTATCCGTGGGTCAGTTTTGGCAGTGATGCGGCGGCGTCGCCCCAAATGATGGATCCAAATACTGTCGGCAATGGCCACCCTCGGGGTTATGGAAACTTTCCGCGCGTAATTTCGGAATATGTGCGCAAGAAGAAGGTATTGACTCTTCCGGAAGCCATCAGAAAGATGACGTCCTGGCCGGCGACTCGGTTGCGGCTCGCATCACGCGGAACGATCAAAGAAGGCAATTGGGCGGACGTAGTAATTTTCGATTACGACAAGATCCAGGACAACTCCACGTATGAATACCCGTTCCGCACGCCTTCAGGCATCGACTTTGTCCTGGTCAATGGCCAGGTCGTGATCGAGAACGGTAAGCACACAGGTGCGAAGCCAGGAATGGTAATTTACGGGCCGGGCAAACGATCGAATTGATCGATGCTGCTGAGTCGTCCAACGAATAGATCGTAGGAACATTTGTCCTTCAGTTATAAAGCTAATGAGACCACATCACCTCATTTTAGGGTTGTTGTTTACCTTTTCGATTATTTGCGCAGCGTCTGCGCAGGGCACACGGCTGCTACGTCACCCGACGGTGAGCCGCGACTCGATCGCGTTTGAGTACGCAGGCGACCTTTGGATCGTCGCGCGTGCCGGTGGAGCGGCCCGCAGGCTAACATCCACGCCCGGTGCGGAAAACGACCCGTACTTCTCAACCGACGGATCGCAGATCGCCTACACATCGACCGTGGCGGGAAACACGGACGTTTATGTTGTTTCGTCTGCGGGCGGAGACCCGAAACGCCTAACGTTTCATCCAGGACTTGACCGCGCGCGCGGCTGGACACCGGACGGCAAGCGCATAATTTTTGCGTCGGTCCGCGATAGTGTTCCGCAACAGGCATACTGGCGCCTTTGGTCCGTCGACGCGCTGGGCGGATTTCCGGAACCCCTGCCGATGCCGCGTGCTTTCAGTGCATCGTATTCTCCAGATGGCAGTCGTGTCGCCTACGAAGAGATCACGATGGCATTTGTTCCGGATTGGTACGAAACCAGTATGTGGCGGCACTACCGAGGCGGTCGCACGCATCCGATCACAGTGATGAATACGGCAGACCACTCGATAGAGAAGCTGCCATGGACGAACAGCGTCGACTCGCTTCCGATG
>Ga0111538_10011453_pt1 | contig 11761 bp, 7 predicted proteins | sample SoiMethybrSBSTD1_FD_79669 | JGI IMG/M metagenome (GOLD analysis project Ga0111538, IMG submission 79669) | Bulk soil microbial communities from a Populus tree surrounding site in Tennessee, USA - Soil MetaG P. TD hybrid SBSTD1 (version 2)... | ecosystem: Environmental > Terrestrial > Soil > Tree...
AGGAAGTCGCCGTCGGCAGCCAGGACCTCGCCGTAGCCCTCCGAGGGTCCGACCACGCTGCTCGGCGGACCGCCGCGGCTGACGCCACCGAGGACGTCGAGCGTTCCCTGGTGCGTCCAGTCCCCGACGCTGTAGGTCTCTCCGACGCCCGCGACGCCCGTGAAGAGCTGCGACTGGCCGACGAACAGGCGATTCCCGGCGATGACGCCGGGGAAGCCGAACCGGTAGTCGATGCCGGGACCTGCCGGAGCCGTGAGCGCCACGATCTCGTGGAAGGTCGTCAGGCGCATGGCCGCCGCCTTCGCGGGAGCGAGGGTGTTCGATGTCGGACGACCGACCAGGGATCCGAGCAGGAGAACGGCTGCGAGGAGTTTCATGGCGCTGGCCTCCGTTCAGACGACCTGGATGAACACGGCCTTCGAGACCGCACCGGTGTTCAGAACGACCCAGAGCAGGTAGTAGCCCGGAGGCATGCGCCAGATGTTGGCCGGGATCTCCGCCGTCGCGATCGCGCCGGCCGCCGGGGTGCCGAGCTTCAGCTCGATCCAGCGCTCGTGGCTCTCGGTCTGGTGCGTCGACACGCCCGGAGCCGTCAACGTGACCTTGGCCACCTTCGCGCCGTCGGGCATGGACGTGGCGAAGACGTCGATCGTGTCGCCGCGATTCACGACCGACGACGAGACGCTGATCCCCTTGGGGCGGGGGAAGGAGAGATAGGGCGGGCTGTAGAACGTCAGGTCCTGGCCCGCATCGCAGCCGAGGCTCGTGGGAGTCGCGACGGTCGTGTCGCCGCCCACGGACGCGATCCGGCCATCGGGCAACAGGACGGCGGCGCTGTGGTACATGCGCGGCACGGGCTCGGTCGCGCGGAGCTTGCTCGTGTTCGTGACGGGGTCGTAGATCTCGACCTCGCGCGTCGCCTGGACGTCCGGCGAGTCACAGCCGAGCTCGCACTGGTTGCGCGCCGCAGCGGTGATGTAGTCGTGCGTCGCTCCGCCGAGGACCGCGACCTTGCCATCGGGGAGCACGATGGACTTCGCGAACATGCGCGGCCGCTGGAGCACGTCGACGGCGGGCGAGGGAGCCCAGGCGGCGCCAGCCAGCAGCGGGTCGTCGATCCACTCGACCTTCTTCGATCCGATGAACGAGTCGCACCGCAGCGGGAGCGAGGGCTCGGTCCCGCCCAAGAGGACGATGCGCTGCGTCCTCTGGCCGCCTCCGCCGAGGCGGTCCAGGAACACCATGCCGCTGAAGGGCCGCTTCACGGTGGAGCGCGCCGGGCCGTCCTGCCACTCGGGACACGTGTCGCCGTCGGGACAGATCTCCGTGTCGGCCGTGGGAACGAGGCCCCAGGTCGGGACGGGCACGCGGAAGTCTCGTCCCGGATTGGAGAAGTAGAGACCCCACTGCGTGAGGTACGCGCCCGTGTAGTTGCCGATCGAGAGCTGGGCCGGCATGTCCGCGGTCGGGCACAGCGTCCAGCAGTTCGCGTCCAGGCTGCCGACGGCGAAGTTCCGGCCGATCTCGTAGCTCGGCGTGTTGCCGCCGACCACCACGAGGAAGTCGCCGAACGGCGGATCGTTCGGGACGAAGATCGCGGACGGATAGTGACGGCAGGAGTTCATCGGAGTCAGCGACGCCGGCGACTCGAGCCACTCGAAGGCCTCCGGGTCGAAGATGTTGAAGCAGTTGCTCCGCAGCGTCCCGCCACCGCAGTCGTCCGAGGGATAGTGCCCGGCCGCCGCCAGCAGGCGCCCGTCGCGGTCGAAGCTCAGGCCGGAGCAACCGATCTCGGAGTCGTCCAGGCAGACGACGCGCACCTCGGGCGTGTCCGTCCCGCAGGCGACGTCCGCCAGCGGATCCGGGAGGTTGCGCGGATCCACGATGTACGCCGGGCACGGGACCACGTTGTTCCACTCGCGCAGCACGAGGAGCTGCCCCTGGCGCGGTCCGGCGGCGACGAGCGCGGCGGAGAAGATCTCGCCTTCCTCGGGCGCGGTCTTGGGAAGGCTCACGGGCTGGGACCAGCGGTTGCCCGGCGGCCCGCGATGCTCCTCCGCTCGCTGCGCGAATCCGGACGCGCTCAGCGAGAAGAGCGCGATTCCCGACGCACCGAACCACGAGACCTTGCGCTTCGTCGTGCCCATGGCGTCTCTCCGCGCGCCGTGTGCGGATGTCGTCTCCCGCGTCACGGTCGCCCTCCTTTGGATACGAGCAGTCTAGCGTTGCCGCACGTTGCCGCGCGTCGCTCCGTGTGCGGCAGCCGTGGCGGCCAGCTCTTGCGACGAGAGGCAATCGAGCGTTGTTCCGCCGGGCGGCGTCTTTGCACGCGGGCTGCAGGGCGCTACGGGGACCTTTGCACGGACCTCCGGAGTTCAGCGCAGTCCGTGCGCCTCGAGCGCATCCTCGAACTCGCCGCGTGCGTGACAGATCTCGCACGCCTCGGCCCCGGAGGGCGCCGTGTTCGAGTCGACATGCGCGATCTGCGCCGGTGAGCCGTGGCAGCCGCTGCACACGGGGCGCCAGACCTGGATCGGCCCCTCTTGCTCGGTCGGGTGCTCGCGCGCGCTCGGGAGCAGCGCCTCGAGGTTCCCCGCGCCGTGGCAGCGTTCGCACTCGAGCGTGCGCCCGGGGAAGACGGGGAACGGCGAGAAGTCGGCGTAGCGCCGCACGGTGAAGTTGTCGGGGAAAGGTGCCGGACCCGTACCGACGACCTCGAAGTCGGGATCGCCGCTCTCGCGTCCGCGGTGGATGCGGTGGAGCAGGAAGCGGAACTGCACGGAGAGCCCGGGGGTCTCCGGCGCGCTCGCGGCGGCGTAGCGCGGCAGGTCCTCGGTCCCTGGCGCGCCGTGACAGAGGATGCACGAGTCGAAGCCGCGCGCCGTACCGTCGTGGTAGACGAGGTCCTGGTGGCAGGCGTTGCACGCGGCGCCATCGGCGATGCGCGTGTAGGGCTCGAGCTCCGCCGCCGAGCCGACGAGGAAGGGGAGCGTCGCGGCCGGTGAGCTCGCGCGGTACTGCGTGGTCGTGCTCATCGCGAACGACGAGAAGTCACGGCCTGCGGTGAGCGAGACGACGTAGGTGCCGGGGACGAGCGCCTGGCCCGTCCACTCGCCCGCGAGCTCGCCGACGCCGTCCGAGTCGTCGTGCGGAGCGGGATATTCGTCCGGCAGGACGAAGTCGGAGGTGTAGCTGACGAGCACGGCGTTGCCGGCGCCGAACTCGACGAGCTCGCTGATCGTGCCGGCGTCGGGATCGAGCGTGTAGTGCACGCCTTCGAGCGCCTCGTCGAGCTGCACTTCGCGGACGCTCGCGCCCGCGGCGTGCTCCGTGCGTAGCCCCGTGCCGACGCGCGCGGCGGGATCGGCGATCCACAGGCGGTCGCCCTCCACGCGCGACACGAGCTGGTACTCCTCCGCACCGGGCACGCCGTCGTCGATCACGAGGAACTCGCCGCGGCGGAAGCCCGTGGCGTCGGCGACGACGATCGAGGCCGCGTGGCGAGCGCCGGAGCTCGCGAGCGCCGTCGAGCCGCCGCTCGTGGACGTGCGCACGCGCACCTCGGTCGCGCTCGTGGCGCCGGTGCGATGCGGAGTGCGCGCCGTCGCGAAGACATCGGTGCCGGCCGTCGAGCGCCCGACCAGCTCGAGCCGCACGCGCTCCGGCAGCGCTACCTCGAACGGCTGCGGACCGGTAAGCCCGTCGAGCGGCACCGGCTCGTCGAGCAGCACCTGGAAGCTCGTCGTCGGTCCGGAGACCACGGCGCGCAGCTCGGCGAGCTGCGCGGGATCGAGCGCGGCGCCGGTGCCATCGAGCAGGCGGAACTCGAGCGCGACGCCCTCGCCCGGATCCACGGTTCCATCGAGATCGCTCGTGCCGGCCTCCACGACGCCGAGGAGCTCCACGACCACGCCGAGGTTCTCGTCGGGGCGCGCGAGCGGGTGCACGTGCGCGTCGATCGGGTTGAGCGCCGCGGGGAACTGGTTGTCGTGGCACGCGTTGCAGCCCACGTCGTTGGGCTGCGGCGGCATGCTCTGGCTGTTCGCGTCGTACGAGTTGGCGAAGTTGACGTCGTCGTGGCACGAGCCGCACGCCCGGCGCGTGAGCTGCGCGTAGATCACGGCACCCTGCGCCGGCGTCTCGAGCCCGCCCGGTCCGTCCGGATCGCCGTGGCACACGGGGCACTGCGCGACGCCGGAGCGCACGAGGTCTTCCTTGGCCTGCGCCGCGGCGGTGAGGTTGGCGTAGCCCGTGTCGCGCGGCATCGGCAGCACTCGATTGGGCATGGCCGGGAAGCCGACGTGCGAGAAGTCGCGCACCACCCCCGTCGGACGCGCGTAGAGCAGCGGCCGCGGCGTCGCGTCGTAGTTGCGCCCGCCGTTGACGCGCGTCGACATCCCGTTCACGGAGGGCAGGTAGCGCCCGTCGTGCAGCTTGTGGAACAGGACGCGCGAGTCGATCGTGACCGCGGGCGTCCCGTTCGCGAGCGCGGGGTCGTTCGCGTCCTCGGCGCCCGAGGTGTGGCACAGGAAGCACAGCGTGAGCGCGCGGTAGCGGCCGTCGTGCGCCTCGAGCTCGCCGTGGCAGCGGTTGCAGTGCTCGATCGAGGTCACCGCGCGCGGCGTGAGCGCACCCGCGCCGGTGCCGAGCAGGAAGTCGAGCGTGGCCTCACCCACGCGCTGGTCTGGCTCGTCATCGACCGTGAAGTTCCAGGCGAAGGAGAGCCCGACGGTGTACGTACCGTCCTGCAGCGGCCGCCCGCCGAGATCGCCCTGGTTCTGGCCGAAGCTCGGCGTGTCGTTGTAGGGCGGCGCGAACAGCGACGGGATCGGCGCCGCGAAGGTGAACGCGAACGTCCCGGGCGCTTCCTCGACCGCGCGGTCGCGCACGTCGTCCTCGAGCGGCAGCACGCGCTGGTAGTTCGAGGTGGGGCCCGAGACGAGCGCCTCGCCCGACACGAGCTCGTCGAGCTTCCATGACGCTCCGTCCTCCTTCTCCACGCGGAAGACCACGGTGACGACGTCGCCCTGCTGGAACTCGCCGGCCGGCCCGCTCGCGCCGCGCAGCTCGAGGATCGTCGCGGAGAGGCGCGGGACCGCGTCGCTGGCGGTGTACTCCGTGGGGGTCGGCTCGTCCTCGTCGCCGCCGCCGCCCGGCTCGCCCGGAGGTCCGGGGGGACCTTGGTCGCCTTCGCAGGCGCCGAGCAGTGTCGCGAGCAACGCCGCGAGCACGAGCTCACGGATGGCACAGGTTGCAGTTCGATCCGTCGTCGACATGGCTCAAGGGGAGGGTGGTCGTGTGGCAGCCGCGGCAGTTCATCGCGGCGTCGTGCCAGTCGGGCTTGGGCGGCCCGAGCGCGTGGCTCGGCGTCGAACGGTGACAGGTGCGACAGCTCGCGGACTCGAGCGGGAAGTGGCAGGTCAGGCAGTGCGTGTTGCGGCGGCTGCCCCAGGTCGCACCGCGGTGCGAGAGCGGCAGCACCTCGGCGTGGCAGCGGTCGCACGTCGCCGATTCATGGCAGGTCGCGCAGCCGTTGCGGTCGACGGCGGCGAGGATCGCGTGCCCGCGCAGGCGGAAGTTCTGGTCGTGGCTGGCGGGCGGTTCCAGTCGGTGGCACGACTCGCACGTCGAGGGCTGGTGGCACAGGAAGCAGTCGTCGGCCGGTGCCGGATCCGTGCGCCGGCTGGCGCGGCCGTGAAGGTGCTGCCAGTCGAGCTCGTGGCTGGCCGGAGCCCAGTCGCGGCGGACGTAGGAGTGACACGTCGCGCAGTCGTTCGGCAGCGCGCGCTGCTCGTGACAGCGCGTGCAGGCCTGCATGTCGACGGCGATCGCGGCGCCCACGGCCTCGCTCTTCTCGATCCCGACGTGGCACGCGCCGCAGTCCTGCAGCGCCGTCACGTGCTTCAGGTGGTCGAACACGACCTCGTCGCCGAGCGCGCTCGCTCGGGCGCTCTGGAACGTCGCGCCGTAGAACAGCGTCGCGACGCGCCGCTCGGCGGGCTTCTCCGCATCGAGCTCGTCGTGGCACACGGCGCACGAGTCCGGCGCGGGCATGCCGGGCGTCTCCTCGACCTCGGCGCTCTCGTGACAGCTCACGCAGGCGAGCTCCTCCTCCTGCACGTGGATGCGGTGGCTGAAGACGAGGCCGCGCTCGCGCGGCGAGAAGAGGCCGGCCAGCGTGCAGCCCGCGCAGGCGAGGACGGAGAGGAGCGCCACCGCGCCCGGCGCGCGTCGATGTCTCAGAAGGTCCACGTGTGCTCCAGGCGCAATTGGTGGAAGTCGTCCGAGTCGTTGCGCTCCAGCTCGTAGCGCAGGGCCCAGCGCTGCGTGGGGCGCGGCCGCCACACGAGGTCGAGGTAGTAGGTGCGCACGTGATCGTGCTCCTCGCCGGTGAACAGATCGTACTTGAACAGCGAGTAGTAGGTGCCGAGCGCGACCTCGACGGGCTCGGCCAGCTCGTGCGCGAGCGTCGCGCCCCACGACTCGAAGTCGGCGTCCGTGGCGTCCCAGCTCTCGCCCGTGAGCGACGCGCTCACACCGAGCACGTCGGGCAGCGCGACGGTCGCGAAGAAGCGCTCGAAGTCGCGGTTGAACTCGCCCTCGTCGGACGCGTCGTCCACGCGGCGCACGTCCGCGCCGCCGGTGATCGAGACGCTCTCCCAGTCCTTCGTGGCGGAGAGCGCCGCCTGCGTGAACGGGAACAGCTCGAACAGCGTGTCCGAGAACGGATCGAGCGGCGCCGCGAGCTCCTCCTGCGTCCGCAGCAGTCGATAGATCGAGCCCTGCAGCGACCAGCGCTGCACTCCATCGGCATGGCTGCCCGAGACGCGCACGTCGCGCCCGTCGCCCTCGAGGCTCGTGAATCGTCCTTCGATGCGCGACGCCGAGCGCGAGCCCGGGAGGTCCTGCACCAGCGCGACGCCGAGCAGGTCGTCCTCGTGCCCTTCGCCCAGACGCGCGTCCTCGAGGTGCATCCAGTCGAGGCGCAGCTCGGCGTCCTCCCACGGCGCGGCGCTGCCGAACGCGCCGCCGACGAAGTCGCCGCTGCTCGACGACTCGTACGGGTGCTCGCCGATCCCCGCGTAGGCGCCCGCGTGCACGCGCGCCGCTCCGCTCGGCGCGCCGTCGAGCCGCACGCCGTCGAGCACGACGGTCACGGGCGTCTCGTAGAGCGGCTGGCGGCCGATGCGCACGAGCTCGAGCGGCGTCTTCTCGAGGTCCACGTAGGCGTGGAACAGCTGCGGCACGAAGGCGTGGTCGTAGGTGTCCGCGAGCGAGAAGAAGTCGAGGTCCTCGGCGCGGTCGCGCCCGTCGAGGTCGAGCAAGCCGCGCGCCAGCACGCTCGCCTTCCACAGACCGTCCGGATCGGTGAGCGCGAGGTCCACGGTCTCGGAGAGGTCGTGGTCGTCCTCGTCGCCCGCGAAGCGGCCGCGGTAGCGCGACGCGAGCGAGCCGGTGACGGTCTCCACTCCGGGCGCAGAGTCCGGGCCGTCCGCGCGCAGCGCTGCGGCCGCCGACGTGCGCGCGCGATGGGCGCTGCAGGCGAACGAGGAGACGAGCGTCAGGCCGGCCAGGAGCCCGCGCTCAACGACCGCTGGTCTCGACGCGCTCATCGAGGAACGGGACGGGCTCCGTCGCGCGCGGATCCTTGTGGCGGCCGGTGACGTGCACGCTCGCGCCCGTCTTGGTGAACGGGAGCTCGAGCTCGCCGTCCACGGGCAGGTAGGCGCGCTCGTCGATGCGCTTCTCGACCGTCTCGATCGTCTTGCCCTCCGCGTCGCACAGCTCGGCGCGGATGTGGAGCTCGCGACCGATGAGGCCGGGCACGCGGTGGCCGGCCTGGTTCTTCAGCACGAGCCGCGACTTGCCTCCGTCGGCGCGCCACGCGAGGCCGATGGCGTGGCGCAGGAACGCCGGATCGCGCGGCGTCTGCAGGAGGTGGCTGCGGCCCGGTCGTATCGGGGCGTCCGTGGCCCAGGCGCGCTCGACGGTCGCCATGTGGCAGCCGACGCACGAGAGGCCGCGCTCGGCCATCTTCGCCGCGGCGAAGTCCTTGGCGATGCCGAGCACGGGCCCGATGTTCGTCGAGTGGCAGAGGCTGCAGAGCGCGGTCGAGCCCGGCGCGACCATCTCGGGCACGACCTTCGACGGGTGCGCGTCCACGCTCGTGCCGCGCGGGCCGAGCATCGTCCCGGACTCGTCCTGGTGGCAGGCCTCGCAGCGCACGCCGTGGCCGAGGATTTCCTCGCGGGCGTCGGCGCGCGGCGCGAGCCCGGCGCCGAGCAGGAGCTCCGGCACGTGGCAGCCGTGGCAGAGCTCGGGGCGCTTCTTGTCCTTCAGCGCGGCCTGGTAGACCTCGTCGACCCACGCGAGACCGTGGGCGGAGGCCGCCCACTCGGCCGTCACCTCGGCGTGACACGTCGCGCACGCGTAGCTCGCGACGTCGGGGACCTTCGCGGGCCGGAACGCGACGGCCGGCGCGGGAGTCGCGAGCTCGGGCGCATGTGGTCCGTCCTGACGCGCGGCCGCGATGGCGACGAGCGCGGGCAAGACACCGAAGAGCCGTGCGCGGGGGGGGAGCACGGGGACACCGCTCGCGGCGGAGTATAGCGGGCCTGCCACGGCTGGCTGGCGCTGCGCGCGCCGCTCTCCTCACGCATTCCCGCTCGTGCGCGTGAGCAATGTGTATGGCGCGAGGTCAGGCGCAGCGCCGTCGGCGAGCGGAACGATCCACGTGCACACGAGCGCGTGCTGACCGCGGACCGCGGCGTGGCTCACGGTGTCGGTGAGCACGACCCAGCTGTGGAAGGGCGGGAACTCGAACGTCGCGCAGCGCTGCTCGTCGGCCTGGAAGGCCTCGTCGTCCTTCCGCGTGTCGTGCAGGCGCTTCATCGCGCGGTCGTAGGGCGAGGTGTCGAGCATCGACGCCTGCGGCAGTCCCGCACGTCCGAGCAGGTGGACGAGGCCGGTGAGCACGCGATCCGGGAGGCGCTCCGTGAGCCCGCGCGGACCGAGGTCGGCGATCCCGGCGCGCTCGCCGAACTCGGCGAAGAGCTCGGCGAACGTCCCGGCCGACTTCCACACGCGCGAGCGCGCGCGTGCCTCGCGCTCGCCCTCGAGGCCCGAGAGGTAGCCACCCTCGAGGTGGTAGCTCACGTTCTCGAGCGTGGTGAGCCGGCGCAGCTCGTCGCGCAGGAACGCGAGGTCGGCGGCGCTCGGGAGCTCGAGCTCTCCCGGCGGGAACAGCAGGATCTCCCCCTGTTCGAGGCGGCGCTCGGCCGAGAGCTCGTCGGAACGCTCGACCTCCGCGGGCGTGACCGTGCGCAGGCGGACAGGACTCGTGTTGCTCACTTGCCCCCGCTCCGGGCTCGATCATGCCAGCGGCGAAGTGGAAAATGAAATCCATGTCCGCACCGACGCCGTCCCTTCCTCGACGAATCCTGGTCGTCCGCCTGGGCGCGATCGGCGATGTCGCGAATGCACTCGTCTTCGCGACGGCCGTGAAGGACGTGCGCCCGGACGTCCGCGTGGGCTGGGTCGTGCATCCTCTGGCCGCGCCGCTGGTCGAGGGCCATCCGAGCGTCGATTGCGTCCATCTGTGGAAGCGCGGCGGCGGGCTGGGCGAATTCCGGCGCGTCGTGCGCGAGCTGCGCGACGAGCGCTACGAGCTCGCCGTCGACCTGCAGCGCATCCAGAAGAGCTCGCTGCTCGCGCGTCTCTCCGGAGCGCCGCGTGTCCTCGGCTACGACCGAGCGCGCGCAAAGGAGGGGAGCTGGATCTGGATGCGCGAGCGCATCCCGCCGCGCGAGCTCGCGCGGCCGATGGTGCTGCACTACCTCGAGTTCGCCGCGTACCTCGGGATCGCGGTCGAGGAGCCGCGGCGCGTCCTGCCGCACGTTCCTGACGCCGAGCGCTGGGCCGACGCGCTGGTGCGGGAGCTCGGCGGCGCACCGGTCCTGATCAACGTCGGCGCGTCGAAGCCGCTCAATCGATGGCTCCCGGAGCGCTTCGGCGAGCTGGCGCGCGCGCTGATGGAGCCGTCGCCCGGCAGGCTCGGTGGGCTCGTCGTGTGCTTCACCGGTGGTCCCGATGCCGACGACCGCGCCGCGGGAGGGCGTGCGCTCGCCGTGGCGGGGACGCGCGCGCGCGACCTCGTCGGCAAGACCACGCTCGCGCAGTGGATCGCGCTCGCGCGCCGCGCGCGGCTCTTCGTCGGCTGCGACACGGGGCCGATGCACCTGGCCGCGGCGGTCGAGACGCCGGTCGTGGCGCTCTTCGGTCCCGCGGACCCGGTGCGCACGGGGCCGTACGGCGCGGGGCACCGCGTCGTGCGCGCGCCGGACGGTCGCATGGAGGAGCTCGGCGTCGCGCCGGTGCTCGAGGCCGTGCGCGCGAGTCTGGCGGTCGCGGCGCGCTGATCCGAAGAGCGAGCAAACCGCGGAGAGCGCGGAGGAAACGGCAACAAGAGGAGGCACCTCCGGGCTTTCAGCCGCCCGGGGACTCGACGATCCGGAGGCCCCCCGCCTTCTTCCTTCCTCTTCTTGTTTCTCCGTGCTCTCCGTGATCTCCGTGGTTTGCTCTCTCTTCTCTTGGCGTGAGGCGCACTTGCGCGCGCGACGGACCAGGAGTCAGCTCTCGGGCATGAAGCTCCTCGCCCTGGGTCTCGTTCTCTCCGCTCTCGCCTGCCGCACGGCGGACGTCGCCGCCCCCGCAGCCGAGCCGCAGCCGCGGCTCGTGCACGACGTCTACTTCCAGCTGCGCGAGGACACGCAGGCGAACCGGCGCGCGCTGCGCGAGGCCTGCGCGACGCTCGCGCCGCTCCCCGGCGTCGTAGCGCTCGTCACCGGCGAGCGGGAGGACGATCTCGCGCGCGGTGACGGGCTCGACTTCGACGTGTCGCTCGAGGTCGTGTTCACGGACAGGGCAGCCCACGACGCCTACCAGACCTCGCCCGAGCACCAGGCGCTCCTCGCGGAATGGAAGCCGCGCTTCCGGACCGTGCGCGTCTTCGACTCGTGGACCCCCGAGCCGCCGCTCGCCTCGCGCACCGGCGCCGACGTCGTGCGCGCGCAGTACGAGAAGCGCGAGGTGCGCATCCCGATGCGCGACGGAGCGACGCTCTTCACGGCGCTGTACGTCCCGCGCGACCGCTCGAAGAAGTACCCGATCCTGATGACACGCACGCCGTACTCGGTGGGACCGTACGGGCCGGACGAGATGCGCGAGCGCCTGGGGCCGAGCGACCTCTTCCAGCGCGCGGGCTACGTCTTCGCGTACCAGGACGTGCGCGGCTGCTTCCAGTCCGAGGGCGAGTTCGTGAACATGCGCCCGCAGGACGACGACAAGCAGGGGCAGGAGATCGACGAGTCGAGCGACACCTGGGACACGATCGAGTGGCTCGTGAAGAACGTCCCCGAGTGCAACGGACGCGTCGGCCTGTATGGCATCAGCTATCCGGGCTTCTACTCCGCCGCGGGCATGATCGACGCGCACCCGGCGCTGAAGGCCGTTTCGCCGCAGGCTCCGATCGCGGACTGGTGGTACGACGACTTTCACCACCACGGCGCGTTGTTCCTGCCGCACGCGTTCAACTTCCTGTACGGCTTCGGGCGCCCGCGGCCGGAGCCGACGAAGCAGCGCTCGGGGCGCATCGACCACGGCACGCCCGACGGCTACCGCTTCTTCCTCGACCTCGGTCCGCTCTCCAACGCCGACGCGCGCTACTTCAAGGGCGAGGTCGCGACCTGGAACGACATGGTCG
>Ga0111538_10011455_pt1 | contig 11759 bp, 10 predicted proteins | sample SoiMethybrSBSTD1_FD_79669 | JGI IMG/M metagenome (GOLD analysis project Ga0111538, IMG submission 79669) | Bulk soil microbial communities from a Populus tree surrounding site in Tennessee, USA - Soil MetaG P. TD hybrid SBSTD1 (version 2)... | ecosystem: Environmental > Terrestrial > Soil >...
ACGTCCCCCCGCCTGCGCATCGCCGCACGTCGGCCCGCGACCAGTGGCACACCATCTCGCCGGGCTCGCCACCCCGACCGCGCCGATTGCCCGGGGGCGTCGTCCTCGGACCACAGATGGCCGCGCCGCGGTCGCGACCCACCCCTCCGGCTTCCCCCGATCGCTGCCCGAGCAGCCGTGATCCACCGGCGCGCCCACCCGCGCGCCGCCCAGCCCGGAGGACGGCATGCCCGATCGGCTCCCATCCCGTCACGACGACGAGCACGACCTCGACGAGCACGACCTCGACGACCCCGACCCGAGGGACGTGCTCGCCCGCCTGCGCCCTCCGCCGCCCCGCACCTGGCGAGAGCGGCTCGACGACGTCCTCGCCGACCCGCCGGCCGCGGGTCGGGTCGCGGCCGGAGTCGCGATCGCCCTGGCGGTCGTGGTCCTCGGGTGGCGGTTCGTCGCCCCGCCCGAGGGCCCGCCCGAGGACGCGCTGCCGCAGGCGCAGCCGGTCGCCGCCGGCTCGGGCACCCCCACCGGCTCGTCGCCGGGCGGGGCCGCCACCGCGGCCGGCACCGGGGCGGATCCGTCCGGGGCGGGGGCGCCGGGCGGCGGTCCGGCGTCCGGCGCCGCCGGGTCGGGCACGCCCGGTGCCGCGGTCCCGTCGCCCGGCACCGAGGTGGTCGTCCACGTCGTGGGGGCGGTCGCCGCCCCCGGGGTGCAGCGGCTGCCGGCGGGGGCGCGCGTGGTCGACGCCATCGACGCCGCGGGCGGGGCCGCCCCCGACGCCGACCTCGCCCGCGTGAACCTGGCGGCCCCGCTCGTCGACGGCCAGCAGGTGGTCGTCCTCCGCCCTGGCGAGCTGCCGCCGGTGCCCGCGGCCGCGACGGCCGGGGCGGCGGGCTCGGGTGGCGGTGCCGTTCCCGGCGCGCCGAGCGCCCCGATCGACATCAACACGGCCACCGCCGCCCAGCTCGAGGACCTCCCCGGGGTCGGCCCGGCGACCGCCGAGGCGATCATCGCCCACCGCGAGCAGGTGGGCCCGTTCGCGTCGGTCGACGACCTGCTCGACGTCCGCGGCATCGGCGAGGCGAAGCTCGAGCAGCTGCGCGACCGGGCCACGGTCTGAGCGATGGACGACCGGGTCGCGGTGGCGATCGCCCTGGCCGTGGCGGCCGCCGCCCTGGCCGCGGTCGACGGGCACCTCGGGCCGGTGCCGCTCGCCGCCGGCCCGGTGGTCGTGCTCGCGGCGGCAGCGATGGTGCGCGGCCCCGAGGCGGTGCGCACCGCGCTGCTCGGGCTCGGCGCGGCCCTGCTGGCGGCCGCGCTGGGGCAGCGCAGCGTGGCCGGCCTCGACGCCCCGCTCGACACGGGGCCGGTGCGGGCCGAGGTCACGCTGGTGGGCGACCCCGCTCCCGACCGCACCGGTGGGGTGAGCGTCGACGTGCAGCTGGACGGTCGCCGGTACCGCGCCGTGGCGCGGTCTGCGGCGGCCGCGGCGCTCGACGAGCGCCTCGCCGGTGAGCGCGTCACGGTGATCGGCTCGATCCAGCGGCCGAGCCGGTACGAGCGGATGCTGCGGCATCGCCACATCGCCGGGCGCATCGTGGTGGACACGGTGACGGGCTGGCGCCCGGGCGACCCGGCCAGCGCCGCCGCCAACGGGTTCCGGCGCACGTTGGCCGCGGGCGCGGAGCCGCTCGGCGAACGCCACGGCTCGCTGCTCGCCGGGCTCACCCTCGGCGACGATCGGCACCAGCCGGCCGACATGGTCGAGGCCTTCCGGGCGTCGGGCCTCTCGCACCTCCTCGCCGTGTCCGGCCAGAACGTGGCGTTCGTCCTGGTCATCGCCGGTCCGGTGCTGACCCGGCTGCGCTTCGGCCCGCGGCTGGCGGCGACCCTGGCGGTGTTGGCGGCGTTCGCCCTTGTCACCCGGGCCGAACCGTCGGTCCTGCGGGCAGTGGCCATGGTCGGCGTGGCCGCCCTCGGCGCCGCTCTCGGGCGACCGGCGTCGACGGTCCGCGCCCTGGCGCTCGGGGCCACGGGCATGGTGCTGGTCGACCCGCTGCTGACCACCTCCCTCGGCTTCCGTCTGTCGGTTCTCGGGGCCGCCGGCATCGTCGTGGGCGCCGAGCCGATCGAGCGGGCGTTGCCGGGGCCGCGCTGGCTGGCGGCGCCCCTGGCCGTCACGCTCGCCGCGCAGGCGGCCGTGGCGCCGCTGCTGGTGGCCACGTTCGGCGGCGTGCCGGTGGCGTCGCTGCCGGCCAACCTGCTGGCTGCCCCGGCGGCCGGCTCGATCATGGTGTGGGGGCTCACCGGCGGTCTGGTGGCCGGCCTGGCGGGCGGCGTCGTCGCCGAGGTCCTGCACCTGCCGACGCGCGTGCTGCTGGCCTGGCTCGACGGCGTGGCGCGCACCGCCGCCGGGTGGCCCGGGGCCGAGCTGCGGATGCCGCACCTCGCCGCGCTGGGCGTGGCCGCCGCCCTGGTGGCGGCCGGACGGCACGGGCGCCCGGGCGGGGCCGGCACGGGCTGGGCCCGAGCCGGGTGGACCATCGTGGTGGCGACCGCGCTCGTGGCCGTCGCGCCCGGGCGCGGGCCGCCCGCCGACCTCGCCGCCGCGCCGCTCGGCTCGGGCGCCACGGTCTGGAGCTCGGGGGCGGCGGTGGTGCTCGTCGTCGACGGCCGGGCCGACGGCGACCGCGTGGTCGCCGACCTCCGGGCCCGGCGGCTGCGGGGCGTCGGCGTGCTCGTCGTGCGGACGGGCTCGCCGGCCGCCGCCGAGGCGGCCGAGCGCATCGGTCGAGCCACGCGCGCCGGCCTGGTGCTGGTGCCCCGCCGCTCGGCGGCGGAGCACGTGGTGCCGGGGGCGCAGGTCCCCGCCCGGGGCGCGGCGTTCGACCTGGGCCGCTTGCGGGTCGGCGTCGTGGCCAACGACGACACGCTCGAGGTCGAGGTGCGCGCACGGGGGCCGCCGTCGCGGCGCGGCGCCGAACCCTGCCCGACCGGCCTCCGGCGTGCCCCTATCCTCGGCGCTCGTGCCCCTCCCGACGTCTCCGGTCCCTGCCGCCGGCACGAGCCTGGTGCTCCCCGGCGGAGCGGTCGACCTGCGGGCACGGGTGCTGGTGGCCGGGGTCGTCCCGGCCCCGAGGTTCGGGCGTGAGAACGAGGTCGTGGCCACGGCCCGGGCCGTCGCGGCTCGCGGCGCCGACCTGGTCGACGTCCCTCCCGGCGGGCGCCTGCTCGGCCCGGCGGCGGGTGCCGTCGACGTGCCCGTGGCCGTGCGCGTCCCGGGCGTCGACGCCGCCGTGGCCGCCGGCCGCGCCGGCGCGGCGGTGGCCCTGGTGCCCCCGGGGGCGGTGGCCGCTGCCGAGGCCGACGGGGTGGCGAGCCCCGGCGTGGCGATGGTCCTGGTCGTCGACGACCTGGCCGAGCTCGCCGCCACGCTGGCGGCCGGAGAGCGCGTGGGCCTGCCGGTCGCGTTCGACTCGACCCGCCTGGCCGCGCCCGACGCGCTCGCAGCCGAGGCGGTGGCGATCACCGACGGGTGCCGGGTGCTGCGCACCACCGACGTCCGCCGCAGCCGGCGGGTGGCCGAGGTGCTCGGCGCCGTGATGGCGGCCGGCGGGGCGCCGGGCGCCCCGAGCGTCGAGACGTCGACAGGAGGGGCCGGCCGTGGGTGACGCGACGCCGGACGCCCCCGTCCACCTGGTGAAGGGCGATGACGAGGTGCTGCTCCGCGACACCGCGCGGCGCATCGTCCACGAGGTCACGGGCGACCTCGACCCCAGCCTGGCGGTCGAGGAGGTGGGTCGTGAGCGGTTCTCGTCGCCCGACTCGTCCGAGATCTCGATCGTCCCTCTCGTCGACGCCGCGCAGACACCGCCCTTCCTCACCGACCGCCGGGTCGTGGTGGGTCGCGACATCGAGATGTTCACGAAGGCCGCCCAGGTCGCGCCGCTGGTCGCCTACCTCGACGACCCGCTGCCGACCACGTCGCTCGTGCTGGTGTGGACCGGGGGCCGCATCCCCAGGTCGCTCACCGACGCCGTCAGGGGCGCACGGGGCGTCGTGGTCGAGACCAGCCCCGGTCGCAAGCTGGCCGGGTGGGTCGACGAGCAGGTGGCCGCGGCGGGCCTGCGCCTCGACCGGGCCGCGACCGAGCGTCTCGTGCGGTGGCTGGGCGACGACCCCCAGCGACTCGTCGGCGTGCTGGCCACCCTGGTCGGCTCGTTCGGCGAGGGGGCCCGCCTGGGGGTCGACGAGGTCGAGCCGTTCCTGGGCGAGGCGGGCGGCGTGCCGCCGTGGGAGCTGACCGATGCCCTCGACAAGGGCGACATCCGGCTCTCGCTCGACAAGCTGCACCGCATGACCTCCGGTGGCGGCCGCCACGGGCTGCAGATCATGGCGACGCTGCAGAACCACTACGGGCGCATGCTGGCGCTCGACGGGGCCGCGGTGACGGGCGAGAAGGACGCCGCCGCGCTGCTCGGCCTGAAGGGGTCGACCTTCCCGGCCCGCAAGGCGCTCACCCAGGCGCGCAAGCTGGGCCACGACGGGGTCGTCGGCGCGATCGACCTGCTGGCCACCGCCGACCTCGACCTGCGGGGCGGCAAGGCGTGGCCCGACGACCTCGTCCTCGAGATCCTTGTCGCCCGGCTGGCCCGCCTGGCCCGCTGACACCGGTCGCACCGCGGGTCGGACGCGACGATGCCGGGCCCGGGCCCGGCATCCGACGGTTCTCGTGCTGCGTGGCGGCGGGTCGACCCGCCGCCGCTGCGCTCAGCTCTCGGCGCCGGCCTGACGGACGCGGGCGACGAGGCGCGACTTGCGGCGGGCGGCCTGGTTCTTGTGGATCACGCCCTTGGCCGCGGCCTTGTCGAGGCGCTTGATGGCCGCACGCAGGCGCTCGTCCACGTCGTCGGCGCCGGCCTCGGCGGCGGTCACCGCCGACTTGGCACGCGACTTGAGCTCGGAGCGCACGGCCTTGTTGCGCTCGTGGCGCACGAGGTTCTGCTTGTTGCGCTTGATCTGGCTCTTGATGTTCGCCACGGAGGCTTCTCGCGTTTCACTCGACTGCGGACCGACAAAGGAAATAGCCGGGACAGGCTAGCGGCCGCAGGCGCGAGATGTCACCTCCGGGCCGGGAGCGGGGGCCGCAGGGTCGCGCCGCTACGCTCGCAGGACTCTCCCTATGGATCTCGACCGCATCCGCAACGTCTCGATCATCGCCCACATCGACCACGGCAAGTCGACCCTCGCCGACCGCCTGCTCGAGCTCACGGGCGCCGTCGATCCCCGCGAGATGCGCGACCAGTACCTCGACTCGATGGAGCTCGAGCGCGAGCGGGGCATCACCATCAAGCTGCAGTCGGTCCGCCTCGAGCACCGCGACCACGTGATCGATCTCATCGACACGCCCGGCCACGTCGACTTCGGCTACGAGGTCTCGCGCTCGCTGGCCGCCTGCGAGGGCGTGATCCTGCTGGTCGACGCGGCGCAGGGCATCGAGGCGCAGACGCTGGCCAACTGCTACCTGGCGCTCGAGCACGACCTCGAGATCGTGGCGGCCCTCAACAAGATCGACCTGCCGGCCGCCGATCCCGACCGCTACGCGGCCGAGATCGAGAAGGTCCTCGGCATCCCGGCCGACGAGATCCTGCGCATCAGCGCCAAGACCGGGTCCGGGGTCGCGGACCTGCTCGACGCGGTGATCGAGCGGGTCCCGCCGCCCGAGGGCGACGCCGAGGCGCCGCTCCAGGCCCTGATCTTCGACTCGCACTACGACGCCTATCGGGGTGTCGTGTCGTCGGTCCGGGTCGTCAACGGCGCGCTCACGACCGGCTCGCGCCTGCGGTTCATGCAGACCGGGGCCATCCACGACGCCGACGAGATCGGCGTGCGCACCCCGTCCAACGTGCCCGTCGCGGCGCTCGGGCCGGGGGAGACCGGCTACCTCATCGCCGGCATCAAGGACGTCGGCGAGGCGCGCTCCGGCGAGACGGTCACCGAGGCGGCGCGACCCGCCGGCGAGGCGCTGGCCGGCTACCAGGACCCCAAGCCCATGGTCTTCTGCGGGCTGTACCCGGTCGAGGGCGACCAGTTCAGCGACCTGCGCGAGTCGCTCCAGAAGCTGCGCCTGAACGACGCCAGCTTCACCTACGAGCCGGAGACCTCGGGAGCCCTCGGGTTCGGGTTCCGCTGCGGGTTCCTGGGCCTGCTGCACATGGAGATCATCCGCGAGCGGCTCGAGCGCGAGTTCGACCTCAGCCTCATCGCCACGGCCCCGTCCGTCGCCTACGAGGTCCACACGGTGACGGGCGAGGTCGTCGAGATCGACAACCCCTCGGCGATGCCCGACGCCGCGTCGATCGAGCGCATCGAGGAGCCCTGGCTGACCTGCACGATCCTGACCCCCACCGACTACACGGGCACGCTCATGGAGCTGTGCCAGTCGCGCCGGGGCGAGATGGCGCGCATGGAGTACCTGTCGCCCGAGCGGCTCGAGCTCGTGTACCGGCTGCCCCTGGCCGAGGTGGTGCGCGACTTCTTCGACCAGCTCAAGTCGCGTACGCAGGGCTACGCCAGCCTCGACTACGAGCCGGCGGGCTACGCGGCGTCCGACCTGGTCAAGGTCGACGTGCTGCTGAACGGCATCGCCGCCGACGCCTTCAGCTCGATCATCCACAAGGACAAGGCCTACGACTACGGCCGGAGGATGTCCGAGAAGCTGCGCGAGCTGATCCCGCGGCAGATGTTCGACGTTCCGATCCAGGCCGCGATCGGCAGCCGCATCATCAGCCGCGAGACGGTCAAGGCCAAGCGCAAGGACGTCCTGGCCAAGTGCTACGGCGGTGACATCACCCGCAAGCGGAAGCTGCTCGAGCGCCAGAAGGAGGGCAAGAAGCGCATGAAGAACATCGGCCGGGTCGAGGTTCCGCAAGAGGCGTTCATCAGTGCCCTCCGGCTCGACGACTGAGCGAACGGCCGGGTCTCCGGGCCGCCCGTGCCTGCGTGCGGCGGTTAGCACTCGGTACACTCGGCTGCTAACTGGGGGCCACCGCAGCGCCGGGCTGCGGGCCTCCACGACGGTGACGACGTGACGATGCTCGACGAACGGAAGGCGGCCATCCTCCGGGCCGTGGTGGAGGAGTACATCGACACCGCGCAGCCGGTGGGGTCGGGCCACGTCGCCAGGGCGCCGGGCGTCGACGTGTCGTCCGCCACCGTGCGCAACGAGATGGCCGGGCTCGAGGCCGACGGCTACCTGCGCCAGCCCCACACCTCCGCGGGCCGGGTGCCGACCGAGAAGGGCTACCGGTTCTTCGTCGACCACCTGCGGCGCCCCGCCCGCCTGCAGGGCCGCTCGGCCGAGGAGGTCCGCGACTTCTTCGCCCGGGCGCACGGCGAGGCCGAGCAGATGCTGTCCGAGACCAGCCGCCTGCTCTCCAACCTGACCAACCTCACCGGCGTCGTGTCGGCGCCCACCGGCCCGGCCGAGGCCACGGTGCGGTCGGTGCAGGTGGTGACCCTCGGCACCGCCGCCGCGGTGCTGGTGGTGGTGCTCAGCGACGGCACGGTCGAGAAGCACACGATCGAGGTGCCCGAGGGCGTGGGCGACGAGCGGGCCGCGGCGGCCAGCGCCCACCTCACGCTGCACCTCGCGGGCCGGCCTCGCAGCGCCACGGCCGCCGTGCCGTCCACCGGCGACACCGGCACCGACGACCTCGCCGGCCGATCGCTGGCCGCCATCGCCGGCCGGGCCCCCGACGACCCCGACCAGGTGTTCGTGGGCGGCACCGCCCGCATGGCCCAGGCCTTCGACGCCATCGAGACGGTGCGCGAGGTGCTCGGCATCCTCGAGCAGCAGATCGTCGTCGTGACGCTGCTGCGCGACGTGATCGACCGCGGGCTGGCGGTGGCCATCGGCAGCGAGACCGGCGTGGCGCCGCTCGCCGAGTGCGCCCTCGTCGTGGCGCCCTACGAGATCGAGGGCGAGCGCGCCGGCACCATCGGCGTGCTCGGCCCCACCCGCATGAACTACCCGCAGGCGTTGGCGGCCGTCGCCGTGGTGAGCAACCGCCTGTCCGACCGGCTCACCGAGGGTTAGGCACCAGGGAAGAGAATGGCGACCGACTACTACGACCTGCTGGGCGTCTCCCGCTCCGCCACGGCCGACGAGATCAAGCGCGCCTTCCGCCGCCTGGCTCGCGAGCTGCACCCCGACACGGGGCACGGCGACCCCGAGGCCGAGGCCAAGTTCAAGCAGGTGGCCCACGCCTACGAGGTGCTGTCCGATCCCGACAAGCGGCGCCGGTACGACCAGTTCGGGCCCGAGGGCGTCGCAGCCGGCACCGGCGGCGATCCGTTCAGCGGGTTCGGTGGCATCGGCGACGTGTTCGAGGCGTTCTTCGGCGGCAGCCCGTTCGGCGGTGGCCGGGGCCCGTCCGGCCCACCCCGCGGATCCGACCTCGAGGTCGTGGCCGACCTCGAGTTCACCGAGGCCGTGTTCGGCTGCGAGCACGCGGTGTCGGTCCGCACCGCGGTGGCGTGCTCGGCCTGCCGGGCCACGGGGGCCGCCGACGGCACCGAGCCCGTGACCTGCTACGAGTGCCAGGGGACGGGCCAGGTCCAGCGCGTCCGCCAGTCGCTGATCGGGCAGATGGTGACGTCGTCGCCCTGCGCCCGGTGCAGCGGGTCGGGCCAGATCATCGCCAGCCCGTGCGCCGAGTGCCGGGGCGAGGGCCGGCTGGTCGAGGAGCGCAAGTACACGGTCGACATCCCCGCCGGCGTCGACACCGGGTCGACGCTGCGCCTGTCCGGGCGGGGCGCGGTGGGCCAGCGCGGCGGCGCCGCCGGCGACCTCTACGTCCACCTGCGGGTGGCGCCGCACCCGCGGTTCCAGCGCGACGGCGCCGACCTGCACACGACGGTCCACCTCCCGTACACCCAGGCGACGCTCGGCACCACGCTCGCGTTCGACACGCTCGACGGCACCGAGGAGATCGAGGTGCCCCGCGGCACCGCGTCGGGCACGACCTTCCGGCTGCGGGGGCGCGGGGTGCCCCACCTCGAGCGCCGCAGTCGCGGCGACATGCTGATCGAGGCCGTCGTCGACGTGCCGACCGACCTGTCCGAGGACGAGGAAGAGGTCATCCGGCACCTGGCCGAGCTGCGGGGCGAGGCGGTGGCTCCGCCGCCGAGCGGCCTCATGTCGAAGATCCGCTCGGCCTTCAAGTAGGTCGTCCGTGTCGGGCCCGGGGTCGCCCGCGCCGGTCACGCCCACGACGGCGCGGGCGCTCGCCTTCGTCGACGACCTCGACCGACCGCGGCTGAGCCCGGCCGACCACCACCACCTGTCCCGGGTGCTCCGCCTGTCCCCGGGCGACGACGTGGCGATCGGTGACGGGGCAGGGCGGTGGCGGCCCGGGCGGCTGACCGCCGGCTCCGACGTCGCCCCGGCCGGGGAGGTCGTCGCCGACGCCCGGCCCGACCCCGCGATCACCGTCGCGTTCGCCCTGGTCAAGGGCGAACGTCCCGAGCTGGCCGTCCAGAAGCTGACCGAGCTCGGGGTCGATCGCATCGTGCCGTTCACGGCCGAGCGCAGCGTGGTGCGCTGGGACGGCGCCAAGGCGGCGCGGCAGGGGGTCCGGCTCGCCGAGATCGCCCGGGGCTCGGCGATGCAGTGCCGGCGCACCTGGCTGCCGCAGGTCGACGCCCTGTCGACGTTCCCGGCGCTGGCGTCGCTGCCGGGTGCGGCGCTGGCCGACGGTGACGGGGTGCCGCCCTCGTTGCGGCATCCGACGGTGCTGGTCGGCCCCGAGGGGGGATGGGGCCCCACAGAGCGGGCGTTCGGTTTGCCACATGTCGTGATAGCGACACACATGGTGCGTTCAGAGACAGCGGCAATCACCGTGGGTGCGCTGCTTGTTGCGTTACGCAGCCAGATCGTGACGGAAGGTACGCAGAATCACCACATGAGGTGAGGTATCCTCGACCCGAGGCGATATCGAGAACCACTCGAAAGCCGGCAGGTCCACGCGCAGTGATTGTTCAGGGCCTCAGCCAGTGCGTAGAGTAGGCAATTGCTGGTCCGACGTGGGTTCGGGGCAGATGCCTGGGCATGGCTGGGACACTGGGGACCAGCCGAGGAGGAGCCAACATGGAGACCGAGTTCGAGGTCGAGCGCGACAGCGGTTATGCCGCCAAGGTCGGCGCCAGGCTTCGGTCGATCCGACGACAGAAGCACCTCTCGCTGCAGGACGTCGAGGCGGCGTCCGAACACGAGTTCAAGGCGTCGGTGCTGGGTGCCTACGAGCGCGGTGAACGCGCCATCTCCGTCCCGCGCCTGCAGCGCCTGGCCCGGTTCTACCGCGTGCCGGTCGACCAGATGCTGCCGAGCGACGACGAGCTGGGCATCCGGTCGCCCGGCGGGCCCGACGACCAGGTCGTCGACCTCACCGAGCGCATGCGGGGGCCGCGCCGCGACGACCGCCCCGTCACCATCGACCTGGGCGCCGTCGAGCAGCTGGGCGGGCAGGAGGGCGAGATGCTGGCCCGCTACCTGCGCATGATCCAGGTCCAGCGGGGCGACTACAACGGGCGCATGCTGACGATCCGGCGCGAGGACCTGCGGGCCGTGGCCTGCATCCTCGACTGCCACCCCGACCAGGTGCCGGCCCGGCTCGACAGCCTGGGCCTCTGCCTGGTCCGCTGAGCGCGGAGCCCGGCACGACGCCCGCCCCCCGTCCCGCCGCCGGGGAGTTCGGCGTCTACCTGCACGTCCCGTTCTGCGCGGCGCGGTGCGACTACTGCGCCTTCGCCACGTGGACCGACCGCCACCACCTGCAGCGTGCCTACCTGACGGCGTGCCGCACCGACATCGAGCGCTCCGTGGCCGCCGGCATGCCGGCGGCCACGAGCATCTTCGTGGGCGGCGGCACGCCCAGCCTCGTTCCGGCCCGCGACCTGACCGACGTCCTCGCCGCCGTCCCGCGGGCCGACGGGTGCGAGGTCACGGTCGAGGCCAACCCCGACACCGTGACCCCCGAGCTGGTCGAGGCGTACGCCGGCGGCGGGGTCACCCGGGTGAGCCTGGGGGTGCAGTCGATGGTCGACCACGTGCTCCACGGGCTCGGCCGCACCCACGATCCCGACAACGTGCGGCGGGCCGTCGAGCTCGTGCGGGCGGGCGGCATCCCGACGTTCAACCTCGACGTCATCTACGGCGGGTCCGGCGAGACGGTCGACGACTGGCGCCGCACCGTCGAGGGCGCCCTCGCCCTCGATCCGCCCCACGTCAGCGCCTACGCCCTCACCGTCGAGCCGGGGACCCCGCTGGCCGACGATCCGGCTCGGCACCCCGACGACGACGACCAGGCCGAGAAGTACCTGTTCGCAGCCGCCGCGTTCGAGGCGGCCGGGTTGGAGTGGTACGAGATCTCGAACTGGGCCCGGCCGGGTCACGAGTGCCGCCACAACGGGCTGTACTGGTCGATGGGCGACTACCAGGCCTTCGGCTGCGCCGGGCACTCGCACCGCGGCGGCCGGCGGTTCTGGAACGTGCGCACGCCCGAGCGCTACATCGACGCCGTCGAGGCGGGCCGGTCGCCCGAGGCCGCCGGCGAGCGGCTGGATCCCGACGAGCGCCGGCTCGAGGCGCTCCAGCTCGCGGTCCGCACCCGGGACGGCGTGCCGGCGGCCACCCTGCCGCTCGACGAGCTCGACGACCTCGTCGAGGTCACCGGCGACCGGGCGGTGCTCACGGTGCGCGG
>Ga0111538_10011456_pt1 | contig 11759 bp, 10 predicted proteins | sample SoiMethybrSBSTD1_FD_79669 | JGI IMG/M metagenome (GOLD analysis project Ga0111538, IMG submission 79669) | Bulk soil microbial communities from a Populus tree surrounding site in Tennessee, USA - Soil MetaG P. TD hybrid SBSTD1 (version 2)... | ecosystem: Environmental > Terrestrial > Soil >...
ATCCAGTGCTGCGCCATCGCCGCCCGCTTGCGCATGCCGCCGCTCAACTGCGCCGGATAGTGCCGTGCAAAGCCGGCCAAACCGACCCGCGACACCCAACGGTCCGCGCGTGCGCGCGCTTCGGCGCGGGGCACGCCGGCGAGCGTCAGCCCCAGCGCGACGTTGTCCAGCACGCTTTTCCAGGGCAACAGCGCATCCTGCTGGAACAGGTAGGTTGCGTGCCGGTTCAATCCGTTGAGGGCGCTGCCGTATCCGCGGACGAGGCCCGACGAGGGAGCGAGCAAACCTGCCGCGAGGTTGAGGAGCGTCGACTTGCCGCAGCCGCTGGGACCGACAATCGCCACGAAGGCTCCGGCCTCCACCGTGAACGAGATGTCGTCCAGCGCGCGATAGGTGCGTCCGCCCGGTGTGGCGAACTGGCGCGATACATGATCGAACTCGAGCGCGGTCATGACGCAGCGGGCCGGCGCCGGGCCAGCGCAGCGAGAAACCGCGTGGCGGCGATCGTCACCTCGTCGGCGGTGGCGCGCTCACTGTGCGGGCTGTGGCCCCCTTCAGGCAGGACGTCGAACGTCACGGCATCGCCGAGGGCCGCCCGCAGCGCATCGAGCTCCCCCGGCTCGGTGCGCGGATCGCGCGCGCCGTGCACGACGAGCGCGGGCACCTGCAGGCCGCTCAGCCGTCCGTCATACAGGTCGTCGTCTTCACCCGGCCGCTTCCCGGCGATCTCCAGCCACGCCTGGCCATTGGTCCTGATCAACGCGCGCCAGTCCTCGCCATGCTCGCGCGCCAGCACTTCGACGACGCGCGCGCCGAGAGCGTCAGGGTCGTCGCGCATGGTTTCAAAGAACGGTCGTGACGCCGGCTTGGCGCGATAGAAGTGCGTCGCCTCGAGAATCACGCCCTCGAGCCGCGACGGAGCCTCGAGCGCCATCAGCAGCGCAATCACGGCGCCGTCGCTGTGGCCCCAGACGACGGGACGCTCCAGCCCGAGCGCGTCGATCACGGCAAGTGTTTCAGCGGCCGCGCGATGGTGGAAGTCGCGCTCCTGCCGCTCGAGCCGGCCCGAGAGCCCGTAGCCGGTGCGGTCGGGGATGACGATGCGATAGTCGGGAAACGCCGCGATCTGGCGATCGAACGGATAGATCTCGTAGCCCCAGCCGCCGTGGAGGACGATCATCCGCTTGCCCGACGTAGCCCGCCGGGCGTCGACGCGAGCGGAGGTGGGCCCATGTTCGCGGTAGTGGACGCGAACCGGTGCCGCTCCGGGCGCGAGCGGCGACGACGGGAGATCTATGAACGGCAGACCGAGCTCCAGCAGCCGGCAGCCAGCCCCTAGCCCGCAGCCCCCAGCTCCTTCACGGTCTCATCCAGCGCGCCCCACGTCTCGGGGTCCTGGCACAACAGCGTCGTCAGGTACACCCGCACGTCCTCGGCCGGAAATTCCTTCCTGAGCTGCGCGGCGGCGGACCCGATCTTCGACGCCTCCGGCTTGACGCTGTCTTCCTGGATCAAGCCGTTCTCGTGGGCGATGCCCAGCGCGTCGAGGAACTTTGCCATCATCGGCCGCTGCTCGGCGAGGTGATAGACCACCAGAGTGCGGGCGGCGATCTGATCCGGCATCGTGCCGAGCGTCGCCAGGTGGCGCGCCTTGCGATCGACGTCGAGGCCGACGACGGTCTTGGGGCGGAATTTCTTCTGCTGGGCGATGAGCAGCGCCGCCTGGAGCTGATCGTCCGTCGCCTCGGGATCGGCCCAGAAGGCGCGCGCCGCGCGGGTCCGCTGCTCGAGGGTGAGCTGCTTCCACAACCGCGAAGGGGTCAACGTCGTCTCGGTCATTGTTGTTATTCTAGTCGTATGCGGCGGGGAACGATTCGCGCGTCGCTCGGTGCGCTGGTCGCGCTGGCGCTGGCCGCGGCGGCGGCGGCGCAGCAGCGCCCCGGCGTCCATCCGCTCAGCGGCCGGCGTATCGCGCCGGTGATGGGCTACCAGGGCGCGGAGTGGCTCGAGCGCCTCGAGCGCGTCGACGAGGAAGAGCCCGAGCTCGCGCTCAACGTGCTGCAGATCCCACCGGGCGCAGCGGTGGCGGACATCGGCGCCGGCTCCGGCTACATCACCGAGCGGCTGGCCAAGCGCGTCGGCCCGAACGGCCGCGTCTTCGCCAACGATCTGCAGCCGCAGATGCTCGACATCCTGTCGCGGCGCCTGGCGGCGCGCAACATCACCAACGTCACGCTGGTGCAGGGCACGGTCGACGACCCGAAGATCGCGCCGGCGTCGGTCGATCTCGCGCTGATGGTCGACGTCTACCACGAGCTGTCGCAGCCGCAGGCGATCCTGCGCCGGCTGCGCGAGGCGCTGAAGCCGGGCGGGCGCCTGGTGCTGCTCGAGTACCGGAAGGAAGACCCGACCATCCCGATTCGGTTCGAGCACAAGATGAGCGTCGCCGAGGCCAAGCTCGAAGTCGAAGCCGAGGGGTTCACGCTGGCAAAGGTCGACGAAGCGCTGCCGCGGCAGCACATCCTGATCTTCAGCGTGACGCCGCCGAGGTAGCGCGTCCCGGGCCGTGCTCTTCACCGAACCGACGTTTCTCTTTCTCTTCCTGCCGCTGCTGCTCGCGCTCTACTTCGCGCCCGATCTGGCGCGGCTGGCGCAGCACCACGCTTCGGCGGCGCACGGGTCCTACGCCAACTGGCTGCTGCTGGCGGCGAGCGTGCTTTTCTACGCCAAGGGCGGCGGCGCGTTCACCTGGCTGATGCTGGGATCGATTGCGTTCAACTACTGGATGGCGATTGCCGTCGATCGGGCCGCCGATCGGCAGCAGGCGCGGCGATGGCTCGCGCTGGCGGTCACCGCCAACCTCGTCGTACTCGGCATCTACAAGTACGCGAATTTCTTCGCCGACAACCTCAACGCGCTGGCGGGCGCGAGCGGGCTCCCGCGTGTGGAAGTGCCGCGGGTGCTCCTGCCGATCGGCATCTCGTTCTTCACCTTCCACGCCATCTCCTACGTCGTCGACGTCTCGCGGCGCGACGCGACGGCGCAGAAGAGCCCGGTGCATGCGGCGCTGTACCTGCTGCTGTTTCCGCAGCTGATTGCCGGACCGATCATCCGCTACCGCGACATCGCCGACCAGCTGGCGCGGCGGACCGTCAGCATCGACGATTTCGCCTACGGCGTCCGGCGCTTCGTCCTCGGCCTTGGCAAGAAAGTGCTGGTGGCCAACGTCGTCGCCGGGCCGGCGGACAAGATTTTCTCTATGCCGGCGGCGCAGCTGTCGCCGGCCCACGCGTGGCTCGGCATCGTCTGCTACACGCTGCAGATCTACTTCGACTTCTCCGGCTACTCGGACATGGCGATCGGCCTCGGGCGGATGTTCGGCTTCCGCTTCCCCGAGAACTTCCGGTGGCCCTACATCGCCGCGAGCGTGCAGGAGTTCTGGCGGCGGTGGCACATCTCGCTGTCGACCTGGTTTCGCGACTATCTGTACATCCCGCTGGGCGGCAACCGCGTCAGCCCGGCGAGGCAGTATCGCAACCTGATCACGGTGTTCTTCCTGTGCGGCCTGTGGCACGGCGCGAGCTGGAACTTCGTGGTGTGGGGACTGTGGCACGGCGCGTTCCTGGTCATCGAGCGTGTCGTGTCGGAACGCAATCCCGAAACCCGCAATGCCCAATCAATCCGCAATCCGCAATCCGCAATCCGCATTGTCGATTGGCCGATCTGGCGGCACATCTACACGATGGCCGTGGTGATCGTCGGGTGGGTGTTCTTCCGCGCGGAAACGTTGACGGCGGCAGTCGCCTTCCTGAAGGCGATGGCGGGGACGGCGCCGGCGGGGGTGTCGCCTTACACCATCGGGTGGTATCTGACGCCGGAGCTGTGGCTGGCGCTGGCCGCCGGCGCTCTCGGATCGACGCCGTGGATCGCGGCGCTGGCGCCGCGGCTCGAGCGGATCGAACCGCGGCCGCTGGCGGCCGGCGTGCGCCTGGCCGCGACGGCCGGCCTGGTCGCGCTGCTCGTCCTCGCGATCATCTCGGTGTCGGCGCGAACCTACAACCCGTTCATCTACTTCCGATTCTGATGTCCGCCGTGCCTCGCCTCGAACGCAGCGACCCTCTCACGCACCTGCCGCCGTCGATGACGCGCCCGGCCAGCGTGCCGGCCTGGAACGCGCTGCTCTCGCTGCTGTTCGTCGTCGTCATCGCGCTGCCGCTGGCGGCGAACCTCGCCGGATTCGACGGCGCCGACGCGGCGGCGGAGAATCGCGAGCTGGCGTCGTTTCCCGATCTCTCACCGTCCTGGGCCGCGCTGCGCGACCTCCTCCCGGGCGTCAGCGCCTGGTTCGACGATCATTTCGGGTTCCGCGCCCGCCTGGTCCGCTGGTATGGCGAGAGCCGCCTCCTCGGTCTCGGCGTCTCGCCGTCGGCGTCGGTCGTCAAGGGCAAGGAGGGCTGGTTTTTCTACGGCGACGACATGGGGATCGAGGACTACACCAACGCTGACCTGCTCACGAATGAAGCGCTCGCAAACTGGCGGCAGGCGGTCGTCCGCGCCCGCGACTGGCTCCGCGGCCGTCACATCGCATATGTGTTCGTGGTCGCGCCAGACAAGCCCGCGGTCTACGAGGAGCAGATGCCGGATACGCTGGCGCGCGTCCACGATCTGTCGCGCACCGATCAGCTGCTGACGACGCTGCAGGACACCGGCTTCGCGCTGGATCTGCGGCCGTGGCTGTTCGAGGCGAAGCAGCGCGAGCGCATCTACCATCAGACCGACACGCACTGGAACGATCGCGGCGCGCTCGTCGCCTACCAGCGGATCATCGAGGCCGTGCGGGCGCGCGTGCCGGCGACGCCGCCGCCGTGGACGCGCGACGATTTCGACCCGGTCGAGCGGCCGGTCGAAGGACTCGACCTGGCGGGGATGATGGGGCTGAAGCGCGTGCTGCGCGAAACCGATCTCGCGCTGCGGCCCCGCCGGGCGCGGCGGGCGCGGGTGGTGGAGCCGGCCGGCGCGGCGCCGATGGACGAGCTGGGACGGCTGGTGACGGAGGTCGACGATCGATCGCTGCCGCGTGCGGTCGTCTTCCGCGACTCGTTCGGCTCGCGTCTGGTGCCGTTCCTCTCAGAGCACTTCAGCCGCGCGGTCTACGTGTGGCAGAACGACTTCGATGCGAACCTGGTCGAGCAGGAGCGGCCGGACGTGGTGATCCAGGAGATCGTCGGGCGCCACCTGTACAACTTCATCCCATCGCCGGAGCTGGTCCCACAGCCGTAGCCACGAAGAACACGAAGATCACGAAGGACACGAAGAAAACCATTCTTGTACTCCGGGTGCTTGGAGCCGCGCCGTTGCGGGTTGCCACACCTGCGTAGCCAGCCAGGTGGAGCGGCGTGGCAAGGTGAAAAAACAAGATTCTTCTTCGTGCTCTTCGTGTCCTTTCGTGAGCTTCGTGGCTTACTGCCGCACCGTCGGGTACTTGATGCCCAATTGTTCCAGGTAGGTCTTGTACTTGGTCGGGTCGTAGTAGTACTGCTTCATCTCCTCGCGGTACTTTTCGAGGATCTTCTCGTTCATGTTGATCGCGGGCTGATCGTTCGGGCCGATGAACGGGATGTACTTCTGATCCTTGGTCTGCACGTTGCGGAAGTAGTCCCACGCCGCCGTCACCAGCTCGGGGCGCATCAGCAGGTCGATGATCGTCATCGCCTGCACCTTGGCGCCGGCGGTGACTCCCTTGTGCGCGATCGGCGTCGCCGAGGCGATGGCGTTGGCCCAGTTGTGCCCCGGCAGGTTGGGGATGTTGGCGGGATAGCCGAGCGTCACCGTCGGCACCACCCACGACACGTCGCCGATGTCGTCGGACGGGCCGCCCATGTTCTCCTCCGGATCGCGCCCGCCGCGCAGCGGGCCGAGCTCGGTCGACAGGCCGACCTGCGGCTGCTTCAACTCCTTCTGGATGCCCTTGGCGAGCGCGATGTCGTCGGCATCCCACGCCGGCAGGCCGACGGTGAGGATGTTCGCGTACATCGTCTCGGCCAGCGTCTTGTTCATGTGCTGCGGCCAGGCCGAGCCGAGGATGCGCGAGGTGACCTCGGTGTTGGTCATCATCGCTGCCGCCCTGGCGATGGTGTCGCCGATCTCGTGCAGCTCCTTGATGTGCTCGTAGTCGGTCTCGCGGAAGTAGTACCAGACCGACGCGTTCTGCGGCACGACGTTCGGCTGATCGCCGCCGTTGGTGATGACATCGTGCGAGCGCTGCTGCAGCCGCAGGTGCTCGCGGCGGAAGTTCCAGGCGATGTCCATCAGCTCGACGGCGTCGAGCGCCGAGCGGCCGCGCCACGGCTGCGCCGCGGAATGCGCGCTCTCGCCCTGGAAGGTGTACTCGACCGAGACGAGGCCGGTGCCGAAGCCGCCGCCCCAGCCGGCGCCGAGGTTCGAGCCGACGTGCGCGAACAGCGAGACGTCGACGTCGCGGAACAGGCCGGCGCGGATCAGATAGGCTTTCGCGCCGACCAGCTCCTCGGCGACACCGGGCCAGAGCTTCAGCGTCCCCGGCAGCTTCTCGCGCTCCATGATCTTCTTCACCGCCAGGGCGGCGGTGACGTTGAGCGGCACGCCCGAGTTGTGCCCCTCGCCGTGCCCGGGCGCGCCAGCGATGATCGGATCGTGGTAGGCCACGCCCGGCTTCTGCGACGCCTGCGGGATGTCGTCGATGTCGGAGCCGATGGCGATCACCGGCTTGCCCGATCCCCAGGTGGCGAACCACGCCGTCGGGATGCCGGCGTACGAGCGCTCGATCTTGAAGCCGTTCTTCTCGAGCACGCTGGTCAGGTACTTCGACGTCTCGAATTCCTGGAAGCCGAGCTCGGCGAAGCTGAAGACCTGGTCGACCATCTGCTGCGTCTGGACGCGCATGGCCTTGACTTCGGCGGCGGCCTCTTTCTTCAGCGCCTCGACGCGCGGCGGACCGGGCGGCGTCGGCGCGGTTGGCACGGGCGGCTGGCCGCCGCGCCCCCGCTGCGCGCTGACGCCAACGGCGAGGACCAGAGCGACCCCGGCTGCGGCAAGCACTGTTTTCATGGTCAGCACTTTGAACGTAGAACTTAGAACCTCGACCTCGAACCGCGAACCCAGAACCGACCCCGAACCTAGAACCCTGAACCCTGAACCCAACCCAGAACCTAGAACCCTGAACCCTGAACCCAACCCAGAACCTAGAACCCAGAACCCAGAACCCAGAACCACACCCGGCGCGCCCGCGCGCCCGCTCTATCGTTGTTGCTCCGTCGCGCGCATCGCGCCGGCGGACGTCGCGCTGCCGTAGTAGAGGCCGTTGAAGAACAACTTGAACGTCCCGTGCGGCTGCGCACGCCACAGCACTTCCGGTCCGTAGAGCACGACGTGCCCCTTGCCGACCTGCGCATCCAGGATCGCGACCGCCTGATCGAGATACTGCTGGCCCCACGCCCACCCGCTGCGCAGCGGCGTCGGGTTGTCGAACCAGGCGACTGGCCGCACGCCTTTCCGCGCTGCGTCCGGCTCGAGCCGGAACGCCGGGCTTTCATCCCACATCACCATCGCGCGATCTTCCATCCCGAAGGCCACCGGGTGCGCCGGATCGAGGCGCGCCTCGAGGATGGTGCCGGGGATGTAGAACTTCTCGCGCGGCAGCGGCTGCTCCGCGCCGCCGGCGACGCGCTCGACCAGCGCGTCGCGGATCGGCAGGTCGAGGTGATGCGCGATCGCGGCCGACGATCCGATGGCGAGAATCGTCCCGCCGTTCTCGACGAACTTCTTCAGCTCCGGCACCGTCTTGGCGACGCTGACGCGCCCGAGCCAGCCGCGGAACTCCGCCGGGATCGTCTCGGCCCTCGGCTGCGCGCCGAAGCCGCCCTGCGCCGCGCCCGCCGCCGGGTCGCGCTCGGGGATGCCGCCGTCGACGAAGATCAACACGTCGAACTTCGCGTTCAGGTTGCCGGCGTCGAGCGTCTGCGGGTAGACCACCTCGAACGGGAACTCGTACTGCTCGAACAGCCAGCGCGTCCACCCCGAGGGCATGGAGCCGCCGTACTGATCCCACAACCCGATGCGCACCGGCTTCAGCCTCAGCGTCTCGGTCGGCCGCGATTCGAGGCTGCCGAAGCTGAGCCCCTTGTCCGCCGCGAGCTTCTGCAGGATCGGCAGCGTCGACGGCTTGGCCGGGATGTAGATCGCGCCGGCCGGGATCGTCTTCCCCGCCAGGCTCCACGGCGACTTCAACCAGTGCACCTCTTCGTTCGCCTTCAGCAGCCGGTTGATGGCAACGAACGCGTCGTTCACCTCGTGGCTGAGGAGATAGCCGGTGGCCCCGGTCTCGGTGGTCGTCGCCGGCCCGATCTTTCCCGGCGTCACCGGCAGGAGGTCGGCGATCTTCTCGAACGGACCGTCGAACGCGTCGAGAATGCGGTCGAACTTGATCCCCATCGAGTAGGCGATGTTGTAGCCGGTGACGTCGTAGGGCGGGCGCGGCGCGCCGCCCGGATACGGGATGTCGTCGGGGTGATCCTGCGGCTCGAACATGTCCATCACGTGAGCACGAAACGGCTGCGCCGCCTGGACGACATATGATCCGGCCGGATACTGCTTGCCGTTGACGGTGAACGGCGCCGTCGCGCGGTGCGCGACCACGCCCGCCTTGATCAAGGTGTTGATGAACTTGGTCGCGGTCAGGAAATCGGGCTGATTGGCCGGCAGGATGAACCCGCGCGGATCCCGCATCTTCGGATCGCGCAGCACGCTGTTGAAGATCGCCAGCGGAGCGCCGCCGCCGCGGCCGCCGCGCCCGCCTTCGGCCCGGGCGCCTGCGGGCGCCGCCGCTTCGATTGCCGCCCGCGCCGCCTCGATCCGCTTCGGGTGAATCGTCCAGTGGTCGCGGCTGCCGCGCTCGATTGCGTTCTTCCCCATCTTGTACATGTTGAAGAGGAAGTCTTCCTTCCGCTTCGACGCGATGTCGAGGATCGCCCAGTTGTTGGTCACCGAGTACTCGATCGCCTCGCGGAAATGGAACGTGCGCGGTGCGATCGGGTTGGGGACGTCGGCGCGCGGCAGCTGCATGTCGAGCACGAACGGGATCTCGACCGGCGTCGGGTTGCCGATCGTTTCCGTCAGGATCCCGATCTGGTTGTGGAAGTACGAGGTGGTGCGGATGCCGCCGTTGAACCAGGTGGAGTACGGCGCGCCGGTGCGCATCACCGCGCCCGGCTTGCCCTCGGCCGCCAGCCGCGTGTGAATCGCCGATCCGACGGTGTCGATGCCGAGCACGACCAGCGGATCGAAGTTGTAGTTGAACGGATCGCGGAACGGCGGCGCGAACAGCACCGCGCCGGCGGGGCCGGTCTGGTGATGGTTGTACATGATCGCCGGGAACCACTCGCGATACATCACCTTGTTCGCGTTGATGCTCTCCGACTGCGTCGCCATGTAGAAGTCGCGGTTGTCGTCGTGGCCGATGTACTTCTGGTAGAGGCGCGGGATGCCGCTCGTCGACCGCTTCTTCTCGTCCGGCTCGCGCATGTACCAGTTGGACACCAGCTCCATCCCGTCCGGGTTGATCAGCGTCAGCAGGACGATGTCGTCGTTGAGGATGCGCATCGTCTCCGGATCGCTCTTGCTGTTCAACCGGTAGATGGTTTCAATCAGCTGCTGCGCGCCCAGCACCTCGGTGGCGTGCAGACCGCCGTCGATCCACACCACGGTCTTGCCATCGCGCGCCAGCTGCCGCGCCTGGTCGTCGGTGACCTCGGCGAGCGCCAGCTTGCGATTCATCTCCTTGTACTGGGCCAGCTTCTTGTGGTTCTCCGGCGAGGTGACGATGGCGGTGAGCTCGGGGCGTCCCTCTTCGGTCTTGCCGATCTCGACCACCGTCATCCGATCGGACTCGCGGTCGAGCTTGTGAAGGTATTCGACGTACTGCGTGTAGTTGGCCAGGTAGTAGTCGTCGCCGATGTCGTGGCCGAAGTGCGCTTTCGGCGTCGTCAGCGCCGCCGGCGCCGCCGCCCGCTGCGCCTGCGCCGCCGCCACCGCCATCACGACCGCGGCCGCGACCGCCGCGGCGCCGCGCATCACCACCGTCCGCCCCGCCGTGCTCTTGCCCATGTCAACCTCGTGGATAAAAGAGCGAATCGGCGGATCGTAGCACGCGCGGCGTGCTACCAGCGCCTGGCGACGGCCGGCTGGCTGGTGAGGCGCGCGGCGATCTGCTGCCGTTGCGTCGTGTCGATGCGGAAGCCGGCACGATCGGCGGAGAACAGCTCCGACGCGGTGCGGCTCGCCCGCAGCAGCCCGCGCCTGGTGTGGGCCTTCGACGCCAGCAGGTAGTGCGCGATCTCGTGCGCGAGCGCGCGTCCCATCGCGCGGGCGAGCAGGATCTCGCGCCGCAGCACCGGCATCTGATTGAGGCTGCCGGCGACCGGCCCCGACGCGGCCAGCAGGCTCCACGCGTTGCGATAGGAGAGGTAGACCTCCTGCCGCGGCGCGTTCTCAGCGTCGAAGACGATCCACCCGAGCGGCGTGCGATGGTCGCGCGCCACTCCCTTGTCGTTGCCGACAATCACGCGCAGCCGCGACGGCGGCAGCCACGGCCCCATGTCCGCGCCCGGCGGCGATGGGATGGCTTCGCGCGCGCCGCGCTGCCACAGGAAGCTGACGCCGGCGGCTCGCCAGATCGCATCGGTCTCCTCGAGCACCCGCGAGACGAGCGCCGCGGGCACGCCCGATTCGACGACGCTGATCACGACGGGTGCGATCGAGACTGGGACTGGTTCGGCGGGCGCGGCGGATGCGAGAGCGACGGCGAGGCCGGAAGCGACAAGCATCATGCCTGCAGTAGACGGACGCGATCGGCAAAAGTTTGATGTCCGGATTCGCCACCAACGGACGCCGTCAAATCTCGAAATCGACCGCTACGACGTGCTCGCTCAGGCCGGCGCCGAGCTGCGCCACCGGCACGTGCCGCTCGTCCTTCTGATAGGCGTCGAGCGCCGCGCGATCCGGAAATGTAATCGACAGGCCGGTGTCGTACGAGCGCGCGGAGCGGACGACGTCGGCGCCCACCTTCAGATCGAGTACGCCGGCGAGGTTCTTCAACTGCGCCAGGCGGGCGCGGTGATCGTCACGAGTGGCCGCGTCGACGCCGGCCTTGTACTTGAAGCAGACCAGGTGCAGAAGCATCGCTCCCCCTTAGAGCTCCTCGCCCTCGATGTCGTCGTCTGCGACATCGACCACGACGCTGTGGATGTCGATCCGGAACCAGGCGCGGAACGCCTTCAGGTCGCGCGTCGCCGGCCAGGTCGATTCGTTCTCGGTCCACGCCGCGAGCTGAAACTCGAACAGCCAGGTGGCGTTTTCCTCGACCCACTCCTGCAGGCTCTCCTCGAGCTCGAATTCCGGCAGCAGGAATGCCGAGCCGTAGGTCTTCGCCGGCCGCACCGTGAGCGCGCCCTGGTTGAAGTCGGCGTCGGTGGCGCGCATCCAGTCGAGATACGGCTGCGCGCCGACGATGGTGACGGCGGTGCGGTTGACGACTCGCATGAGGGGCGATTCTAGACGTGAAGCATCGGCAGACCAAGCAGTCGGCCGCCTTCCCCCGACATTTTCAGCGGCGCGTTCGCCACAAGGCCACGAAGCACACGAAGACTCCCCACCATTGTCAAGCTGGGATTGCGACTGCTTGGACGAATCGTGATGGGTCATAGAGTGTTCGTGTTCTAAGCATG
>Ga0111538_10011458_pt1 | contig 11756 bp, 5 predicted proteins | sample SoiMethybrSBSTD1_FD_79669 | JGI IMG/M metagenome (GOLD analysis project Ga0111538, IMG submission 79669) | Bulk soil microbial communities from a Populus tree surrounding site in Tennessee, USA - Soil MetaG P. TD hybrid SBSTD1 (version 2)... | ecosystem: Environmental > Terrestrial > Soil > Tree...
ACGTGCGGCGGAATCTTCGTCATCGGCGGCGCGGATGATGACCTGGCCAACTGCATTCTCTGGAACAACACCGACGCTGACCCTCTGACGAATACACGGCAGGCGCAGTACAACGGTAACGACGCGACGGATGTGCAGACGCTGAACTACAACATCGTGCAGGGCTGGAACCTGATCGCGGGCATCGCCAACAACGGCAACAACCCGCTGTTCGTCGATGCTGACGGCGCGGACAATACGGTCGGGACGCTGGACGACGATGTGCATGTGCAACTCACGTCGCCGGCGATCGACTCGGGCAACAACGCGGACCTTCCCTTCGACTTCGTGGACCTGGATGAAGACAACGTGCTGCTGGAGGCCACGCCCGTCGATTTCGATCACAGAGCGCGGCGGAAGGACGTCGCGAGCGTGGTCGACACCGGCGCGGGCTCGCCGCCCGTGGTCGATCGCGGGCCGTTCGAGGCGGTCACGCCCTGCCCGGCCGACATCAATGGCGACGGCGTGGTCGATGTCAACGACCTCCTGACTGTCATTACGAACTGGCTCGCAGTCGGCCCGAATCCCGGCGACATCAACGGGGACAACATCGTCGATGTGAACGACCTGCTGGCTGTCGTCTCGACGTGGGGAGTTTGCCCCTAGGCGCGGTGGCGTCTCTGGCACGGGGAATGGGTTGAATTGAGCATGGGAGTCGGGGCGGCGAATCTCGTTGACGCAGGCAGCGAAGGAGTATTCCCATGCTGCTGCCTGTCTCGACCCGTCTGGCGACCTGCGCGACCGCCCTTGCCCTGTTCGCTCTGCCCTCGTCCGCTCCAGCCCAGAGCATCAACTTCGACTACAGCGTCAACGATGGCGGCGGCCCGTGGATCGGCGCGCCGGCTGACACCTTCGGCGGATACCACGGCCAGACCGGCCACTGGGTTCACTCCGGCCCGTTCATCAGTTACACCAACATGGCCGGGCTCGATGGCAACCCCACAACTGCCGACCTGACGATCTCCGGCGGCGGGCCGGTGTACTTCTGGGATCACGCCTCGCTCTCGGGCAATACCGAGGTGCTCATGGGCGACTGGCGCAACGCCGACCCCGGTGATCCCATCACGCTCACATTCAGCGGTCTGTTCCGCGGCGTGTACACCGTCTACACCTATTCCAACAACCTGTGGTGCGATACCTGTCGCACGAACGTGGCGGTGGTGCCGTCGATTGATGTTGTGCAGACCGTGGGCGGGCCATTGACCAACAACACGCTGACGCAGGGGCTGAACTACGCCCGCCATCGCGTGAACTGCACGAGCGGGACGATCATCGTGGGCGTGAGCGCGCAGACGACGCGCGGCTCGTTCAACGGCATTCAACTGGTGTATCACGGTGCTGTGCCGCTGCCGGCTGATCCGATCATGCACGTCGATCAGGACGCGGCCGCCCCTGGAGGCGGACTGAACTGGCTGTCGCCGTGCGTGCGGCTTGAGGATGCGCTGACCGTCGCCCAAGTCGCAGGCGGCGTGGAGGAGATCTGGGTTGCTGAGGGCTCGTATCGCCCGACGCGTAACGGCAACCGCAACGACAGTTTCGTGATTCCCGATGGCGTGAAGGTGTATGGCGGTTTTGCGGGCAACGAGACGGCCCTCAACCAGCGCGATGTGGATGCGAACCCGACGACGCTGAGCGGGGCCATCAACAGCCCGCTGATTGCTGGCGACAACTGCTACCACGTGGTCGATCTCACGAACACGACGGCGGCGACGCGGCTGGACGGTTTCCGCATCAGCAACGGGTATGCCAGCGGGGCCGGATCGGACAGTTTCGGAGGGGGGTTGTACATGAGCGGCTCGTCGGCGACGGTGCGCAACTGCAGCATCGTGAGCAATCACGCGATGCTGGGTGGCGGGGCGTGGAGCAGCGGCAACTCGCCGGACTTCGTCGATTGCCTGTTCCTCGACAACGACGCTGACGACCATGGTGGCGGCGTGCGCATCATCAACGGGACGCAGACGGCCTCGTTCTTCAACTGCCGCTTCGCCGGCAACGATGCAGGCGGCAACGGCGGGGGCGCTTCGATGAGCAACCAGGCGGCGTGGTTCGTCAACTGCGCGTTCACAGGCAACACTTCAGTGCTGGAAGGCGCGGGCATCCACGGCAACGGCGAGGATGCGGACGTGGCGCTGTTCAACACGACGCTCGCGAACAACTCCAGCGGTGACACATGCGGCGGCGTGTACACGGCGGCGGGCGCCGACATGGACATCGTCAACTCGATTCTCTGGGGTAACAGCGATGGCGACATCCTGACCAACACGCGCCAGGCACAGTATTTCTCATTCGATGGCAGCAGCACCCAGGCGATCGACTACACGATCGTGCATGGCTGGAACATCGTCGCGGGCGTCGGCAACAACGGATCGAACCCGCTGTTTGGCGACCTCGACGGCACGGACAACGTCATCGGCACGTTGGATGACAGCGTGCGCGTGCAGATCACTTCACCCGCCATCGACTCAGGCAGCAACAACGATTTGCCGCTGGACGCCGTCGATCTTGACGGCGACGGCGTGTTCTTTGAATTCATCTCACTTGATCTCGATCGCGATGCCCGGCGCGCGGACGTGGCGTCGGTTGCTGACAGCGGCAACGGCACAGCGCCCATCGTCGATCGCGGCCCCTACGAAGCCGTCACGCCGTGCCCGGCCGACATCAACGGCGACGACCTGGTCAACGTCAACGACCTGCTGGCCGTGATCTCGAGTTGGGGTGCCACCGGTCCCAACCCGGCTGACATCAACGGCGACAGCATCGTCGACGTGAACGACCTGCTCGCAGTGGTCTCGGCGTGGGGCGTTTGCCCCTGAGCCTGCAATCACTCTTCGACTCGACCGCGCAATGACGCCGCCTCGGCGGCCAGCCCCGCGTCCTCGCACGACTTCGCCAGCGCCTCGATCGCATCGCGCGTCACGTAGTGATCCTCAGCCGTGATCTTCGGGCAATCGTGGATGCACGCGTCGATGTGCCCGCGCGCCTCCTCGATCCGACCCGCCTCCAGCAGGCTCCGAGCCACGCCAGCCCGCATCACCGCACGCGTCGGCGTGTCCGCCGCGAACGCCGGCTCGGCCAGCCGCAGGCCCTCGGCGCTGAGCGACAGAGCCTCGTCAACCTTGTTCACGTGCAGCAGGACATCCACCAGTTTGTACGTCGAGCGCAGCGTGCTGTCAGCCGCCGCCCCGTGGATCGCCGCCAAGCCGCGCGTGCAGTCGCGCAGCAGCGGCTCCGCCTCGTCCCAGCGATCCAGTTCCGTCAGCGCGATCGAGAGCGAATCCTTGATGACGATCACCAGGAAGCCGTTGGCCTCAGCGACTTCGGCGATGCGCACCCCCGCGCGATACTCCTCAACGGCCTCCTCGCGCCGCTTCATCAGCCCCAGCAGGAATCCCAATTCGTTGTGCCACACCGCCGTCTCGATGTGCTGCGGCCCGAGCACGTCGGTCACGATCGGCAGGTTGTCGCGATAGATGCGCTCCGCCTCGTCGAACTGCTCGAGCGTCCTCAACGTGCTCGCCAACGCGCGCCGGGCGGCGAGCGTCGAAGGATCGCGCGGCCCGGCGGTCTGTTCCAGCAAATCAACCACCCGGCGCATTTCCGGCACTGCCTGCTCGGGGTGACCGAGTTGCCCGAGCAGAATCGCCAGATTCTGGTGCCCCATGATTGTCATGGCGTGCCGTTCGCCATGCACCTTCTCGGCGATGGTGACCTGCTCGCGTGTCAATCGCTCGGCGGTCTGGTAGTCGCGCTCGCTGTAGGCGAGCGAGGCGCGATTGCTCAGCGGCTCGAGCAGGCGCTGCGGCTCGCCGGCGAAGTCGCGCCGGAGCATCTCGATGGCGCGGTCGAGCAGGCCGCGGGCCTCCTCCATCGCCGCGCGTTGTTCCATGTGCGCGGCCGACGTGAGGATGTTGGCAAGGTTGTTCATTGCGACGATCGTGTCGCCATGCGCCGGGCCCAGGGCCTCGGTGCGAATGCGCAGCGCCTCGCGCGCATAGCGTTCGGCCGACTCGGTCTCGCCGAGTTTCGCGTAGGTGACGGCCATTTCCTCGCACACATCCCCGCGGATTTCCGGCTGGTCGGGAAACGCGACCGAGACGGCGGACTCGGCGTTGCGCAGCGCATCGACGACCTTCACATCGCGGCCTACAACTCCCGGGGCCGGCGTCGTCAGCACGCTCAGGAAGAACTGCCGGACGGCCTCGGCCCTATCGGCGGCCCGGCGGGCGTCATCGCGCTGCTGCCGCGCCACCACCAGCCCGTACCCCGTGCCCACGACGGCCGCCACCAGCAGCGCCATCGCTACCGCGGTGCCGATGACCAGCGCTCGGTGTCGCCGCGCGAACTTGCGAAACTGGTAGATCGCGCTGGGCGGGCGCGCGACGATCGGCTCATGCCGCAGGTGCCGCCGAATGTCCTCGCCCAGTTCCCATGCCGACTGATAGCGCCGGCTCTTGTTCTTCTCCATCGCCTTGGCCACGATGGTTTCGACGTCGCCGCGCAGCGAGCGGTCGATCGCGCTGAGCCGTTCGGCGCTGGCCGACTGGATCAGCCGCGCCGCCTCCACCATACCCTTGTCGCTGACATCGATGGGCAGCCGGCCGGTGAGCAATTCGTAGGCGATCACGCCCAGGGCATACACGTCGCTGCGCACATCGACTTCGTGCGGATCGCCTGCGACCTGCTCGGGGCTCATGTACGGCAGCGTGCCGATCATCTGCCCGATGTCGGTCTGCAGCGTCGCGCTGCGGAAATCCGGATCGATCACGCGCGCAATGCCGAAGTCGAGAATCTTCGGATTCGGGCAGTCGGACCTGGGCCCTTCTGAAGGATCGGACTGGATGAGAATGTTTCCCGGCTTGAGATCGCGGTGCACGATGCCCTTCTGGTGCGCGTGGTGCACCGCATCGCAGATTCGCGCGAGGATCTCCAGGCGCTGGCGCAGAGGCAGCGAGCGCTCGCGCGCGTACTCCAGCAGCGGCGCGCCTTCGATCAGCTCCATCGCGAAGTACGGCTGGGTTCCATGGCCGGCATCGGCTGTGCCGGCTTCGTGAATCTGTGCGATGCCCGGATGCTGCAGCCGTCCCAGCAGGCGGGCCTCGAGTTCGAATCGTTTGATCATGGCGCGGCTGGCGACGCCGGGGCGCATGACCTTCAGCGCGACGATACGATCGGGGTTCTCCTGCCGGGCGCGATAGACGGTGCCCATGCCGCCCTCGCCGACGATGCCGAGAATCTCGTAGCGTCCGATGCGCTGGGGCATGGGCGCGGCCGAGCCAAGATTGACCACTGGATGATCGATCGCGGCCGCCGAGTCGTCATGCTTGAGCAGGTCCGCGACGCGACGCCGCAGATCGTGATCATCGCCGCATTGCTCGCGCAGGAAGGCCTCGCGCTGGTGTGGAGAAAGTTCACAGGCTTCGAGAAAGAGATTGGAGACGCGCTGATGACGCGAAGCCGCCGGGGGAATCGGCGTCGGCGGCGAGGATGGCGCAGCGTCGTTCACGTCGCGATCTCTCCCGTCAATTCCTGCTGCAGCCAGGCCCGTGCCACGCGCCAGTCGCCCTTGACGGTGCGCGGTGAGACGTCAAGGGCCTCGGCTGTCTGCTCCACATCCAGCCCTGCGAAGAAGCGCATCTCGACCACCTTCGCCTGCCGGGGGCTGAGTTGCGCCAGTTTTTCCAGCGCATCCTCCAGGGCCAGCAGGTCCACATCGGTTGTGGGACCCGGCACATCGCTGGCGAACGACAGCGTGAGCCGGTGCTCGCCATGGCCGCGCTTGGCGGCGCGGTGGGTGCGCGCATGATCAATCAGGATGCGGCGGATGGCCTCGGCCGCGACCGCCAGGAAATGCGCACGATCCTTCCACTGGGCGCGATGCTGATCGACGAGTTTGAGATAAGCCTCGTTCGCCAGAGCGGTCGGCTGAAGCGTGTGATTGGTCCGCTCGCGTGACAGGTGGGCCGCGGCGATACGGCGCAGTTCGTCGTAGACCAGCGGCATGAGATCGCCTGCGGCTGCGCGATCGCCTTCGCTCAGTCGCGTGAGGTGCGTCGTGACATCGAGGGTCGGATGGCTCATGGGCGTGTGGCGATCACTGGCTGAGCCGCCCACTGCGGGACGTCCATTACAGATCGCCTCTGCGGCTGCCGCAAGGCGGGCGAAGGAATTGAGCAAATCGCTCACACTCGTTGCCCCGGTGGGACGGGGTTTTCGCGGTTCCTGAAGGGGAGGCAAGTCTGGCGGGCCCGTCGTGCGGCCGCCAAAGCCCATTCTTCAGAAAGGAACCGATTGATGATCCGCACCCAGATCGCAGTATCACTCGCCTTGTTGGGGGTTGCGGGCCGCCTTCACGCCAGCGTGATCAATGTCCCGGCCGACTTCCCCAACATCCAACAGGCCGTCAATGCCGCTGTCGCCGGAGACGAGATTGTTGTCGCGCCGGGCATTTACGCCGGATTCAGTTTCGCCGGCAAGGCGGTCACCGTGCGCGGCACCGACCTCAACAATCCTGCTCTTACCACGCTCAACGGGGCCGGCGTCTCGCCGGTGGTGGGATTCACGTCTGCCGAGGGACCCAACAGCCGCTTACAGGGCTTCCTCATCAACAACGGCTTTGCCGTCAACGGCGGGGGCATCCTCGCGGTCGGCAGCAGCCCGACCATCGAGAACTGCATCATTTCCGGCAACCAGGCCTCCCAACTGGGAGGCGGGATGTACGCCACCGGCGCGCCGACGATTCGCGAGTGCCTGTTCGTGGGCAACATCGCGGGGACCAACGGCGGCGGGCTGTACGCCGCTGCAGCCTCCAATCCCACCATCGACGGCTGCCGCTTCGAGGGCAACGATGCCCCCATTGGCTCGGGCCTGCAACTGGTGTCGGCGGCATTGGCCAAGAACTGCGAGGTCTTCGACAACGTCGGCGGGCTGGCCGTTGCGGTCAACGGCACCGCGGCTGTGACCCTGGTCAACTGCGACGTTGTGGGCCATGCGGCGGCCGGCATCGTGGTCAACGGCGGCGCGACCGTGCCGCTGCTCGTGGCCAACTGCATCGTGCGAAACAACGGCGGCGGCCAGATCCTGGGGCCGGCGGGCATGATCACCGTGCGCTACAGCAACGTGCAGGGCGGCTCCGCGGGACCCGGCAACATCAACCTCAACCCCATGTTCGTCAATCCTGCGGTTGACGACTTCCGGTTGCAGCCGACGTCGCCCTGCATCGATGCCGGCGAAAATGCCACGCTGCCAGCGGGGACGATCGAGGATTTTGGCGGGGTGGATCGGCGTTCGGACCGGGCCAGCGTGGTGGATACGGGCTTGGGGACGGCGCCGCTCGTGGATATCGGTGCGCATGAGTTCGCGCCGCCGCGGAGGTATGTGAATGCGGCGGCGACCGGGCTGAATCATGGCCAGAGCTGGAGCAATGCGTATCTCGACCTGCAGTCTGCGCTAGCGGATGCGAGGGTGGCGGGCTCGGAGATCACCGAGGTCTGGGTCGCCAAGGGAACTTACAAACCTGATGGCGGCACGGGCGACCGCTCGCGGAGTTTCGAGATGATCACCGGCGTGGAGATCGTGGGCGGGTTTGTCGGCGGCGAGACGAGCGTGTCGCTGAACGATCCGGTCGCGAACCAGACGATCCTGAGCGGGGCGATCGGGAATGCGGGCGATGGCGACAACAGCTGGAACGTGGTGCGGGCCATCAACGTCAGCGACGATGGAACGCTGATCGGGTTCATTGTGCAGCGCGGCAATGCCAACGACCCGGCGGGGCCGCATGAACTGGGCGGAGGCATCTACATCGATGGCGGCGCGCCGGCGATTCGCGAATGCTGGGTGCGCAACTGCCTGGCGACGGGAGGCGGAGGCGGGCTGTTCAGCTTCGTGAGCGATCCCAACATCGTGCGCTGCCGCTTCAGCCTCAATGAATCGGACGCGGGCGGCGGCGGCCTGTTGATCTGGGGCGGCGGGCCGCAGGTGATCAACTGCGTCATCTCCGGCAATCACGCTGATTCTGATGGCGGCGGGATGTCGGTGATCATCGGCACGGATCTCGAGCTGACCAACTGCACGATCGTCGGCAACACAGCCGGCACGGGGAACACCGGCGGCGTGCTGAATTCCGGCGACCTGATCGCGACCAACGACATTCTTTGGCAGAACGTCGGCGCAGCCGGCACCGTCGAAGCCCAGCAGTTGCGGAACTCCGGTGGAACAATTGATCTGGATCGTTCCATCGTCCAGGGGCTCACCGGTGTACTCGGCGGCGTGGGCAACATGGGAACCGCGCCGCAGTTCGTCGACGGCAACGGCCTTGACAACCTCTGGGGCACGGCCGATGACGATCCGCACCTGTCGGCTGGATCGCCGGGCATCGACTCCGGCGATAGCGCGGCGTTGCCGGGCTTCGTCACCTTGGACTACGACGGCAACACGCGGTTCTTCGACGACTATACCGTGGCCGACACAGGCGTGGGCAGCCCGGCGTATGTCGATCGCGGCGCGTTCGAGTTCCAGGCGGTGTCGTGCGTGGGCGAGATCGTCGCGAACGGCGCGGTCGATGTGAACGACCTGCTGGCGATCATCACGCACTGGGGCGCGTGCCCGCTGCCGTGCCCGCCACGATGCGCTCAGGACATTGCGCCAAGCCCCGGCGGCGACTGCCTGATTGACGTCAACGACCTTCTGGCGGTGATCACGCACTGGGGCACGTGCCCGTAACTGGAGACTTGCACGTCACGTTCCAAGCCCGCGCCTGTCCTAGGCGCGGGCTTTTTCGCGCAGCTTCTTCATGATGAACAGGTAGTTGAAGCCACGGAGGAAGAAGTTGCCTTCCTCCGCGGCTTTGTGCCAGTTGCCTTTGCCGAGTTTGGCGTTGTGCCGCACGACCGCGACGATGTCGATGGGCTTGAACCTTCGACGAAGCAGGTTGAACAGTTCGAAGCCGATGGGCATGAACTCGCCGGCCCCTCCACCTTCCGCTGTCGATCTGCCGCCGCCTTTGGTCTTGCGCCAGGAATCCGAGACATAGAGCGCCATGTAGCGCTGCGGCTTGAGAATGCGGTGGATCTCGCTGATGACTTTCTCCATCGCGGCGTAGTACGCCTTGCCGTGGTCGGGACTGGCCTCCCCAGCATCGAGTTTGCCGATGCAGTCCGGCGAATCGCTGTAATCGACGTGCGTGGAATACGGCGGATCGACGAAGACGAAGTCGGCGGCGTCATTCTCCAGAGGCAGTTTCCGCGCGTCGGCCTTGATGATGTCCTCGCGCTCGCCATACGGCGCGATGTCGAAGCCCTGGGCGCGGCGTTTGAGATCGCGCGCCACATCCAGAGTCGTTCCCGAGCCGCACATGGGATCGATGATCAGATCATTCTCGCGCGTGTAGCGCGTGAGCAGTTGCCAGATCACCCAGCTGGGGGTGGCCCCCACATAATCGCGATCACCCTGCTCGACCGATGTGCCCGACACATAGTGCTGCGAGGGATACTCCCAGAGCGTTGTGGTGAACACGCGGAGCGGCGGCTTGGATGACTTGGAGGATTGACGATTCACGATTGACGATTGACGATTGGCTGGCGGCGGCTCAATCGTCAATCGTCAATCAACAATCGTCAATCAAAAAGAGCCCGGCGGCCTGTGTCGGGCCGCCGGGCGTTACGAGCATTTCTGTCGAGGCTGCACCAGCCGTGCAGTCCCGTCGGTAGCACGGGTGTTAACGGTGCAGACCTCCGAAACAGTCACTGAATGATTTGTGCACTGGATCACCTCCTTTTTGAAAGAACTGTCCCAGCCGTCACGGGGGTGACCCGTCGCCAGGTTCCTTTCGCCTGCAGCGTCCCGCAGGCACTTGGGTGCGATCGATCAATCGCGGACAATCAAAGGCCCGGCTCGCGAATCAGTCAAGCATGGCAGGTCACGCCGGGTCTGACGCAAGGAAGACCCGGATTGGCCGAAATGGGGAATCGTGTGATGTCGTCAATCCGGATCTTCCTCGTCGCCCCGGCGACTCGTCAGACCCGGCGTTCTGTTGTGCTACGCCACGCGTTCATTGCCGCGCCTGAACGTTTCGACCTCGGGCGATTCGTCGTCGATGTCGTGGCTCATCTCGCCCATCGCCTCGTCGTCCTGCGAATCCCCGAATTCATTCGCGGCGGAGCGGCCGTCAGCGCCGCTTTGGGCTTCTTCCTCAAGGCGCTTCATCTGCTCCCAGTCTTCGAGGCTGATCATGACCTCGCGCGCCACCGAGCCCTTGTGTTCGCCGAGGATGCCGGCCTGGCCCATCTGATCGACCAGGCGGCTGGCCCGCGTGTAGCCGATCGCGAGGCGCCGCTGCAGCAGCGATACGCTGCCGCGGCCGGTCTCGATCATGATCTTGACGGCCTCATCGAACATTGGATCGCGCTCGGCGGGATTCAGCCCGTCGCCCACTCCCTCACCATCGCCATCGTCGCCGTCGGCCGCCAGCGCGCGGATTGACAACAGGCTGCGCTCGAACGACGGGGCCGCGACATTCTTGAGGAACGAGACCACCTTGCGCGTCTCGGCATCCTCCACCAGGGTTCCCTGCGCCCTCTTCACCTCGGATGAATGGGGGGTGAGGAACAGCATGTCGCCCTGGCCCAACAGGAGTTCCGCGCCCTTCTGATCGAGCACGATGCGGCTGTCCATCGCCGAGGCCACCTTGAACGCCACGCGGCAGGGCATGTTGCTCTTGATCAGGCCCGTGACAACGTTGGCCTGCGGACGCTGCGTGGCGAGGATGAGGTGGATGCCGACCGCGCGGGCCTTCTGCGCGATGCGCACGATCGAATGCTCGACTTCCTTGTGCGTCAGAATCAGATCGGCCAGCTCATCGACCACGAACACCATGTAGGGAAGTCGCTTGGGAATCTTGGCCCGCTCGACATCGTTCTCCGGCTTGAAGAGTTCGAACTTCTCCTCGTCGGTCAGGGCGTTGTAACTGGCGATGTTGCGAACGCCCGCCTCCTTGAACAGTTCGTAGCGCTCCTCCATCTTGGTCACGGCCCATTCCAGGATCGCCGCCGCCTTGCCCATGTCGGTCACGACCGGGCACATCAAGTGCGGGATGTCAGCGAACTGGCTCATCTCGACCATCTTCGGATCGAAGAGCACGAGTTTGAGTTCATCCGGCCGCTTGGTGTACAGCCAGGACATGATGATCGTGTTCATGCACACGCTCTTGCCCGAGCCGGTCGTGCCGGCAATGAGCATGTGCGGCATGCGCGTGAGGTCCGCGACCAGCGGCTCGCCAGAGGCGTCCTTGCCCAGGAACATGGGGAGGAGCATGCCCTTGGACTTGTCGTTGGACATCAGTTCCTTGAGGCGGACGCGCTCCTTCTGCAGGTTGGGCACCTCGATGCCGACGGTCGTCTTGCCGGCCATGTTCGGCACGATGCGGATGTTCTGAGCCCCGAGCGAACGCGCGATGTCGCTGGAGACCGCCGTCACCTTTGCGACCTTTGTGCCAGGCGCCAGCTGCACCGAATAGAGCGTGACGGCCGGGCCGGATTCGATGCCCACGACCTCGCCGTCGATGCCGTAGACCTGCATGGCTTCCTCGAGCGTCTGCGCCTGGTTGCGCACGTACGATTCGAGTTTCTCGGAGAAGTTGGACTCGGGATCGCCCAAGAGGTCGAGCGTGGGGAAGTTGTAGCCGTCGTAGTTTTCCTCGCGCGGGATGTCTTCATCGCGCGCGA
>Ga0111538_10011460_pt1 | contig 11756 bp, 10 predicted proteins | sample SoiMethybrSBSTD1_FD_79669 | JGI IMG/M metagenome (GOLD analysis project Ga0111538, IMG submission 79669) | Bulk soil microbial communities from a Populus tree surrounding site in Tennessee, USA - Soil MetaG P. TD hybrid SBSTD1 (version 2)... | ecosystem: Environmental > Terrestrial > Soil >...
CCAGCGGCTCGGCCTCGCCGTCGGGCCGCTCCTCCTCCGCGTCGAGCAGGTCGAACACCCGCTCCGCCGAGGCGACCCCGGACTGCAGCAGGTTGATCATCGACGCCATCTGCGTGAGCGGCATCTGGAACTGCCGCGTGTACTGGAGGAACGCCTGCACGTCGCCGATGGTCAGGGCGCCCGACGTGACCTTGAGCCCGCCGACCACGGCGATGATCACGTAGTTGAGGTTGCCGAGGAACATCATCGCCGGCTGGATCACGCCCGACACGAACTGGGCGCCGAAGCTGGCGACGTACAGCTCGTCGTTGGTGACGCGGAAGCGCTCCTCGACCTCGCGCTGGCGGCCGAACGACTTCACGATGGCGTGGCCGGTGAACGCCTCCTCCACCTGGGCGTTGAGCGCCCCGGTGTGGCCCCACTGGGCGATGAACCGGCTCTTGGAACGCTTGGCGATCTCGCGCATGGTGATCAGCGAGATCGGCACCGACACGATGGCCACGAGCGCCAGCAGGGGCGAGATCCAGACCATCATCGTCAGCACGCCCACCAGGGTGAGCGCCTGCGACACGAGCTGGTTGAGCGTCTGCTGCAGGCTCTGGGCGATGTTGTCGATGTCGTTCGTGACCTTGCTGAGCAGGTCGCCCCGCTGCTGCCGGTCGACGTACGACAGCGGGAGGCGGTTGAGCTTGTCCTCGACGTCGGCCCGCAGCCGCCGCATCGTGCGCTGGATGATGCCGGCCATCAGGTAGGCGCTGACGTAGGTGAGGCCGGACGACGCCAGGAACAGGGCCAGCGCGCCGAGCAGCACCATGTGCAGCTCGCCGAAGTCGATGCCCGCCGGTCGCGAGAGGCCCTGGATCACGAGGTCGGTGGCGTGGCCCAGGATCTTCGGCCCCACCACGGTGAGCCCGACGCCGACGGTGGCGAGCCCCACGATCGACCACACGGGCACCCGGTCCTGGCGCAGCATCGCCAGCAGCCGCCGCGACGAGTTCTTGAAGTCGCGCGCCTTCTCGGTGGGGATGCCGGCGCCCATGGGCCGCACGGCGCTGGGGCTGCCGCTGGCCCGGGGCGGCGTGGTGCCGGCGCCGTTGCCCGGGACGCCACCGGGCGGCGGGCCGCCGGGCGCGGCGTCGACGGGCGGCGGGCCGCCAGGGGTGGCGTCGACGGGGGCCCCGGCCGGACCGGGGCCGGGCGCACCCGCGGGCGGCTCGGGCGAGGGCGGGACGGTGGTGCGCTCGCTCACGCCGCCTGCCCGTCACGGATCTGCGACGACACGATCTCGGCGTAGGTCGGGCACGAGTGCATCAGCTCGGCGTGGGTGCCGAGGCCCACCGGGCGCCCGTCCTCGAGCACCAGGATCTGGTCCGCCGAGGCGATGGTCGACACGCGCTGGGCGACCACCAGCACCGTGGCGTCGCGCGTCCACGGTGCCAGCCGGGCCCGCAGGCGGGCGTCGGTGGCGAGGTCCAGCGCCGAGAACGAGTCGTCGAACAGGTAGACCTCGGGCCTGCGGACCAGCGCCCGGGCGATGGCGAGCCGCTGGCGCTGGCCGCCCGACACGTTGGTGCCGCCCTGGGCGACGGTGGCCCCGAGCCCGCCGGGCATGGCCCGCACGAAGTCGGCCGCCTCGGCGATGGTGAGCGCCTCCCACATCTCGTCGTCGGTGGCGTCGGGCTTGCCGTAGCGCAGGTTGCTGGCCACGGTGCCCGAGAACAGGTAGGGCTTCTGGGGCACGAGGCCGATGCGCTGCCAGAGCTGGTCGGGCTCCAGCCGGCGGATGTCGACGCCGTCGACGAGCACCTGCCCCTCGGTCACGTCGACGAGGCGGGCGACCAGGTTGACGAGGGTGGTCTTGCCGGAGCCGGTGCTGCCGATCACCGCTGTGGTCTGGCCCGCCAGCGACGTCAGCGACACGCCCTGCAGCACGGGCTCGTCGGCGCCGGGGTAGCGGAACCCGACGTCGCGCAGCTCGAGCGAGGCGACGCGCCCACCCGCCACCGCCACCGGCCGCTCGGGGGCCGCGACCGAGGGCAGCGTGTCGAGCACCTCGACGATGCGCTCGGCGCACACCGCCGCCCGGGGCGCCATGAGCGCCACGAACATCGCCATCATCACGGCGATGAGCATGAGCGTGAAGTAGCTGAGGAACGCGATCAGCGAGCCGGCCGTCATGTCGCCGCTGTCGATGCGGTTGGCGCCGAACCACAGCACGCCAACGCTCGACGCGTTGATGATGAACAGCAGCATCGGGAACATGAGCGCCATCAGCCGGCCGGCGCGCAGCGAGACGTCGGTCAGCTCGTCGTTGACCTCGCCGAAGCGCTCGACCTCGCGGGGCTCGCGGACGAACGCCCGCACGACCCGGATGCCGGTGATCTGCTCGCGCAGCACCGAGTTGGCGCCGTCGATGCGCGCCTGCATGGTGCGGAACAGCGGCACCATCTTCCACACGACCGTGCCCACGCTCAGGCCGAGCGCGGGCAGGGCGACGACGACCAGCCACGCCAGGCCGACGTCCTGCTGGAGGGCCAGGATGATGCCCCCGACGACCGTGATCGGGGCGGCCACGGCCAGCGTGCACGCCATGACGACGAGCATCTGCACCTGCTGCACGTCGTTGGTGATGCGGGTGATCAGCGACGGCGCCCCGAACTGGTTGACCTCGCGGGCCGAGAAGTCGGTGACCCGGTGGAACAGGTCGCCGCGCACGTCGCGCCCGAAGTTCATCGCCGCCCGGGCGCTGCAGTAGACCGCGCCCACCGAGAACACGACCTGGACCAGCGTGACGCCGACCATCGCCAGGCCGATCGACCGGATGTAGGCGTTGTCGCCCCGCAGGACGCCCTTGTCGATGATGTCGGCGTTCAGCGTCGGCAGGTAGAGCGAGGCCAGCGCCTGCACCGCCTGCAGGCCGACGATGGCGACCAGCAGCCACCGGTAGGGCCGCAGGAGATGGGAACGGAGCAGTCGGGACAGCACGGCAACCTCGGGACCAGAAGGGGGACCGGTCCGGCGTCGAATCGGTTTTGCAGATCGTGCAACTTTTCGGCACGTCACACCAACCGGGATGGTCTCGCCGGACCGGCGGACCACGTTCGCGCCCGCGTCGACGGCACGCCCAGCGCGCCACCCCGGGCACGCCCCCACCAGGGCGGGGAGGGGCTCAGACGGGGGGTGCGGCCCCGTAGCGCGAAGCCAGCCGGGCGCGGTGGGCCGCGGGCGAGCCGAACAGCGACCGGTCGAGGGCGGCCCGCTTCAGGTAGACGTGGAGCCCGTGCTCCCACGTGTACCCGATGCCCCCGTGCAGCTGCACCGCGGTGCCCGTGGCCGCCACCGCGGTCTCGACGGCGTGGGCCTTGGCCATCGCCACCGCGGCGTCGGCGGCGGGGGCGCCGGCGACGAGCTGCTCGACCGCGTCCGTCACGAGCCCGCGCGAGACGGCCAGCTCGACCGCCACGTCGGCACAGGCGTGCTTGACCGCCTGGAACGAGCCGACCGGCCGGCCGAACTGCGAGCGCACCGCGACGTAGGCCACCGTGGCGTCCAGCGCGGCCGCGGCGAGGCCGACGGCGTCGAGGGCGACGGCCACGGCGCCCCGGCGGAGCAGCTCCTGCGGGTCGCCGGCGAACGGCCGGCACCGGGCCCCGTCCACCGGGGTGCCGTCGGCGACGACCTCGGCGAACGACCGCGTGGCGTCGACCACGGGCGTGGGCCGGACCTCGACCCCGGAGCCCGGCACGACGTCGACGAGCACGGGCCCGGACGGCGGGTCGGCGGCCACCACGAGGATCCGGTCCGCGTCCGGCGCGTCGGGCACGAACGGGGCGCGCCCGACCAGGTGGACCGAGCCGCCGGTGCGCTCGACGCGGAAGCCGACCGGGCCGGCGGCGCCCCCGGGCGTCCTGCCGTCGCCGACGTCGCCGTCGCCGTGACCGCTCGGCGGGGACACGATGTCGTCGACGTCGCCGGTCGGCAGGGCCACGGCCGCGAGCACGTCGCCGGCGGCGAGGCCGGCGAGCAGCTCGTCGCGGGCCGGCGACGGCTCGACGAGGCGCAGTGCGCTCACCGCCAGGAAGGCGCCGAGGAACGGGGTGGACGCCGCCGCCCGCCCGAGCTCCTCGATGACGACGGCGACCTCGGCGAGCGAGGCCCCCGACCCGCCCAGCTCCTCGGGCACCTCGAGGCCGGGCCACCCGGCCCGGGCCAGCTGCCGCCAGTCGGCGACCACCGGCTCGCCCCCGGCCGCCGACGGGCTCGTCGGGGCGAGCAGGTCACGGGCGACCCCGCGCAGCTCGTCGTGGAACTCGGCCAGCGCGGACGCGGTCACGGCACCGCCGGCTCGCGGGGCAGGCCGAGGCCGCGCTCGCCGATGATCGTCCGCTGGATCTCGCTCGAGCCGCCGGGGATGGTCCACTCCCACGAGCCGACGAAGTCGAGCACCCAGGCGCCCGACTCCCAGCCGCTCGACAGCGGCTTCGACCGCTGGCGGTGGGCGTCGAGACCGCCCACCTCGGCCGCGAAGCCGGTCAGCCGCTGCAGCAGCTCGCTGTAGTACAGCTTCACGATCGACGCGTCTGCGGGACCCGCCGTGCCGGCCTCGGCCCGTTCGACCAGGTCGCGGCACACCGACCGCAGCCCGGTCAGCTCGGTCTCGAACCGGGCCAGCCGGTCGCGCACGACCGGATCGTCGACCGGGCGGCCGCCGACGTCCCGCGGCCGGGCGCAGTCGGCGAGGAGCCAGCGGAAGCCGCCGGCGAGGCGCTCGGCCAGCTCGAGCATCGTCATGCCGCGCTCGGCGCTGAGGGTCGCCTGGGCCACCTGCCACCCGGCGTTCTCGGGTCCGACGAGGTTGGCCTCGGGGACCACCACGTCGTCGAGGAAGACCTCGCAGAAGTGCGAGTCGCCCAGCGCGTTGCGGATCGGCCGCACGTCGATCCCCGGCGAGCGCATGTCGAGGAGGAGGTACGAGATGCCCTTCCGCTTGGGCGCGTGCGGGTCGGTGCGGGCCAGCAGCAGGCACCAGTCGGCGTGGCGGGCGCCGCTCGCCCACAGCTTCTGGCCGTTGACGACGAACCGGTCGCCGTCGCGCCGGGCCGTGGTGCGGAGGGCGGCCAGGTCCGAGCCCGCCTCGGGCTCGGAGAACCCCTGGCACCAGATCTCCCCGTCGAGGATCGCCGGCAGGTGCCGGCGCCGCTGCTCGTCGGTGCCGGCGCCGAGCAGCGTCGAGGCCGCATGGTGGATCGACACGAAGGCGAGGACGAGGCGCGGCGCATCGTGCGCCGCCAGCTCCTGGTAGAGCACGACCTGCTGCGGGACGGACATGCCGCCGCCCCACTCGGCGGGCCAGTGGGGCACGGCGTAGCCGGCGCCGCGCAGCCGCTGGAACCACTGCTTCTGGAACGCGACGAACTCGTCCTCGGGCACCCCGGTCTCGGCCGCACGCCACCCGGCGGGCACGTGCGCCCGGCACCACGCCCGGACCTCGGCGCGGAAGTCGTCGAGCGCCCGATCGCTCACCGGCGACTCCGCTCGCGGAGCCGCAGCAGGCGCTCGCGGTGGTCGTCCGACAGCATCGTCACCCGCTCCGCCGCGAACCCCGCCGGGACCGCCCCGTCCAGCGCCCGCGCCAGGTGCATGTTCACGATCCGCTTCGTGCCCTGCACGGCCGGCGCCGGCAGCGCGGCCAGGCGGGCGGCGAGCCGCTGCGCCTCGGGCAGCAGCTCCTCTGCCGGGACGGTGCGGCTGGCGAGGCCGACCTCGACCGCCAGGGACGCCGGGATCCGGTCGCCGGTGAACAGGTGCTCGCGCGTGCGCATGATCGGCGTGAGCAGGGGCCACAGCGCGGCGCCGCCGTCGCCGGCGACCAGGCCGACGGCGACGTGGGGGTCGGCCAGGTAGGCGTCGTCGCTGATCAGCACGATGTCGCTCAGCACGGCGACGCTGCACCCGAGCCCGACCGCCGGGCCGTTCACGGCGGCGATGACCGGCAGCGGGCACCGCAGCATCTCGTCGATGATCTCGGCCCCCTCCCGCAGGCTCTCGTCGCGGGCCGCGGGATCGTCGAGGAACGAGGTGATCCAGTCGAGGTCGCCCCCCGCGGAGAAGGCCGGCCCGGCGCCGGTGACCACGACGACCCGGGCGTCGGGGTCGGCGGCGAGCCGGCGCCACACGTGGGCGAGCTCGTGGTGCAGGTCGCGGTCGATCGCGTTCAGCTGGTCGGGCCGGTTGAGCACGACCGTGCGGACCGCTCCGTCGGCCTCGACCGTGAGGACGTCGCTGCGCCCGCTCACGAGAACAGCCCGCTCAGCCCGCGGCGGCCGAGGTGGTCGGTGAGGGCGGCCCGGGTGGCCGACGGGCCGAACGGCAGCCGCCGGAGGGGCTGGCTGGCGCGCGAGATCCACGACAGCGCCGTCTCGTCGCAGAACCCGATGGCACCGTGCAGCTGGTGGGTGATCCGGAACACGACCTCGGCCGCCTCCACGGCCGCCAACCGCAGCGCCAGGGCGTCGGCGACCGCGTCGGGCCGCCCGGTGGCGAGGCTCCACAGCGCGTGCTTGGCGAGCTCCTCGACGCCGACCCGCTCGACCTCGGCGTCGGTGAGCTGGAACTGGACCCCCTGGAACGACGACAGCGGCTGCCCGAACTGGTGGCGGGCCCGCACGTGGTCGGACGTCTGGTCGACGGCCCGGTCGAGCAGGCCGAGCAGCGTCCAGCAGGGCAGGACGAGCCCGAGGGCGACGTCGCCGGCACCGGCGCCGTCGAGGGGCGCGAGGTCGAGCGGCACGGCGACCCCCGGCTTCCCGACCGGGTGCGCGTCGGGCCGCGGCGTGGCCCGGCTGCGCCGGCCGGCGAGGTCGACCGCCACCCAGCGCAGGGCGAGGCCGGCGACCGCGGCGGCGATGGCACCGGCCCCGCCGCCCGCCACGACGACCAGGGCGTCGGCGTCGACGTCGCGCGGACGGGCCACCCGCTCGGCGACCGGGTGCGGCACGGCCCGCCGGCCCGCGCTGCGGCACAGGGCGGCGGCGGCCTCGAGCTCCTCGGTGCTGCCGCGGGGGTCGAGGTCCCACGCGCCGAGGTCGGTGAGCACCTTGACGACGGCGTCCCCGCCGTCGCGCTCCCCCGGGCCGGCCGGCGCGAGGTCGTCGCCACCGGCGGCCTCGAGCGCCCGCAGGGCGGTGGCCCCGTACTCGACCGCCTCGGGGCTGAGGTCGGTGTTCACGCCGCCGCCAGCAGGGCCCGGGCCAGCAGGATCCGCTGCATCTCGATGCTGCCGGAGGCCACCGTGGCCGACACCGAGTACCGGTGGTGGTCCTCGACGGCCCGGCGGAACCGGGCGCGGTCCCCGTCGGACGAGGTGACCTCGGCGGCGATGTCCATGAGCACCTCCGCGCTCTCCTGGTCGAGGCGGGTGACCGCGATGCGGTACGCCGCGGTGTCACCCGGGCGCACCTGGCCGGTCTGCTGCGTGGCGATGACCCGGTAGGCGAGCAGCCGTGCCCGGCGGGCGTGCACCAGCATGCGGGCCCAGCGGCTGCGCAGCTCGTCGGGCAGGCGGTCCCACGCGTCGCCGAGGACGTCCGGCGCCCACCGGAGCAGGCGCTCGACGCGGGCGTAGCGGGCGATGCCGACGCGCTCGAAGGCGAGCACCTCCTGCACCACCGACCAGCCCTCGTCCACCTCGCCCAGCACGTCGGCCTCGGTGACCCACACGTCGTCGAGGAACACCTCGTTGAGGTGGTGCGGGCCGAGCATGCACGGGATCGGCCGCACCTCGATGCCCGGAGCGTCCATGGGCACGAGGAAGACCGTGATGCCCTGCTGCTTCCTCTCGCCCCTCGACGTGCGGGCGAGCAGGAAGCACCACTGCGCCATCGTGGCGTAGGACGTCCAGATCTTCTGCCCGCTGATCCGCCAGCCGTCGCCGTCGCGGCGGGCGGCGGTCTGCAGCGAGGCGAGGTCGGACCCGGCGTCGGGCTCGCTGAAGCCCTGGCACCAGATGACCTCGCCCGCGGCGATGGCCGGGAGGTGTTGGCGCTGCTGCTCGACGGTGCCGTGGCGCATCAGCGTCGGCCCCACCCAGTTGACGCCCATGTACTGGGCGCCCCGCGGCTCGTGGTGCGCCCACATCTCCTCGCGCACCGCCGTCTGCTCCCAGGCCGAGGCCCCCCGGCCCCCGAACTCCTCGGGCCACGCCGCGCACAGCAGCCCCTGCTCGGCCAGCAGGCGGCAGAACGACTGGGCGACGTCGAGGTCGGCGGGGTCGTCGGTGAAGGCCCCGAGGTAGTCGGCCGGCACGTGGTCGGCGATGAGCCGCCGCAGCTGCGAGCGCAGATCGGCGACCTGCGGCCCCTGGTCGTAGTCGAGCAAAGGTGCGGCTCCCCTCAAGAGCGGTCCCGGACAGGACGCCGACTGGGCCTACGGTCGGCGCGGCCTCCGGAGGCCCCGCCGGTGGACCGATCGGACCACATATTTCTAACAGGTCGGTCGCGTGGGCAACTCGGGTGCGGGCCGCGGCCCGTACCCCGGCGACAACTGGTCCGACCCGGGCGACGCGCCCCTACGGCCGCTCGGCCAGGCGGCGGTCGATCTCGGCGCCCATGATCCCGCACTCGGTGACCGGGTGGTCGTAGCGGCAGAGGAGGGCGCCGCGCAGGTAGAGGGCCGCGTGCTGGAGGCGGGCGATCTCGGCGTCGAGCGCGGCCAGCCGGCGCTCGGCGACGCCCTTCCACTCGTGCACGTCCGCCGCCTCGAGCACCGCGGCGATGTCGTCGAGCGAGAGGCCGGCGTCCTGGAGCATGCCGATGAACACGAGCGTGCGCAGCGTGCCGACCCGATAGCGCCGTTGCCCCGACTCGCGGGCGTCGGCCGCCAGCAGTCCCCGGCGCTCGTAGTAGCGCACGGTCGAGGTCGCCACGCCGGCGCGCCGGGCGACCTCGCCGATGGTCAGGTCCGCGTCGTCCACCGTCACCACTTGACTTGAAGCCGGGTTCAACCGTCAAGGTCGGGACATGGAACCCTCCCCGTCGTCCCCGTCCCCGTCCCCGTCCCTGGACGGCCCGCCCGACACGGGCGCCCCGGAGACCGGCGGGACCGACCCCGGCGCCACCGCGCCCGGTGCCATCGACCCCGCACCGAACCACCACGCCGACCACGCCGGGTTCTCCGGCGTCGTCGGGCTGCTGTCCGCCCTCACGATGCTGGTCGGGCGCCGGGCCGACGCCGAGCTGGTGGTCGAGCGCACGGGCGTCGGTCCGCAGGACCACGCGATCGACGTCGGCAGCGGCCCGGGCTCCACCGCCCGGCGGGCCGCCCGCGCCGGGGCCACGGTCACGGGCGTCGACCCGGCCCCGGTCATGCGCCGGCTGGCGCGCCGCCTGTCCCGTCGCACCGGGCCCGGCTCGGTCGAGTACGTCGACGGCACGGCCGAGGCGCTGCCGGTGGCCGACGGCGCCGCCACCGTCCTGTGGTCGGTCGCCACGGTCCACCACTGGCAGGACGTCGAGGCCGGCGTGGACGAGGCGAGCCGGGTGCTGGCGCCCGGGGGGCGGCTGCTCGTGGCCGAGCGGCGCACCAAGCCGGGGGCCACCGGCCTCGCCAGCCACGGCTGGACCGATGCCCAGGCGGCGTCGTTCGTGGCGCACCTCACCCGCGCCGGGTTCACCGGCGTCGAGGTCGACCGGTGCCACGCCGGCCGGCCCCTGCTGGTGGTCACCGCCACCCGCCCGTGACGGGCCTCACGCCGGTGGCAGCGACCAGGTGACGCCGGGGAAGCGGGAGAAGTCGTTGTCGAACGACACGATGTCGCACCGGTGCTCGATCGCGAGTGCTGCGAGGTGGGCGTCGTTCACCAGGTTGCCACCGGCGCTGACGTCCAGCAGCAACCGGCGGACCACCTGGGCGTGATCGGGCGCCGGCTCGAGCAGCACCGCCGGCGCCGCCCCGATCCAGGCGTCGACCCTGTCCATGGCCGCCTCCACGGACAGCGGTGCCGGGAAGAGGCCGACCTTCGTCGACAGGCGGACGAACGCCAGGAGCGCGATCCACGCGAACGCGACGGTGTCGGCTCCGGAAAGCGCACCGTCGAGCCATCGCCGCGACCGGTCGTGGTGCGCGGCGTCGGCGTTGACCGCATACAGGAGGACGTTGGCGTCGACCAGGTGCACGACTGCTCGATCAGCCGGCTACGAGCCGAGGCGCGACTTGTGGGTCAGGTCGTCGTCCTCGAGCTCTGCCACGACCTGGAGCGCCCGATCGAGGTTGACCGTGGGCTCGCCCATGCGTGCGGTCTCGGTGCGGAACCGCTCGGCAGGGGCGCGCACGCCCTCGCGCACCGCGTCGTTCAGCGCCTCCTTGAACGAGACGCCGCGCTCGCGCATGCGCCGCCGGACGATCTGGGCGACGTCCGCATCGAGGGTGACCGTGGTGCGCACGGACGGCATCATAGCATCACCTCACGTGATGCCATGATGCACACCCGCTTCAGTCCGCAGGCAGCTCGACCTCGACGGTGGCCGTGGCCATCTTGGCGTCGTCCTGGTTGCGCATGTCCACCTTCACCACGGCGACGTGCACCCGCTTGCGCTCGATCCGCGTGTCGACGACCTCGCCCGAGAGGAAGGTGGCGTCGCCGGTCAGCGCGGGGTTGCGGTACTGGGCGCTCGAGTGGGTGACCATGCCCCACTCCCCCGCCCACGCCGCCACGTAGTCGAGGATCCACGCCCCCATCGACGCGCCGTAGCCGTAGCCGCGGGGCATCCCGACGTGACGGGCCCACCGGGGCTGCAGGTGCCCGCGCGACGGGCCGTAGTAGGCGCCGTCGGTCAGCTCGGGGTTGACCCGCTCCATGCGGCGGTCGCCCTCGAACCCCGCCATCTCCTTGGTGTAGCCGAGCTCCTCGGCGCGCACCGTGGTGGGGCCCTTGGCCGTGGCCCCCCACGTGGTCATGGGGTAGGCCCGCCACTCGGTGGCGAACGACGCCAGGCTGTGGGGCCCGAGCACGTGCTCCGCGAGCCGGTCGCCGGCCGCCACGGACGAGAACAGCCGCTTGTCGTGGCCGAGCGCCTGGACCTGGTCGATGAAGGCCAGCTTGCGCTCCTCGAGCTCGGCCAGCTGCTCGTCGGTCCACTCCGGCTCGCCGTCGCCCGCGGGCGCGGCGCCCCCGGACGTGCCGGTGCCGCCCGAGCCGTCGGCGCCGGCCGACGCCCCGGCGTCGCCGCCGAACATGTCCTTCTCCCGGGCGCCCTGCACGGGGTAGCGGATGGCCGTCGAGCGCTGCAGCGCCACCCGCTCGCCCTTCTGGTTGATGTACAGCGTGTCGCCGCGCTGGAAGCACGTCGGGCCGGCGAACTTGGTGTCGGCGACCTTGTAGTCGTACGGCATGCGGTGGCAGACCAGCTTGTCGCCCGGCCGGACGCGGGGACCGAAGAACCACCAGTCGTCGCCCCCGAAGATCAGGTGCGAGCCGGGGATGCGGCCGACCTGGGCCGGCGAGGCACCGTGGCTGGTGTCGCAGGCGACGGTGAACGACTGGGGCGCCACGATCTCGCCCCACCGGCTCTCGGCCGCCCACCGCTCGTCGTAGTGCAGCGGGTTGGGGTAGTGCATCGCCTGCACCCAGCGCCGGATGTCGTTCACGGCGACCGGGTCCTTGAGCTCGCCCGGGCGCATGGGCACACCCATGTACCGGTCGAGGTCGGACACGTCGAGCGCGGGACCGGTCGTGGTCTGGTCGGCGGTGGTCGGGTCGG
>Ga0111538_10011461_pt1 | contig 11754 bp, 1 predicted proteins | sample SoiMethybrSBSTD1_FD_79669 | JGI IMG/M metagenome (GOLD analysis project Ga0111538, IMG submission 79669) | Bulk soil microbial communities from a Populus tree surrounding site in Tennessee, USA - Soil MetaG P. TD hybrid SBSTD1 (version 2)... | ecosystem: Environmental > Terrestrial > Soil > Tree...
ACGTCGCCCGGCCACGCCCCCGTGCCCGGGACGGCCGGCGGCGCCTTGGTCGACACTGCGACCGAGCCGTTGTGGCGCAGCAGCGCGCCGGGCGTGGTCCCGTGGTCGGCCGCGAAGGAGGCCAGGGTCGCCTCCACGGGCACGGCGGTCGTGACCGTGGTCAGGAACAGCGGCGTGCCCGGCGGGAAGAGGTCCACGGTGGCGGTGTTGAGCGGCGCCAGCTGGTCGGGCGTCAGGTGCACCCGGTTCTCCTCGAGGGTGTCGCCGCTGACGACGATGTAGCCGTCGACGTCCAGCCGGGCGTCGCTGCGGAACATCCCCGGCTGCTCCGCGTTGAGCGCCACGACCTGCGCGGCGTCGTAGGGCACGCCCCGGTGGACGAACGCCTGGGCCACGAGAGCCAGCGTCGTGTCGCTGCCCGGCGGCTCGGGCGCCACCGCGATGCGCACGCCGTTGCACTCGAAGACGAAGCCGGGCGTGAGCAGGCCGGTACGGGTCTCGTTGGCGGTGACGAGCGTCGCCAACGTGCACCCGGCCTGCTCGGCCAGGTCCGCCGCGGTCGGCGCGTCCGGCCCGACGACGACGTCGCGCACGGGGGTGATGAGCTCGACGCCGGGCATCAGGGGGAGCACGACGTTGTCCTCGTCCCGCAGCACGGTGGCGGGATCGGGGGGCGGGTCGATCGTGTCGCACAGCCCGGCGACGGTGTCCCCGTTCCGGAACGCCACGCTGACCGGGACCGCGAGCGACGTCGCGTCGAGCAGGGTGCTCAGCACCGCGCTCGCGTTGGCCGCAGCCAGGCTGTCGTAGCCGACGCCGTAGGCCACGACGACGTCGTCGACCGTGCCGCCCGACGCCCGGGCGTCGCCGATCGTGGCGACCGAGCCGACGAAGGCGTGGGCGCCGATGACGTAGCGGCGCAGCACGTCGACGTCGACGGGCAACGGCGCCGGCTCGTCCTCCGGGGCCTGCTGCAGCGACGTGAGCAGCGACGCGTGCACATCCGGCTGCATCACCTGGTAGTAGGCCGCGGCGAGCTGCGGCCAGGCCTGCCCGGCGGCCTCGGCGGCGACGCGGCCAGGATCGGAGGCCACCGGCTGGTAGGCCACGGCCTGCAGGTCCACGTCCACGGTGACGTCGGCCGGCCCGCCCGCCGCCACGACGGTGTAGCTCGCGGTGGTCGAGGGCCAGGAGCCGGGGCCGAGCAGCGGATCGGTGTAGCGCACCGGGACCGGTACCGGTTCGGGCGTGGCCGACACGTTCCCGAACACGTCCTGGAACCACACCTCTGCCGCGGTCAACGCGCCCGCGGTGATGCCGGCGTAGGGATCGTCGCCCGGCGGGGGAGCGCTCGGGAGGGTGGGCAGGCCGAACCGGGAGAAGCGGCTGATGTCCACCACGCGCTCGAGGCGCCACACCGTCTCGTCGTCCTCGGCGTAGACCACGAGCCCGAGCTCGTCGTGGCTGTTCGGCGGGCGCGGCGCGATCGGCCGCCCCTCGTCGCTGCCGTCGAAGACCTCCGTCGGAGTGAGCTGGAACCCGAGCAGCCCGTAGAGGCGGCGCAACCGCCCCTCGGCCGAGTCGTCGCCGCCCGGGTTGGCGTACTCGGCGGCGAAGCCCACCTGCCCCGGGTCGAGCGACGCTGCCGGTGTCAGCTCGGGCGGGTCGACGGCGTGCGCGGTCAGCGCCACCGTGGCCGGGTCCACGCCGTCGCCCACGACCGCGACGTTGTTGAACGCCAGCAGGTGCCGGTCGGGCGGATCGGTCGACTGCGAGTCGAGCTGGATCAGCAGCGAGAGCGACGCCAGGCCGTCCTGGTCGAAGATGGAGTCCGGGACCTCGGCGCCCCGGCCCTGCAGGCGCATCCAGTACCCGCCGCCGCCGACGACGCTGCACTCCCAGAGCAGGGTCAGGAAGCGCTCGGCGTCGGCGATCGAGGCGTAGTGCTTGCCCGAGGTCGGACCGGCCGACGTCGCGAGCGCGCTGCGGGTCTCGGTCGACAGGTTCGTCTGCACGATGAACGTGCCCGTGTCGACCAGCGGGATCGAGGTGAGGCCGGGCGTCATGCCCGCGGTCGGCGGGAGCTGCCACAGCAGCTTCAGATGGGCGGCCTCGCCCTCCGGCGGGTCCGGGAAGTCCGCCGCCGCGGAGAGATCCGGGATCGCCTGGAGGTACTCCAGCACCAGGGCGAGGCGCTGGCGGTCGCCGGTGTCCGCCCCGAACACCTCGACCGTGCCCGCCAGCCCGGGGATGCGGCGCACGCCGAACGCCACCAGCGTCCCCCAGGCGTAGGACCCCAGCTCGGTGGCCGGGGCGCCCGCGCCGGTCTGCGGCGTGGTCTGGTCCAGCAGGAACGGCGACGTGCTCATGCCGCCGGACGCACGCGCCGTCAGGTCGGCGGGCAGCGGCCACAAGCTCGGCGCCACCGCGGCGGGCGGCGGGACCGGCAACACCGGGCCGTCCGTCGTCTGCCACGGGATGACGTGCGGGACGCCGTAGCGGACGCCGACGTCCTGGGACGGGGGCAGCGGCCCGAGGGGCTCGAGCACCACCGGCTGCAGTCCCGTCGCCGGGTAGTTGTCGGTGAGGTCGGACGCGGTGATCTCGATGACGGCGTCCTCGAGCGTGAGCCACCCGGCCGTCTGGCCCTTCTCGACCGTGATGGTGACCACCGGCGGCTCGGGATCACCGCCGAGCGGCGGCTTCGGCGGCGGCGGTCCGGTGACCTGCTGGCCGGTCAGCTCGTACGCCCCGGTCATGTGGCCGGTGGCGTGGTACTTGCCGTCCTTCAGCTCGGGCGCCGGCAGCCGCAGGCCGTTGAGCATGAACCGGGAGACCTGCCCGCTGACCGTGGCCACCGACTTGCCCTCGTGCATCGCCGCCGTGAGGTCGGCGAGCGCCATCTCGGGGACGTCGGGCACCCCGAGGGGACCGCCCAAAGCCTGGTCCAGGACGCCGGCATCCTCGGCCATACGGCCCGCGAGGGTTTCGAGCGCGAGGCCGTACGCCGAGGCCAGGGTGAGCAGCGTCAGGCTCGCGGGCGTGGTGATGCGGGCGTCGGGCACGTCCAGCGTGACGAGGTGGACGAGCACGTCGGCCGGGGTGGCGTAGCCGGCGAACGCGGCCTCGTCGAGCAGCAGCCGGGCCCGCAGGGTGGCGAGGGTGTCGTTCTCCAGGATGACCGCGGCCGCGTCGGCGGGCAGCGCCACGTCGGAGCCCGGCGGCTGGTTGGCGGCCCGCACGGCGTCGAGCCACGTGGCGAAGGGCGTGCCGGGCACCACGTTCTGGACCAGCGCCAGGTAGGCGGCGACGTCGAGCACCGTGTCGCCGGCCAGCCGGTCCCAGGTCGTCGTGGTCGTCTGCTGGTAGCCGGTGGGGACGACGAGGCTCTCGGGCAGCGGGTCTCCGGGGTTGAGCCGGGTGATGGCCGCCTCGTACCAGTCGGCCAGCGGCACCGCCTCCGGCCTCGTCAGGCCGAGCCGGACGTAGAACACCGCGGCGGTGTCGTCGACCGGCAGGCCGGCGTGGCGGAAGCCCGGCAGCGGCATCGTCGCCCCCGGGCGCAGCAGTGGCGTGGTCGTGGCGAGCGCGGCCAGCCAGGCCGCGACGTCCGCGCTGTACGTCTGCGCCAGCGACGCGATCGTGTCGCCCTCGACGACCTGCACCGGCAGCGTGCCCAGGTGCACCGTGGCCCCCGCGACCACCGGCCAGTCGGGGTTGGCCAGCGCGACAGCCTCGGGATCGACGCCGTAGGTCCGCGCGATCGACCCCAGCGAGTCGGTGCTCGCCACGACGTGGGGGAACGACGTGAGCAGGTCCACCGCCGCTTGCGTCGCCGTGCGGGCGATGAGGCGGACGTAGTCCCGCAGCACGAACCTCGTCATCGACTCGGTCGGGTCGCCGGCCCACGCGAGCCGGGCCTCGACCGACGGGCGGTCCTCAGGTGGGCGCGGGTCGAGCTTGGCGAAGTAGGCGAGCGCCTCGGCCTCGTAGGTGGCGTCGACCGGCTGGTACTCCCAGAACTTGCGCTCACGCTGGTCGGGATCCGGCAGGTCGGTCGACGTCCAGCTCAGCGCCGGGATCATCGGGAAAGGCGTCCCGGACTCGTCGCTCGTGTCCTCCCTGGTGGCCGGCGTGCCGCGCACCTCGACATGAATGTTGTTGGTGAGGAAGCCTTCGATGTTGTCCCAGGTGAAGCCCTCGTTGGCCGCCTCGACCAGCGCGAGCTGCGCCACCAGCTCGGTGAGATCGGCGAGGCTGACCGTCGCCGTGGGCGACGTGATGCCGAGGGCGTCGAGCGACCAGCGGAAGAGGCCCTCGGTCAGCAGGTTGAACGACGTGTCGGACGCGGTGGTGGCGTGGGCGTTGTGGGACACGTCCGGCCGCTGGGTGTCGGCGATGGTGACCGCGTCCACGGAGACGGCGTTGTCGGTGACCAGCATGACCACGAGGCGGTACTCGGGGTCCGGGTTCGGTGGCACCGCGCCGCCGGTCCAGTCCACGGGCACCTCGGCGATCGTGTAGGCGGGCGCGAGGGCCAGGTGCGCGGTGCGGAACTGTCCGTCGGGGAAGACCTTGGCGTCCTTGTCGAAACGGAGCTTGTAGTCCTGCGGCGCCGGGTCGAGGGCGGCCAGGCTCGCCAGGCGGGGGCGGGGTGCGGTGCCCGGCACCTGCCGCCACGGCGCCTGGGTGTCCGACCCGAGGATGAAGGAGGTCCGCAGGGTCAGCGAGAAGCTGAACGAGATCCGGAAGAACAGGATCTTGACGCTGGCGTTGGCGCGCACCGACAGCTCGAGATCGACCGTGGTCGCCCGGTAGGCGGTGAGCTCCAAGGTCGCCATGGCCGAGATCTCGATGCTCACGTCGACGGCGATGATCTTGAAGTCGACGGAGCCGTAGATCTTGCCGAGGATGCCGGCCGTGCCGCGGCACCAGTAGTACATCGAGGTGCCCTGGTTGGCGTCGTCGGGGTGGAACCAGGCGAGCGCGCCCTCGAAGATCACGACCAGGTTGACGTACAGCCCGGCCTTCAGCGGCCCCTTCTCGAAGGTGCGGCCGAGGCCGATGGACAGCCCGACGCCCAGCTCGATGACCGGGCTGAACGTGCCGTTGGTGATGCGGGGGACGCGATTGGACGTGGCCCCGTTGAGCAGGCCGAAGTAGAGGCCGCCGCGGCCGTTGAAGATCGTGATCTCGACCGCGAAGCACGGGCTCCAGTCGCGGTTGTGCGGGAAGCCGAGGTCGACCCGGAAGTTGCCGTTCGTGTAGATGTCGACCGTGAGGATCCCGAGCGTGACCGACACGGCGCCGAACTGGAGCTTGCGGAACGCGTCGGGGAGCTGCAGCCGCGCGTGGAAGACCCCGATGTCGTCGGTGACCTTCTTGTAGAGCAGCTCGACGCTGAGGCCGGCCAGCGATTGCGCCATCGGGCCGCTCAGCGAGAACAGGATGCCGTAGAGGTCCGGGTCGTGGAACACGAGCTTCAGCGCGACCGTGTCCATGAACTTGGCGTCGATCCCGAACAGCCACTGGCTCGACGGGTCGAAGCGCATCTTGGCGGGGTCGATCGGCGGCTTGCCCTTGGCCGGGTCGACCGGCCGCATGGCGGCGACCAGCGCGTCGACCACCGAGGTGATGTCGGTGTACTGGGTGAGGTCCTTCGGCGAGATGTGCTGGCCGAGGCCGACGTAGCGCAGGTCGAACAGCGCGGAGCCGAGCCCGGCCACCGAGGGCGGCGACTGGTTGACAGCGTCCCAGGTGACCGGCTTCGCCTGTCCGTCGCCCAGCATCTTGGCCACGAGCACGAACTCGACCTTGGGCGTGCCGCCCGAGCGGTCGTAGCGCAGGCCGACCGAGTCGATGGTCACGAAGCCGAGGTCGAGCTTGATGTCGTAGGTCACCGCGACGCTCTGCAGCTTGGGGTCGACCACGAGCGCCAGGCCGCTGAGGTTGATGCTGTTGAGGAAGTCCCAGGGCGGGTCGAGCCGGAAGTTGGCGTTGGGGTTGGCCAGGCTGACGAGGTAGGTCACGACGTCGCCGAGCGTCCCGGTGAGCCTGATGGTGACGATCTGGTGGCGCGGCGTGTTCGGCGGCGACACGATCCACGACGTCGCCGCGGTCAGCGAGACGTCGCGGTAGATGACGGCGAACGTGTAGTCCTTGCCGGCGTCGCTCACCGAGACCGACGCCTTGACGATGAACTTGCCCACCGTGAACGAGCCGCTGAGGCTGCCGGTGAGCACGGTGGCCGGGTCGACGAAGGGCGTGTCGCGCAGTGCGATCGCGAACGGCTCCGTCTCCGAGGTGCGCAGGGCCCGCTGCACCCGGACGGTCACCTCCAGCTGCATGGTGATGCCGAGCAGGTTCTCGCTGAGCTTGGTGCGCAGGGTGCCCGAGGCGGAGTAGGGGCTGCCGGGGCCGGTGTTGTAGCGCAGCTCCAGGTCGGCCAGCTCGATGGCGATGTCCTTCACCCACTGCGGCGGGTCCTCGCCCATCAGCCCGTACACCAGGCGGGGGAGGTCGACCGAGTCGTTCATCACCGCGAGGAACTCCCACGCGCCGGTGCCGGGGTACTCGGCCTGCGCGAGCAGCTCGATCGGCGTGGCGTTCGGAACCGCGATCTGGGCCTTGCCCTGGAGGCGGCCGGACACGGTGCTCTGCGAGACGTTCGCCTGCAGCTCCAGGGCCGTGAGCGAGAGCGTCACCCTGCCTGCGGTGTAGGACAGGTCGCCGCCGACGACGAGGCCCGCCTCGAACTCCTTGCGCCGGAACGACGCGTAGACGCTGAGGGACTGCACGGTGAGCGCGAGGTGGGGGACGTCGCCGCCGAAGAAGGCGCGGAAGGCCTCGTCGATGGGGATGTCGAACGGCTCTTCGTTGAACGCCGAGAACGCGAGGTCGGGCAGCGACAGCTGGACGGTGATGAGCACGTCGTCGAGCCCGGTCCGCGGCGCCGGTCCCCGTTCGACCCGGTGGGCATGCGGCGCCATGGCCCCGAGCGACGACCCGGTCTTCTGGCCGAACCGCATGGTGCCGAAGATGGTGCCGACGACCAGCGTGCGCTGGTTCGGGTGGAACGTGAACGCCCAGCGGGTGCCGACGTTCTCGAAGGTGAGGTAGGCGATAGGAGGGTCCCACGGCTCGGTCGAGGCGATGCCGACGGAGACGTAGTCGAGCCCGGGCAGCCCCGACGTGACGGGCTTGATGCCGAAGCCGACGTCGGACAGGCCGAACAGGTTGATCGGTGCGATGCCCGGCGGAAGCGCGAAGTCCCCGGCATCGCTGAGGCCCACGATGGCGAGCAGCGCCTTGATCCCGCCCTCCAGGGGGAGCGGGTGCTCGAACAGGACCTGGAGGGGCCAGACGTAGTCGCCGAACAGCAACGGCCCCGCTATGTCGGCGTGGTCGGGCGGCACGGTCGGCAGGACGGCGTCGGCGAACAGGAGGGTGGCCGAGCGCGGCGCGCCGGGCTCCGGGAGGGTGGCGGGGTCGGGGAAGGTCGTCGTGAGCCGGATGCCGACGGCGGCGACCTCGAGCGCCCCGAGCACGAGGCGGGAGCCAGGCGCGACAGCGGGCAGCTCCAGGATGGGGTCGGGGCCCCGGACGTCGAACGTCCCGTCGACGAACAGGGTGTCGCCGAGGTAGCCGGCGTAGCCCTTGAGCAGGTCGCTGTCCGGCGCTTCGCTGTCGCCGAGGAGCGGCAGCGAGCCGGACAGGCGCGGCCGCGAGCCGTTCGACTGGTTGGTCGCCACGATGGCGGGCGACGCCAGCACCAGCGGCGCGATCACGCTCGGGCCCACGATGAGCCCGCCACCCGCGGCGTCCTGGGGCCGGCGGCTCTGCCGCAGCGTCCCGAACGCCCTTCCGAACGTCCACGGCGCGGCCTGGTCCGCCGCGAGCGACAGGTCGAGGACCAGCGCGGCGCGGTCGGTGCCGTCGACCGGCGTGCCGGTGAGCCGCAGCGTCCACCCACTGCTCAGGTAGCTGGTCTCCCCCGTGAGCCACGCGCTCGTCGCGTCCGACCCCGCGGATCCGTCGGTGACGGCGAGCCGCACGGTGCCGAGGTTGGCCAGCAGGTCGGCGAGGCCGTCGGGGTCGTTGCCGGCCAGCGCGCCGGCGGCGGCCGCCCGCTGGAACGCTTCGAAGATGCTCTGCACCGTCATGGTCGTCGCCTACGGTGCCGGTGCGAAGACCACCGGCTCGCCCTCGGGGCCGAGCTCGATGATGCCGCCCGGCTCGAAGGTCACCATCTCCTCGGGCCGCAGTGCGACCGCCCCGCCTAGCGCGATGGCGATGTTGCCCCAGATGAACTTGCCCTTGTTCTCCTTGTACTTGAACTGGGTCGACGTCGATGCCTCAGCCGTCAGGCCGATCGCCTCGACCGTGGAGTAAGCGGCCTTGACGACGTTGGTGTACGACTGCCAATCGGAACGCTCAAAGACGTAGGCGACGTAGCCGTGCTGCAGGTGCGTCATCAGCGACCCTTTGAACACGTCGATCACCTCTTCGACCGGGTGCTTGTGCGTGTTCCACGGGCCGGCGCTGCACATCACCCACTTCGTCTGGAGGTTGCCTGCGAACTCCTTGATGATCTGGAAGTTGAACTGGTCCGCGTCCTTCTTGGCGTCGTAGTCCTCGACCGCGGTGCGGAGCGCTCCGTGGTGCGGGATCTCGAGGCCGGCGACCGGCTGGAGCAGGTCGTCGATGTTCATGATCGTGTTGACGTCCAGCATCGTCTGGTACGTGGCATCGCCAGGCAGCACGACCTTCCAACTGCCGATGTCGACGACGATGACGGTCGACGATGCGTTCTTCTTGATGTCCCGGGCGCCGGTCTCGAACCCGGAGACGAGGACGCGGATGAACATCTCGCCGCCGCCTTGCCCTCCCTGGCCGTAGCGGATCCAATAGCCGAGCTTCTCCCGCACGATGGCGCCCGTGTAGTGGCTGAGGTACGGCGCGTTGAACACGACGAGGTTCTCGTCGTAGCTGACGTCGCGGAGGAACGCCTTGACCGTGGACGTGTTGGACGACTCCCAGCTGAGGCCGCCGAGGTAGACCCGGCCGACGGTCGCCCGGCCCTTGAGCCGCTCGCCGAGGTACCTGAGCAGCGAGACGTGGTCCTGGTCCTGGTGGGAGATGACGACGCCGTCGAGCCGCTGGGCCTTCGTCGCCAGGACCTTGTCCCGGATGTAGTCCAGCGCGGGCTCGGCGTAGTCCTTGTTACCCCCGCAGTCCACGAGCACGAGGAAGTCGGCCTGCGCCTTCTCGACGCCGTCGGCGTAGCACTCGACCAGCGTGGTCATGCCCTGGCCACAGAACAGCACCCTGACGATCGTGAGCTGGGCCACGTCAGCCTCCTGTCCGCAGGGCGGGTCGCCGGCGCTCGACGTCGGCGAGCGTCGGCGGTGGGGGTGGGCGTTTGGGGTCGGTGTCGGACGCGTAGGCGAGGTACCAGCCGACCTTCGACGAGCCGGCCTGGTCCGGGTTGCCGAACAGGATCACGTCGTTGTGGCCGGGCGGGAACGCCAGCGCGAGCAGCCGCAGCGCGAAGTCGCGCATCCGCAGGGTGTACGTGCGCTCCTCTCCGGGCTCGTTGCTGACCAGGATCTCGATGCCCTTGAACCCCAGCTTGACCACGCCCTGGAACGGCAGGCTGACGCCGAGCACGTCCTTGGCGCCGGGCAGCTTGACCCCGACGTACACGGACGGGTCCGTGCCGCTCACGCCCGGGCTCCACCCCACGAGGAGCTGGATGGCCAGCGGCTTGCTGCCGGCCAGCGCGCCCAGGGTGCCGAGGTCGATCGTGTAGTCGAGGCCGTACCACGGCTGCGACAGCGTCGCCTGCTCGATCGGCGCGCTGACCGAGACGTAGCCCAGGTCGGCCGGCGTCTGGGGGACGGCCGTGGGCGACAGCACCGGGTCGGCCGTCGCCACCAGCCCGCTCAGCCGGATCGGGAAGCGCCTGACCATGGAGCCGCCCCGGGCCGCGCTGTTGGCCTGGTCGAAGGACAGGTTGCCGTCCTTGAGCGTGAACACGGTCGTGTGCTCGGGGTCGCCGAGCGCGAACATCATCCCGATGGCCAGGTTGCCGAAGCGGAGGTACGAGTCGTCGTCCCCCACGAGCGGCGTGCCCCAGGAGAACGGGTCGAAGCCCTCCGGCTCGTAGAAGCGCAGGTTCCCGGACATCTGGAACACCGCGTCGACGATGGCCTGGCCCGACGCCGGGTCGGACGCCTTGGCCGTGACGAGCTGCAACCCCAGGAGCTCGACGCTGCGCAGCACGAGCCCGTCGAGGTTGAACAGGTTGTAGCCCGACATCGAGAAGACGTAGGTGTCCTGCGTCGTGCCGTCGGGCAGCCGTTGCTGCTGAAGGGCGCCGTCGAGGACCACGTTGTTGCCGCGGGTGGTGGGCAGCAGCCGGGTGGACGTGCCGAACAGCCGGTTGATGAGCAGCTCGGCGCGGCTGTTGAACGCCGTCACCACCGAGTTGCGGATCCCGACCGTGAGCTGGAGCACCCGGAACGCGAACGAGATGTTCGTGTCGAAGTACTGGTCCTCGGGGTTGAGGTAGTCGATCAGCCCGAACATCGACGTCCGCTCGAACGCGATCTTCTGGTCCTTCACGCGGTAGGGCGTGACCGACATGCCGAAGTGGTGGGCGCCGAACTGGCCGGGATCGATCCCGGCCGCCAGCACCTGGAGCTCGGCGGGCAGCTGTTCGAGCGGGACCTCGACGTCGAGGCCGAGCACGCCGGTCCAGTTGGGGTCCTCGACGACGGACAGGAAGTTCGCGTAGGGCGACGCGAGATTGGCCTGCACGTCCTCACGCGCGGCGTCGATCATCTCCCCGATGGCGCGCTGGGCGTCGGCGGGCTTGCCGGTGGCCGACGCGGCCTGCGGCCACGCCCAGGTCGACACGTCGCGGACCAGGTCGGCGACGCTGCGGCCGAGCACGAACTTCATCACGAGGTAGGTCGTGGGCCCCCAGTTGTCCGGCGAGAGCCGGAACGGCCAGCCGCCGATCACCGGCGTCAGCTGCCCGCCGTAGCGCAGCAGGATCTTCTTCTGATCGTCCGTGATGCCCGGCGCCGCAGCCAGGACCGCGGCGAGGAAGACGTCGCGGGTGTCGTACGACCTGCCGGCCATGGCGGCGCGGATCGCCTGCAGCATGGCGGGCGGGATCGGCTGGCCGGGGAGCGTGCTGATGACGTCGAGGGCCTTGTCGGTGAGCAGGTACGCGACCGAGCCGTGGTCGGAGAACTCCTTGGCGTTGCCCAGGACCAGGAAGAGGTTGTTGGTCTGCATCGCCCTGCGGAACAGGCCGGCGATGCGCGTGAACCGCAGGTCCGGCAGCCGCCCCGCGGCCTCGGTGTGGCCGATGCCGAGCCAGGTCCAGGTCTCCCCGTCGGCGGCCACCCCGACACCGAGGCCCTGGGGCGTGACGCCGACATCGACGGTGTCGAGGGCGGTGCCCGGCGCCTGCTCGGTGGGCACGATGGCGGCGCGGCGGCGCGGCGCCAGGGCGAGCTGCTCGACGGCGAGCGCGTCCGCCACCTGACCGATGCTCAGCCCGCGGAACGGCGCCATCGGGAACGGCTCGGCCCCGACCTCGACTCCGCCGTCGCCGGTCTCCCCGGGCAGGGTGGCCGCGGCCAGCTCGAAGAAGCCGAGCAGGTCGAGCGCGCCGTCCGCCTCGGCCAGCCCCGTCGCTGGCGCGGTGTACAGCGGTGCGTCCTCCGGCTGGCTGTAGTA
>Ga0111538_10011464_pt1 | contig 11749 bp, 14 predicted proteins | sample SoiMethybrSBSTD1_FD_79669 | JGI IMG/M metagenome (GOLD analysis project Ga0111538, IMG submission 79669) | Bulk soil microbial communities from a Populus tree surrounding site in Tennessee, USA - Soil MetaG P. TD hybrid SBSTD1 (version 2)... | ecosystem: Environmental > Terrestrial > Soil >...
ACTATCATTAAATCTCATGTCTAAATACTAATAGTGTTGTTCTTTGTTCTTTTCTTTTTTTATCTTGGAAAAGATAATGATATAAAGAATTAAGATATCTTCTAAACCATTCATTTTCCAATGGTATTTGTAAATAAAAGTCGAAATAATTAACCATACAATATTATTTAATACAATCGTGATGAAAAAACCTAAAAAATAAATTAAAATTATACCTGTAATAGTACCACCAATAACTAATGGAGTTATTCGTTTTAATATAGATTTTAATAAGACATCCACGAATCTTTTACATTGTTATTATCACAATATATTTTATTAGAATCAATATAATTATTATTAGTATAATGACTTTATCAATGAAAGGAAAGAATTAAGAAACAAAGATACTTGCTTCAATTAAAATAGTTTGTTGGTTTTCATCGTAACTATTACAAAATTATAAATTACATTTCATAATTTTATTTTCTATGAGCACTGATGATAATAATTTAAATTCTAATGGAAATGAAATTATAAATCCTGATGGAAGCGTGACGCCAGAAATAGAAGAGGAATCAGAAAATTTATCTGAAAAATCTCCAAAATATACTTTCTCTAAAAATAATATTCCTTCTTTTAAAAAAATATTAGTTGCTGATGATGGTAAAGATGAATCATCTCGTGCACTTATCTATGCAGTCTCTTTATCCAATTCTACAGGTGCAGAATTGCTCATTCTTCGTATATTAGAGGATGTAGATAAATTTGAGGATGTAACTGTAGAAGGTTCACATGAATCATCAAAAATGGATAACCAAAACTTTCATCGGCATATAAAAGGGGAGGTAATAGATGCCATGGAAGAAAAAATTAAGAAATGTGAAGCAGCAGGATTTAAAAATAATATTTCATATAAATTTCGAGCAGGTAAAGCAGATGATGAAATAGTTAAAGAAATTAAAGAGAATAACTTTGATTTATTGGTTTTAACATCTTCTCATATTGATTCATGGATAAGGTCGTTATTCAGTGATGCTAGGAAAATAATAAGCAATATAAATATACCAGTATTAATCATACAATAAACTTAAAAAATTGAGATTTATAATCAAAACAAAACAATTTATTGGTAAATTAGCACCTATAAAGTTATCAAAAAAGACTGTCTCAAGTAATGAAACTAACATATAATGATTTTATCTCCTTTTAATTAAAAATTATTGTAGCCTATCAATCTAAGATTTAATACAAATCTATGATTGCTATGATCTGTTCGCAAAAATCCTACTTAATTCTCATAACCTCAATCATATTCAATAAAACTTAATCAAATGGTTAGTAATAAAATTTGTACTGCTATTTTCATCAATAGATGCTATTAATAATAAAGTAATATAATTGAATTTTGACGAAATTAGTTGACCATTAGAGATATTACATACAAAGATAGTATTAAATTTAATAAAATAAGACTAATTAGTATAATTAAGAATACATTTTTCTTCATTTTTCCTTCTTTGTATGGTCGTTTGGTAGGATATAAAATTATTTATTTTTATTTTCAAAACACAATTACAAATTCATCATCATTGTAACATTTAAGCAGAGTGATATGTAAAATATATTATTCATATTTATTTCTATCATTAATAAAAATACTAAAAAAATTATGATAACAAGATCTATTTCTATATTAGAGTTGTATATCAAAAATTACATGTTTCATAGATTATTATAGTTAGAAACTTCAAAAATTTTTTTTGATTTAATTGAAAATTCCTTGTTAGTAGTTGTATTGAGGAATATTAGATTCTTTAAACTATAATAACTTGGTTTTTCATCTGATTATTCCAATGAGTGACGAAATCGTCATAATAAATTTTTTAACAACAATAGAAAATAACCAATCCATACCAGTACCAGAAGGTAATAAAGAGTACTTGTCTGAATTTATAGGTCAAAAAGTATTAGTTACTGTTCGTAAAAGAAATCTAAAAAATAAAATGATAGAAGGTGAAAAATCTGAAGGTATTAAAAAATAGAATAATAACGATGGTAATTCCCCTTATTTTTCTTTCAAAGTACGGTAGAGAAGCAATGCCTCTCCCTCCCTGACCTAAACGTACTATATGATTAATTAGATATCTACCAAATTAAAACTCTATTATGAATTCACCATCATGGTTTAAGGAACCCGCTCCTATTTTTACGGCTAAAGAAAGTAAATCAATTCTTCATGATTTTTTTGTATATGGAAAAGAAGGTCTAACTATAAATCCATACAATGGTTGTCAACATAGGTGTGGATATTGTTATGCTACATATGAATGGTCACCTGAATTTTATGACCATATCTATGCAAAAATAAATGCCCCAGACTTACTAGCTAAGCAGATACAATCTTGGAAGCAAAATTTAATTAATCCTGTAATGATAGCTTCTGCAACTGATGCTTATCAGCCCGCAGAGTTAAAATATTCTCTTACTAGAAAATCCGTTGAAGTTTTACAAGAATTTGAAATTCCCTATTATATTTTTACAAAATCTAGTTTAATAGAAAGAGATTTAGAATTACACAGCCGTTATTCTCATAACTGTTTTGTTGTATGGTCAATTACTACGAACAATGAGGAGATAAAAAGAATTGTTGAACCAGGTACTCCACCTTCAAAATCAGTTTTTAAGGTAATAGGAAAATTCTGCAAATCAGGGATAAAATGTGTTATCAATATTGATCCAATACTTCCTCTTATAACAGATTCAAATGAAGATATTGAAAATATAATAGATTCTGCAAATGAAGTGGGAGTAAAATATGTTAGTTGCGCAATTTTGAGATTAAGGTATGATATATGGGAAAGAATGAAATATATATTACAAATCTTCAATATTGATAACTCAATAAAGTTTTATGAAAAAATCTATAAATTCAAAGATGCTATACAGTTTAAAAAAAATCTAAATGCTGAAAGAGAATACTCAGAAACAATAATGATGTTTGTAGAAAATGAACTTGAAAAAAGAAACATGAAGTTTGGATACCCTAGATTAAACCCAAAGAAACTACCTTCTTCTTCTGCATTTTCTTTAAAGAATAAAAAAAATACATTATCTTTAGTAGATTTCATGTAATAAGAATTGTTATAACTGGTAATTTGAATAACAAATCTATTGAATAATATAACTTTAATAAAATTAGAAAAAATAAAATAATGCATTGAAACGTGTTTCGAATATATGGTGGGGTTAAGGGTTGGTACTACTACTACTATTATTATTTTTTCTCTCTCCTTGTTATTTATAACGATAAACAATTCTGTAAATACTATTAACAATGCTTACGGATTTTTTCCTTTTGAAAACCCCCAAGATGATGATTTTAAATTTTATGAAAATACAAAATTAAAGTTTAGTATACAATATCCTTCAACTTGGCAAAAAGAAGAACGTCTTAATGATTTCGTTACCTTTCTTGCTCCAATTGTGGATTCAAGCCACTATAAATTTCCAGCAGGTTTGGGAATCTCTTCACTGAGTGTAAGTAATGTATCACTAAAAACAATCGCAAATATCCATCTTAAAAATATGACAAATAACTTAAAATATTTTCAGTTGATAGAGTCATCGGATACTGTACTTGCAGATAATAGACCAGCAAAAAAAATAATATTTACCGCAATGGATAATGAAGAAAAAAAACAAGCTCTTCAACTTATTACTAAAAATAATGATAAAGTGTATCTAATTACATACAAAGCGTATGTTGATAAATATGAACAGTATTATCCAATAATCGAGAAAATGCTTAATTCGTTAGTATTTTTTAAATAGTTAGTCTTAATTTGCTTTTACCTATTAGTTGTAGTAATTAAGTACAAGAGTATCATGGATGTATTTTCAAACATTTTTCTTATGATCTTATTAATTTTCTGATTCAATTTAATTGAATTTAAGGCAATTATTTATGTTGTAACTTAAAATGTAAAACTTGCAATTGTTTATAACTATTACAAATTTCTAGGTTACTAGAAATTTATTGCCACTTTAAATAACAGATTCTAATACTGATTCTAAGGGTTTGGAATAGCAATATGAGTAACAGGAATATATCTTGCCAATTTTCAAATAGCCTTTTTTTTAATAAAAGATGCGTGCTTGTAAAGAAAAATAAATTAAATCTTTTTAGGATTTAATATTATTTATGTATGATCAGCTTCAGTGGCATTCTCTGCATTTTCAGTATGGGCATACTCTCCTTCCACTACTTCATTTACACCAATGACCACTGATGATGTTGATGGAAATTCTATCTCATCCTCTGTAGGATTAGACAAGGCGATATCTGTAATTGTTGTTATATTTCCTCTAGGTATCAAGTCAACGTGATATAGACACTGCTCTCCAGGAGTTGATAAGGGAACGATATTTTCAAGAGTTGACTCTGTCATATTTGGTGCGGATCCTATCAGAACCTTGATGGAGGAACTACTATCATTTGCACAGGGGACCTTTAAAGCAATATGTCCATTCATTATATGATATGGTGTCGAGTCATAAAGGTGCAAAAAATCAGTTCCAGGAATAACAACTCCTTGTAATAATATTGTGACTGAGTCCCTTACAGTAGCAGTTTTATTGTATTCGTTCTTCCCCTCGAATGGATGTCCGACTTTGTTTGAGTATTCATCATCATGGGATTGATTATCTTGTTGAGCATAAGAAGGGATATTAAGAAAAATACCTGCTAGAATGGTTAGAGTTAAAATAATAATAGTGCTAGATATGTTTTTAATTAGCATCGCTTTTCCTAGATATTTTTTGTTATTATACTTTATAGTACACTCTTCGAATATTCACTTGAAGTTGTATACTGATATATATATATGTTAATTAGACTTTTTTTTGTTGTATTTATTGTTGAAGATTACTAAAATATCATACCTATAAAATATAACATGATTATGATTTTCATTGCCTGTAATATTGATAATATTGAAATATATTCCCATTCTCAGTTTGATCGATGGATTTGAATTTAATTAAAAATAAATTAACTATCTCAAAATATTCCTTAAAGGTAGAGTCCATATTTCCATCTAGTCTTTTCCATATCCATGAGAAAAGATGATAATATATCTTCTAAAACCCTACAAATAACATTCCCTTTTTGTACTGAAGCGTTGGATGGTGATCCAGTTGCCCCAGTTTTGGTAAGTTCATCCATAGTCCAAAATATTCTTAAGTGTTTTGGGAGATTAGGAATAGTATCTTCAGGTATATTATCTTCATTTACCAAATCTGGTCTGATCGTCATCATAGCTGAAGTTTCTGCTTCGCCTCCATGACCTAACCCATCCCATATACTAAAGGTATCTGCGGAAATTTTTCCAATCAATTCCCACCAAGACTCTAAACAAGCTATAGTTATATCTGGATGTCTCTCTTTTGTATTTCTAGAGGCAATCTCGATGGGAGCTATATTTCCATCATGACCATTGATGATTAAAATTTTCTGTACTCCATGGTTGTATATACTCTCCAGTAAATTTTCAATTATGGATATAAGAGTATTTGTATCTAGACTGATAGTCATATAAAATTTTTTATGATGGCTACTTACACCATATGGAATAGGAGGAAATAATACTAAATTTTTATTTTTAATAGCCACTCTTTTTGCCAATTCTAAGGGAAATATGAAATCAGATCCAAATGGTAAATGATCTCCGTGGTTCTCACATGAGCCAAAAATTAATCCAGCGACAGTTTTATCATTTACTTTTTTTTTGATTTGAAGTGAATTCATATCTTCAATTAAAAAGAATTCATTATCGTTTTTCATATTCACCTTAAGTTATTCAAATATTTTTTCTTATTGATTCATATCTATAAACAATGTAGGGTCATTATTATTTTTCAATGATAAAAATGTACCATTAATTTAAAAAATGTTAAAAGTTCTCGTCTCTTTTATTGTTTGAGCTGTAATAATAAAGAAAAAATATAGATGGAAAAAAAGAGATTATAACCTGGAAATTATCAAAATTCCCTATTTTATCTGAATTAAATTATCTATAATATAAGAAATCTTTTAGCAATTGTCTAGTTTATTATATTAATACATGATTGAATCTTGTAACACTGTCCTATCAACATTTTTCTAAAGGATGTTATAGAGAATACAATACAATATCCTAAACTTGAATACATATAGTAGAGAACGATAAGCAAATAATAGTAATAGCATATTATTATTTGTCAATCATACAAATGAAATTCTATGTTGCATTTAAAAATTACTTTATGAAAATAGAAAGAATTTAGAACTAATGTACATAAAATTTACGATATCTCTTAGTAATTGATATAGACTCGCTAGGATAAATTGCAAAATCAGTAATTCTATAAGATGCAAAGATCAGAAATATCAATTAAAATTATATTACGATGTTTTAAAACAAAAATAATATGAGCCGATATTATAAAATATCATCACTACATGAAAGAAATTAATTATTTGATCTCTGTATCTGTTATGACAATTATTCTAGCTTTATCATCTTTTTATATACTTACTTCTACTACATCTTTTCTAGCTTACGCTCAAAATATTAAAAATTCAACAGAAACAAGTATATTATTCAAGACAGCTGATATCTTGTTTAACCAAAAAAAATATGATGAAGCAATCCCATACTATGATAAAATCCTAACCAGAAATGCATCAGAGATTGATGCTCTCAATCATAAAGGTATTTCTCTTTGGGCGTTGCACAAATATAAAGAAGCACTCCCGTATTTTGACCAAATTCTTTCAATAAATTCATCCAATGTAAAGGCTTTAAATAACAAAGGACTTGCTTTATTGGGATTGCAAAAAAATGATGAGGCAATAGAGTATTTTGACCGACTACTTGATATCAATCCTTCTGATGTTTATGCACTAATTAACAAAGGTGGTGCATTATTGGCATTGGAAAAAAATGAGGAGGCAATTCAGTATTTTGATAGAGTTTTATCTAGAAATGCCTCAGATGTTTATGCAATCAATAACAAGGCAGAAGCTTTAACTGAAATGGGAAAGAATGAAGAAGCACTTTCAGTTATAAAAAAGGCAGCTATAGATAATCCCAAGGATGAAACTTTGCAAAGTACTATGGCTTTTATACTAGCGAATATGGGAAAAGACGATGAAGCCAGACAATATTACGAGAAAGCCTTAAAAATAAATCCTAATTTAACAGAAATATTATATGAAAAAGAATTAGATGAATTCAACAAGATTATGGATAATAAACCAAAACAAAAATTATGTTCTTTGCTTTTCTAAGTTATAACCAATTAAATGAATACCTTTCTCTTTTAATAGAGAACAATCTAATAGAATATCTTGATGGCACTAAAACTTATAAAACTAAAGAAAAAGGAATACACTATCTTAAAATGCATAACGAAATTAGAAAATTGTTACCACAAACTTCTACATAAAGTTAAAACTGACTAATTAAATTAATCACAATTTTTTTGTTGGTCGCTAAAGTCCAGATAATAATTGAATCTGTCTAAATAATAATAAAAGCATTGATAAACAAGTTATTAGATTAGTAAAAGAAGTACTAATAAGGATGAGAAAAAAAGTATTAACTAACTAAAATAGGTATATAAGTTTTACAAAAGAGAATGGATAGTAGAGTTAGTAACAAAAAATTTAACAAATCATTTTCAGAATTGTTTTAACTAATAAAAATTAGTAACTATAAATCATAAAGTATTAATTAATCTAATTCACTAATAAATATTTCAAAATATATATAATACTTATACATTATACATATATCTATTTATTAACAGGTAATTCTATATTTTAAATAAATATTGAAAATTACAAATTCTACAAATAATGCTACTACCAAACGTTTTTCTTCATTAAGTAAAACTTTCTTATTTGTAGGATTTTTATTATCTTTTTTATTATTCTCTTTTTATTGTCTTTCTTTTAATAACCAAATTATGCCTAATGCTCAGGCAAAAAGTGATGATGATGATTGTAGTTCCAAAGATTCGAACATTATAGTTGGAACTCGTCCTTTTACATTGGGGACAAAATGTAATGATGTGATTATTGCATGTCCTGGACTTGCGGCGGCATCAGGTCTGGGTTCAGCATGTGGAAATGGTGATATAGTTAGAGGATTTGAGAAAAATGATGTTATTCAAGGTTCTGTAGGTAACGACGAACTTTACGGGGATGAAGGAAATGATAGAATTTTGGGATCTCAAGGAAGTGATAAAATTTACGGTGGACCAGATACTGACATAATTCAAGCCGGTGAGGGAGCTGACTTACTAGTAGGAGGAAATGGAGATGACGAACTTTATGGAGGTGTAGGTGACGATGTTTCAATAGGAGGTAAGGGAGTAAACTTTTTTGATTGTGGTGATGGAAGTGATATTCTCGTAGATTTTGATCCTGATAAAGGTGATACTCAATCCGGTAATTGTGAAGTTATCTTAAACAATCATGGTGACATGAATATCTTTACCCAGCCAAATAAAATTCAAGCTCAACTTGAGGCATTTGGTATTGGTTCCTCAAAGGATGAAATTGATATTAACGATTTGGGAAAAACAATCGACGATGACTAACTTCCAACAATGAATAAGATAATTAATCATAGAAGCTATGTTTATTATTCTTTAAAAATCGACATTAGTATTTACAAGTTTATTTTTTGTCTGTTACCCAAAGTTATATTAATTTCAAATGCTATTTGTAATCTAACATATTATACCTTATTTAGATAAATTAAGGACTAACCCCTATTTCAGTTGGAGGATAGTTAGTTAAAATATTCATTACTATATATCCTATAAATATAATTGAAAACCCTGAAAAAACATAAGTAATAATTCTTCTTAATACAAAAGTATTGCTATTATTTGATCTCAACATGTCCATATATAATGGATCTCTAAAATATTTAAAAGCTCTATTTATTTTTCCCTAAACATATAATAAGAAACTGATTTATTTAGGAAATAAGAAGAAAAATGAATTTTTCACTAATCTCTTACCTTTTATTATTTTGTTTATTAGGTGCTATCTTTTCTTTGGTAAAATTTGATATCACACAAAAATATTCTAATATTGTTAACATTGCAATGGCAGATACTATTAACGGAACAGAGAATACAGATAATATTACAGGTACGATAAACAAGGATGTTATTAAAGGATTGAATGGCAATGATACTATATCTGGAAAAGAAGCCGGAGATGACATTAGCGGAGGAAGTGGAGATGATATAATTTATGGTAACGGAGGGAGAGACGTTTTAAGAGGAAAAGCAGGTAATGATCGAATTGAAGGTGGTGCAGGAAATGACAGAATATATGGTGATAGAGGAAATGATATACTAATAGGAGGTCCCGGAAATGATACATTTACTGGAGGACTTGGAAATGATATATTCATTTGTGGAACAGCAACAGACACGATAACAGATTTTAATACCACACAAAAAGATACAATTCCTGAAAATGATTGTGAAAAGGTAAAATATGAAGGCAATACAAAAGTAGTCTCCAAACCTTCCTCATCGATTCAGCAAGAACAAAACCCTAATGTAGAAAATGCAATGAATAACAAAGAAGAGGTATCTCCGAGTAATAATAATAAAAGTAATAATGAAAAAACTGTAAAAGAAGAAGATAAAAAAAATCCAAACGAGGGATTGTTTTTTGGTTTATTTAAATGATAAAATTGTACTGATCTCAATTAATCTTATAAAGTGATTTACAATATTATATCATTAACTTTAAAGTAATTCTCACAGTATTATATATATAGAGAATAAACGAGAGTTAATTGTATTAGATTTGTTTAATAATATAAAATCAAAGATAATTCCTTATGGATTTACATTATTTTCAATTGGTTTTGTTGGATATCTATTGGTAAATGTATTAAATCATTATATTTTTAATAATTTTTAATAATTATAAATATCTTTAAAATAATGAGATAATGAGATAAATTATTAGACATATAATAAAGATATAAATATTCTTGTATTTTCTTATGAAAATGTATCGTTAAAGATGCAATTTTTTATACATGATATATATATAGAGATAAATCTGATTTCTGGAATCTTTTTCCACTTATATGTATTATTGTGACATCCATTCTTATATAAAAGAATAATATTAATATGAGCCCTCTATAATCTGGTTCCACCACGAGTCCAAACCTTCATTTTATTCTTTGCAACTTTAGTAGTATTTTTATGTCTAAAAAAAATTCTTTTGTAGAAAATTCTACCATATGATAATTTTATAAAGTTATATACAAATCTTCAAAAAGGTTGTTCGGGATTTTTCTATAGGAATGTTTTATTTCTATCGTATATTTTTAATTATTTTCTTAACTTTATTTATATCATTTCTTCATGTTTCTTTTAATTCTTCTGTCTTTTCACAAGATGATAATGATGGATTTTTTACAGTACCTGAAAATGAATTTTATGATCCAAATGACTACGGCCTAAAAAAACCTCCTTTATCATTAGAACCTGAAAACTTAAGTGAATCTACAATTTATAAGGAAAATTCTGAACAGTTTATAGTTCCAAAAAATTATCCTGACTTTAAATTTGCAGTTGTTGGTGATTGGGGATGCACTAAAAATACTGCAAAAACTGTGGATTTAATTCATAATCAAAATCCTGATATAGTGTTTAGTCTTGGGGATACCTCTTATGGTCCTAACATAAATTGTTGGATAGATATAGTTAATCCAATTTTAGATAAAATAAAAGCTGTAATTGGCAATCATGATGTTATGTCACCTTATCTTTTTGAACAGCATATAGAAACATTGGGATTGGACAAACCATATTATTCATTTGATTACAATAATATCCATTTTTTGATGATGGATACGGAATCTTCCTATCTTCCTGGCTCAGACCCCAGTTTTACAGATTTAGAGAATACCGATGAGTATCAATTTGTTAAGAATGATTTATCTGAGGCATCCAAAAATCAAAATATAAAGTGGATTATTGTAATGAGTCATAGACAGTTTTATTCTTCACACTGTGGACCTCATGACTCTTGTGATCCAACAAAAGCACTAAGAGACACTTATCATCCTTTGTTTGAAAAATATGGTGTCGATATACTATTTAGTGGACATGCTCATAATTATGAAAGAACATATCCTTTATTTTATAATGAGGTAAATCCATCGAAACCTATTATTACAGACGTAACGCAAACAACAGAATATTTATCACCAAAAGGAATGTTTCAGATAATAGTAGGGACTGGTGGGATAGATCATGATCCATTTTCGAACCAAGAACCTTTTGTAGTATATCAACAAGATTCTAGTTATGGATTTGTAAACGTTGATGTTACTGACCATGGAAATGTACTAACAGGAAAGTACTACAATAATGATGATAATGTATTGGATGAATTTACAATCATTAAATAAATAAATAAAAAGATTAATTACCATCAAATTGGTTTTTTAATAATTGAAATAATTCTATTTCTATTCATTTCCGCTAACTAGAACACCATGATATAATACTATATTTATAAATTAGGCTATAATAAAGGTGAAAGATTTAGATAATTTTGACCAATACCAAATAATCTTGGTAACACAAAGCATCTAAATCTAAGATCTATTTTGATTTCTGTCTCATAAGATTATCCCAAGCTTCCGCGTCTATCTTTTTAGTCGTATTAGAT
>Ga0111538_10011465_pt1 | contig 11748 bp, 13 predicted proteins | sample SoiMethybrSBSTD1_FD_79669 | JGI IMG/M metagenome (GOLD analysis project Ga0111538, IMG submission 79669) | Bulk soil microbial communities from a Populus tree surrounding site in Tennessee, USA - Soil MetaG P. TD hybrid SBSTD1 (version 2)... | ecosystem: Environmental > Terrestrial > Soil >...
AAGTGGTCGGCCTGCTCGGTCCCAACGGCGCCGGCAAGACGACCACGTTCGGCATGGTCGTGGGGCTGACGGGCCCCGATGCGGGGCGCGTGCTCCTCGACGATCACGACGTCACGGGCGATCCGATGTACGTCCGCGCGCGAAAGGGTATCGGGTATCTGCCGCAGGAACCGTCCGTGTTTCGTGGACTGACGGTCGAGCAGAACATTCTCGCGATTCTCGAGACGCTGCCCATCGACGGCGCGACGCGGCGCGCGCGGCTCGCGGAGTTGCTCTCTGAACTCGGCCTCACGCCGCTGTCTCGTGCGCGTGCGTACACGCTGTCTGGCGGCGAGCGCCGCCGCGTCGAGATCACGCGCGCCCTCGTCAACCGGCCCAAGTTCATGCTGCTGGACGAGCCGTTCGCGGGCATCGACCCCATCGCAGTGGCCGACATTCAGAAGATCGTCGTCCACCTCAAAGATCGCGGCATCGGTGTGTTGGTGACGGATCACAACGTACGCGAGACCCTGAAGATCACGGATCGTGCGTACATCGTGCACGACGGCGTGATTTTTCGAAGCGGAACTCCGACTGATCTGGCCGCAGATGAGGATGTCAAGCGCATTTATCTTGGCGCAGAATTCCGGCTTGACTGAGCCTGGCATAAGATTGGTGTGAATGGCGATTCAGCAGAAGCTCCACGCCCGACTCGTCCAGAAGCTCATTCTGACGCCGTCGTTGCAGCAGGCCATCAAGCTGCTGCCGATGTCGACACTCGAGCTGGCCGAGCTGCTGAACCAGGAGATGGTCGAGAACCCGCTTCTGGAAGAAGTGCCCACCGACGATCTCACGCCGCCCGAACAGCAGCAGACGCAGGAACAGCAGCAGGCCGAGGCGGACGCCAAGAAAAAGGAAGACTCCTGGGACGATCAGGACTACGAGTACTTCTTCGGCGAGTACCTCGACGACGGGTACCGGCCCCGGCAGCCCCAGGAAGTGAAGGAACTGCCGCCGATCGAGAACACGCTCTCGACGAAAAGCTCGCTGGCCGACCATTTGATGTGGCAGCTCAACCTGCAAACGGTTGATGCCGAGCTCAAGGACGTCGGCGCGGCCATCATCGGGAACATCGACGAGGACGGCTACCTGGTCGCGTCGGTCGACGAGATCGCCGCGCTCGGCGACTGGGACGTCGCGCTGGTCGAAAAGGCGCTGGAGCACGTGCAGTCGTTCGATCCGATTGGTGTCGGCGCGCGCGATCTGCAGGAGTGTCTGCTGCTGCAGCTGCGTCATCTCGGTCTCGGGGGATCGCCGGTCGAGGTGCTCGTGCGCGATCACCTGCGCCTGCTGCAGAACCACAAGATCCCCGAACTGGCGAAGGCCTTGAATCTCGAGCCGGAGGAGATCAAGCACCACCTCGAGGTGATCAAGCACCTCGATCCCAAGCCCGGCGCACGGTACAGCCCCGCCGACTCGCAGTACGTCATCCCCGACGTCTACATCATCAAGACCGACGACGGGTATCGCGCCGTGTTGAACGAGGACGGTTTGCCGCAGCTGCGCATCAGCCCGGTGTACCGGCGGCTGCTCGACAAGGGTGGGGAGACGTCCGACGAAACGCGCGCGTACGTGAAAGACAAGTTCCGGTCCGCGCTCTGGCTGCTCAAGTCGGTGGATCAACGCCAGAAGACGATCGTCAAGGTCGCCACGAGCATCATCAACTTTCAGCGCGCGTTCCTCGATCGCGGCATCGAGCACCTGCGCCCGCTCGTGCTCCGCGACGTCGCCAGCGACATCGGCATGCACGAGTCCACGGTCTCGCGCGTCGTCAACAACAAGTACATGCACACGCCGCAGGGCGTATTCGAGCTCAAGTACTTCTTCCACAGCGGCATCAGCAGCTCGTTCGGCGAGAGCGTGTCGTCGGTCACGATCAAACAGCGCATCCGCAAGATCATCGAAGGCGAAGATCAGCGCCGGCCCCTCAGCGACTCGAAGATCATGAACATCCTGACGAAGGAAGGCCTCGTCCTCGCGCGGCGGACCATCGCGAAGTACCGCGAGGAGCTGAAGATCCCGACTTCCAACCAGCGCAAGGTGCTGTACTGATCCAGCCATGAAGCTGCTCGTTACCGGCCGTCACCTCACCATCACCTCCGGGACGCGGACGGAGATCGAGAAGAAACTGGGCCGGCTCGAGCGGCTCCTCAACGGCGGCGCCGTCTCGGCGCAGTGTACCGTCGGCCGTGAGCGTGAGCAGCACGTGTGCGACCTGACGGTGCACGCGCGCGGCGATCACATGCTGCACGGCGTCGGCCGGCACCGGCAGATCGGCCAGGCCGTCGCCGGGGCGGTGGAGAAAATCACTCAGCAGGCGCACAAACTGGCCGACCGTTTGAAGACGCGTCGTCGTGACGCGGGACGGGCCGCGGCCAGTGCCGCGAAGCAAGTGACCGACCAGGCGCCTGCGGGCAATCCGCGGGTGATTCGCGCACGGCCCACGCCGCTCAAACCCATGAGCCTCGACGACGCGGTACTGAGGCTCGCTGACGGCCCCAGCGCCTTTCTCGTGTTCCGCGACGCCGGCACGGACGCGGTGTCGATCCTCTACCGACGGCCCGACGGCCACTTCGGGCTCATCGAGCCCGAGGTCTGACGTGGCCGACGGCGTCACGGTCGGATCGCTGCTCGGCGCGCGCGGCGAGGACGCCGGACTCAACCTCGATCTTCTGGCCGGCGCCGCCGGCCTCGATCGGCGCGTCACGCGTCCGCACGTGCGCACCGCCGGTCTCGCGCTCACCGGCATCGACGACGGCCTCGGCGCCGGGCACATCGTCGTGTTCGGCGAAAACGAAGTCCAGTACCTGGAACGTACGGCCGCCCCGGCGCGCCTCGATGTGCTCCGCGATCTGTTTGCGCGCGATGTGCCGTGCGTCCTGCTCACGAACGGCGCGGATGGTCCGGTCGAGCTGGCCGACGCAGCCGAGCGGGCCGGTGTGCCGCTCGTGCGCACGGCGCTGCCGACGTCGGCCGCGGTCTCGCGCCTGACGACCATGCTGGAGGATCGGCTGGCGCCGCGAGAAACGCGTCATGGCGTGCTCATCGACATCCTCGGTCTGGGCGTGCTGCTCACGGGCGAGAGCGGCATCGGCAAGAGCGAGTGCGCGCTGGATTTGATCGTCCGCGGGCATCGACTCGTCGCCGACGACACGGTCGAGATCCGATGCCGCGGCCAGAACGTACTGATTGGCACTAGCCCGGAGCTCAGCCGTAACCACGTGGAGATTCGCGGACTGGGCCTCGTCAACGTGACGGACCTGTTCGGCATCGCGGCCACGCGGTCGTCGAAGCGCGTGGAGCTGGTCGTTGCGCTCGAACGGTGGGAGCCGGGCCGGGAGTACGAGCGGCTTGGGCTCGACTCGGCGTCGACCGATATCCTTGGCGTGCCCGTGCCGTATGTGAAGATGCCGGTGGCGCCGGGTCGGAACCTCGCGATGCTCGTGGAAGTGGCGGCGCGGCATCAGCTGCTCCGGTCGCGAGGGCGTCACGCCGCGCGGATGCTGGCGGAGCGGCTCGAGCGGCGCCTGGAACAGCTCGCGGACCGCGACGCCGACGACACGGAGGCCGAAACGCTGTGACGCGTGCGCGATCGAAATCCCGCCCGCCGCTCGACACGGCGGCGTTTGTCGTTGTGACGGGCGTGTCGGGAGCGGGGAAGTCGCACGCGATCCGCGCGCTCGAAGACCTCGGCTATCTGTGCGTGGACAACCTGCCGATTGCGCTCATCCCGACGTTTGCTGATCTCACGTTCAACGCGCGCGGCACCGGCCGCCGCGCGGCTGTCGTCGTCGACGTCCGCGAAGGGCGCGGCATCGCGCGGTTTCCCGCGGTGTACCGGCGGCTGAAGAAGCGCGCTCCAAAGGAGATGCGGCTGATCTTTCTCGACGCCGCAGACAGCACGCTGCTGCGGCGTTACAGCGAGACGCGCCGGCCGCACCCGCTCGCGGTCGGGCGCTCGATTGCGGAAGGCCTGGCCGAGGAGCGCCGCCTGCTCCAGCCCATCCGGCGGCTGGCCGATCGCGTGCTCGATACGAGCGCGCTGACCGTGCACGAGCTGCGCCGCCGCATTCTCGAGACGACCGGCAGCGCGACGCGCATCGCGCCGCTCGTCGTCAATCTGGTGAGCTTCGGATTCAGGCGCGGTGTGCCGGAGGACGCGGACCTCGTGTTCGATGTGAGGTTTCTGCCGAATCCGCACTTCGTGTCGTCACTCCGGCGGTGGAGCGGCCGCAACGCGCGCGTCGCGCGGTACGTGTTGCAGCGGCCCGTCGCCCGCCGGTTCGTGAAGCTCACGACCGAGCTGCTCAAGTTCCTCATCCCGCGCTACATCGACGAGGGCAAGACGTACCTGACGATTGCCATCGGGTGTACGGGAGGGCGCCACCGTTCGGTGGCCATCGGCGAGGCGCTGGCGGCGCGGCTCGCGCGGACGCGCGGCATCAAGCTGCGCGTGCGTCACCGCGATGTCGCCGAGGCCTGATTGCCATGACGACCACACATTCGCCGTCCGTCGCCGTCATCGTCGTCACGCACGGGCAGCTCGCCACCGAGCTCCTGAACGCTGCCGAAACGATTGTCGGCGAGTTGCCGCGATTCTCGGCGATCTCCATTGGCTGGCACGACGACGTGAACGTGGCGCGCGCGGCGATCCAGGAAGCGGTGGGCCGCGTGGATCACGGCCATGGCGTGCTGATTCTCACGGACATGTTCGGCGGCACGCCTTCGAACCTCGCGCTGTCGATGCTCGAGGCCGGACGCGTCGAGGTCGTGACGGGCGTGAACTTGCCGATGTTGATCAAGCTCGCCAAGATCACCGACGAGAACGATCCGCTGACCGTGGCGCGCGACCTCTGCGAGCACGGCCGCGCCGCGATCCGCGTCGCGTCGGATTTGCTGCGCTCGGACCGCGACGCGTGACGGAGCAGACCGTGACCATCGTCAATGCGCTCGGCCTGCACGCTCGCGCCGCCGCCCGGTTCGTCGAGCTGGCCGCGCGGTTCCGGAGTCACATCAAGGTGACGCGCGGCGCACGGACGATCGACGGCAAGAGCATTCTCGGTCTGCTCCTGCTCGCCGCCGCGCGTGGGATGACCATCACCATTTCGGCGACAGGCGACGACGAACAGATGGCGATTGACACGCTCGCGGCGCTGGTGGCGCGCGGGTTCGAGGACGCATGACGCGATTGACGGGCCGCGGCGTCGCGCCCGGCGTGGCCGTGGGCCGCGCGGTGGTGGCGGTACGCGATGCGCGCTACGTCCGCTACCGCCTGGCGGCGAGCGGCGTCGAGCGCGAGCGGCAGCGCCTGCGGGCCGCGCGTGAACGTACACGCGTCGAGCTCGAGGACATCTCGGCCCGCATTGCCGGCACGCTCGGTCCGGCGCAGGCGGCCATCTTTGCGGCACAGCTGCTCATGCTCGACGATCCGCTGCTGACGAAGCGCGCGGACGAACTGATTCGCACGGAGCGCATCAACGGCGAGTGGGCCCTCGAGCGCGCCGTCGACGAAGTCCATGCCGTGTTCGCGCGCGAAGGCGACGACTGGCTGCGCGAGCGCGTCGGCGACGTGGCCGACGTCGGCGGCCGGCTGCAGCGCAACCTGCGTCCCGGACGCGAGTCGCTGATTGGGCTCGTGCACGAGATCGAGCCGCCGGTCATTCTCGTGGCCGACGAGCTGGCGCCCTCGCTGGCGGCGCAGATCGATTGGACGCGCGTCCGTGGCCTCGTGTGCGACGTCGGGAGCCAGACTAGTCACACCGTCATCCTCGTCCGCTCGCTCGGCGTGCCGGCCGTCGTCGGTCTCGGCCGCGCCACGCAGGTGATTACTCCGGGCCAGCGCCTCGCGCTGGACGGCTCGACGGGCGAGGTCGTCGCCGATCCCGCGGAGGACGTGCTGACGCGCTGGCGGAGCCGCGCGGAGATCGCAGCCGCCGGCCTGCGCACGCTCGACGAGCTGCGCGCGGTGCCGGCCAGGACGGCCGACGGCACGAGGATTCAGCTGCAGGCGAACCTCGAGATTGCCGACGAAGTGGGACGCGTTCGTGAGTCCGGCGCGGAAGGCATCGGCCTGTACCGATCGGAGTTCCTGCTCGACTTGGCCGATCCCGACGCCGCGGGCGAGGAGGCGCAAGCGCACACCTACCGGACGCTGCTCGCCGCCATGGCGCCGCTGCCGGTGACGATCCGGACCTTCGATGCCGGCGAGGAGCGCGGTGGCGCGTCATGGTCCGGGCGTCATCGCGACCGTTTCGGTCTGCGCGGCATCCGCGCGGCGCTCGGACACGACGCGCGCTTCGCCACGCAGATCCGCGCGCTCTTGCGCGCCTCGGACGCGGGCGCGCTCAGGATCCTGTTGCCGTTCGTCACGACGGCGGATGAGATGCGCCAGGCGCGTGCGGCCATCGAGGCGATCGCCGCCGAGCTCGGCATTGCACCCCCGCCGATCGGCGCGATGATCGAGGTTCCCGCCGCCGCGCTGACCGTGGACGCCCTTGCGCGCTATTCGGATTTCCTCAGCGTCGGCACCAACGATTTGATCCAGTACACTCTGGCGGTCGATCGCACCGACGAGCGTCTGGCTGGGCACTACGAGCCAGCCGCGCCAGCGGTGCTGCGTCTGTTGCGCGCGATCGTGGTCGGCGCGCGCCGCACGGGCCGCCCAGTCTCAGTGTGCGGCGAGATGGCGGCCGATCCGCTGCTGGCGTCGCTGCTCGTCGGGATCGGTTTCAGGACGTTCAGCGTCACCGCATCGGCGATTCCGGTGCTGAAACGCGGCCTGATGGCGCTCGACAGCGCCACGGCGATCGAGGCGGCGCGCCGCGCCCGTCGCGCGGCCTCGGCGGACGAGGTGTACCAGATTCTGTCGCCCATCGCCGACGCGATGCACCGCGTCGCCGTGGGCGCGGGGTGAACGAGGAGTCGGCATGAACGACGTGGAACGAGTGGAGAAGCCCTGGGGCTACGAGTTGCGCTGGGCCAAGACCGATCGTTACGTGGGGAAGATCATCCACGTGAACAAGGGTCATGCGCTGAGCCTGCAGTACCACAACCAGAAGGACGAGACGATCTATCTCTGGTCCGGCAAGCTGTTGTTCGAGATCGACGTGAACGGCACGCTCACGAAGCGCGAGATGTCACCGGGCGAGTGCGTGCACGTGACGCCGAAGACGATTCACCGCATGACCGCGATCGAAGACAGCGACATCTTCGAGGTGTCCACCCCGGAGCTGCACGACGTGGTGCGGCTGGAAGATCGGTACGGGCGAGAGGACAAGAAATAAGAGGTAACGGAGGGAAGAGAGCACGGCAACGGAGGCTCTCCCTCCGTTCCCTTGCTCTTTTTCCTCCGTTACCTCGTCCTAAAAAGGAATATCGTCGTCGTTCGGCGTGTCGACGTGGCCGGCGTCGGCGGGCGCGCCCTCGGCTTCCGGATAGCGCTCGCGCGAGCCGCCGCTGCGGGCGCCCATGCCGCCGCCCCCGCCACCGCCGCCGAGCAGCACGATGCGATCCGCCCGGATTTCAGTGGTTTTCGCGGGCTTGCCTTCCTTGTCGGTCCACTCGCGCGTCTGGATGCGCCCCTCGACGTAGATTTGTTTGCCCTTCGTCAGGTACTCGTGCAGCGATTCGGCTGTCTTGCCCCAGATGACCACGCGGTGCCACTGCGTGTCTTCTTTTTTCTGGCCTTCGCGATCGGTGTAACGCTCGGTGGTGGCGAGGCTGACGGTGGCCACCGGCGTGCCGCCGGCCGTGAAGCGCATCTCGGCGTCGCGGCCGAGATTGCCGACGAGAATCGCCTTGTTCACACTGCCCATGGGGAGTCCTTCGGCGCTGACGAGGTCAGCGAATGTTCAGCTGTTTGAGTTTTTGCTCTGCCTGCGCGGCAAAGATCGAGGACGCGTATTTCGTGGTGAGCTGCTGGTAGACCTTGCGCGCGTTGTCGCGGTCGCCCACGGCCTGGTAGGCGAGGCCCTGCTGCATGAGCGCTTCGGCCACTTCTTCGGCGTCCTTGTAGTTGTTGATGACGCGGCTGTACGTCGCGATCGCCTGCGGGTACTTCGCCTGCTGATAGTAGGCATTGCCCAGCCGCACCAGCGCGCGCGGCGCGTCCGGCGAGTTGGGGTACTTGGTCAGGCACGTCTCGTAGCCGGAAATGGCGAGCGGGAGCCGGCCCGCCATCGAGTCCGTCCACGCATCGTCGAAGCACTTCTTCGGGGACTCGGGCGGGTTGAACGCTGTGTTGGGGAACGTCGCCGCCGGCGACGTGGCGCCCGCGCCGGGCGCCCCCGGCTCCGTGGCGCCGCCCCCCGAAGGCGGCTGCAGCAGCGAGATCAACTGATTCAGCAGCTGTGTCGACATGCGCAGCGCGTCGCGGATCGTGCTGACTTCCTGCGTCAGCTGCGACACCCGCACGGTGTTGTCGTCGAGCTTCTCGCGGATCGTGTTGACGGTGGACGTCAGGTCGATGATCTGCTGGCGCGTGTCGGCGTAGCGCTTGACCGCCGCCGCGTTCTCGTCGTCGAGCCGCCGGTTGACGGTCTTGATCTGCTCACCGAGCTGGTTGACGGCCAGCTGCAGCTTGCTGACGTTCTCCGCCAGAATCCTCAAGTCTGCCGCCGTCTGCAAGTCCTGGCGGTTCTGCGCGCGGCCGGCGGCCGGCAGGCCGAGCAGCAACGCCACCACGATGGGGCCGATCAATCGGGTGTGTGTCATCGTTCCATTTTCTACGCGGCGTGCGCCTCAGTTGGAGGTCAGCATGAAATGCGCGCGGCGGTTCATCTTGTAAGCAGCCTCGCTGTGTGCCGGATCGAACGGAAACTCCTTGCCGTAGCTCACCGTGCGAATGCGATCAGCGGCAATCCCGAGCGTCAGCAGGTAGTTCTTCGCGGCAAGCGCGCGCCGATCTCCTAACGCCAGATTGTATTCCGCCGAGCCACGTTCGTCACAGTGTCCTTCGACCGTGATGATCCAGGTTTTCTGGTCTTTCAGCACCTGGGCGTTCTCATTCAGCGTTTTTCTGGCGATTTCGTCGAGCTCGTCGCTGTCGTAGACAAAGAAAATCGGCTTCAGCGGCGAGTTCTCGTTGATCTGATCGGGCGTCATGCCCGCGTACTTGTTGCCCGGGATCGGCACGCCCGACACGTCGTTCCCGCCGGGTACGCTCGGCGGCGTGGGCGGAGCCGGAGGCGGACCGACGCCCGGATCCGGCGTCGAACGGGTGGCAGGGGGCGGAGGCGGATTGGCGACGGGAGGCTTCTTCCCGCCGCACGAGGCCCCGATGGCGAGTGCGATCGCCAGGGCCGGAACGAAGATGAGACGTCGTGTCATAGGGGCGTGTCCTCTCGACCTAGCGGCCGTTGGGCTGCCAGTTCGGATACGTGTTGTTGCCGACCTCGGTGACGCGTTTGTAGTTCTTGCCGTCGCGTCCGATGATCGCGATTTGCTGTTTGCCCCACCGTGTCGTCACGAACGCGATGTGGCGCCCGTTGGGCGCGACGGCTGGATTCTCGTTGGATCCGTTGCCGTCGGTGAGCACGCTCACCTTGTTTGAGGCGGTGGAGTTCCAATCGTACACGGCGATGTCGTGGCCCGAGCCTTGCTCGAGCGTGAAGGCGATGAATTTGAGAGTCGACCACGTCGGTCGATCGCTCTTCACGTCGGTGAGGCGCTGCACGTCGCCGCCGAGCGTGTTCATGACGTAGAGCAGCGGCGTGCCCGTTCGATCGGAGATGAACGCGATCTGTGTGCCGTCGGGCGAAAACGTCGGCGCGAGATCATCCTTCGCGCTGTTGGCCGTCAGGTTGTGCGCGTCGCTGCCGTCGGCATTCATGATCCAGACGTCGCTGTTGCCGTTGCGCGCCTGGGTCACCGCGAGCTTCGTGCCGTCGGGGGACCAGACGGCGACGTAGTTCTTCACGAGGTCGGTGCCGGCGGCCGGACGACGGAGGCCGCGGCCGGGCTGCGCGAGGTTCGCGATGTAGATGTCGGGGAATCCCGACTTCCACGACGTGTACGAGAGCTGCGCACCATTGGGCGGCGCCCAGTTCGGACTCGTCGCCAGACTACGGTCAGACGTGAACCGCAGCTGGTTGGCGCCGTCGTAGTCCGAGATGTAGACCTCTTTGCCCGAGCCCGGATTGAGCATCGGCCGTCCCGTCATGTTCGAGGAGTCGCGGTCGGACACGAACGCGAGCTTGGTGCGCGCGACGCCGTCGAGGTTCCTCGTGTCTTTGTGAAAGTCGTCGGCAATCGCGTGCGCGCAGTACCGAGGATCCTGGATACGGCAGTTTGGGTACCGCTTCGAGAACGCCGGTTGTCCCACGGTGCCGCCGCGAACGGGCATCATGCGGAGATCGATGGAGACATCCGAACCCGATCGCATGGCGGAGCCGACCAGCACGTAGTCGGCGCCAACCGCCTGCCAGCGGTCCATCGGCAGCGCGTTGTATTCTGCGATCGCAATCACGCTGGTCGTCGCGCGCGGGATCATGTAGTACTCGTGCTCGAAGTCCAGATCATCCCAGAGCACGTTGGCCGCCGTCTTCATGGCGGTCGCCAAATCCGGATCGGGCGATCCCAGCAGGAAATCCTGTACGGCGAGCTTCAGCTGGCCGGCCGGGGCGCCACTGATAACGATCCCTACCCGATCTTGCGGCGCGTCGCCGAGCCGATAGGGAGCCCGGCCAGAGCGTGCCAACAGAACCGCCGTCGACGCGGCGAGGACGAGTCCGACAAGAACGAATCGTCGTGTGATCATTTATCTCCCATCGGGCTCGAATTTGAGGTTGATCTTGAGCGTTGGGAACTTGAACTCTTTCGGCAACGGCGGGAGGCGCTTCGTGTCGTAGAGCGCGCGTTGTGCGACGAGGTCGTTCGTGGGATTGCCGCTCGATTGAACCACGTCGATCGCGGTGATGGTGCCATCCGGCAGGATGGTGAACGTCACCGTTGTGCTTCCTCGGTCTGTAAGTTCCTTGTCGCGCCAGTTGCGCCGGATCGCGTCCTTCATCTCGGCGAGGTACGCAGGGCAACAGAAATCCTTCACGTCGTACATGCTGTTGTCGCCGCCGCCGCCGCCCCAGGTCAATCCGGCGCTGATCGTCGTGCTCGGCGTCCGCACCGCCAGGTTGCCGGGATGCGGAGGCTCGGCGTTCTGCTGCGGCCGCGGCGTCATCGGCACCGACTGCTCGACCGTCTTCGTCTGCGGCGTCGGCGGCTTCGACGTCATCTGGATTGCTTCAGTGCGGGGCGCCGGCGGGTTCGGCCGATCCGGCTCCGGTCGTTTCGGCGGGGGAGTGGGCGTCGGTTCGACGGCCTTGGTGCCGATCGCTGTAGACCCCGTTGTCTTGGGACCCGCAGTGCCACCCAGGCTGATCGTCATCATCGTGTCTTTCTTCTTGCTGCTCGACAGCCAGTCGCGCGGCACCACGAACAGCGCGACGACGAGCACCACGTGCACGACGAACGACAGCGACAGCACGCGATTCATCGCGCGGCGATCGCCCGGGTTCGGGCCGAAGAGCTCGTTGAACGTTGCGCTCATCTCATCGTCCTGCGACCGGCTGGGTCTGAAGCCCGACGTTCTCGACGCCGCCGGCCTTGAGACCGTCCCACACCGCCGCCATGTCGCCCATCGTCACGCCGGCGTCCGACGCCAGCACGACGTTGTTATTCCCCTTATCGGTGATTGCCTGGTGGATCCGTTCAGCG
>Ga0111538_10011469_pt1 | contig 11745 bp, 1 predicted proteins | sample SoiMethybrSBSTD1_FD_79669 | JGI IMG/M metagenome (GOLD analysis project Ga0111538, IMG submission 79669) | Bulk soil microbial communities from a Populus tree surrounding site in Tennessee, USA - Soil MetaG P. TD hybrid SBSTD1 (version 2)... | ecosystem: Environmental > Terrestrial > Soil > Tree...
CGCCGACGCGCCGGGGAAGCGCATCTTCTTTGTCTTCTCGATCGGCGAGCGGACCACGCAGTGGGAGCGCGGCGACGAGCCGATGCACCGCTTCGCCTTCACGGCCGACCACGATGCGTTCGGCCAGCCGCGCAACACGATCGCGATCGCGGTGCCGCGCGGACGCGACCCGCGCGCCGCGCTGGAGTCCTGGCCGGAGCCCTATCTGGTCACCCAGAGCATCACCGCCTATGCGGCGGCCAGCGAGGCGCCGTACATGGCCGACCGCGTCGCGCATGTGACGAGCTACGAGATCGCCGGCGAGCGCACGCGCAGCGTGCCTCAACTGCGCGAGGCGCTGCTCGCCGGCGCGCTGACGCGCACGGTGATCGGCCAGACCCTGTCGTTTTATGACGGCGCGGCCTTCGAGGGCCTGCCGCTCGGCACGATCGGGGCGCGCGGCGCGCCGATGCGCAACGAGACGCTGGTGCTGACGCCGGAGGTTCTTGCCGCCGCCTATCCGGACGGCCTGCCGCCCTTCTTCGTCGACGGCAACGCGAACTGGAGCGAGTATCCCGACGCGCTGCGCAGTATGCTTGCGCCGAGTGCCGGCTATCTGCGCCGGACCGCGAGCGCCGGTACGCCCTTCGTCACCGGGCTCTATGTGACCACGCGGCGCGAATACGACTTCCAGCGCCAGAACGATTCCGCGCGCGGCCTCGTGCGCACCACGCGCGACCCGCTCGGGCGCAACACCGTCGTGACCTACGACGCCTTCGCGCTGCTGCCGGTCACGGTGGTCGATCCCGCCGGACTGCAGACCAGCGCCGTCTACGACTATCGCGCGCTGCGGCCGCGCGAGGTCACCGACCCGAACGGCAATCGCAGCCTGTTCGCTTATCGGCCGCTCGGCCTGCTGGAGAGCGTAGCGGCAATCGGCAAGCCGGTGCCCGGCCATCCGGACGAGCCGCTCGGCGACACTGCCGCAGCGCCCGGCATCCGTTATCTCTACGACTTTTCCGCCTTCGCGCGGCGCGGCCAGCCGGTCTCGGTGCGCACCATCCGCCGCGTGCACCACGTCACCGACACGCGCGTGCCGCCGGATCAGCGCGACGCCACCATCGAGACGACCGAGTACAGCGACGGGTTCGGCCGCCTGCTGCAGGCGCGCGTTCAAGGCAGCGACGTCCAGTTCGGCGATGCCTCCTTCGGCGGCGGCGTGCTCCCGGCCGACCCGCAGGACGTTGTCGGCACGCGCGCCGATGTCGCGCCGCGCCCGGCCGGCACAGCGCCGAACGTCGTGGTTAGCGGCGCGCAGGTCTACGACAACAAGGGCCGCGTGGTGGAGCAGTACCAGCCATATTTCGACACCGGCTGGGACTTTTCGCCACCCGCCGCGAACCAGTTCGGGCAGAAGGTGGCCCTCTATTACGACGCGCTCGGCCGCGCGGTACGCACCGTCAATCCCGACGGCTCCGAGCTGACCGTGGTGCACGGCAGGCTGGCCGACCTTGCGGCGCCGGGCAATTTCGCGCCGTCGCCCTGGGAAGCCCACAGCTACGGCCTGAACGACAATGCCGGTCGCACGCCCGCGGCCGATCCCGGCGCGCCCGCTTACGATCACCACTGGAATACGCCGTCGACCGTGGTGGTTGACGCGTTGGGCCGCGCCGTCGTGACAATTGCGCGCAACCGCGCGCGGCGCCCCAATGCCGGCGATCCGTTGCCGCCGGTCGAGGCGCTGCGCAGCACCACGACCTACGACATCCGCGGCAATGCGCTCGCCGTCACCGAGCCACTCGGCCGCACCGTCGCACGCAGCGTCTACGACTTCGCCAATCGCGTGCTGCGCAGTGAGAGCCTCGATGCCGGCCTCGCGCGCCGTGTGATCGACGCCGCTGGCAACGTCGTGGAGTCTCGCGATGCCAAAGGCGCACTGGCGCTGCGCGCCTGCGACACCCTCAACCGACCGGCGCTCGCCTGGGCGCGCGACGCGGCCGGCCTGCCGCTCACCTTGCGCGAGCGGCTGGTCTACGGCGACGCCGCCGGACTTGCCGATGCGGCGGCGCGCAACCTGCGCGGCCGGCTCTGGCGCCACTACGATGAGGCTGGCCTGCTTGCCGTCGACTACTACGACTTCAACGGCCGTGTGCTCGAGAAGTCGCGCCGCACCGTGCGCGACGCGATCCTGCTCGCCTTGATCGCCGCGCAGGCGGGGCCGGGCGGTCCGCCGCCGATCGATACTTCGACAATGTCACTCGCGGTTTCCGAGCCTCCGCCGCGACGCCTGGGCGCCGCCCAGCCGGCCGTCGCGGCGCGCATTATCGGTCCTGCGCCGTCGCCGACTCCGCGCTGGCGCGCCACGCCGTTCCGCATGGACTGGCAGCCGCCGGCGGGCATGACGCTCGATGCATACACCGAGACGTTGCTCGACGCTGCCGAGCAGACCTCCTCGCAATATGACGCGCTCGGCCGGCTGTGGCGCCTGCTCTATCCGGCCGACGCGAACGGCGTGCGCCGCGTGCTGCAACCTGGCTACGACCGCGCCGGCCGCCTTGAGCGCGTGCGGCTCGACGACACGACCTATGTCGAGCGCGTCGCCCATGATGCGCGCGGCCAGCGCACGCTGATCGTGTACGGCAACGGCGTGATCAGCCGCTATGCCTACGACCCGCGCCGCTCCCGCCTGGTGCGCCTGCGCAGCGAGCGCTGCACGCGACCTGCGGCGAACGTCTACCGTCCGTCCGATGCCGATCATCCGCTGCAGGACCTCTGCTATGCGCAGGATCTCGACGGCAACATCCTCACGCTTACCGACCGCACGCCGGGCTGCGGCGTCCTCAACAATCCCGATGCGCTCGGCGGCGTCGATGCGCAGCTCGCCGCGCGGCTTGCCGCCGGCGACGCGCTGATCCGCCGCTTCGGCTACGATCCGCTCGGGCGGCTCGAGAGCGCCACGGGGCGCACCTGCAGCGCCATTCCGCTGCCGCGTCCATGGGACGAGGCGCCGCCCTGCGGCTACGGCTCTGGCGCGCACGGCACGCCGGGGCAGGACAACGCGCCGGCGCTGACCGCACTCTACCGTGAGAGCTATGCCTATGATGCGGCCGGCAATCTCCTTCGGCTGCGCCGCGAGCGCGGCGGCAGTGCCACGGTGCGCCATTGCGGCGTCGGCGGGCGCACGCCCGCCGCCTGGGACGCCGAGTGGCGTCAGCACGCGGCGGGCGATCCGTGGCCGAACGCGCCCGACAACCGGCTCACGAATGTGGGCGATGACAATACCGCGGCGACGCAGACCCACCAGTTCGATCCTGCTGGCAACCTGACGCGCCAGAACACCGACCGGCATTTCCTCTGGGACGCCGCCAACCGGCTGAAACTGTTCTGCGTGCAGGTGATCGACCCGCTGCAGACTCCCGGCGCGATCATCGGCGCGGAGCCGAGCATCGCCGCGCACTATCTCTACGACGCGGCCGGCCAGCGCGTGAAGAAGCTCACGCGCACGCAGGGCGGCGGCTGGGAGGCCACGATCTATATCGATGGCGCCTTCGAGCGCCGCCGCTGGGCCGCCGCCGGCGCGACGCCGAGCACCGCGACCGTGCATCACCTGATGGACGACAAGCGGCGCATCGCGCTCCTCCGCACCGGCTCGCCGCATCCGCAGGAGCAGGGACCGCCCGTCCAGTATCATCTCGGCGATCACCTTGACTCGAGCGTAGTCGTGACCGACGGCGCCGGCGCCTGGGTCAATCGCGAGGAGTTCAGCCCCTACGGCGAGGCGACGTTCGGCGGCTTCGCGCGCAAGCGCTACCGCTTCACCGGCAAGGAGCGCGACGCCGAGAGCGGGCTCAACTACCACGGCGCTCGCTACTACGCGCCGTGGCTCGCGCGCTGGGTGAGCTGCGATCCGCTCTTCATGGATTACGGCTACTGCCGATGCTCGCCATTGCGGCTCGTCGATCCGGACGGGCTGGCCGGAAAGGAATCCGGCCACACGCCGGAAGTCGAATCGAACGCTGGTCCGCAGCCTCCGGAGCAAACGCTCAAACTCGAGCGTGGCCCGTACAAGGACGTTGCCGGACATCACAGCCAGATGAGCAGCGCGTTCCTCGACAAGAACGGGAAGGACCCGTTCAAGAACAACGTCACGACGACCAGTCAGACCAAGGGTGCTTTCACGGAGGCTCGGCACAAGGGAGCGAGCAATGTCCAGAATAGGATCGATGGACGGATCTGGGGACGAGAGGCGGGCGCCGCAGAGGCCGGCGTTACCAATCCAGCCACCGGAAGACCCACAGTCACGATCGAGCAGCTCGCAGGGCCACAAGCCACCACCAATCTCGATCCGGCGATCAAGCCGACACCGGAGGGCACGCTGCGGCCTGGACCGAGTCCCGACCGCGAGATGCTGAAATCCTTCTATGCGTGGCGTGGCGCCGGGGCTCCTCCGGGTCAGAGCCTGACTCTGACATTGCAGGACGTCGCCGAGCGCGCCGACCTTGCCGCGAAGCAGGGCAAATCCCCGCTCCCTACGCGCGCTCCTGGTGGCAGCATGAAAGTGTCCCCTGCGCAACGCACGGCGCCGTCATCTGCCGGCTTTGTGACTCCTGAAGGGCTGTTCTTGATGGGAACGACGGTTCTGACGGCCTGGGCCATTTGGGATCACAGTGAGAAGGCTGCAGCGACGACCGAAGAGAAAGGTCTCGCGATGGGCATGGCCCAGTTCGCAAAGGAAAACGCGAAATTCTACTCGGCCGCCGTATGGGGTGCGGCCGGTGGTGCACTGCTTCTAACACTCTGTACCGGCGGAATGGCAGCCCCGCTCGCAATCGCTATCGCGGCGAGTGTCACCACGGTGGGGACCTACTCCACCAACTCGCTGATCGATATGGCGACGCCGGACCTCAAGTGATCCGAGGCGATCGCGCAAACGGCGAAACCACATGACGCCGGGAGCCGAGCAGCCGAGCCAATCATTTGCTTGCGACGCTCCGCTGGGGCGCCGCGGATGCCCAGCAACGTCACGCGAATTAAGACAGGAGAACAGCCATGACTATCAATATCGCTCCGCAGCAGATCGCACCGGCCGCCGAGGCGACCGCCGTCAGCACCACCACGGTCGTCGTCCGCATCACTTCGCCGCTCGACGGCGCGGTGCTGAACGGCCGCGCGGTCGAGCAACCGATCACCATCTCGGGCTATGCCGACAAGGATCCGCGCACCACGAACATCAGCATGCCGGTCAAGGTCCAGTTCGCCGGCACGGAGCAGACCGTCCAGGCGACCGGCACGGCGGGGGAGCCGGCGCTGTGGAGCACGACCGCGATCGTTCCGCCGTTCGCCGGGCCGCGCTCGATGAGCGCCGTCGTCGACCTCAGCACTCCGATCACGCCCGGCCCGAGCGACATCCACGTCATTCACGTCAACGTCCAGGACACGGTTGCGCCCAATGTGGCGATCACCGCCCCGCTGGCGGGCACTTCGATCGACAATAACGTCGATGGCGCCTGCAGCATCCAGGTCGAGGCGAACGTGACGGATTACTTCGGCGTCGTGGGCGCGGAGTGCCGGGTCGGCAACGACTGGATTGCGCTCTCGGCCGCCGGCGGCGCGGTGTGGCGGAAAGCCGACGTCGCGCTGCCGGTCGGCTCCTTCGGCCCGCAGACGATCAGGGTGCGCGCGCGCGACGCCGCCGGCAATGTGAGCCCGGAGAAGACCGTTGCGGTGACGGTTCCCGACAAGACCAAGCCGGTCGGCGAGATCATCGCGCCCGCCGAAGGCGACCCGCTGCCGAGCGGCACGGTCACGATCCGCGGACGCGTGCGGGATCTGCAGAGCGGTGTCGCCTCGGTGTCGTGGTCGATCGACAACAGTCCCGGTTCATTCCATCCGGCGACGACGCTGGAGCCGCCGGTGGCGGACGGATGGCGCAACTGGAGCGTGACGCTGACCGACGTGAAGACCGGGTTCTATTCGGTTCATGTGAAGTTCGTCGACGTCGCCAGCAATGAGACCACGGGGGTTTGCCACTTCGAGGTCAGCGATTACCAGGCGACCACGGTCGAGCAGCTGCTCGAGCCGCGCGCCTATCTCGAGGCGCTGCTCAAGTTCGTGTTCGATCACGTCCGGGTCAGCGGCGCGGCCGGTGCCGCCCCGGTGACGACCGACCTGCTGCAGCAGGTGCTGCGTCAGCCGTTCGGTGCCCTGAAGGAGGCGCTGCCGGCGGGCGGCGATCTCGCGATCCGCAATCAGCCGGTCAATCAGTTGCGCATCGCCATCGAGATCCTGCGCCGGCACCTCGCCGCGCAATCCGGCCTGATCGCACATTGGCGCTTCGAGGAGGGCAGCGGCGCGGTCGCCCGCGACGCCACGTTCCGCGGCAACAGCGCCACGCTGGTGAACAATCCCGGCTGGGCGAGCGGCCGCTTCGGCGGCGCGTTGAGCTTCGACGGCAGCAACTACGCCAAGGTCGCCAGCACGCCGGAGCTCGAGGTCGGCAAGAACGGCGCCGATTTCAGCGTCGCGTTCTGGCTCTATCTGACCAAGCCCGGCGCCGGCCAGCATCGCCGCATCATCTGCAAGAGCGGCGGCGACACCGGGAACGGTCAACGCACCTTCGCAATGTTCATGAATCCCAACGACAACGGCATTCACTACTGCATCAGCACGCAGACCAACCCCAATGTCTACGGCTACAGCACCCGCAAGGTCGCCCTCAACGCGTGGACCCACGTGGCCTATGTGAAGGCGGGCAATCAGCTGCGGCTCTATATCGACGGCGCAGCCGAAGCGCCCGTGACGCTGCCGAGTGCGAGCGTCCACAACACGAGCCCGCTCTATTTCGGCAATGTCGACTGGAGTCCGAACCCCCTGCCGGGCTTCGACGGCTCGCTCGACGACATCCGCCTCTACAATGTCGCGCTCTCGGCCCAGGCGATCACGGCGCTCGCCGGCGCCGTCGACCCGCCGGGCACGACCAGCGAGCGCGACTATCGACTCGCCGCGTATGAGAGCCTGCTCGCCAGGATCGGCACGTCCTACGAGGAAATCCGCCTGATGCGCGGCGCCAAGGACGAGGAGCGGCAGGCGCTGGCCGACCGGCTCGGGATTGCCAAGGAGGCGCTCGCGCAGCTGTTCGTCGCTCCGGACGGACTGACCGAGGAGTGGCTGGAAGGCATGTTCGGCCTCTCCGGCACGCTGCGTGAGGATCCGCTGGCGCGGCCGTCGACGCCCCGGCTGCTCGGCTGGCAGCGCGATCTGCTGCAGCAGCAATGGAGCGCCGATGACAATGTCCGGACGGTGCCGATCGTCGATTCCGACCTGATCGGCTCTGCCGACCTGCGCAATCCGGTCGCCGGCAACGAAGCCTACGATCTGTGGGCCGAGCGCCGCCAGACCGTGCAGCACGACTACGACACGCTGAAGCAGAAGCGCGAGGAGAAGGGCGCGGACCTGGTGGCAGGCTTCAACGCGGCCGCCACCGTGGCATTCGGCCAGCCGGTCGACCTCGATGCGCTCGAAAGCGATGACCTCGGCCCGTTGTGCCTCACGACGCAAACGCTTCTGGTGTTGCGCCGCATCCGCACGCTCGCCCGCAGCGGACCCGTAACCGAGGCCGAATGGGCCGACGTCTACGGAATTCTCACCCAGGTCATGAAGCAGCGGCTGCACTACGCCGACTGGCGCGGCAAGGAGCGGGACAAGCACGTCACGCTGTCGTCGCGGCTCTTCCGGATTGCCGATCTCGCCGTTGGGTTGCCGGCATGGCGCGCATCGGATGTGGCACGCCAGGCGTGGCAGGACGCGTTGCGCACGCGCATCGCCGCCGAGCAGGCGCTCGAGCAAAGCCTGGCCGATGCCGTCGACGCCACCGAGCAGGCGACCCTGTCGCTGCTGCGCGACGCCCTGATCGGCCCGATCGCCGGGCCGGCGGGTGTCGGCGAGACGGCGGATCTCCTCACCGCGCGCCTTCTCATCGACGAGAAGGGCAGCGGCGCCGTGAAGACGACGCGGGTCGAGCAGGCGATCGAAACCGTGCAGGAGCTGGTTTCGTCGTTGCGTACCAGCCAGCTTGATTCCGGCCACCCGGCCGCCGCCTGGAATCCCCTCGGCGCCGAGCAGGGCGGTACCCCCGAGCGGGAGCAGGCCTTCGACCAGGAATGGCGCTGGCTCGGAAGCTACGCCAACTGGCGCGCCGCCATGTTCGCGTTCCTCTATCCGGAGAACCTGCTGCTGCCCAGCCTGCGCCAGGATCAGACCGGCGCCTTCACCCGGCTTGCCGGCACGCTGCAGGAAGGCGGCCGCCTGACCAGCGCTGCGGCGCGCGCGGCTGCGGCCGCGTACCTCTCCGACCTCGATGCCGATACCGGCCCCGGCCTGGATACCGATATCGTCCGCGACCGTCTGGTCGCGCATTGGCCCCTCAACGAGGGGCAGACGACGCATGCCGCCGACGTCACCGGGAACGCTTCGCCCGGAGAGCTGAATGGGCCCTCATGGGTTGCGCGCGGCACCGATCAGGCATTGAGCTTCGACGGCATCAATGACTTCGTGGAAGTGACCGCCGGGTCCATGCTGGGCGACCTGGTGAACAGCTTCACGATCGCGTTCTGGGCGTCGCCCACCGATACGATCGGCGGCGACTGGACCGAGCCGGAGAGGCAAAGCGGTCCGGCCCAGTCGAATCCAGGCCGCGTCGTTTTCAGCCCCTTGCTGGGCGGTGACGACAGTGCCGGGGCGTGCATCGCGATCGGGACCGATGGCATCAAGGTCCGGGCGCTGTCCTATCCGAACGACTTTCCTGCCCTGCTGGTCCACAGGACGACGCTCAGTGGCTGGACGCACATCGCCGTCGCCTTTCAGGACGGACAGCCGAGCCTCTATGTGAACGGCGTCTTCGTCAGACGCGGTCAAAAGAGCAGCAAGGGCAACGTGCACGCCTGTCCGCGTGCATTCGGCGACCCGATCTATCTCGGCAGCTACTTCAAGGGTCAGCTGCAGGATGTTCGCATCTATGATCACGCGCTGCCGAGTCAGGCGATCGCCCGACTGAAGGACGTGAAGGTCCTTCCGATGCGGTTGCGCTCGCCCTTCGGGATCACGGACCAGCTGTCGGATCAGGATCTGCGCGACCGTCGTGCCCTGGCGCAGACGATGCTGCAGGGGGGCGGTGTCAATTCGCCCGCCTATCTGAAGGAGATCTTCTATTTCGTTCCGCTGCAGATCGCGCTGCAGCTGCAGAAATCGGGCGAGTACGTCGCGGCGCTCGACTGGTTCCAGTCGGTCTACGCCTGGAATCTGCCGGCGGCGGACCGCAAGATCTATCCGCTGCTCGATTCCGAGGGTATGCCGACGGCACCGCTCCCGATCGACCCGCATTGGGCGCGCGACCTCAACCCGCATCAGACGGTTGCCCCGCTGCCGTCGGGGAGCCCGGTGAGGCCGTATCCCTACACGCGCTACACGCTGCTTTCGCTGGTGCGTTGCTTCCTCGATTTCGCCGATGCCGAGTTCGCCCGCTACAGCGGCGAGTCGGTGGCGCATGCGCGCTCGCTCTACGCCACGGCGCGCGAATTGCTGCGCCGGCCCGAACTGCCGGCGCCGGGCGCGTTCGAGCTGGGTCGGATTCTGCCCAACCCGCTGATCGATGCCCTGCGGCTGCGCGTCGAGATCCAGCTCGCCAAGATCCGGCAGGGCCGCAACATTGCCGGCGTGCAGCGTGAGCTCGCCGTCGACGCAGGTCCGGCAACCGCGCTCGACATGCTGTCGGTCGGCGGGAGCGGCCAGCGCGCCGCGCCGCGGACCGTTGCGCCCGCGGTGACGCCCTATCGCTTCAAGGTCCTGATCGAGCGCAGCAAGCAGCTCGTCGCAATCGCGCAGCAGATCGAGGCGGCCTATCTGGCGGCGCTCGAGAAGCGCGACGCCGAAAACTACAATCTCCTGAAAGCGAGCAACGACCTGCAGCTCGCCGCCGCCGGCGAGGAGCTGCAGCGCCGCCGCATCAACGAAGCCCAGGACGGCCGGGTTCTGATCGACAAGCAGAAGACGCGCAATCAGACCCTCAAGGACGCCTACAACGACATGATCAATGCCGGGCTGAATCAATACGAGCAGGCGATGATCGCCAGCTTCCTGGCCGGCGGAGAGGCCCGCATCTACGCCAATCAGTTCAATACGGCTGCGCAGATTGCCGGCCTTGCCACGTTGGATGCCGCCAAGGCTGCGACGATTCCCGTCCAGGCAGGATTGATGATGGCCGGCGGCTTGTTCACCAATCTCGCCACGATGGCGGACATGGTCGGTCACGTTGCCAGCGTCAACGCCAGCTTCGAGCGCCAGAAGCAGCAGTGGCAGCTGCAGGTCACGTTGGCCGACAAGGATACCGATATCCTCGCCGTGCAGGGCCGCCTGGCCGACGACCATCTCGGCATCGTGCAGCAGGAGCAGACGATCGCCCGGATCCAGTCGACCCACACCAGGGCGGTCGCCGATTTCCTGGCGCACAAGTTCACCAATGCCGAGCTGTACGATTTCATGAGCGGCGTGCTGCGCGACGTCTACAGCTACTTCCTGCAGCAGGGCACCGCGATGGCGCAGCTCGCATGGAGCCAGCTCGCCTTCGAGCGGGCGGAGCAGCCGCCCGCCTTCATCCAGGCGGATTACTGGGAGCCGCCTTCGCAAGGCGGAGGATTGGTTGCAACCCAGACGCCCGACCGGCGCGGCCTGACCGGCTCGGCCCGGCTGCTGCAGGACATCACCCAGCTCGACCAGTTCGCGTTCGAGAGCGACAAGCGCAAGCTGAACATCTCGCAGTCCTTCTCGCTGGCGCAACTGTGGCCCTATCAGTTCCAGCGCTTCCGCGACACCGGCGTGCTGTCGTTCACCACCGGCATGGAGCTGTTCGACCGCGCCTTCCCGGGCCATTACCTGCGGCTGATCAAGCGCGTGCGCACCTCGGTGATCGCGCTGATCCCGCCGGTGCAGGGCATCCGGGCGACGCTTGCGGCGTCCGGCAGCTCCACGGTGGTAGCGGGCGACGCGTTCACGCCGGTGCCGGTCGTGCGCGATCCGGAGCTCGTGGCGCTGACCTCGCCGTCGAACGCCACCGGCTTGTTCGAGCTCGACATGCAGTCGGAGATGCGGCAGCCGTTCGAGGACCGCGGCGTCGATACCAATTGGGAATTCCGCCTGCCCAAAGCCGCCAACGCGTTCGACTTCAACAGCATCGCCGACGTGCTGGTCACCATTGACTACACGGCGCTCGACAGCGCCGACTATCGCGCCGCCGTGATCCGGCGGCTCGATCGGGCGGCCTCGGCGCAGCGCGCGTTCAGCCTGCGCGATTTCGTCGACGGCTGGTATGTGTTCAACAATCCGGTCGATCCTGCGGCGCCGATCGCGCTGACGTTCAGGATCCGGCGCGAGCACTTCCCGCCGAACCTGCGCAACGACGAGATCCGGATCGAGCAGTTGCTGGCCTGCTTCGTCCCGCGCGACGGCGTCACACTGCCCACGATCAAGGTCGCCAACCTGTACCGCGGCACGGCCGACTCGCCGGCTCGCCCCGCGCAGGCCGATGGGAGCGGCGTCATCAGCACGGGGCAGTCGAGCGGCGCATCCTGGAGAAACATCACCGGCACGCCGGTCGGCGACTGGACGCTGACGATCTCGGACGCCGACACCGCCAGGCTGTTCACCGACGGCAAGATCGACGACATCCTGTTCGTCGTCACCTATGGCGCCGAATTGCCGGCCTGGACCTGAGAC
>Ga0111538_10011470_pt1 | contig 11745 bp, 6 predicted proteins | sample SoiMethybrSBSTD1_FD_79669 | JGI IMG/M metagenome (GOLD analysis project Ga0111538, IMG submission 79669) | Bulk soil microbial communities from a Populus tree surrounding site in Tennessee, USA - Soil MetaG P. TD hybrid SBSTD1 (version 2)... | ecosystem: Environmental > Terrestrial > Soil > Tree...
ACACGCAGTGCCGCGACGACACGTGGGGCTACAGCGCGCTTTTTCAGCCGACGAGCGAGGAGTGGGAAGGGATCGTGCGAGCGGCCGCCGGCAATGGTCTCGGGCTCGCGCTCGTGGATGGACATGGCGAACGCATTCGATTTCCGTTTGCCGAAACGACGCGCGCATGCCGGCGTGACGAGGAGCTGTTTTGCTCTTGGGAGTTCGATACGCCGCAAACACCATTGAGCCTCGCTTGCGGAGGCGAGCGATAGCCGACATCCCTTCGAGTATTGGCCTATCCGCCGAAGAACGACACCTGCTGAAACCGCAGGCCCGCCAAGATCTGCTCGACACGTGCGTCCGAGAGCGATCCGATTCGTTCGCCCAATCGGGATTTTTCGATGGATGAGACTTGCGACACGACGACGACGCTCCGCGCCGGAAGGTTCCCTTCCCCCTCGTCGAGCAGCACGTTACCAGGTTCATTCGCCCGGTGCAGGTTCGACGTCAGCGCGCAAACGACGACGGTCGTCACCCGTGAATGGTTGAAGACGTCGTCTTGAACCACCACGTGGGGATGAGAAATTCCGGGAACGGACCCGCGCGAATCGTCCGGCGCGATCCAGAAAACGTCGCCGCGATCGATTCGCGGGGACCGGGCGGGCACTCCATCCTCAGGGAGAACCAGCGACCAGCTCCTCGAGGATCCGCGCCAAGGCGGCGCCCCCCACCGGCTTCACCAGATGCAGCGCGAACCCCGCCGCCTCGCTGCGGCGCTTGTCCTGATCCTGCCCATAGCCAGTCAGTGCAATCAGAATGGGCGAGGTGTCTCCCATCCGATCGCGCAGCTCGCGGGCAAGCGCGTAGCCATCCATCACCGGCAAGCCGATGTCGAGGATGGCAATCTGCGGTCGAAATACGCCTGCCAGCGACAAGGCCTGGGAGGGATCGTTGGCGATCTGCACTTCGTGCCCCGCGTTGGCGAGAAAGTCGGAAATCAATTCGGCGCCGTCACGGTTGTCGTCGACGACGAGAACGCGACGCGAATGGGGCATCGACTCCGGGCGTGCCACTGGGCGCGCGTGGATATCGACCGCGGCGGTGAAAGGAGAGCAAGCGGGGAGCCGCACGGTGAAAGTGCTTCCGCGACCGAGTCCATCGCTATGCGCACCCACCGTACCCCCGTGCAACTCGCTCAGCGTTCGAACGAGGCTCAAACCCAGCCCGAGCCCCCCTTCGGAGCGATCGGGCCCGCGGGCGCCCTGTACGAACATGTCGAACACATTCGGCAGCAGCGCCTGCTCGATTCCCGTTCCGTTGTCGCGGACCCGAAGGACAACCTCGTCGTTCTCGCGTATCGCCGTCACCTCGATGAGCCCGCCGGGAGTGGTGTATCGAGCGGCGTTGGTAAGCAGATTGCTGACGACCTGCGTGAGTCTAACTTCGTCTCCTTCGATGGCGAGACCTTGGCGGGGTACCGATAGCCGCAGCTCGTGGCGCTGCTGCTCGAGGAGCGACTCCGTTGCTTCCACGGCCTTGTCGACGACGGTCGACAGCTCCAGCACCCTCTTGGCGAGCGTGACCTTGCCGCGCGCCACGCGCGAGACGTCGAGCAGATCGTCGACGAGCCTCACCAGGTGTTTGGCCTGCCGGAGCACCATTTCGCGTTCTCGCGGCGTCGCCACGTCGCCGCGCAGCTGCATGAGCTCTGCGGCGGTAACGATGGGGGCCAGCGGATTACGGAGCTCGTGCGAAAGAAGCGCGAGGAATTCATCTTTGCGGCGATCCGCTTCGCGCATCGCGACCTCTGCCTCTTTGATCTTCGTCACGTCGACGAACGCCCCGATCGCGCCCCGCGCATTGCCATTCGGATCGCGCAGCGGAACGGAGCTGCCGTACAGGTGAATGACCTCGCCATCGTCGAACTCGATGCTTTCTTCCCAGTTGCGCACCTCGATGCCGCGCGCAGCTCGCTGCAGAGGGAGCTCCGAGGCGGGGACCTCCGCGCCGTTGGCAAAGACTTTGAAATGTCCGGTGGACGTCGGGTCGGCGGCCGTTTTGGAAAGGTTCTGCCCCGCATCGATGCGCAGGAGCTCGCGTCCAGCGCGGTTGCCGCGTACCCGACGGCAGTCGGGATCTTCCGCGATCCACACCACGGCCGGCGCCGCGTCCATGAGAACTTCGAGCTCGTCGGCTCGCGCTCTCGCCATGGCTTCGCTTCTCCGCAATGCGCGCTCGGTAGCGCGCCGCTCAGTCACGTCGGTGGCGACGTTGACCAGGCAGGGAACCCCGCCGAAGTCGAGCCGAGCGCTCTTGAGCAGGAGCATCAGCTTGCGACCGTCCTTGAGTGGAACCGAGAATTCCGTCTCTGCGACGGGTGACGCGCTGAAAGGCGCCACCATCGCGGCGCGCTTCTCGGCCGTAATCATGCCGAGCTCGATTCCCGTTTTGCCGATCACCTCGTCGCGGGAGAGCCCGGTCAGCTTCAAGAACGCATCGTTGATGTTCAAGAACGTTCCGTCGGATAGGCGCGTGACCGTCATCGCTTGCGGATTGAGATGAAACACGGTCTCGAACCTGCGTTCCGACGCGCGAAGCGCTTCCTCCGCCAAGCGCCGCTCGTGAATATCGAAGGCGCCAGCCACCCAGCGGGCGATGGATCCATCTTCGTTGTGCGTCGGCACCAAGCGAGCGAGATGGAAGCGATGCGCACCCTCTTTGGTGCGAATCCGATACTCGATTTCACACGGCGTCGACGTCGCCACCGCCTCCGCGACGCGGCTTCGAAGCGCTGCTCGGTCCTCGGGATGCACCGCGATGAGCGCCCCTTCACCCTGGAGCGACTCCGCTTCGCTCAAACCGGTCAGCTCCATCCAGCGAGCGTTCACCCACACCAAGCGCCCCTGGATATCCCAAGTCCAGATCACCTGCGGCAGCGCATCGGCCAGCTTTCGGTATTCGGCTTCACCCCTGGCGACCGCTGGGTCGAGCCGCTGGTCCACCGCCGCGTTCGCCTCTTTGGACTCACCGGTATGGACCGAAGGCATGTTCGCACCCCTCACGCGTCGCGAGCGTAGTGTGCTGCAACGACACGAGCAAGCCAGCCTAAGTTTCACGCCTCGCGACCAAGCTCGGGCGTGGACGCTAGCGCTCCTCATCTCACCTTGTCGAAGCGCGCCCGCCGAACGGGACGTGAGCAAGCCGCTCTCGCTCGTCTGCGATGACGCAGAATCGCGAGAGCGGCCGCTTCGAACAGGTCGACTACGCGTTGCGTCGCGACCTGCGCCTTCCCATCATCGCCACGAGCGCCCCCAGTGCTCCCAGCGCGGCGATGCCGTTCGCCTTCCCACCACCGGGCACAGTGCATGAGCAACCGCCGTCGTTCGTACCGCCGCCGCCCGTTGCTCCGCCGGTCCCGCCGGTCCCCCCGGTGCCCGCGTCGCTCGCCCCACCGTCGCCCGCGCCGGCGTCGGCGTGGCAATTCTGATCGGTGAGCGTGCCGAACGGCTTGTTGGTAATGCCGGTCAGCGCGACATCGTCGATGTCCCATCCCGGCGCGCCCGTTGCGTCATCCGTTCCGACACGGAAGCGGATCTTGACCGTCTTCCCCGCGACCTTGGTGCCGAGATCGAGCTTCACGTTGGCAAATTGGTTGTTGGCATAGCCCGTCGAAGTACCCGCCCACGCTCCGCGCCCGGCGAGCACGTTCGTGTTGGTCGTCGTGAGCACGGTCCGCGAGATGGTCTGGGGATACGTGAAGGTCGCGTATTGCGCGATGTCTTGCCAATCGGCGCCGTCGACGGAGATCTCGAGCACGCCGCCGTCGACGGGTATCGTGCCGGGGAGCCCCGGGAGCAGGGCCGCCATCTCGAACGAGTAGCGGTGGCGGAACGAGATCGTGAAAGCCTCGGTCCCCACGATCAAATCGGGAGAGACGAGCGCCTCGTCGCTGGAAACGCCGAGATCATCGGCGTGCCAGACGTGGTTCGTGGCGTCACCCTCGCGCGACCAAGCGTCGGCCATGAGCTTGGGCATGTGGGTCATGGTCCAAACGGGCAGAATCCCTTCGACGTCGTCGGTCGTCGACGTCTGCTTCACCTCGTCGAAGTTGAAGAGTGTCTGGAATGTCACGTCCGACGACGGCTTGACCGCATCGCTGTCGGTCATCGTGAGAACGATGGGGATGATGTCTCGCTTGGTGGCGCCCGCCTTGGCGGTGATGCCGAGCGTGAGGGTGGCGGTGCCGAACGGATCGACGGAGACCGCGTCCGTCGTACCGCCGTTGCCAAAGGTGATATCCGGATTGGTGGTCGTCGCTTTGACCTGCGTCTTGGTCAGCTTGAGCCAGCCGGAGTTGCGCACCTCGATGGTGAGCTTGCCCGACTCGTTGGCGTCGAGGTTGCCGTCGCGATCGCACGTCGTGCTCGAATCGTCGACCTTGGCGCTGACGAAGGCGAGGTTCCCCTTGTAGTCGAAGTTTTCGACCGCCTCGTTGAGGTTCGTCGAGGTCGTGGGTGGAGCCACCGCGGACACGCCGAGACCGCGATCCGCGAAGCCCTTGGCAATCGCGCCGAAGTCATCCATGCGCTTGGTGGCGTAGACGGCGGAGAGGATCGCGTCGCGTTGCTCGACGAAGGTCGGCTCGGTGGGCGCCGTCTTCATGCCTGCAACGACGTAGTCGGCCATGCGGCGCTGGCTTTCCACGAACGGAACCGGCGGATTGGCGGCCCGACCGGCTTCGATGAGGTTGGTGTAAGCCTCGAAAAGCGCCTCGGTCCATATCTCACCGACGTTGTGCACTTCGTTCATGTCAATGCCCGCGGGGGCAAGCTGCACCCCGGTGGGGAGCGAGGACATCTGGCGAATGTTCCCGAACGTGAACGGGTTTTTCATCTTGCTCTTCGAATACGGCGCACGGCGAATGCCGAAGTAAGCGCCGTCGCGCGAGAAGCCCGCCGTCGCGTACTGCGAGAGGGCGTACGTCTTGCCGTTGTCGAAGGTGTCGCCCTCGCGAATCGACATCATGAGCGCCACGAAGTCGCCCCAGCCCTCACTCATGCCGTTGCACGAGGCAGCGCTGCAATTCACGAGGCGATGGTGCAGATAGTGTCCCCACTCGTGCGCCACGATGGTGTTGTCGATCGTGCCGTCGCGCATCGTTTCGGGGCCGCGCGTCAGGGTCGCGGTGACGGGGCCGGCGGCGAGCGCCATCTTCAGCTTCGCGCCGTCCTCCATGCTGAGACCGAGCAGCGGAATGCGAATGCTGGGATCGGCTCCCCCCGGGCTCGGCGCCGAATTGCCGACGGCGTTATTGAGGAGAATGATGCCGACCGCGCCCGCGTTCTGCGCGTTGACGGATTTGTTGGTGAAGTTGCAACCTCCGCGCTCAGCGACCACGATTTTGCCGGTGACGGCCGACGCCGGTAAAGCCTGGCAAGCGTCGGTGACGGTGCCGACGCCCGTCGTGCCCGTCATCACGGCCGTGCTGCCATCGTCGGCCAGAATGACGCTGTTGCTCACGTCGAAGGTTTGCGGTCCGTAGCCGGACGCGCCGATGGCGTCGGTGAACGTGAGAGGCGGCACCGTGACGAGCGTGCGATTGCCGATCCCCGTCCATACGTACATCTGCATGCGCGGGGACGAGCCGTCGGCCAGGGGGCTCATGTTGGCATTGTTCGATTGGCCCGAGTCCGCGGCGTCCTGTGCTTCGGCGAGCAGCGGATCGCGCTCGACGCCGCCGCGACCGTAGTTGGAGGTCTGCGCGTTGTCCGCAGCCTCGTTGAAGCCGGAGTCGTACCAATAGTCGTGCAGCCAATTGGTCGTGTAGAAGATCTGCGTGACCGCCGCTTTGATTTGGTCGGGCGTCACGTTGGGCGGCTGGGTGAGATCGTAGGCGCGATCGAACGTAAGGGGCCCGGTCACCTCGGCGCGCAGATCGCTGCCGCCGTCCTGCCAACCGTTGGTCGTCGAAATAATACCGCCCTCGCCGGCGCCGTTGCGGTCGCTGTAGGCCCACACGTTGTTACCGAAGGTGACCGTGTCGTCGGCTTTGAGCCACGGGTCTGCTTTGCCGTCGGGGTTCTTGTTGAACCCCTCCATGGAGATGAGCACTGGCGCGACGAAATCCGGCTTGTACCCGTCGACGAGGCCCGTGGGGTGCGGCGTGGTGTCGGTAATCGGTCCGTCGAGCGGCGTGTGAAGCCCGTTCGGGTCGGCCCACACGCGATAGTTGAAGGCCTCGTGCATCGTGAGTGATTGCTCATGCAAAATGTGGCCGTCGCTGGCGGCGATGACGTAACCGCGCGCATCGTTTTCTCGCGAGCCGCTGGCCCGACCGAGAATCTCGACGTAGTACGCCGCTTCCAGCACGCCGCCGATCGGGAAGAACACCTTCTTGGCCGTCGCCGAGAGGACGTTCAGCGCTCCGCGCGGCGCGTTCACCTCGTAGCTGCGAGCAGAGCCTTGCTCGCCCAGATCGCGCACGGCTTCGGCCGCGAGGGGTACCCCGGCATGCGCGGTGTACGCGCCGGCAAGCGCTTGCTCTGCGGACAGCGCGAAGGCGTTGACCTTGACGGAGACCGGCGCGCCGCCCCCCACCATGCTGTTGCTAATCGAAACGAGCTGGTTCGCCGAATCGACGAGAACGCTCGCGCGCGCGCGGAACACCTCGATGCCGTTCACGCGCTGTTCGAATTGCGCGACGCCGGCCCCGCCGCTCATCGCGTGCCAGCTCTTGAACCCGGCGCTTCGCACGGCCGCTTCGCTCAGGCCGAGCATGCGCGCGTGACGCTCGAGGTGCAGGCGCGTCGCCGCTTCCGGTTGCAGATTGAGCTGGACGGGCCGCGCCGCCGGGCTCGCCACCACATAGCGGCCCGCGCCGCGCTCGTCGCGGGCGACCACCTTGCCGAGGGGCGTCGAAGCAAGCGCCGCGCGCGCGGCTTTGAGGTCCGCTTCGCTCGTGCCGACATAGCCGCTCGGGCTCGTCTTGACGGTGTCGTGCGCGGAGCAGGAAATTCCGGCAACCAAGCCGCCGACTACCGCAAGAGATCCGAGACTCGTAAGGTACGATCGCATGATGCGCTCCGTTGTTGAGGTGTCGCGCCTGTGGCCGGTCCAACTCGATGAAGAACCCGCCCGGGAGAGGCCGCGGACTTTACGAACATCCCGCGACGAGGGGAAGGAGCACGTTGTTCCCCAGCCGCCCCGGGCATCGCTTTCTTGGTCGAACGCGCGCCGAGCGGTCCAACCGCTCGGCGAAGTGTCACCAATGTGACCAGAAGGGGCGACGCGACCCCCTCACGCCGTCCAATTCCATCGGGAAACGACGAATTCTCCGCTCTTCTCGATGAACTCCGCGATCGACGCCGTCTTGATGTCGAAGATGCGACCCTGCTGCGGTTCGAGCTCTAGTAATCGCGCAGCCAAGATGCGGATCATGTGCCCGTGCGAAACGGCGCAAACCGTGAGGTCTCCTCGATCGGTCGGTCGACCGTGCCGCTCGCGCAGCATCGCGATGAAGCGATCCGCGCGCGCCGCCGCCGCGGCCATCGTTTCGCCGCCAGGGCACGCGTGGGTCCAAAAGTTCCAACCCGGCGCAAGCCTTCGAATGTCTTCGGCCGTGAGCCCCTCGTAGTCTCCGTAGTCGAATTCGGCGAGAAGGTCCGTGACGACGGGTTTCGCCTGGGAACCGAGCGCTAGATTCAGCGTTTGGAGCGCGCGTTTGCGCGGGCTCGCGTAGATCGCGTCGGGATCGCCGCCGTCGAGCAAACGCCGAAAAAGGGGAGCGACGGCGCGCGCCTCGTCCTTGCCGACGTCGGTCAGCTCGATATCGGTCCTGCCCGTATGTTGGCCGCTGAGGCTCCAAGCGGTCTGGCCGTGTCGCAGCAAGAGGATTCGCATGATGAACAGAGGGCGCTTTCTGATCGCTCTCGCGCGCAAAAGCAAGTGTGAGCCATCGTTACTATTCACAGTCGCATCTAGGCCGATCGGCGCAGGGACGCCAATGCCGCAGTCCCATCCCCATCCCGGGGCCTCCGCATCCTTTTTTCGTAGTGTCTGCGCAATGGCTCTTCGAACAAGCGGATGCGGTTGACGTCTTGAATTGGGGAGCTAAGGTTCGCCCGTTTCATCGGGGGATGGAGACTCGTTTGATGAATTTGCGTCGCTCTTCCGTTTTGTCGCTCTCCGCCATTTCTCTCCTTGCGCCGTCGTGCGGCTCGAATGATCAGGGGCTGGCGACGCCGGCCGCCGAGCAGTGGTCACGGCTGACCGAAGGGGAGTGGCAGCTCGAACCGGGAGAGGAAGATCCGCGGTGGTGCAAGAAGGTCATCCTCTCCGAGGACATCTACGTTGCCGCCATGCGGCCCGTGCATCCCGTGGGCACGCACCACACGACGCTGAGCCTCGTTCCCGATGACGGCAAGGCCACCTGTTCCGGAAGCACGTTCGGACCGGGACTCATCTACGCCGCCGGTCTCGGCTCGGGAGAGCTGAGAATGCCGAAGGGCGTTGCGCTCAAGCTTCCCAAAGGGCAAGCGCTTCTCTTGAATCTCCATATCTACAACGCCACGCAGACGCCGCTGTCGGGTCAGTCGGCGGTCGAGGTCGTGCGACTGAACAAAGAGCAGGTGACGACGGAAGCCGACATGCTGCTGTCCGGGCCGGCTTCGCTCTCGCTGCCTCCCGCGAGCCGCACGACGATTTCGCATACGTGCGAGGTGGCGACCGATCAGAATGTCTTCAACCTGTTTCCGCACATGCACCAGCTGGGCGTCCATATCAAGACGACGGTGACGGCGCAGGGCGAGCCCATCGTGCTGCACGACGGCGACTACCGATTCGACGAGCAGGTTCAGATTCCGGTGGGCCCCATCGCTCTGCGCGGGGGTGACACCATCACCACGGAGTGCACGTACCAGAACGACACCAACCAAATGGTGAAGTTCGGCGAGAGCTCCGACACGGAGATGTGCTTCAGCATCTTGTTCCGCTATCCGCGCGGCAAATCGCCGTTTTGCGCCGGCTCCAAAGAAGGTGGCGGTCCCGGGACGGGCGCCGACGGCGGTACCCCCATCGCCCCCGGACCTTGCGCTGCGGCAGGCGATTCGGGAAACGGCGTGGGTGTCGGCAAATTCTGCGCTCCTTCGGGCGGACAGTGCTTGGGCAGCACCTCGGCCGCTCTCTGCTTGGGCGATTTCATCCAGGGCGAGTTTGCCAACTTCTGCACGATGGTTTGCACGAGCGACGGCGAGTGCGGAGAGGGCGCGTTCTGCGGACACGATTCCACGCGAATCTGCATCCCGTCGAAGTGCGTCGTCGGCGGCGGTGGCTGAGCGAGCCGTACGCGATTCGCAGCGTACCGTGATAGATGGGCGCGCTACACTGGCGATCATGAAAAAGATCGACATCGAGAAAGCTCCGAAGCGAGTTGGCAGTGCGTATCCAGAGCCGTACGACGTTCCGTGCCGTCAGCGCGTGCGCCGTCGACTCGGCGCGGCCGCGAACCTCACGAGCTTCGGCGTGAACCTGTGTCGTATTCCGCCGGGTACGTGGTCGAGCCAGCGACACTGGCACAGCCGCGAGGATGAATTCATCTGCGTGCTCGAGGGTGAGGTCGTGCTGGTGACCGACGCGGGGGAAGAGGTGCTGAGGCCCGGTGATTGCGCGGGATTCAAAGCGGGTGACCCCGATGGGCATCACCTGCAGAATCGCTCCGACCGCGATGCGGTGATTCTCGAAGTCGGAAACAACGCCGACGACGACGTTACGGACTACCCGGATATCGATATGCGCGCGGTCGGCCCCGGCTATGTCCACAAGGACGGGAGCGCCTATCCCACAGCGCCGCGGTAAGCGGCGCAGCGCCGTCCATCGTCCGTAATGGTTTCCACGACTTGTAACGCCTTCCGCGCGAAGATGGGCCCCGTGGCGCCATGCGGCCCCCAACGTCGGGCGTTTGCGGCGACTCTGCTACCTCAGCGGCGCTTCGCAAAGTGCCGTTGATCGGCATCATGGGAATCTCCAACCACCCGGATCGCGACGAGGAAACGATCCGCGGTGGGCTGGAAGAAACTCCGGGTCGCCCGAAGCGAGGTTCCAATCGCCCGCGCGGCAGCATCATCGGCCGCTACGTCATTCTCGAGCCGCTCGGCAAGGGGGGAATGGGTGCGGTCTATTCGGCGTACGACACCCAACTCGACCGACGCGTGGCGCTCAAGCTTTTGCGCGCGGCGCGCGGCGGCGAGCCGGAAGAATGGCGCGTGCGCTTGCTGCGCGAAGCGCAGGCCATGGCTCGCCTGTCGCATCCGAACGTCGTGACCGTCTACGACGTCGGGGTGGACGACGGCCAAGTCTTCCTTTCGATGGAGATCGTCGACAAGGGCACGCTCGTCGACTGGCTCAAAGCACAGAAGCGCAGCTGGCGCGAAATCGTCCGCGTTTGTTGCGAAGCGGGCGACGGGCTCGCGGTGGCGCACGAAGCCGGGATCGTGCATCGCGACTTCAAGCTCGAGAACGTCTTGATGGGGACCGATGGTCGCCCTCGCGTGACCGACTTCGGCGTCGCGAGCGTGACCGTCGTCGGACCCGATCGAACGGACACCCCGAGCGATTCCCTCCGCGCGAAAGAGTCGCTGTCGGGTTTGGATTGGCGTTCGCCAACGTCGCTGACCATTCCGCTCACGATGACGGGGGCCATGCTCGGTACACCGGGTTTCATGGCCCCGGAGCAATATGACGTGACGACCGACATCGATGCGCGCGCCGATATCTTCGCGTTCTGCGCGACGCTCTATCGCGCGGTGTACGGTGAGCGTCCCTTTGCCGGCGTTTCGCTGCATGAGATCGCCACTGCGACGTTCAAAGGCGACGTGCGCCCCGCGCCGAAGAGCAGCGATGTCCCGATGTGGCTTCGCCGCCTTCTCCTCCAAGGGCTCTCCGTCGATCCAGCCGCGCGACCCCAGTCGATGCGCGCGCTTCTCGACGCCCTGCGCACCAACTTGACCGAGCCCGCGCGGCGTCGACGTCTCTGGACCATCGGGGCCCTCGCAGCGGCGGCTTGCGCGCTCGGCGCCCTTGCGTGGGCCCGGCACGATGCCTCCTTGCGATCGCAATGCGCGCGCGGCGCCGAGCTCATCGCGTCGACGTGGAACGTCGAGGCCGACAAGCGGGTTCGCACCGCCCTCACGCGAAAAGAGGGAAAATACGCCGCGGAAGTCGCGGACCGCGTCACGGAGCGGCTCTCTTCGTACGCGCGCACCTGGTCGGCGACGTATCGGTCCGTCGCGGAGAGCACCCTCTTGCGCGCAGAGCAGAGTGCGGCCGACATGGACCGTCGCATCCAGTGCCTCGAGCGAGGGCGCCAACAACTCGAAGCCCTCGTCGATGTGCTCACGCACAGTGAAGCGTCGATCGTGCAGCATGCCGTCGACGCCGCATACCGTTTACCGGCGCCCGAGCGATGCGCCACATCCGACCTCGTGGCCGCTCCCGCTCTTCCGACTTCGCCGGAGCTTCGAGCGCGTTTTCTCGCGGTCGAACGCGCCGTCGCTCGCGCCTCGGCCCTGGGCAACGCCGGGCAGGATCAGCAAGTGGAGGCGCTCGTCGATGTCACGCTTCCCGAGGTTCGGGCCATTCCGCACCGCGTCGCGGAGGCCGAGCTGTTGAACCTGCTCGGGCGCGCCAAGATGTCGCTCGGTCACTACCCGGAAGGGCTCGCGATGTACAACGAGGCACTCAACGCCGCAGAACGCGCGTCGAACGACG
>Ga0111538_10011471_pt1 | contig 11744 bp, 10 predicted proteins | sample SoiMethybrSBSTD1_FD_79669 | JGI IMG/M metagenome (GOLD analysis project Ga0111538, IMG submission 79669) | Bulk soil microbial communities from a Populus tree surrounding site in Tennessee, USA - Soil MetaG P. TD hybrid SBSTD1 (version 2)... | ecosystem: Environmental > Terrestrial > Soil >...
GCGAAACTGGCCCGCAGCTCCGGGCAGCGGCGCAGTGCGGAACGAAGCGCCTTCCGCAAGGATCTGCCCGCCGCTCGACACGCGGTAGACGTAGCGCTCGTCGGGGAGGAGACCTTCGAGCGCGACGACGTGCTCGGTGACGAGCTCGGGTTCCTCCACCGTGGACAGCGGGGCGCCTTCCCCGGAGAACTCGACGACACTGTTCGAAGCTTGGTCCGTCCGCCAGACGATCAGGATCGAGCTGTCCGTGGTGAGCTGCAGGTACGGGCCTCGAACGAGCGTGACGCCTTCCACCGCACCGGCAGCAGCCAGCAGAACGGCAAATGCCCGCAGTCCAAGCCCTGCTCTATCCTCGCTCATGATCGTCCTCCCTCGCAGTCCATGGGCGTTTCGCCTCGACCGCACCTCGGCGGCCCTCACCGCCAGCTCCGCCATTGTACGAGCCCTCCGCGGGCCCCGCGCGGATGGCCTTTCGCCCCGGCCGATGCGTCCTTGCCCCTCGATGAGCGCGAGCCGCTGACTCCGCCCCGGCTCTAGCTCAGGGCCGCCGCACCTCGACCGAAAACTCGAGCTCGGGGTCTTCCCCCGGGTAGGCCTCTTCGAACGTGAGGACGCCGCGGTCGCCGCCTTTGAATTCAGCCCCGAGGGCCTGGTCGACGACGCGAGCGAGGAGCCAACCGGGGTGGTCCAGCGGCCTCCAGAAAACGAACAAGCCGCGCGGCCGGAACTCGGTGCGAGCCAGCTGGAAAGTCGAGCGCACGATCCAGTGGCCGGGATCGTAGCCCAGCAGGTTGTCGCGCGGGTAGGTCACCGTGCTCGTGGCCGTGGCAAGCTCCACGGGAGCTTTCGCCTCCTCCTCGGTCAGCTTCCACGCCCACTGCACGTGGGCCGGGCTCGGCAGTTTGCGCCGGTCGAGGCGATGCCGCAGCCGGAGCGTTCCGTCCGTCATCCGCTCGGCGGCGCCGAGGAGCCAAGCGTCGCGCCCGAGGGGCTCGGTGGTCAGCTTCCCTCCTTGCACGACGATCCGCTGCAGCCCATTCGACGCGAATGGGTCACCGGGCAACGGAGACGGCAGCGCGACAGCCTCGCCGCTCGGCGCGACGGGCCGGCCCGAAGGCCAACCCGCAACGAGGTCGCGCTGCTCGCGGTTGGCGAGCACGGCTTGCTCCCGCGTCATGAGGCCCGGCCACGGAACACCCAGCCCGAAGCTGTGCTCCCAGTAGACGAGCAGCCGGGCGATGCGCTTCGGATCCGGCTGGGCCTCGGCCCGCAGGAGCTCCTCTTCGGCTCGAGCTTTTACCATCGCCGTCGGCGCGCCCGTGCGCACGGGCTCCCATTGCCCACCGAATCCTCCGCGCCGCACCGGCAGGCGGCCGCCGTCTTTCTCCTCGATGCGCCGGAAGAACTCGCGCGGCGTTGCGACGACGATGCGCGGCGCGCCTCCTGCCGCGTTCCAGTCACGCGCAGCGGATGGCAGCCGTCGCGATGCTCCGGATCCCCAGTTATCAAAGCCGTGCAGCGCGAGGACGGCGTCGTAGGCGTAGCCGCGCTCGCGGTAGCGCGCGATCATCCGTCCGATGCCGCTCCGCATCACGGCGATCGGGTCCTGCTCGGGGAACTCCTTCCGGCCGAAGAAGCGCGCCGTACCCGGGTCGATGCCGTATTTCGTGTAAGCGTCCGTGTAGCTGTCGGCGCAGATCCAGGTGAGGACCCGACTCCCGTCCGGACCTTCCCACCAGAAAGGTGTATTGCTGATTTCCGCCGGCAGAGCTTTCGAGAATCCCTGATTGACTCCCAGCGCGAGGTAGCGGACCCCGTTCCGGGCAAGGAAAGTGGGCAGATCGTGCGGGTGCCCGGGGACGTCGTCGAGGATGGCCCAATCGACGGTGACTCCGTGCTGGCGACCCCACTCGGCCGGCAGCCGGAACTCCCAGTCGAGCGCCCAGGCGCTCATGAGCGAGGAATGCGGGTTGGCGTACCCCGCGCTCAGGCCAAACCGCGAAGCGCGAAGGAGCTCGACAACGGGCGCGGGGTCTTGGTGCCGATCCAGCCACTGCTCGAGCTGCCAGAAGCTCTCGAAGCACCAGCGGTAGTCGGGGTCCTTGCCCGCCGCCTCGATGGCCTCGTCGGTCGCCTCGGCCATCTTGGCCGCCACCTCGCTCGGTGGAGCGGTGAAGCCAATGTCCGTGTGGCTGAGCGGAACAACGTAGATCGCCTCGACGTCCGCGCGGAGCGGCGCAGCGATGATCGAGAGACAGAGCACCCAGGCCCCCGGCCGGCCGCGGCGATGGGGCACGCTGGGAATCCGTCGTGGGAGCTTGGTCAGGATCTCAGGCTTTCAGCTCTCGGTGCTCAGTTCTTGGAAGCCGGTTTCTCCGCCGGCTTTTCGGCAGGCTTGTCGGCTGGCTTGTCCGGCTTCGGCTCGCCGCCTTCCTTGCCATCGCCTTCCTTCAGCTTGGCGCGGACTTTGGCTTTGGCCTTCTCCCGCATCGCATCGCGCATGGCCTTGCGCTCTTCGTTGCTCAGCTCACCGTCGTGGTCCTTGTCGTACTGCTTGATCAGCTCCTCGCGCTGCTTCTTGAGCTCCTCCTGCCGCTTCTTCGCTTTCTCCCTGTTGTCCTCCTGCAGCGCTTTCTTCTCTGCGTCGCTCAGCTTCCCATCGTGATCCTTGTCGTACTTCTTGAGGATCTCTTCGCGGGGAGCCGGCCCCTTGCGCTCCGCGGGCTTCTTGGCATCGTCCTCTGCCCGGAGCGAAGCGCCGAAAAGGAGGGAGAGCGCAATGGAAGCGATGGCTACGGAGCGATATCGGAAAATCATGCGGGTTCTCCAGACAGGTCTAAGTTTTCCTCGGCGCCGAGCTTTTCTCGGCGCACCGTACCCGGCGAAGGCGGTCATCCGGGGCGCCTTTTCCGGGGCGGAACCGTAAGTTTCCCAGGATTTCGGGGCGCCGCAAGGTTGTAACCGCCGAGGCGCAGGCGTGGGCCCCGAAAGCAACCGAACGCGCCCCTCACGGCAGGATCCGTGCCGAGGTGAGGCGCCGCCTACCTCCGTTCGGGTCAATGAGGCGCGACGGCAGAGTTCGCGGGCTCGAACGCCTCGAGGACAGGTTTCGCGATCCAGGCCGCTGGAGCCGTGAGCCCGAAGATATGCGCGACCGTGGCCGCCGTGTCGAACGTGTTGATCGGCGCGCGGAGCTCTTTCCCGCGAGCCACGCCGCGGCCCCAGATGATCCAGGGGATCTCGAGCTCGGCCATCGTCGCGCCTCCGTGCGTCTTTCCGACACCGCCGTGGTCCGACGTGACCAGGACGATCGTGCGCTCCAGCATGCCGGCGTCTTTCAATCCCGCCAGCACCTGGGCGATCAGCCGATCCGCCTCTTCGACGGATCGATAGTACTCGGCGCTGCCATGCCCGAAATCGTGGCCGGCATGGTCGACGTGGTCGAGATGAATGAACGTGAACACGGGGCGCTTCGCCTTCAGGTACGCGATGGCGCGCTCGACCGTCTTCACGGGGCCGTCGCAGTCTTCTTTGACGTCCGTCGCCTGCGGCTCGACCAGCCTTCCAAAATCGTCCCAGTCGTGAAAGACGGCGATGCCCGCGCTGGGCCGGGCCGCGCGCAGGACGGAGAAGATCGTAGGGAAGATGCCGCCCGGGCCCGTCACCGTCGGAGGGATGTCATACTTATCGGGCTGCCATTTGTTCGACGTGACGCCGTGCTGCTCGGGCCCCGCGCCCATGATCATCGACGCCCAGTTGGGGCTCGAGTCCGTCGGCATCACGGCCCGAGCGTGCATCGTGGACGCCCCTTCCTTGCAGAGACGGTCGAGCGTCGGTGTGTCCGCTTTCAGGATGCCGTCGGGGCTCAAGCCGTCACAGCCCAGGATGACCACGTGATCGACACGCGGGACCTGCCCCGAGAGGAAGCCGGGAGTCAGCGCGGTCAGAAAACCAAGCAGATATCCCGGCAGCCCTCGAGCGATGGGCCGGTAACGAGGAGCCGCGTCAATGCGAGGGGCCGGTGGGATCAATGAGGGCGGACGCAAGCATTTCTCCTGGCGTGGAACGCCGGGGATCCTCACCGATGCGCAACGGAGATGGAAGCCGCTCCTGGCCGGGGTCCGGTGGGCGAACTAGCGCCGGCCCGTTGAGTCCCGCCGACCCGAGAGCATACACTGCGGGTTATGCGCCGCAGGCTCGGGACGGACGCGGCGCTGGCCCCGGCAGCGACTGCCGCCGGAGCGTTCCATCCGGCCGGAGAGGCGTCCATGCAAAGCGCGTTCTCGTCTCCGTGGGAATCGGGGCACGATCGCCACGGGCCAAGCTGCAATGAACGAGGCAGCGCGGCTCCCCCGCGGAGCGCGCGATCCCTCACCGGGGAGGATGCGCTGCTCGATCGAATCCACCACCTCGCCCAGTACAAGCAGCGGCCGGTCACGCTGCAGCAGCTCCTCGAGATCGGACGCAATCCGAGCCGCGACGCGCTTCTTGAGGAGGCCAAGTTCCTCTATCAGGAGCTCCCCGTGCGGCTATCGCACCGCGTCGTGGAGCTCGAGAAGCTGCCTTTCGGGCTCGCTGTGATGCCGTCCGTTCGAACCGTGCATCGCATGTACGTCGAGTCGCTTCGTGAGCTCATCTCGGCTTCTCGACCCGAGGACGAAGAAGGGGGACGCCGCTACGTCGCTCTGCTCGATGGGATCAAGCGCCGCCACGACCATGTCATCCTCCTCATGGCGCAAGGAGTGCTCGAGCTGAAGCAATCGGAAGGCGCCGGAGACGTGCGGCCCGAGGTGCATGAGTTCCTGGATCGTTTTTTCCTCTCCCGCATCGGGATCCGGATGCTGATCGGCCAGCACGTCGCGCTGCACGATGCGCCCCGAGAGGGCTTCGCCGGTCTCATCTGCGAGCGTTGCCGGCCTGCCGGTGTCGCCCGCGAGGCCGCGCTCGCTGCTCGCAATCTCTGCTACTTCCGCTACGGCGTCGCGCCCGAAGTGCGCGTCCTCGGCAACATCCACCTCGCTTTTCCTTACGTCCCTTCGCACCTTCGGCGCACACTCATTGAGCTCTTGAAGAACTCGATGCGCGCCGTCGTGGAGTTCCACGGGCCAAGCTCCGAGCGCCTCCCGCCCATCGGGTTGATCCTGGCGGAAGGCAACGAGGACGTGACGATCAAGGTGTCCGACGAAGGGGGAGGCATCCCACGGAGCGGGCTCCCGCAGATCTGGACTTACCTCTACACGACCGCGGTTCCCCCGTCGCTCGACATCGTCGACTCGCCGTACGCGCGCGACTACCAGGCTCCGTTCGCGGGGCTGGGATTCGGGCTACCGATCAGCAGGCTCCATGCCCGTTATTTCGGCGGGGAGCTCCAGGTGATCTCCATGGAGGGCTACGGCACCGACGCCTACCTCCACTTGAAGCGGCTCGGGGACGGTCGCGAAAGCCTGCCGAGAAAGCTCTGCTGACCGCGGAACCAACCTCTCATCCGGCGCGCTGGCGGTAGTGCTCCGCGCACTCCGCCTCACGGCCTCGAACGATCCTCCTGCCGCGCAAGCTGCCGTAGCGTGCCGTGACGACGGTCCACTGGCCGTGCCCATCTCCGTCGTCTCGGTAGATCACAACCCAGTCGCTAGTGGCGCCCAGTTCGTGCGCGCGCACCGTGTTCGAGAAAAGCGCCGTGTAGTGGCGCCCCGATCGCTCCGTGTGGAGGATCGGGAGCCATGCCGCGCGCGTGGGGTTGAACCGCCTCGGCGCCACGCGCGGCAGCCCGCCGCGCCGAGCCTTCTCGCGGTACTCGGCGTCGACGTCGAGGAGCTCTGCGATGGACGGCGCAGCCGCGGGCTCGGGAGCCGCGACATCCTGCTGCGCGGTAATTGCCGTAGGCGCGGTGATTGCCGCAGGCGCGGTGACCGTCGCGGGCGCGGCCGGCCGGCGAAAGCGGCCCGCAAGGCTCTCACGGACCGCCCGCAGGCGCTTCGCGCCGATCCCTGGCAGCTTCGCGAGGCGTCCGTCCCACGCGGCTTCCTCGAGTTCCTCGAGCGACTCGACCTGAAGCTCCCCGTGCAGCCGCTCGGCGAGGATGGGGCCGATGGTGGGCACCGTGGCGAGCACGCGCTCCGGCTGCGAGCTCCCGAGGAGCCGATCGAGGAGGCCGAGCCGGCCCGTCAGCGCGAGACGCTCGATCGAACGCGCCAGCGACTGCCCGATTCCGGGAAGCTCGGCCAGAGCTTCCGGTCCGCCCGTGCGCACCATCTCGGCGGCCGGCCGATCGAATCCCCGAACGACTTCCGCCGCCCGCCGGTACGCTGCGACGCGGAATGGGTTGGCCCCTTGTTGCTCGAGGAGTCGGCCGACATCGAGGAGCCGCTCGGCGATTTGTCCGTTCGAGAGCTCTTCCACGCCATCATTCTGCGGCTGTCCCGAGCGCGCGCCACCGGCCGCGGCAGGCTCGAACCGCGGAGCGACTTAGTCGAGGAAGGGGTTCACTCGAGGAAAGGATTCTCCGGGTAGCTCTCTACCTCGGTCACCGCGACCCAGGCATCCTCGTCTTCGGAGAAGCTCACACGGAGCCTGCCTCCCTCGCGCTCCAGCACACGCGCGACCTGCACTCCGCCGTCCCACCGTGGCGCGAGGACGCGGCTCCCCTGGCGCGGAGGGCCGGGCTCGGCGACGAGGATCACTGCGTGGTGCGGCTGGAGCCACATCGAGTCTCCGTCGTCCCAGAGAATGTGCCGGATCGGTCCTTCGACGCGGTCCACGGTGCCGGGGTACCAACGGCCGTCGAGCCAGCGCGCCCAGACGCGGGTCCCCTCCCGAAGCCGAGCCTCCCGCTCGGGCGATGAGCAGACGAGGTCGTCCGGATCGCACCAATAAGTGCCGCTCGGCGTCACGATCTCGTGGATCTCGCCCACGTGCGCGCGCACTTCGCCGTCCTCCCACGCCGTCATGGACGGTCCGCGGCCGCCGCGGGCCACGACTCTCGTGCCCACGGGGATCCGCTCGTCGGGCGTCCCGGAAGAGCTCCAGCGGCACCGGCAACCGTCGGCGGTGACAATCCAGCCGCAGAGGCAGCAACGCATTTCGAAGTTGGATCCGTCGGGTGAAAGAGGGGAGGGCAGTGGACGCCGCACCGGGGGCGCGGACGGCGATGAGCTCGCATTGCAAACTTAGGAACTCCGCTCCCGACTGTCAAGGAGCGCTCTGGATCTCGATCCTGGCTTCGGCCAGCTGCCATCGCGCGTGTTAGAATGCGGGCTGGCCCTCAGCTCCCCGCCGGAGCGAGGCATGCCTTCCTGCCCATGAATCCTCCACTCCTCCACGAGACGCGCGACGGCTCCCACGGTTCCGCCGCGGGATCGTCCCGCCCGCTCCCCATGACGCGAGCGGAGGCTATGGAGCGGGGTTGGGAGGAGGTGGATGTCGTCTTCGTCACCGGCGACGCGTACATCGACCACGCCAGTTTCGCGATGGCGATCCTCGGACGCGTCCTCGAGTCGCACGGGTACCGCGTCGCGATCCTCAGCCAGCCCGATTGGCGGAGCGTCGAGCCCTGGAGACAGTTCGGGAGGCCGCGCCTCTTCTTCGGCGTGTCCGCGGGCAACATGGACTCGATGATCAACCACTACACCGCGAACCGGAAAGTGCGCAACGACGACGCGTACTCGCCCGGAGGGCGGATCGGGCTCCGGCCAGACCGCGCCACGCTGCCCTACTGCCAGCGCGCGCGCGAGGCGTTCCCGGGAGTCCCCGTCGTCGCGGGGGGCGTGGAAGCATCGCTGCGTCGGCTGGCGCATTACGACTACTGGAGCGACCAGGTCCGGCGGTCGATCCTACTCGACGCGAAGGCAGACCTGCTCGTGTACGGCATGGGAGAGCGGCAGATCGTGGAGATCGCCCACCGGCTTTCCCGCGGGTCCGCGCTCGAGGACCTTCGCGACTTGCGCGGCGTGACGTACGCGCTCGGAGCACGCGAAGCGCCTCCGGAGTGCGGCGCGAGCTGGAGCTTCGTCACGATTCCGGGCTACGAGGATGTCGTCAGGGACAAAGCCGCCTTCGCGGAGGCGACGCGGATGATCCACAACGAGACAAACCCCTACAACGCGCGAGGGGTGATCCAGTGGCACGGCGATCGAGCCGTCGTGCAGAACCCGCCCGACCTGCCGCTTTCGCGCGACGAGATGGATCGGATCTACGACCTGCCTTACACGCGCAAGCCGCACCCCGCCTACCGGGAGGCGATTCCGGCGCACGAGATGGTCAAGGACTCGGTGACGATTCTCCGGGGCTGCTTCGGCGGCTGCACGTTCTGCTCGATCACTACCCACCAGGGCCGCACGATCCAGTCGAGGTCGCAGACCTCGGTGCTCCGCGAGCTGGAGCAGATGGCCAAGGACCCGAGCTTCCAGGGAGTCGTGAGCGACGTCGGCGGCCCCACGGCGAACATGTACGAGATGCAATGCACGAAGCCGGAGGTCGAAGCCATCTGCCGGCGGCTGTCGTGCGTGCACCCGAAAATCTGCCCGCTCCTCGGGACGGACCACGGGCCGTTGATCGAGCTCTTGCGCGCGGCGCGGTCCATCGATGGAATCCGAAAAATCCTCGTCGCGAGCGGCATCCGCATGGACCTGGCGAGGCTGTCACCCCAGTACATCGAGGATCTGGCCCGCTACCACGTGGGCGGCCACCTCAAAGTGGCTCCGGAGCACTCCGATCCTCACGTGCTCCAGATGATGAAGAAGCCCACCATCGACGACTTCGGCGAGTTCAACCGGGAGTTCCGCGACGCGTCCCGCCGCGCGGGGAAAAACCAGTACCTCGTCCCATACTTCATCGCGAGCCACCCCGGCTCCGACGTCAACGCGATGATCGATCTGGCCCTTTTCCTCAAGCGGAACGGCTACCGGCCGGACCAGGTCCAGGACTTCATTCCTGCGCCGATGGACGTCGCCACCGCAATGTACTACACCGGTTTCGACCCTTTCACCAAGAAGCCCGTCTACATTGCGAAGAAGATGCGCGAGCGTAAGTTCCAGAGGGCGCTCCTGCAGTTTTTCAAGCCCGAGAATTACTTCGAGGTGCGGACCGCGCTCCTCGCGGCCGGCCGCGGCGACCTCATCGGGGATGGGTGCGACTGCCTGATCGCCTCGCGGCCTCCCGCCGAAGCCTTGCGCGCGCGCCGCGCGAGGGCCAACCGAGAAGCTCGCGCGGTCGTGAGGGGCGGCGAGAAAGCGCAGCGGAGCTCAAAGACTCCGCAGGCTTCGCGCCGAGGCTACCGGCCGCATCGCGCCGAGGCCGAGCGGCGCTCCAGAGCCAAACCTTAATTCGGTAGGTTTGCGAAGGTGCCCGCTCCGTGAGCTCGGCTCCGCGCGCCCGGCCGGACCGATCGAGCGCCGGTCAAGACGAGGCGGGAGCTGTGCCGGGCGGGGGGCCGATCCTCGCCAGCTCGCTGCGGATTTCGCGAAGCAGCTCGACGTGCCGGCGGGATGCGAGCGGGTGCGCTTTTTTCGCTATGGGCGCCTTCTCGAGGTCATCTCCGAGCCCCGCCGACCGCGACTGGCGGACCTGAGCGAGGATCAGTTCCCGGATCTCCGGAGCGTTCGCAACGCCCTCAATGACGCCGCGGTGCCCCATGCCGGCGCCCGGCTTCTCCACGGCGCCTCCGCCGGCCGTCTCGACGACGACGTTGGCGATCCCGAAATATCGCTGCATGGGGCCTTGGAGGACTTTCACGTTCTGCACGTTCTCGAAGGTGATGGTCACCTCGTGGAGGATCCAGATGCCTCGGCGAATTCTCAAGCTCCGGCTCGTGAGCACGTACCACGTCGAGTCGTACCGCAGATGGATCGCCACGTAGGCGACGATGTCGGGCAGCACGGCGAGCGCGAGCATGGGCAGAAGCGTCAGCAAGCCGAGCCACCAGACCGCGACGCAGAGCATGATCCACAAAACGACGAGAAGGCCGTCCATCGCGGTCAGGCCGATCCAGAACCAGAATTTGAGATACTCGAGGAACTTCGGGGACGGCCGGAACGACCTGGGCTCCTCCCCGGGCGGCGCCGGCAGCGTGGGGGGCTCCGCGGGCACGCGGAACCACGTCACGAGGAAGCTCCAGAGCTGGCCATACAGGCTCGCGGCGGTCTTTTCGATTCCTTGCTTCACGACCGGCCCCCTGCCGCGGCGATCCTGCGAATCTCATCGCGGATCTCTTCCAGGAGCACAAGCGCCTCGTCACGAGTCGCCTCGGTTCCGGAACGGGCGGCTGGAGGCGCGCTCCCAGCTTCGTGCGGAGTATCGTGCTCCTTGCGGGCTCCACGCATCTTCTCGTAGAGGTAGTCGCGCAGCTTTTCCGGCGCGGGGAAGCCTTCGATCACCATCTCCGCGCTGGACGATCCCGACGCCGTCTGGATCGACACCGCCGCGAGTCCGAGCCACCGATGGAAAAGGTTTCGCGTGACGTGGATGTCCTGGATCCGCCGGTAGGTGAGGTACGTCTCCCGGTGGAAGAGGATGCCCCATGCGACGGAAATCCCCTCGTCATCGAACTTGAAGCGCAGCGTGTGGTACTTGAAGTAGAGCGGCAGGAAGACCGCCGGAAAGCCCAGAAGTGTGAGCGCCGAGACGGCAAAGTAGTACTTGAGGAGGTCCGGCACCGGCCGCTCAATGGTCCTGGGGTCGAAATTCGGTTCCATCCTACGAACCTCGGCGAAGGGGGTGGATCCGCGGCGTGCGGATTCTATCGGAACGCTCCGCGGCCGTGGGAGCCTCCATCTCGTCGATCGGGAGGCGCGGGCCTTCCAGGGATTTCAACGTCGCGCCGGAGCGGCATTTCCGCCGGCCCGGACCGCCTGGGAGAGCTTGCGCCGCTTGACATTACCGCGTTTCGGCAAAAGAATGCATGAGACTTCCATGCTCGAGCGAACCCTTCACTGCCTCCTCGCAGCCTCCATCCTGCTCGGGCCCACCGCGGGAGCGAAGCACCTCTACGACTGCGCGATGAGCGGAAAAAGAAGCGAGGCCGCCTGCTGCTGCTCGGCGGCGGGCGCGGAGCACCAGGACGCAAGCCACGCGGTGCGAGCTGCCGAGGCTGCCCGCGCGGAGATTCGATCGTCTTGCTGCCGCGTGACGCGGGAAACGGCGCGCGCCACGGCGGCCCAGCGTCCCGCGACGGACGGAGCCTGGAAGCAAACTCTCGACGACGCGCGCCACTTGCCCGTCGCATCGCCTCTCGTGCCGGCCTTGACGCCCACTGTCCTGCTGGCGCGGTCGAGCGTGCCCATCCACCCTGCGCATGCGGCGCCGGATGAGCCGCTCTTCATCATCCACTGCACCCTCCTGATCTGATCCGAGCCTGCCTCGGCTCGCGATCTCCGAGCGCACGGCGCAATGGCGCGGCGCTCCGTTTCGTTCGTCAACAGGAGGGCATATGCCTCACCGATTATTCTTGTGGCCGCTCATCCTGAGCGGTTGTCTTGGCTCGGGCGTGCGCGAGGACCTCAGCCACCTCGAAGCGCAGGTGGATGAGGCGCCGGCAGCGGCTCCCCGGCAGGATGCCGCACAGCGCCCGGCGGAGGGGACCGAACCGCCTCGCCAGGAGGCTGAGCGGACAGCCAGCGCCCCGCCGGCCGCATCGCCACCTGCCACGCCCCCCACGGGGCCGCAGCCCGCGAACGAGGATTACCTCGAGCTCAACCAACTCATCGCCGAAGCTCTGCGCACGCATCCCGAAGTGCTCGAGTCGGCGGCGA
>Ga0111538_10011473_pt1 | contig 11743 bp, 6 predicted proteins | sample SoiMethybrSBSTD1_FD_79669 | JGI IMG/M metagenome (GOLD analysis project Ga0111538, IMG submission 79669) | Bulk soil microbial communities from a Populus tree surrounding site in Tennessee, USA - Soil MetaG P. TD hybrid SBSTD1 (version 2)... | ecosystem: Environmental > Terrestrial > Soil > Tree...
TCGGAGTAGTGCGCCGGATCGTCGTACGTGGAGACGTCCCGGACGGTTGCGCTATCGAAAATCGTGATGTCGGCTTTCATGCCGGCGCGAATCACGCCGCGGTCGGCGATGCCGACGCGCCACGCCGCACGCGACGTGAATCGCCGCACCGCTTCTTCGAGCGTCAAAAGGCGATCCTCGCGAACGTACTTAGCGAGGACGCGCGGAAAAGATCCCCACCCCCGCGGATGCGACTTCGACTCGGAGAGCGGTCCATCCTCGGCGCGCGAGCTCGAGTCGGTGCCGATCGCCACGAGCGGGCTGGACAGCGCGGTTCGAACGTCGTCTTCACGCATGATCGAGATGATGACGTCGCTGCGAGCGAGGTCCGCGATCACGAGATCCATCACCGCGTCGCGGGGATCCTTCCCCATCTCGGCGCCGATCTCCTCGAAGTTCTTGCCTTCGTACTTCCGCAGTGCCGGATCCACGACCGTCGACAGCATAACGCCGGCGGCACCGCCGGATCCGTACCACTGGTTCTCCCATTCACGAACCGTCGAATCGGCCATCTCCCGCTTGATGCGCTCCCGCATCGCCGGATCTTTCAAGCGCGCGAGCATCGGGTCGAGCCCGCCTTCACGTACCCACACCGGCAGGCAGGCATCGAGGCCGTTGGATGCCCGATCGTAGGGATAAATGTTGGCCGTCACGTCGAGTCCACGGCTGCGCGCTGCCTCTATTCGCGTCAGCACATCAGGCATCCGTCCCCAGTTGGCGCGATAGGCGGTCTTCAGGTGCCACACCTCGGCGGGAATCTTCGCCCGTTCGGCAATCGTGAACACCTCGTCGAGAGAATCCATGATGCCGGCCGACTCGGACCGCTGATGGGTGATGTAGATGCCGCCGTACTTCGCCGCCACTGACGCCAGCGCGACGAGTTCGTCGGTCGAGGCGAAACGGCTGGGCACGTACTGAAGTGACGTGCTCAGTCCGAGCGCGCCCTGCTCCATCGCCGCGGACACCAGCGTCTTCATCTGTTCGAGCTCGGCGGGCGTTGCCTCACGCTGGCCGTCGCCAATGACAAAGGAACGGATCCCGCCGGCGCCGACGAATGATCCGAGGTTGATCGCCGGCCGTGAGGTCGTCGACAGGCGAGTGAAGTACTCGCCGAGCGTGCGGAAGTCGAGCGGAATCCTGTAGCGGTCGAACCCCGGCTTGGCGAGCTCGAGCATCCGGTCGTTCATCGGTGCGATGGACGCGCCTTCACCGGTGATTTCGGTGGTGATGCCTTGGGTGATTTTGCTGGCGGCGCGGCCGTCGACCAGGACGTTGAACTCCGACTGCCCCAGCATGTCGATGAAGCCGGGGGCCACGACGAGACCTGAGGCGTCAACGCGTGTCGCGGCCGGTCGATCGGTCAGATTGCCGACCGCCGCGATCCGATCGCCGACGATACCGACGTCCGCGTGCATCCAGGGCGCGCCGGTGCCGTCGACAACGCGGCCGCCGGTGATGAGGACGTCGAACGACGCCGGCCCCGAGACCGTCGACGGTGGCGCCGGGGAGGGACGACAGGCGACAAGAGACACGCAACCGGCAACGACAAAGGCGCGGAACACGGTTGGCCTGATGACAGGAGGTGGAGGGACGTCAGGCCCCAGGCTTCGGGCTCCGGACTTCAGGTAGCGCGTACCCGAAGCCTGGAGTCTGAAGCCCGAAGCCCAATGTCTGAAGCCCGACGAAGCCGCTCTCGTTCGCGCGGCTCGGCTAGAACGAGAACCTGAACGAGAACTGGAAGATCCGCATGAACCCGGCCTGGAGCGTCGTGCGGCCGAAGTTCGTGGCGGGGAAAATCTGCGTGCCCCGCAGGGTGCGGACGTTCACCCGGTTGAACATGTTCAGCATCTCGAGCTTGGCCTGCGCGACCTTGGTGCCGAACCGCACGTTCTTGATGAACACGCCGTCGACGTTGTACTGCGCGGCCGTGCGGGCGTCGGGCAGCGTGCGTGGCGCGTTGCCGAACGTGAACGGTGCCGCGGCGCTGAACCCGGCGGGGTCGAGCCAGGTGGCCGCCGGATGGTCAGCCGACGCCAGACGATCTTCGTAGCTGCCTGACGTCGAGAGGTCCGCCCCGGTCAGATTCGGCCGCTGCACGCCACCGAACGTCCCGGTGTTGTCGCTCTGGACGACTGCCAGCGGGAAGCCGGACTGGAAGTTCATCGCGGCCGAGACCGTCCACCCGCCGGCGATCCAGTCCACCCACTGGTTGTCGGCACCGTACGGCTTACCGCGCCCGAACGGCAGCTCGTAGACCGGCGCCACAATGAAGCGGTGCGGCACGTCGAGCAGGCTGTACCCGTAGTCGAGATCCGGGTTGTAGTACGGGTCGCCCTGGATGTACGCGTGCGCGTTGAGCGTGCCCGGACCGGTGGTCGTGTAGGGTCCGTAGAAGTTGCCCTCGCCAACGAGGTTGTCCTTCAGCTGGCTGTAGGTATAGCTGACGCGTCCACCCCACCCGTTGGTGATGCGCTTGGTGTACTCGAAGACGCCGGCATGGTACTGGCTCTTTCCTTCGAGCACCATCCGCGCGTTGATGTTGCCGAACTGGGGGAACGGACGTAGCAACTGCGCGCGGGTCAGCGTTGAGCGCGACGCAAACGGCCCGGCGTTGGGATTGCCAGCGAACGGATTTTGCAGGTTGTCGTTCAGAGCAGGCCCGAGCGACATGTACTTGGGATCGAGCTGGTTGATGTTCAAGCCGTAGTCGTTCGAGCCGCCTAGGCCAAGATGCCGGCCGGTCGCGCCCATATAGCTGACGGTGAACGACTGCGATCCAGGCAGCTCCCGCTGCAGGTCAATCGAGTACTGGTGCACACGCGGCGCGCTGCTGTTCTGGTCCACGTAACTGATGTTGGTGCCAACACCGGTGAGCGTGCGCAATGAGTTGCCCAGGGGCTGAACGAGCCCGTTGGGATAGGGGTTCGTGAGGGTCGTGGTGGGTACCGGCGTCGTCTGTGCCAGCACGGTATTCTGAGTCACGCCCACGTGACCGTAGTTCGGGTCCGAGCCGCTCGGATCAGGATAGTTGAAGGGCGCCCAGTACAGCCCGTAGCCTCCTCGAAGCACAGTCTTGTCGTTCAGCGAGTAGGCCGTCCCGACTCGCGGCGACCACTTGATCGCTGGCGCGTTCCCCTGAGTTCGCTCGTTGCCGTCGACGCCGGCATAGAGCAAGCCACCAGCCACGGTCCGGGCCGGGGTGCCGGCGACCGGGTCGGCGGGAATCACCACCGTCGAGAGCGCATTGGTGACCTTCGGGTCGAAGCCGACGGTGATCTTGTCGTTCTCCTCGGCCATCCCGCTCTCGTGCTCGAGCCGCAGTCCGTAATTAACGGTCAGCTTCGGACTGATCCGCCAGTCGTCCTGCACATAGGCACCTGAGTAGTAGGTGTACATGTTGATCGGTGACGACAGCGTGATGGAGCTCTGCCGATCGCTCAGCGCCGATGGGAACCCCAGCAGGAACGATGCGAACGAGTTGCCCTCGGTCGGAATGCTGTTGGAGCCGTTCGACGACGTGGTGTCCTTGTCGAACTCGAAAAGCCCGGCGGTGTTGCCGGAGGCAAAGAAGTCGAGGGCGATCTTCCGGAAGTCGGCGCCCACCTTGTAGGTATGCGTGCCGATGATCTTCGACAGGCTGCCGTTGATGCTCTGCGACTTCCAGTTCCGATCGGTCGGGTTGATGGCACCGAGCGTCTGACTGGCATAGGTGTCGTAGTTGCGGATCCTGACGCTGGGGAACTTGTCGACCTGGATCTGGTTGATGTAGGTCTGCGAGAACCCGAGGGTCGAGGGGTCGAAGTCGATACTGAGGGAGCTGTTGTCAGGGAATTCAGTCCAACCGTAGCGCAGCGCCATGACCGACGTGTTGCTCAGCACCCAGGTGTTGTTCAACGCCAGGATTTTGGGCCGCCGCTTCAGCAGGTAGTCGTTGGGATCCGCGAATCGGGTCGGTTCCTTCTGGTCGGCCGAGCCAAAATAGTTGCCGCACGGTTCATCCGACTTGTTGTAGAGGAAGAAACCGGTCAGCGACATGTTGTCGGTGAACTTGTGTTCGACCTTGCCGGTGTATTCCTGCGTCCATTCGGACTTGATGAGCGAGTTGCGGTTGTAGTTGACCGTGCCGTTGTCCCGATTGGTGTCGGGGAGCGGCAGGTACTTCAGCATGTTCGCGGCAACTGGATTGATCCGTTCGGTGGGAATGCGGTTGTTCTGGAACGGGGTCCGGGTCACCGGGTCGTAGATGATGACCGGCTGCCCCGAACTCGTCGTCAGGCCCGAGAAGTCCCCGGCCCGCTCAGCCGCGGTCGGCATGACTTCGCTCGCGTTCCGCGTCTGGGTGTCTGTGTAGTTCTCGGTCGCGAACCAGAAGAACGTCCGGTTCCTGACGATAGGCCCGCCGACGCCTCCGCCGCCGAGATGATACGGGCTCTGCGGCTTGTCCAGTCCGGCCTTGTCGCTGAAGTAGTTGTTCGACTGCCCCCAGATCGGCCGGGTCTGGTAGAAGGCCGAACCTCTGAAAGCATTCCCGCCCGAGCGCAGCGTGGTGTTGAACACACCGCCGCCGGTGCGTCCCATCTCGGCGTCGTAAGTGTGAACCTGCACTTTGACGTCTTCCAGCGACTCGATGGTGGGGTTGGCGCTCGCGCGGTTGCGCAGGTCCGTAATCGGCACGCCATCCAGCGTGTAGTTGTTGCCGCGCCGCGTGCCGCCGCCGAGCGAGAGAAGCGCGGCGTTGGTCTGATCCTGCTGCCGGTTGAACTGCGTATCGCCTGAGGGAACGACGGTCGGCACGGTCGTGCCGATCATGAAGGCGTTGCGTCCCGGTGCCGGCAACGTCTGCAGGGCCTCGGCGTTCAGCACGGTCCCGGTGCTGGCGTTCGAGGTCTCGATGAGAGGAGCCTGCCCGGTAACGGTGATCGTCTCCTCGAGGGCGCCAACTTCGAGCGCCACGTCCAAGGTGAGGAACTGCTGCGTGCCCACGACGAGTCCGGCGCGCAGGTACGTCTTGTAGCCCTGCAGGCTCGCTTTCAAGGTGTATGTGCCAGGGCCCAGATTCGGGAAGTTGTACTCGCCGGCCTCGTTGGACGTCGTCGACCGCGCGACGTTCGTGGCCTCGTTGGTCAGGGTGACCTCTGCGCCCGGAATCACTCCGCCTGTATCTTTGATTGCTCCGCGAATACCGCCTGTGAATCCTTGCGCGAACACCTCAGACGCTCCACCAGCCAACAGTACCAGCGCCAGCAGTGCGGGAACGAGCTTGCGCATCGACCGCCTCCTTGGTTGACAACGATGAACGGCGTTACAGTTCTGCAAGCCAAGCGCCAGCGCGGCGTGGAGATCGCGACACGCGCCGGTGCCGGTACCCGGTTTCCTCAGAAAATGCCTCGTCGAGCCCGCACGATCGCGCAGGCTTCCTTGCTCTAACTCCGACGCTTTCGTTGTCGGTCGTGCTGCGTGCGACGTTTCTGTAGCGATGACGAATCGACGGCAGCGGCCAGAGAGGGCCGCCTGCTCGGAGTACACGCCGAGTCGACGACGAGCGTGAAACGAACAGTCGGTGATGGGGCGGATTCTGGCGCCGGCTCGCGGCCAAGTCAACAGTTTTGGCGCTTCGAGGACCTGTCGCGCGAACGTTGCACGGGCCGCGATCCAAGGAATGAGATCAGTCGCCCCGCCCGAGCTCCAACGTGAGCGGCTCCGGCGCGGGGATAGCGGCCGCTCAGCGGCTGCTCAATGGCGCCACGTACCGCCGGCCTCAACCTCGCAACACGCCCCTTCGACGACGACGTCACCGTCCAGCGCGAAGCGCACCATGGTCAGCCGGCGCGTCGGGCCGGTGACGGTCAGCTCGCCGAAGAAGACGCGGCCGAATTTGGGGATCGTGACGACGTGGCCGTCGATGGTCGCCTTCGGAAACGGGCGGCCGTTCCAACGCAGGCTCTTTACGATCGTCGTATGCAGGGCGGCGGGATTGGTCTCGCCCGCGGCGATCGGCGTAAAGCCGACGGCCCGGCGCGTCCGGCGGCCCTGGCGCAGGCAGGCTTCGCAGAGCTTGTCGTGTGTGTCGTGATCTTTGAAGAACCTCCGATCGATCGCCACCGTCAGCCGGTGCCCGCCGAAGGCGACGCCTTCGACTGAGGCACCGTCCATCGCGCCGATCGAGGGTTGAGTCGCATGACACGGGCAGAGGGCCATCAGCTCGGCGCGCAGCCGCGCCGCGGTCAGGCGCAATCGGCCCGTTCCGACCTGCAGGCCGCGAACCTCGGCGCCCGTGTGGGCCTGAGAGACCGGCTCGTCGTACGCACCACGCCGCCGGCTCGTGACTTCGTGAGGAACGCCCTGTGCGTGCGTGCTTGCCGATTCGAACGCGACGACGCCGCCGAAGTCTTGCCGGGCAAGGGTGGCGCTCGATGTGCCGCCGCTCACCGGCAGTGAGCTGACGCCGCCCACATCGAGCCAGACGTCGCTCGGACGATGAACGTGGCCGGTGAGAATCGTGGCGTTGCCGTGATAAACGAAACGTTCAGCCACGGCGGGCTCCAGGCCTCAGGCTCCAGGCTTCAGGACATCTCATTGATGATTCCCTCATTCCCTCATTACTCATTCCCTCATTCCCTCATTCCCTCAATCCCAATTCTCAGTGCGTGAACGAGTACATCAAGTAGTTCACGCCCAGTTTGTATGCCTCGTTCGTTTCGCCCACCGGGCGGAACCCGCGGGCCGACCACTCCCAGAACTGCGAGACGTCGGTGTTGTAATTCACCATCATCAGCATGCGCTTGGTCGGATCGTTGTCCTCGAAGAGCGCACGGAACACCGGCCGCCCGGCGTTGTAGGCCTGCGGGATGATGTCGAACGACTCGACCTCGAAAAACGAGTGAAAGATCGGATGCGAGACGTCGAGGTCCAGGAAACGGCCCTCGGGCATCACCCGCTTCATGTTCGCTTCGAACTGCTCCCACCCGCCGCCCCCCATGCCCCCGCCGAACCCCCGCACCTTGAAGTCGTCCACCAGGACGAAGCCGCCTTTCTCGAGGTACGCGCGCAGGTTCGCGGCCTCGCCGTCGGTCATCTCCCACCAGCCGACCTCAATCAAATAGGCGAGCGGATAGCGGAACAGTTCGGGATCGTCGAATCCGACACTGGCGACACCATCGAGGCGCGAGTTGATGTAGGTCACCTCGTTCAGGATCCGCAGCAGATTCTGTTCGGCCAGCGGATACCCGTGCGCCCACGCCGGCAGGCCGCCGTACCAGAAGCCGCCTGGCGCCGTGTGGTAGTTCACGCGCAGGAACACGAACCGCCCGTCGTACGGGGGGTTGGGCTGGACGAACGCGGAGTTCGGCCGCTCGCCGAATCCGCGGAACCGGAAGCCTTGCGCGGCCGCTGCGGCCGCAATCGCGATCATGCCGGCGACGAGCAAGCCACGCCTGGGCACGGTGCTCCGATCCGTCAGCGGCTGACGGCTGGCGCCGCGTCGGTCCGCGGCGCGGGCATGGCCGACGTCTGACCGGGCCGGCGGATCGACGTCCGGGCGGGCAACGGTTGCGGCGGTCCGGCGATGGACTGATAAACCAGTGTCTGGAACACCGGTGCGACCGGCGATCCGGGATATCGCTGAACCATCATGATGGCGACCAGCTTCTCTTTCGGATCGACCCAGAAGTTGGTGCCGTAGATGCCACTCCACCCATACTTGCCGACCGAACCAAGCGCCTGGCTGTCGCCCAGATCGGTGACCACGCTGAATCCGAGCCCGAAATCCTGACCGAGACCGCCCTGTCCGCCGGGCAGATCGGTCGTGTGGCTGCTCGTCATGAGCTCCACGGTTTTGGGGCTCAGCAAGCGCACGCCATTGAGCTCGCCCCCGTTCAAGAGCATCTGGGCAAACCGGACGTAGTCGCCGGCCGTCGATACCAGACCGGCGCCGCCGGAGAAGTAGTGCTTGGGGGCCTTGTAGTACTGAAAGGGCGACATGTACGTCGTCGTGAATGTCTCCGGATCTTTCATCGGCCGGATGCCGCCGTTCCCGTCCGGCGCGTAGACGCTGGCAAAGCGTGACCACTTCGCCTCCGGAACGTCAAACGCCGTGTCCGCCATCTTGAGCGGGGTGAAGATGCGATCGCGCAGGAACACGTCGAATGGCATCCCGGACGCGATTTCGATGATGCGGCCGAGGACGTCGATGCCGAGGCTGTAGTGCCACTCGGCGCCGGGCTGGCTCTGGAGCGGCGCGCGCGCGAGCTTGTCGACGTTGTCCGCAATCGTGCCCTCGGTGACGGTCAGGCCGTCTGAAATGCCCGCTCGGCGATACGCCTCGCCGACCGGTCCCTGATCGGCAAAGCCATAACTGAGACCGGCGCGGTGGGTCAGCAGGTCGCGGATGGTCATCTGGCGGCGCACCGGCACCATCGTCACGGTGTCGCCTTCTCCCTTGACCAGCACGCGAGTCTCGCGAAAAGCCGGGATGAGCGTGGCGACTTGATCGTTCAGCGACAGCTTGCCTTCTTCGACCAGCATCATGATGGCCACGCTGGTGATCGGCTTGGTCATCGACGCGATGCGAAAGATGGTGTCGGTCTTCATCGGCACATTGGCCCCGACGTCCTGCGAACCGTACGCGCGGAGGTCGACGATGCGCCCGTCGCGTGCGAGAAGCGTGACGATGCCGGCGGCCTGATGGGTGGTGATGAAGCGCTGCATGCCGTCGTGCAGCCGCTCGAGCCGCGCCGGAAGCATGCCAACGGACTCGGGCGGCGCGACTGGCAGCGACTGCGCGCCAACCGTCCACACGCGGAGCACCAGCGCTACCGCCAGCAGAGTCGTTCGCCGGTTCGAGTTGCTCGTCATGTCCACGCCTCCTGCCCTGGCCGGGCTGGCTCGTCTACGCGCCGCGTCGCTGGACATTGTGCGTCAGATGCGGTCATTCCTGCACGTCCCTGCCCGCCGGCGGCGGTATGCTCGCCGATTGCAGGTGTCGATAATGATGAAAGGGCCGCTCGATCACGCCTGCGGCCACACCGATCTGGAGCCACGCCGTGTTGAAAAAGATTCTCCTCGTCGTCGTCGCGGCCGGCGCCGTCCTGTTCGCAGGCGCGTTCTTCTGGGCGAAGTCGGTGCTGACCGGCAAGCACGTTCGCGCGGCGCTGGCCGCACAGGTCGAACAGGCCATTGGACAACCAGTGACCATCGGCGACATCAGCGCAGGAATCATTCCGCGCGTGACGGTGACGCTCGGCGGGGTCAAAATCGGGCGCCGCGAGCGCGTGGTTGTCGGCGAGTTGCAGCTTGGCACAGATTTTCGGGCGCTGTTGTCCCGGCGAATCGAACACGCGAGCCTTCATCTGAACGGCGCTCGCATCGAGCTGCCATTGCCGCCCTTTTCATTGGCATCGGTGAGCGCGCCGTCCTCTGGCGGGGAAGGCAGCGCCCCGGTCGAACTCGGCTCCATCGACGAGGTTGTGCTGAAAGACGTGCAGATCTTGAGCGGCGGCCGCACGCTGCGCGGCGACATCGAAGTCGTGCCACAGGGCCGCGGCGTGCTCGTGCGCAAGGTCACGCTCGTCGTGGACCAGACGACGCTGAACGTCACCGGACAGATTACGGATCTCGCTGGTCCAACCGGCGAGTTGACGATGACCGCCACCGGACTCGACCTGGATCGACTGCTGGCGTTCGTGAGCGATTTCACGGCTGCCGCCCGTCTCGCGGCAACTGCCACCGCGGCGCCGGCGACGGCCCCAGCTGAATCCGCGCCGGCAGCACCGGACATGAACCTCGCGCTGGCGATTGAGGCTGACAGCGCGCGGATCGGCGCGCTGACCCTGAGCAACTTGAACGGCAAGGCCACAGTGACCGCGCGGGGACTTTCGCTCGATCCGGTGTCTTTCGGCATCTTCGACGGTCAGTATCAAGGGTCGCTGGCCTTGACCCCTGCCGGTGCGACGGCCCAGTTCCGCGGCAGCTCCACGCTGTCCGGCATCGATGTGGCCGCTGCCAGCGCTTTCGGTGGATCCGCAGCTACCATCACCGGCCGCCTGTCTGGACGGCTGGATTTTTCCGGCGGGGGCGGCGATGCCACGGCGGTGATGAAAACCATCAAGGGACGCGGCCGCGTCGACATCGTCGACGGCATCATCAAGAATCTCGGCCTTATCAGCGAGGTCGTGGTGGCTACGTCGATGCGGGCGGGGTCGCTCGGCCAGGCGACGTCGCAGGCGCAGTCGGGCTCGAGCGATGAGCCGTTCTCTCGGCTCGGCGCGACGCTCGACATCGCCAACGGTACGATGAGCACGCCAGACCTCTTGCTCGAGTCGAAAGACGTGATCTTGAATGCCCAGGGCACCTTCGGCCTGGTATCGTCAATTGTTGATTTGAAGGGCCGTGTGGAGCTCTCGGACGCGCTGTCTCAGCAGGCCGGCCGGGACCTGTTCCGTTACACTCATGATCAAGGAAGGGTCACGTTGCCGGTTTCAGTCACCGGTACGATCGAAGCACCCCGCGTGCATATCGACGCGGCCGACATGGCCCGGCGCGCGATGCTGAACGCCGCCAGCGAGCAGAAGGAGCGCGCCAAGCAGGAAGCCACCAAAGCGATCAGCAAGAAGCTGGGAGGTTTCTTCGGCCGATGATTCGATGACGGTTCTCGGGCTGACAGCGCTCGTCGCGACAGGCTCGGTCGCCGCCGGGCTGCTTGGTGCGCTGACCGGTCTGGGCGGCGGCGTCGTCATCATCCCGCTCCTGGTGATCGCGTTCGGCGTCGACATCCGCTACGCCATCGGCGCCTCCCTCGTGTCGATCATCGCGACATCGTCGGGTGCGGCGGCCGCTTACGTCGAAGAGGGATACACCAACGTCCGCGTGGCGCTGGTGCTCGAGATCGCCACGGCGCTCGGCGCGCTCTCCGGCGCCGGCATCGCGGTCTATCTGAGGACCGACGTCATCGCGATCACGTTCGGACTGGTACTCATCTACTCGGCGGTGCAGGCCTTACGCCCGCCAAGCTCCGAGGCCCTGGCCGATCGACCGGATCGCATCGCCGCGTTCCTGCGGCTCGACTCGTCCTATCCGACGAGCGCCGGCACCCGCGACTATCACGTGCGGAACGTGCCCACGGGCTTCGCGTTGATGTATGGGGCGGGCATTCTCTCGGGACTCCTGGGCATCGGCTCCGGCGCGATCAAGGTCCTCGCCATGGATCGCGCCATGCACCTTCCCTTCAAGGTTTCGACAACGACCAGCAACTTCATGATCGGCGTGACGGCCGCCGCCAGCGCCGGCGTCTACCTGCGCCGCGGCTACGTCGACCCCGGCCTCGCCATGCCAGTCATGCTCGGCGTGCTGGCGGGATCGATGATCGGCGCGCGACTGCTCCACCGGGCCCCACCCGCGCGCCTCCGTCAGATATTTGCCGTCGCCATCGCCGGGCTCGGGATGGAAATGTTGTATCGCGGCATGACGGGGACTTTGTGACCGGAAGAGACAGCCGCGAGGCGGCGTTCGATCGGACGCTGGGGCACGTGCTTCGCGCCGGCGTGCTGTTGGCAGCGGCGATCGTCGCCGTGGGCGCCGTTGTGTACCTCTCACGGCGCGGGATGGATCCGGTGGATTACCAGGTGTTTCGCGGCGCCCCGCCTGAATTCAGGAGCGTGCGCGGCATTCTGACCGGTGTCCAGTCGATGAGCGGACGTGGGCTCATCCA
>Ga0111538_10011474_pt1 | contig 11743 bp, 9 predicted proteins | sample SoiMethybrSBSTD1_FD_79669 | JGI IMG/M metagenome (GOLD analysis project Ga0111538, IMG submission 79669) | Bulk soil microbial communities from a Populus tree surrounding site in Tennessee, USA - Soil MetaG P. TD hybrid SBSTD1 (version 2)... | ecosystem: Environmental > Terrestrial > Soil > Tree...
CAGAAACAGCTCGCCGCCGAGACGCACAGCTGGCGCAAGCTGACCGGCGCCGTCGGTCTGATCCTCGACATGGATTGAAACCGCCATGCTGAGCGACCTTCGCTATCGACTGCGCGCGTTCTTTCGTCGCAACCATGTCGAGCGGGATCTCGACGAGGAACTCCGATTTCATCTCGAACGGCAGAAGGACAAGTACCTCGCAAGTGGGATGTCCCCTACTGAGGCGACGCGGCGTGTTCGCCTTGATTTCGGCACGACCGATTCAATCAAAGATCAATGCCGCGACGCGTGGGGAATTCGCGCGCTTGACGAAACGCGTCGCAACGTGCGCTACGCGTTGCGGACGCTGGCAAAACGTCCCGGCTTCACGACGGTCGCGGTGGTGACGCTCGGCCTGGGGATTGGCGCCAACAGCGCGGTCTTTTCGGCGTTGAACGCCGTCGTGTTGCGGCCGCTCCCGTTTCCTGACGCGCACCAGTTGCTTTCGATCGACCAGTACGAGCCCGACGCGGCGCGTCCTTTGTCGCGCACGTATGTCGCGCCGGCGCGACTCGAAGACTGGCAGCGCATGGCGAGCGCGTTCCAGGGGATCACCGGTTCCTACCTTGATGATCTGTCCGAGACTTCCGGTGAGTTTCCCGAGCGCATTTCGCGAGCATGGGTGGCGCCGCGATTCTTCGAGGTGTGCGGCGTCGCGCCGGTCATCGGCCGTATTTTTACCGGCGCGGAAGAGCGGTTCGGTGGGCCGCCCGCCGTGATGGTCAGCGAGCGCCTCTGGCGCCGACGGTTTGGTTCCGACGGCAACATTCGGGCGCGCGCGCTTCGCATTGGTCTGCGATTGGTGCCGATTGTTGGCGTGATGCCGGCCACATTCGCTTTTCCGAATGCCAGCGTAGACGTCTGGAGTCCAAGTCCTCCGGATGCACCGTACGCACAGAATCGTCGAGCGACGTGGTTCACCACCATCGGGCGACTTCGGCCCGGCGTGACTATCGCGCAGGGGATGGACGATCTCAATCGCGTGCAAACCAATCTTGGCCAGCAATACCCGGCAACTGACGCCAAGCTCGCCGTCCGTGTCACCCCGTTGAAAACCGTCACTCTGGGGAGTGTCCCGCAATCGCTCTGGATGTTATTCGCCGCGGTGTCGCTTTTGCTCCTCGTCGTCTGCACCAACATTGCCTCACTGCTGCTTGCACGCAACGCCGAACGTCGGCGCGAGATCTCAATCAGGTACTCGCTCGGTGCCTCTCGTGCGTCGGTGGTGAGACAGCTCCTGACCGAGGCATTCATCCTTGCCTTGATCGGTTCCGCACTCGGTATCGCGATCGCTGTTGCCGGATTTGAGGCCATCCGTACGCTCGGCGCGGACCTGCCTCGGATGATGGAGGTTCGGCTCGACTGGACGCTGGTCCTGTACTCGCTCACCTGCGCCATTGCGACATCGATCCTTTTCGGTTTGGTACCCGCGACCCGAACCGCGCGATCGTTCGCCAGCGCCGCAAGTTCGCAGCGTCGCACGCAAACGATCGCAATCAACCGGCTGCAGTGGACCCTGGTGGGCACCCAGGTGGCGCTCTCCGTCACGCTCTTGTTCGGCGCCGGGCTTCTCATTCGAAGTTTCGATCGCCTGATGCATGTATCGCTCGGATTTGACCCAAGCCGGGTGATGACCTTTCGGATGACAGGAAACTGGAGCGAAACGACCGACATGGGGGCGCTCAGACGCCGCGTGGTCGCGACGCTGGACGCCCTTCGCGCGACGCCAGGGATTGCCGCCGCCGCCAGCTCAATGGCCGTGCCTGGTGCGCCGTTTCAGTTCGACACGGAACTCCGGATCGTCGAAGCGCCGACCGAAAGCAACCAGAAGATCACGGCCCGAAAGAGAATTGTTTCCTCCAGCTATTTCGATGCTTTGCGGATTCCACTGATTGCGGGTACTGACTGTGCCACCGACGCGCCCGAGCGGACTGCCCTTGTCAACCGGGCGTTTGAAGGACTCTATTTCGCCGGCCGAACCGCGATCGGATCTCACGTCCAGGAAATTACGTCTGGACCGGTCGCGGCATCCGCAACCATCATCGGCGTGGTTGGCGACGCGAGAGAGCAGGGCCTGAACGAACCGTCGGCTGCGACAATCTACTGGTGTAACAGCGCTCCGAATCCGACGCCGTTGTTTCTTGTGCGTACCCACTCCGAGAACCTGGCCGGCATCGGCGACACGATTCGTCGACGTGCTCATGAAATCGAGCCGGGGCGTGCCGTCTACGAGCTGATTCCACTGGACCAGCGGCTTGCCGACACGCTGACCGAGAATCGGCTGCGAACGGTTCTGCTCGGCTCGTTCGCGGTGACCGCGATAGCGCTGGCGGCGGTCGGGCTCTACGGAACCCTGAGCTACATCGTAAACATCCGACGGCGTGAGATTGGATTACGGATCGCGATGGGCGCATTGCGTCGCACGACCGTGATGCTGTTCCTCAGGCAGGGACTCGCCGTCACGGCTGTTGGTTGCACTGCGGGATTGTGGCTGTCGGTTGCCATGGCTCAAGGCCTGACCGGAATGCTCTATGGAGTCACCTCGCTCGATGCGTCTACGTTCGCAACCGTACTCGTTCTGGTGATTGCGATCGGAGCGCTCGCGTCCATATGGCCGGCGGTTCGTGCCGCGCGCGTCGATCCGATTCAGGTGTTACGGGAAGAGTGAATAGCGCTATTTCAATCGACAACCTTCACGGTCACGCTGCATTTCTATCAAGAGCAAACGGGAGAAACGAGAGAAACGGGAGATTATTTTTTTGCTCTCGTTTCTCCAGTTTCTCCCGTTCGTTCTTCAACGGCAATCGCAGCGTGACCGTGGATGTTGTTGATTACTTATAGAAGTAGTAATCGGCTTCGTAAGGCACGAATTTCCTCATGTTGATCGTCGCAGGCGTGCACTCGGTCGCTGGCGGCTTCATCCCTCCCACGGTGTTCACGCGGTGAATGCGAACGGCTCCAGTGAGCTTGACGCCGTCGCTCGGCCCTGCCTGCGGACCGGTCACTTCGAGCAGCAGCCATTCGATGGCATCAGGTGCGACAACGGCACCATTAAGTCTCGTTGCCCATACTTTGCTGCTGTCTCGGGAGTGCTGCCAGGTTGCTTGCAGCGCGTCATTCCGCAAGGGATTCTTGCTGAGAAAGTGCGTGACGACCTGCTCACCGCTCGAATCAAATAGCGTGGCCTGCGGTCCGATAAAGAACCAGTCCACGCCTGAAGCTGTGGCGGCTGGCGCGCACATGTAGTTCTGTGTGCCGACCGCATGTCCGAAGAAGAACACTTTGTAGGCACTCGATAACTCGATTTCCGCCGGAACTGAGGGGGGCGTGATTCGATCCTGCGCATACGCTGCGCCGGAAACCAGTAAGGCGCCGGCGATCAATCCCGCTTGAAACAATCTCGCTGTCATGGTGTCACTCTCTCCTGTTTTGAATAGATCCGAGTTCGATTTGGAAATCGGAATGGGAACAGGAAAAGCGACAGGTGTAGGGGCGAAGCCCGTCGGAATAATTAAGAGCCCAAAAGGGCCCGGTAGTTCTCGGCGCGGTCTCGCTTCCCCCAGGCGACGTAGAGTGACACCAGGCGAGTGAGCGTCGCCCTCATCGCAGCTGGCTGCGGCGTTCCGTGCGATGCGAGATCGTTACGAGCGTCGAGCAGCACAGTCTCGGCCTCGTTGTAGCGTCCAAGCGAGATGAGCGTGGCACCGAGCAAGCTCTTGGTCGCCCCGAGACTCCAGTCGTCATCGGGTAACGTGCGGCGTCGGCTGGGAACGATTTCCGGCGCTTGCGTCCGGATTCGGAGCCCCTCGCGCAACAGCGGCTCGGCCCCCGCGGCTTTGCGCCGCGAGAACTGCACGGATGCAAGATTGATCGAATAGATCGCGACCAGTTGATGATCGTTTCCGAGGGACGCGCGGGCAATATCCAGCGCCTCCTCTAACGACGACGCCGCTTCGTCCAGGCGTCGTTCCGCGATGAGGACGTGCGACAGAGCGTTCAATGTGGTTGCGACGACGGGGTGGCGATCGCCGAGGGTCGCGCGTTCGGTCGCCAGCACTCGCCGAAAGAGTGTTTCGGCGGAGCGATTCTCCCCGCGCGTTGCCGTAATCAATGCCAGGTCGTGCAGCGTCGTTGACGTGTTCGGATGATCTTCACCGCGCGTCTTTCGATTCAGGTCCAGGCATTGTTTGAGCAGCGTTTCAGCGTCATCGAGATTCCCGTTCAATCTCAGGACTGAGGCAAGATCGCTCAAACTGACGGCGGTCTCCCGGTGTTCGCTGCCGAGTACTTTGCGGCGTATCGCCAGCGCCTCTCGGTGTAGCGGTTCGGCGCGCTGGTTGAGCCCCTCATCCTGATACACGCGCCCGAGTTCCGCGAGGGTGACGGCAACATCCTCGTGTTGCGGTCCCAACTGTTTACGGCGTATCGACAACGCACGTTCGAGTTGCCGGCTTGCCCCCGCGTAGTCGCCGCGATCGGCCAGCACCACGCCCAGATAGTCGACTGTCAGGGCAACCCGAACGTCTTCCGGACCAAAGACGCGTTCTCCAATGGTGAGCGCCTGTTCAAGGAGCCGCTCGGCGGTTGCGTATTCGGCAAGCCGACGATAGGTTCTCCCCATGCTGGTGAGCAGTTGTACCTGCAACTCCGGTTGGCCGGTGAGTTCGTTCTCCACCTGAGCGGCGCCTGCATCGAGGAGTGCACGCACCGTTGGTTCTCCGGATTGACCCCGAATGGCATACGGGTCGGCGCTGGTCAGCACTCCCATCAGCATCTCGCTGACCTTGACCGCCTTCGCCGTTTCCTTCTGTGCCCGATCGCGCTCGGCGGCCAGTCGCCTGGTGTTGACAGCCGTCAGGGACGCGATGACCAGCACCACTGCGACCGCCGTCGAGACTCCGACGGCGTGACGGCGGACGAACGTCACGGCTTGATATCCAAGCGACGCCGGTCTCGCGCTGATCGGTTCGTGTCGCAGAAAACGACGAAGATCGTCGGCGAGCGCCGTCACCGACGAGTAACGTTCCGAGGCATTCTTTTTCATCGCCTTCGAAACGATCGTGTCGAGATCTCCGCGCAGAAGCCGCCGCAGCTTCCCTGGCGTCGTGGCCCGGGCCGTCGCATGCCGTATCGATATGTGCGGGCCGCCCGTCTCGGATACGACCGCATCCGACACCCGCGACGGCTCCCGATCGACGATGGCGCGAATGAGTGTCGCCGGGGACTCCAGCGCTTCGCCCGCCGGATGCCGCCCGGTCAGCAGCACATACAGCAAGATACCGAGCGCGTAAACGTCAGTCGCCGTCGTCACGGCCCCGCCCGAAAGCTGCTCCGGTGCCGCGTACTCAGGCGTCAGTACTGCGCCGCCTTCGCGCGTCAGGGCGCTGGTTTCAGCGGTTGCGTTGTTCCACCCGGTGTCCGGTTCGATCAGCTTGGCGATGCCGAAGTCGAGCAGCTTGACTTCGCCTTCCGTGCTGACCAGGACGTTGGCGGGTTTGATGTCGCGATGAACGATCAGGTTGGCATGCGCATGCGCGACGGCATCGACGACGTTGAGAAACAGGCGGATGCGATGTTCGACGGGGAGGCCGCGATCGTCGCAGTACTCTTCGATCGTCTGGCCGTCGACATGTTCGAGTACCAGATACGGCTGACCGGCTGGTGACACACCAGCATCGATGAGGTGTGCGATTCGCGGATGCCGCAGACGCGCGAGAATGTTGCCTTCGCGTCGAAACCGCTCCTCGCCCGCACGCCCGACGAGCGAAATGTTCAGCAGCTTGACTGCGGCGCGTCCCTCGAAGCGGCCGTCGCATCGTTCCGCGAGCCAGACGCTGCCAGTTCCACCCTGTCCAATTGGTGACACCAATCGGTAGGCGCCGACGACCTGCCCGGTCAGCGTTCCGAGCGGCGCGTGACCCGGATCGAGCACGGCGCGCTCCAGGAACTTGGATTCGTGAACGGTCCGATGCTGGGCGAGCATCGAACGCAGATCGTCGGCGAGCGCTGCATCACGCGCGGCGATGGATGCGAGCCAGTCGCCGCGTTCGTCAGGAGCAATCTCGAGGGCTTCGTCCAGGTAGGGGCTAAGGACGCGCCATCGATCAGCGTTGAAGGGCGGCATTGGCGCTCAAGGATGCCGGTCCTGCGCTGGCGATCGCATGATGCAGATAGAGGCGGCCCTTTTCCCAGTTGCGCTGAATGGTTCGTTCCGACACGCCGCGCATCGCGGCGATTTCGCCGAAGGAGAAACCGCAGAAGAATTTCAGATCGATGATCTCGGCGAGACCCGGTTCGACTTCCGCGAGCTCGTCGAGCGCGTCGCTGATCAAGATCAGCGCGTGCGGGTTCATCACGTTGTCGGCGTGATCATCGCCGAGCGAGGTGATGCTGAACAAGCCGCCGCGCTTATGCGATCGGCGCCGCCGCACGTCGTCGATGATCAACCCTCGCATCACCCGGGCCGCATAGGCCATGAACCGCGCGCGATCGGCAAACGCCGCACCCTCTCGGCCGGACATTGACAGGTATGCCTCGTGCAGCAGCGTGGTGGCACTGAAGCCCCCCACCGGCCCATGACGATGCACTTCGCGGCGCGCGAGTCGATGGAGTTCCGCATACAGCGTACCGAACAGCGCGTCCGCGACGACGCGGTCGTCAGTAGGCACGTTCGGCAGGTCAGAAGTCAGATCCATCGGATTCTTTACTTGATCCGGCGCCACATCCGGCCGGACACCCTCCTCTATATAGGAGGTCGCAAACCAGGGTCAAAAGCCGACAACGTGCCTACCAGGAGGGCTCCGCAAGCGAAACAAAAGCGAAAAAGACGACGGGTGACGGTGTAAACGAGAGTATACCTCCGTCACCGCTGCTGCAGTTCCATTGCGACCACTTCGAGATGGTCGTAGCTGATGGCGGCCCCCTTCTCCATTCCGGTGCTAATGACCAAGTCGCGGATTTCGAGGGTTGGATACTTGGCCGTCACGGTCAGCCGCGTCTTGCCCTTCTCTTCGCTGAGGATGGACGTCACGACCGATCCATCACCTGGGAACGGATCGTAGATTTCGGTGAAGACCACACGTTCAGGCGCATCGATCTCGAGATAGACGCCGTGAAATCCGTACTCGCCCTTCGGGCCGCGGCCGACGAAGTGCCATTTCCCGCCGACGCGAAAATCGATCTCGCAGACGGTCATCGAATGTTCATCGTCAAGCGATCCCCACCAGCGCCTGACGTGCTCCGGTTTCGACATCGCCTCGAAGACGAGGTCGCGCGGCGCGTCGAAGAGACGGGTCAACGTGATCTCCTGATCCGACGGTGTGGTGACTTTGAAGGTATCGCTATTTGCGACGCGGCTGACGGGCATGTCGTTTCTCCTTTGCCTTGAGTTCTTTCAGGTATTCATCGAGTCGGTCGAGGCGCGCCTCCCAGATGTGGCGGTATCGATCGGTCCAGTCCGCCACCTGTTTGAGCGGAGAGGCGTTCAGTCGGCAGGGACGCCACTGAGCGTCGCGGCCGCGAACAATCAAGCCAGCGCGCTCGAGCACGCGTAGATGCTTGGAGACCGCCGGCATGCTCATTTCGAACGGCGCCGCCAGTTCGGTGACCGACCGCTCGCCGGAGGCGAGGCGGGCGAGAATCGCGCGCCGCGTCGGGTCGGCCAGCGCAGCGAACGTGGTGCTTAGGTGATCGACAGTCATCGAGTGTATTAAACCTGATAGTTAATTAACCTAATGGTTTAATACATCACGCGAAGATGATTTGTCAAGTACGCTCGGGTGAGCGTTCCGCGAGGAGTTCCAGATGCCCGCGCAAAACAAGAGAATCGATACCGCACTGCGGCCTGTCGGCACGATCCGGTCGACGCTGAAAAACCGGCGCGACGCACCGAAGCAAGGATCCGAGGGAGCCCCCGACGCGTGGCTCGAGGTCGACGCCGCGCTCGCCGATGCCCTGGATGGTCTCGAGGTTGGCGACGAGATCCTGGTGATCACCTGGCTGCATCAAGCTCAGCGGGATGTGCTCAAAGTTCATCCGCGCAGCGATCCTCGCAACCGGTTGACTGGTGTGTTCGCGACCCGATCGCCGGATCGACCGAATCCCGTGGGCCTTCACCCCGTTGTGGTGCGAGTCATCGACGGACACCGGCTGCAAATTGGCCCGATTGAAGCCATTGATGGGACACCCGTCATTGACATCAAACCTGTGCTGAAATGCGCGCCGGGCGATATAGGAACTGGTTAACATTGGCGCGGCTCGCCCGTCCTCACACGATATGAGCGATTTGCGTTACAGCATTCGGGGTTTACGTGGAATGCGGTCGGTCGCGGTCGTGGTGGTCGCCTCGTTAGCGCTCGGGATCGCGGCGACGACCACAATGTTCAGCGCCGCATATGCGGCGCTCATCCGTCCGCTCCCGTTCGCCCAACCGGATCGACTGGTTCTTCTCTTCACCACGCACACCACACCGCGGGAGGGACTGGTGCTCACGCGCTGGTCGCGCCCGCTGATCGACGTGCTTACTGCTTCGGTGACCTCGTACGAATCGATTGCGTCGTATACGCCAAACCTCGTGAGCGTGAGCGAAGGTGCGGGCGAACCCGAACAGATCGACATCGAGATCGTGTCGCCGGAATACTTTTCGATCCTTCGGGTCACCCCTGCGCTCGGAAGAACCTTCACGCCGGACGAGGATCGAGCGCCGGGCGCTGCCACGGTTGCTGTGCTCAGCGATCGAATCTGGCGGCAACGCTACGGCGCCGACCCATCAATGATCGGCAAGACCGTTCGCATCAATGACGTACCTCTCACCGTTGTCGGGATCATGCCTGCCGGGTTTTCCGGCCTGAGCGACAAGTCAATGCTCTGGATTCCGCGGACGATGGCCCCGCGCCTGACCTACGCCGAGTACTTGACGACGCCGCAACTGTTTATCGCAGTGATTGCGAGACTCAAAGACGACGTGTCGCTCGAGCAAGCGAACGCGGAGTTGGCTGCGGCAGGCGCCGGATTTCCAATTCAACAGGACGCCGAGGGCGGAAAGTGGGGTGCTGTCGCGCAAACGATCGGACAGGCGCGTGTCGAGCCGACTTTGCGGCGGTCGGTGCTGCTCTTGTTTGCGGCCGCGGTGTGCGTGCTGTTGATCACCTGCGCAAACGTGGCGGGGGTGCTCCTCGCCCGCGGCAGGGTCCGACGGCGGGAACTCGCGATTCGGATGGCGATTGGCTCGAGCCGGGCGCGCATCGTTCGCCAACTGCTGACGGAAAGTCTGGTGCTCGCGGTGCCGGCCGGGTTGATCGGTGTGCTGCTTGCAACCTGGGGTGTCGATCTCTTCGCCACCTATGCGCCAGCCGTGCTGTGGACGGGACGGATCACGATCTCGGCGTTCTCGCTGCCTACCTTGGATGCACGCGCGCTGGTGTTTACGCTCGCGGTGACTCTCATCACCAGCGTGTTCTGCGGGTTGGCACCGGCGATTGACACGTCACGCACGCGAGTGACCGACGCGCTGAAGGAAGACGAGCGAGGGGGTGGCGTTCCGCGGCGTGTGTTCAAAGCGCTCGTCGTCGTCGAAATCGCGCTGGCGGTGCTGCTGCTTGCCGCGGCCGGGCTTCTGCTCGACAACGTCGCAAGCATGGAGCGACTGCGTCAAGGCTTCGACAGCGAAGGCGTGATGACGTTCTGGGTCCGTCCACCGACGTCACGGTACCCGGTCACCGACGGCCCGGCGATCGTCGAGCGCCTTCTCACCAGTGTCGAGCGCGTTCCAGGGGTCGAATCGGCGGCGGTGAATCGATGCACGCCTTTCAGCGGTTGTTCGCGAACTGTGTTGTCGTTTGCCGACAGGCCGAACGATCCCGCCAGGCCGATCGTTGTCGGGCGCCACTACATCTCCGCCGACTATTTCAAGACACTCAGTATCCCGTTACTGGCGGGGCGGGCACTGACAGCGCGCGATCGTGCGGACCGGCCGCCCGTGACCGTCATCAATGAGAGTGCTGCCCGCCGGTTCTGGCCGAATGAAAATCCGGTGGGTAAGCGTGTCTGGTTTGGCGGCACGACCGGCCCGTTCGCCGATCCGGCCCACGCGGTCGAGATCGTGGGCATCGTCGGGGACGTGAAGTACGAAGCCGTGGACTGGCCGAACAGCACGGGTCGACCCGAGTTCTACACGTCGTATCTCCAGTTCTCGTATCCCGACACGATGATGATGGTGAAAACGCGCGGCTCGACGTCGTCGATCGTTCCCTCGCTGCGCCGGGCCGTCGCATCGGTCGATCCTGCACTGCCAATCTACGACGCGCTGACGCTCGACGATCGCATAGCCTCTGCACTCTCACGCCCTCGATTCAACGCAACGATCGTTTCCGCTTTTGCCGGCGTCGCGCTTTTAATCGCGGCGCTCGGGGTCTATGGAATGCTGTCGTACTCGGTTTCGTGCCGCCGGCGTGAAATCGGCGTACGCCTCGCAATTGGCGCGGCACCTCCGCGGATTGTGCGCCCGATCCTTTCCGACGCCTTGCGACTCGCGGTCGTCGGTATTGCGCTGGGTCTGATTGGCGCCGTGCTCGCCGGACGTCTCACGCGCAGCCTGGTTGTGGACGTGAACCCCTCGGATCCACGGATGCTTGCGGTGGTTGCGGTTGCGATGCTGATTGTCGCTGCCGTGGCTGCGTTTCTTCCTGCGCGGCGCGCCAGCGCCGTCGACCCGGTCGTGGTCCTCCGACAGGAGTGACGCGAACGCTCCTAGCCGCGGCGATTTCGTTTTCGCACGGCCGGCTTCCGCGACGCCGCCTTGCGAGCTGCGACCGTCTTGCGTTTGCGGACCGTTCGTTGCGGAGACGCTCGACGCGGTGGCGGCTTCCGAACCACCAGGACATCCGACAGTTCGTACGCCTCGCGAAGCCAGTCCGTGATCGGCGTCTCCACCTCATCGCGATGTGTGATGCGGAGCATGTGGACGATCTTGGTCTTCGACGCTCGATCGACGCGCCGGATCTGCGGCGCTTTCACGGCGCGGCCGAGGAAGACACAGACTTCGAGGAAACTTCGCTTCGGCCGCACGAAGAAGTAACACGATTTGCGCGAGAACATGATCGAGCTGTGCGACGCGTAAATCCGCTGATCGCCGAACTCGACGGCCGTTTCGCGCAGCCGTTCCCACGCATCACGAAGGTCCTCAGAGAGGTCCTGGGTCAGCGCAGCCTCGGTGGTGGTCCAGCAATCGTGTGGGGCGCCTTCCTCGACCCATTGTTTACAGTGATAACACTCGCGTCCGGACATGACTTCATTTTATGGCGAGTGCCGTTTTTGGCTTTGCCCATCTAGTCCTCTAGTGCAAGGGGTTGTTGTGCAGCGGTCAACGTTTTTGGGCAGGACGGAGCGAGCGCGGGGAATGCTGCAGTCGCGCCGTTCTCCTGAATTTCGTGAATGACGCACACGATGTTGTGGCAAAGCACTTTGAGTAGTGCTTCGTTCTTCTGTGCGACTGGCGACTTGCTACGAATCACGTCGCCAAACTTGCGCTTGATTGCTGAGAACGTGGTTTCAGCGTTCGACCGCGCGTGATAGCGCTGCAAGAACTCTTCGCGATGCAAATTTAAGAAGTGGAATGCCTTGTTCCACGCGCCGGGATACTTCGCCTTCGTGTTAGAAACCTTGAACGGAATGAAACTGTTGATTCCGTGATCCTCGATAAGTTGCA
>Ga0111538_10011475_pt1 | contig 11742 bp, 11 predicted proteins | sample SoiMethybrSBSTD1_FD_79669 | JGI IMG/M metagenome (GOLD analysis project Ga0111538, IMG submission 79669) | Bulk soil microbial communities from a Populus tree surrounding site in Tennessee, USA - Soil MetaG P. TD hybrid SBSTD1 (version 2)... | ecosystem: Environmental > Terrestrial > Soil >...
CACACGCCCCTTCGACGCTCAGCGCGGGCGGGCATCGTTTTTGGACTACCTCCCATCTGGAGGGAGTCCACAACATGCGCAGATTCTCACTTCTGGCCGTAACTGCAATCGCCGTTGCAGCTGTCAGCACGACGGCGGCGGCACAAGGCCGCGGGGCCGGGTCGAGCAAGGCACCGACCACGTCGCCGAGCGTCGGGACGTCCACGACGAAGGGCGGTGGACCGTCCACGCACGGTCCATCGAGCACGAAGACCAGCGGCGCCGCTACGAGAAAGGCGACGACCAAGACGACCGGTTCTTCCGCGCATGGTGGCTCGAAGAAAACAACCACCACAGCTTCCACGTCGACGGGCACGTCCAGTGGTTCGGGCTCAGGCACCACGACGACAAGCACCGGCACGACCACCACAACGACCGCGACGACGTTCGAGCCCAATGCGATCTCGACCAAGATTTCGAAGAACCCCAGTCAGCTTGCACAGGTGAAGGGCATGCTGCCTGCGAACATGACGATCGAGGAAGCGAGCGCCGGGTTCCGTAACCAGGGTCAGTTCATCGCCGCCTTGAACGTGTCGAAGAATCAGGGCATCGATTTCGTACAGCTGAAAGACGCGATGACGATCGACGGCCTCAGCCTGGGTCAGGCGGCGAAGCAGGTCCGAACCACGCCGGTGGTCGTGCCCGTTGAGCCGACTAATACGGGCACCGGTACTGGCACCGGCACTGGCACTGGGACTGGCACTGGCACTGGGACTGGCACTGGCACTGGGACTAGCACCGGTACAGGGACTGGCACCGGTACCGCCACTGGGACTGGCACCGGCACCGGCACCGGGACCGGCACTAGCACTGGGACAAACACGACGACGACTGGCAGCACCGCGACCAGCAAGGGCAAGAAGTAGGGGGAAGGTCGTGATATCTCGCGCTCTCCCCTCAGCGATCGCTCTACTCATGGCGATCGGGTTCGCGCTTCCCGGCGTCGCACAGGCACAGGGAAAGGGCCGGCCAAAAGCGCCCCGCGGATCCTCGCCAACCACGACGACGTCGACATCTTCGTCGACGTCGTCGCCCACGACACCCGGGGCACTGGCATCAGTGCCGGTCAGCACATATCGACAGTTCGGCGCCTGGCTGGACGACGCCAGCGCGGCGGCGAGGGGAGCGGGCTATACCAGCATTGGCGTCGGGTATTGGCGGATGCTCGCGTCGAGTCAGACCAACATTCCTATGCTCGGTGTTGGACTGGGCGTGACCGATCGAATGCAGGTAGGAGCCAGCGTGCCGTTCTATCGCGCGAGCTATGAGGGCGGATCGGCCACAGGGATGGACGATGTCTACCTCAGCGCGAAATACACGCTCGTCGATCCCACGCTCACGTTGAGTGAGTTCGGTCTCGCCATCAGTCCCACGATGGAAGTCCTGAGCTCGGACAACACTGACGGTCGGATTCATTTCGCAGTTCCTGTCAGCGTGGAACTGCGGCGGCAGCCGTTTCGCATGTATGGCTCGGCAGGGATCTTCACGCGCGGATCGTTCTTCTCCGGCGCAGCGGTCGAATGGAGCGCGCGGAGCGGTATGGCCCTGACCGGGGCGCTCACACAATCCTACTCGCTCAAAGACGATGCCGTCCTCGATTCGATGGGCATCGGCCGACAACGAATGGACGTGTCGCTTGGCATCGCGTATCCGCTGGGGACATCAGCGGCAACATTCGTCAGCGTTGGTCGCAGCCTCACCAGCATGGAGGAAGGTGGAACCAGTCTGGCCTTGAGTGGGGGGATCTCACTCAGATTCAGCGCGAGCCCGAACCCCTAAACTCCCGACTCCCAACTCCCAACTCCCAAGCTGCAACGAGCCAGCTCGAAGTTTGGGAGTTGGGAATTGGAGATTGGGAGTTGATCCGTTCACGTCCTCCTCGTCTTGGAATAAGCTTCCGTGTCATGAAGCTCTATCAGTTCAGTCTCGCCCTGGGTGTGATCGTCGCTGCGACGACGACAGGATCCGCGCAGGCGCCGCGCGGAAAGGAGCTGGAAAAGCCTCTCGTCATCGCGAAGCAGGGAAGCTTCTTCGTCGGCGGTGAGAAGAAGACCCTTCCTGCCGCTCCCGCCGGACGGGGAGGCGGCCCTCCCGGTGAGATCACCATCAATCAGATGTACGTGCAGTACCAAGTGCCGCCGAACGGCGAACGGCATGTACCGATCGTGATGGTGCACGGCTGTTGTCTGAGCAGCAAGACGTGGGAGACGACCCCTGACGGACGCATGGGGTGGGACGAGTACTTCGTGCGCCGGGATCGCCCGGTGTACCTCGCCGATCAGGTCTCGCGCGCGCGTTCGGGCTTCGATGCGTCCACGATCAATGCCGTCAAGGCGGGCACCGCCCCTGCGAGTCAGCTGCCAACCGTGCTGCAAGCCAGCAACCAGGTTGCGTGGACGGTGTTTCGATTCGGTCCGGCCTACGGCACGCCGTTCCCCGATGGTCAGTTTCCCGTCGAGGCGGCCGATGAGCTCTACAAGCAGATGATTCCCGATCTGAATTCCCAGTTGCCATCACCGAACCCGACCTGGACGAACATGGCCGCACTGGCCGTGCGTTTGAACGGCGCAATCCTGATGGGGCATTCCGAGTCCGGCTTCTTCCCGCAACAGGCGGCGCTCATCGACCCGAAGGGGATCCGTGGACTGATTTCGATCGAGATGCCGTGTGCGGACTTGAGCGCTGAACAGATTGCGACGCTCGCCAGGATCCCGAACCTGGTGATGTTCGGCGATCACCTCGGCGACGTCAAAGGCGGGCCGGCAAACTGGGCGGACTCCTTTGCTACGTGCGAACGCTACGTGCAGCAGATCAAGGCGGCGGGCGGCGACGCCGAGATGATGCATCTCCCCGCGATGGGGATCAAGGGAAACAGTCACATGTTGATGCAGGATCGCAACAACCTGCAGCTCGCCGATCTGGTTCTCGCGTGGATCGACAAGCACGTTGAAGCGCGACGCACCGGGGGTTCTCGTTAACCATGGGCACGGCAATCTCGATGATCGCGGCGCTGGTCGCGGCCGCGTAAGCCGCGATGTTTTCCGAGAGCTGGCTTCAGCGATTTCGAGACCTCCTTGCCGCCGACCCCGAGATGAAGGTCGTCGGCGATTGGTTCACGCTCTCTATGTCGCTCACGAGCGGCGATGACCGCTGCATCGTCCGGTTCGAGCGCGGGCAGCTGGTGCAGTGGTTCGTCGCGCCGAAGCTCGGTGTCCCGTGCTCGTTCGGGTTTCGCGCCAGTCCCGACATCTGGCGCCGCTATATGAGCCAACCACCCGAGCCTCTCTACCATGACGTCTTCGCGATGCTGATGCGCGTTCCCGGGTTCGTGCTCGAGGGCGACTCGCTGGTCGCGATGCAGCACGCACGCGCGCTGCATCGCGCGATGAAGGTGATGCGACTGGTGGGTGCGGCATGACGGGCGACGCGGCGCGGCTCGAGCCGATTGTCGGCCGCTACCTTCAGCTCCGATACAACGACCAGGAGTTTCGAATCTTCTTCGAAGAAGCGGGTGAGGGTGTGCCGCTGCTGTGTCTGCACACCGCGGGCGCGGACAGCCGGCAATACCGGCATCTGCTGAACGATGCCGCCGTGACATCGCGCTTTCGTGTCATCGCCTTCGACCTGCCGTATCACGGACGGTCGACGCCGCCGGCGGGTTGGTGGCTGCAGAAGTATCGATTGACGACCGTGGACTACCTGGGGCTGACGCGGGCGGTGTGGCAGGCGCTCGCGCTCGACCGGCCTGTGGTGATGGGATGCTCCATGGGAGGGGCGATCGTCCTCAAGCTGGCCGCTGAATATCAGCGCGAGCTCCGCGGGATCGTCGGTCTCGAAAGCACGGCGTATGCGCCCGGCCGCTACAACGAGTACCTGCATCATCCCGCGATTCACGGCGGGGAAATGACGGCGTCATACACCTATGCGCTCTGCGCGCCGCAGAGCCCTGAAGTGAACGCGCGCGAAAACTGGTGGATGTATAGCCAGGCTGGGCCCGGAGTGTATGCGGGGGACGTGCATTACTACAGCAACGATTGGGATGGCCGCGACGACATCACGCGCATCGACACGCAGGTCTGCAAGGTGTCGCTGCTCACCGGTGAATTCGACTACTCCTGCACGCCGGACATGACGCTCGCCGTCGCTGCAGCGATCCCGGGCTCGCGAGCGACGGTGATGAAGGGCATCGGGCACTTCCCGATGATCGAGAACTACCCGCTTTTCCGCGACTACCTGCTCGCCGAGCTCGCCGCTATCATCCCGGCGACCTCATGATGACGAGGCCGCGCGCGCGCGGGCCGCAGACGCTCATCAGGATCGCGCTGGCGGTCGTCCTGTTCGCCCTCGTCAGCCACACACTTGCAGACCCCGATCTGTGGGGCCACGTATGGTTTGGCGGTGACACGCTCTCGACCTGGAGCATTCCGCGGAGCCATTCGAATTCGTTCACGGCAGATCGACCGTGGATCAATCACGGCTGGCTCGCCGATTGTGTGATTTACGTTGCGTACGCAATCGGCGGCGGGCCGGGTCTGGTCGTTCTCAAGATGGCAGTGGTCCTGCTCATGCTCGCGATCGTGTGGACTGCATTGACGCGCGAGCAGGTGGACGCGGCTTCGCGCGATCTGCTGATGGCCCTGGTCGTCATCGGCACGTTTCAACAGGCGCACCACGTACGTCCACAGATTTTTTCGGTGGCGTCGTTTGCGTTCATGCTCGCCATCCTCATCAAGGATGGACCGGTCTCACGATTGTTGCTGATTCCGCCTCTCTTTGCCTTGTGGGTCAATCTGCACGGCGGATGGATCGTCGCCGGTGGCGTGCTGGCCATCTGGTCCTTGCTGACGCTGCCGACAGCGGTTTCGCCGCGCGAGAAAGGCGCGTTGTTCCTGATCGGCGCGCTTGCGCTCGTTGGGACGCTCGCGAATCCATATGGCTGGGGGATGTGGGAGTTCCTCAGATCGACCGTCGGCTTTGGCCGGGACGAGATAACGGACTGGCAGCCGCTGTATCTGTTGGGTGCGCCGTATGTGGCAGCGTGGGTGCTGCTCGCCCTGCCGGCCGCGGTGGGAATACTCCAGTCATGGCGTGGTCAACCGGAGTGGCGCCGCCTCGTCGTTGTCGTGATGCTGGCCGCGGCATCGCTGCAAGTCGGCCGGCTCCTGGCGTTTTTTGCCGTTGCCGTTGTGATGCTGCTCGGTCGGGACATCGCTCGATTTCTGAGCGCCCGGCGACGGCCGTCGGCAGCCACTGGGCAGCAACAGAGGCGACCGGCGGCGGCGCTGGCCGTTGTCGTCGCGGCAGCCTTGATCATCGGTGGGGCGGTCGCGTCTGCGAGCAACGTGAGTTGTGTCCGCATGGGCGAGGAGTATCCGGAACCTGAGATCGTCGCGATGGCGAAGCAACGGCAGTTGCAGGGTCGTCTGGCGGTGTGGTTCGACTGGGGCGAGTACGCGATTTGGTACTTCGCGCCGGCGCTGCGCGTCTCCATCGATGGCTGGCGGGAAACGGTCTACAGCGATGAGGTCATGCAGAAACACCTCAATTTCTACTACGTGCCGGCATCACGTGAAGGGTTCCTGACCGAGCTGCGCCCCGACTACATCTGGCTGCGTGCCGACTTGCCAGTCGTGCCGAAGCTACTCGCCGACGGATGGCACCCCCTCTATCGCGGGCCTCGATCCGTGTGGTTGAGCCGCGGTACTGCCTCGAGCGCCGATCGAACCGCCGTGGTTGATGTGAGCCGTGAAGCTGAAGATTCACCCGCCAGCGTGCGTCAACGTCTCATTGCGAGGCGCTGCTTCCCCGGACCTTGAGAAAACGGAGGTTGCGGAGGTAACGGATCGACACGGAGCAACGGAGAAACGGAGCACGAACGGGGGCGCCATGCCGGTGACGCGCTTCGCGCGGCTTGGATAGAGCGCCCTCGCAATCACAAGCCCACAATCGATCGGAAGGGCTTGTGAGTTGCGGTGGCGCTCTATCCGTCGGCCGGCCAATGGCCGGCCTCACCGGCATGGCGTTCCCTCCGTTCGCCCTCCGTTGCGCCGTTTCTCCGTGTCATGCCGTTCCCTCCGTCATCTCCGGTCGCTCCACGGCATAGAATGCACTTCGATGCCTTCGCTTACTCGCGCGCGCTGGGTGCTCGCGGCGATCGTTCTTCTGACAGGCGGTGCCATTGCCGACGCCGCCACGGACCCTGCCGTCGACCAGCTTCGACTGATCGCGCCGGCGGCGCCTGGAGGCGGCTGGGATCAGACCGCGCGTGTCATGCAGCAGGTACTCCAGCGCACGGCTATCGTCCGCAGCGCGCCGGTAGAGAACATTCCTGGTGCGGCGGGGACGATCGGCCTTGCGCGATTTGTCGGATCAGAACAGGGACGCGCGGACGCCATCCTCGTGTCCGGGCTGATCATGCTCGGCGGCATCGTCATGCACCGCTCGCCCGTCACGCTCCATGAGGTGACGCCGATCGCGCGACTCACCGGTGAATACGAAGCCATCGTGGTTCCGGCGAGCTCGCCGTTTCGCTCCCTGAACGACATGATCGCCGCCCTCAGGGAACGGCCCGAGTCGCTGTCCTGGGGAGGAGGCTCGGCCGGAGGCAGCGATCAAATCCTGGCGGGGCTGGTGGCGGAAGCTGTCGGGGTATCGCCGGGGCGCATCAACTACGTCGCGTTCTCGGGCGGCGGGGAATCGCTCTCGGCGATTCTGGGCGGACAGGTGTCACTCGGCATCAATGGCCTCGCGGAGCTCGAGCCACAGATCCAGGCGGGGACAGTGCGCGCGCTCGCCATCTCCAGTGCAGAGCGCTTGCCTGGTCTCGATGTGCCTACGCTGCGCGAACAGGGTGTCGACCTGGAGTTCGAAAACTGGCGATCGGTGGTGGCAGCGCCAGGGATCGGATCGGCCGAGCGCAAACGCCTCGAGTCGGTCATCGCGGCGATGGTTGCCACGCCGGAGTGGCGAGCCGCTCTCGAGCGCTATCGATGGATCGACCGGTTTCTTCCGGGTGAGGAATTTGCGCGATTCGTCGATGGCGAAGAAGCGCGAGTGCGTACCACGCTGCAGAAGATCGACGCCGGACAGAACGGCGGCGGTACGCTGGCCTCCGTTGGCGCGTATCCGACCTTCGTGCTTTCGGGGCTCGCCTTGTGCGCCGTGGCCGCGTTCGTCGTTGGCCGGACGAATCGAACGGCGAGTCCGCCTGTTCTGCGTCTTCGGTTATCGGGCACCGTCTGGTGGATTGGTCTTGCGCTCGTGATCAATCTCGCGATGGCCGAGACGGTCGGGTTCGTTGCTGCATCGACGACGATGTTCTGGCTGACGGCAAGGGCATTCGACGATCGACATCCGATTCGAGACGCGTTATTCGCCGTCGGCATGGCGATCGGTTCTTATCTGCTGTTCGGACGCCTCCTCCAGCTTTCGCTGCCTGCCGGCCCGCTGGAGCGCTGGCTCTAGGCAGATGAAAGCTCTGACAACTCCCAACGTCTTTCGCTTGACCAACTTCCAATTGCCAAACGTCGTGCGGTCGTTGCGTTTTGAGAGTTGGTTAGGCGTTAGTTTTTGGGAGTTGGGAGTTTAGGCTGTGCTCGAGACTCTGCATGCGCTAGGCAGTGGCTTCGTCAGCGCGTTTGCCCTCAACAATCTTCTGTGGGCCTTCGTTGGGGCCACGCTGGGCACGGCGATCGGCGTATTACCGGGCATCGGCCCGGCCATGACCGTTGCCGTGCTGCTTCCCGTCACCTTCAACCTCGATCCGATCAGCGCCTTCATCATGTTCGGCGGCATCTATTCAGGTGCCATGTACGGAGGTTCCACCACCAGCATTCTGCTGAACACACCGGGTGAAACCGGCTCGATTGCCACGGCGATCGATGGATACATGATGGCGCGACAGGGCCGCGGCGCGGCGGCTCTGACGACAGCCGCGATCGGCTCGTTCGTGGCTGGCACATTGGCCACGATAGCGCTCACCTTCTTCGCGCCGCCTCTGGCCAGGGCTGCTCTTCGCTTTGGACCCGCTGAATACTTCGCGTTGACGGTCGTCGCCTTCACGACCGTGTCGCTGCTGCTTGGTCCGTCACGTGTGAAAGGATTGTTCAGCCTCTTCCTCGGACTCTCCGTCGGACTCGTCGGCATCGATCAGCTCACCGGCGACGCGCGCTTCTCTTTCGGCATTCCGCAACTGCTCGACGGCATCGATGTCGTCATCCTCGTCATCGGCCTGTTTGCGGTCGGGGAAACGATCTTCCAGGCGTGGCAATACGGACGAAGCGAACCCGAAGCGGTCGTGCTGCACGACTTCACCGGGATGAGCCGGGACGAGTGGAGGCGATCATGGGGAAGCTGGCTGCGTGGAGCGTTGATTGGATTTCCGCTTGGCGTCCTTCCATGCGGCGGAACCGTGATTCCCACGTTCGTTTCCTACGCAGCTGAAAAGAGGTTGAGCAAGGAACCGGAGCGTTTCGGGCAGGGCGCGATCGAAGGCGTCGCCGGGCCGGAGGCGGCTAACAATGCCGCCGCGGCGGGGGTGCTGGTGCCGCTGTTGACTCTCGGGCTTCCTTCCTCTGCGACTGCCGCCGTTCTGTTGACGGCTTTTCAACAGTACGGTCTGCAACCCGGTCCGCTGCTGTTCACGTCGCGGCCGGATCTGGTGTGGACGCTCATCGCCAGCCTGTACGTCGGCAACGTCATGCTGCTCGTGCTCAACCTGCCGCTCGTCGGCATCTGGGCGCGCGTGATGCTGATGCCGAGACGGTTGCTCTTCGCTGGCATCCTCGTGTTGGCGTCGCTGGGTGCTTACAGCTTGAATGGCTCGCTCGTCGATCTCGTGATCCTCTATCTTGTCGGAGCGGTCGGCTGTGTCATGCGGATCTACGACGTGCCGCTGGTGCCGGCCGTGCTCGGCCTCGTGCTCGGCCCGCTTTCCGAGCTGCAATTCCGCCGGGCCATGGCGATCAGCGAAGGAGACCTGTCGGTTTTCGTCACTCGCCCGATCTCCGCGGTACTGCTGCTGGCCGCGGCGATGTTGTTGTTCGGATCGCGGTTGGTAACGAAGAGGCTTACTACGGACGACGGTCTTCCACGGTCCGGCTAAAGCCGGACGCTACTGGCGGTCCGGCTACTTGGCATGACGACATATGTAATGTCCGGCTTCAGCCGGACCAGCGATCGATGACTCAGAAACCTGAGTACGACGTCGCCGTGATCGGCGGCGGCAATGCCGCTTTATGCGCGGCGATCACCGCGCGGCGCGCGGGGGCCCGCGTGATCGTGCTCGAACGGGCCCCCCGCGACTTTCGCGGCGGCAACAGCCGTCACACGCGCAATTTCCGCTGCCTTCATACGACGCCAGGCGAGTATCTGACTGGCGTCTACGGCGAGGACGAGTTCCTCTCGGACCTGCATAGTGTCAACGGCGGCGCCATCGACGATACGCTGGCGCGGCTCGCCATCGGTCAATCGGCGAACTGCCCGGAATGGATGGCCAGGGAAGGTGTCCGTTTTCAGGCGGCGCTGCACGGTACGCTGCAGCTGGGGCGGACGAATCTCTTTTTCCTGGGCGGCGGCAAGGCGCTGATGAACAGCTATTACGCCTCGGCCGAACGCCTGGGGATCGACGTGCTCTACGACGCGGACGTTGTCGGCCTGCATCTCGCCGGCGACCGTTTCGAATCGGTGGACGTGGCGTCGGATCGGCGCGTGAGACCGATTCACGCGGCATCGGTCGTGATCGCATCGGGCGGATTCGAGGCGAATCTCGACTGGCTGCACGAGGTGTGGGGCGCCGCCGCAGACAACTTCATCGTTCGCGGAACACCGTACAACACAGGCGTGCCGCTGAAGCGCATGCTCGAGGCTGGAGCGCAATCGGTCGGCGAGCCTCGCGAGTGTCACGCGATCGCTGTCGATGCCCGCGCCCCCAAATTCGATGGCGGCATTGTGACCAGGCTCGACTGCATTCCACTTGGCATCGTCGTCAATTCGCTCGGCCAGCGGTTTTACGACGAGGGCGAGGACGTCTGGCCGAAGCGATATGCGATTTGGGGGAAGCTGATCGCGCGTCAGCCCGGGCAGATTGCGTATTCGATCGTCGATGCCAAGAGTGCGAACGCGTTCATGCCTTCAGTCTATCCGCCGATCGCGGCGAACTCGATCCCGGAGCTGGCCCGTCAATTGACTGTTCCGTCTGGAACACTCCAATCAACGGTCGATGCGTTCAACAGAGCGGTCCGTCCCGGGACACTCAACCTCGGCGGGCTCGATGATTGTCGTACGGAGGGACTGACTCCAGAGAAGACTCACTGGGCTCAGCGACTCGATACCTCACCGTTCTGGGCGTATCCCTTGCGTCCGGGTATCACATTCACGTACCTCGGGCTCAAGGTGGATGAGCGGACGCGCGTAATGATGTCCGACGGTCACCCTGCCGCGAACGTCTACGCCGCTGGCGAGGTGATGGCGGGAAACGTTCTCCTGCGGGGGTATCTGGCTGGCTTCGGGATGACGATCGGCACGGTCTTCGGACGTATCGCCGGCGAGGAGGCGGCACGTCATGCTGAACGATGACCTGGTTCGTCGCGGTCGTCAGACCCTGACCGTATGCAACGCGTGCCGCTACTGCGAGCAGTACTGTCCCGTCTTTCCGGCTCTCGAGAGACGACGGACGTTCGACGCTGAAGACCTGACCTATCTGGCGAACTTGTGCCACAACTGCGGCGAGTGCCTGTACGCGTGTCAGTTCGCACCGCCGCACGAATTCGGCATCAATGTGCCGATGGTGCTCGCCGAGGCGCGAACGCAGTCGTACGAAGCGTATGCCTGGCCGTTCGCACTTGGGCGAGCGTTCGCCAGTAGCGCTTTTCGCACAACACTTACTGCACTGACCATAGTTGTCTCGATGCTCGTGCTCGTGTCGCTGGCGAGCCCGGAGGCCCTGTGGTCGTCAGATGGCTCCGCGAATTTCTACCGCGTGATCCCGCACGCTGCCTTGGTGACGCTGTTTGGCACGGTGTCGCTCTTTGCGCTGATCGCCATGGCGATCTCGGGATCGCGATTCTGGCGCGATTTACGACGTGGCGATGTGCCGAGTAGTGCGGGGGCTTTAGCCCCCGCGTCCATCAGTTTGCGTAGTGCCGTTCGCGATGCGTTCACGCTGCGCCACCTTCACGGCACCGGTCGCGATTGCACGTCCAATCTGGAGGTGCGTCTGCCGTGGCGGCGCTGGTTCCACCATTGCACGTTCTATGGCTTCCTCCTGTGCCTGGCCTCGACGACCATCGCGGCGATCTACCACAGTGTGTTCGGGTGGCACGCGCCGTACGCGTACTCGAGTCTTCCCGTCCTTCTCGGCGCAGCCGGCGGGTTCGGTCTCCTGGTTGGACCGTTGGGTCTCGCCGCGTTACGGCAAACACGGGATCCGGCGCTCGGTCATGAAGAAAACAGGGGACTCGACACCGTGTTTCTTGCGTTGCTCTTTCTTACCAGTCTGACAGGACTCGCATTGCTCGTGCTGCGCCATGGCGCGATGATGGGGCCGCTGCTCGTCCTCCACCTTGCCGTCGTCCTGGTGTTGCTGTTGACGCTGCCGTACGGCAAATTCGTGCACGGGCTGTATCGGGTGCTGGCGCTGATTCGGTATCACGGGGAACATTAGCGACCGGAGACTTCGGAGGTACCGGATCGACACGGAGTAAC
>Ga0111538_10011476_pt1 | contig 11742 bp, 17 predicted proteins | sample SoiMethybrSBSTD1_FD_79669 | JGI IMG/M metagenome (GOLD analysis project Ga0111538, IMG submission 79669) | Bulk soil microbial communities from a Populus tree surrounding site in Tennessee, USA - Soil MetaG P. TD hybrid SBSTD1 (version 2)... | ecosystem: Environmental > Terrestrial > Soil >...
ACCGCGATCCCGAACGGAACATTTTCAAGCGTCCGGTCGCGTTGATCGGCTGGATCGTCGTGATGGTGGCGATTTTGTTGTTTACGGTGTCCGCAATCATCAACCGCGAGTTTCTGGATTAAGCGCGGCCTTTTCATTGCTCCTGAAGTTCCTTCAAACTTAGACCCTTTCTCTCCTCATACCTGATCGCACTGAACTTGCCATGCCCAAGACTCTGCTGGTTTTGCCGACATTTCAGCAAATGCTGAAGGTTCGTCAGGTCCGTGCCAAGCCAATTGCAAATTGTTCAATTGGTTATCATTGGTATCCTCCTTGCTCATCCCCTTCCTGTTCCGATCATAGCTAGCGTCAATGACATTAAGGATTGAAAAAGCTGCCGACAGGTACAAGACGATCATTCGCCTCAGCGGTCGCCTACAATCTGAGCATGTCGATGAACTAAAGAGGCAGGTCGATGAGGCGCAGTCGCCCGCGTTGGACCTCGAGGGCGTGACACTCGTGGATTTCGAAGTCGTTCGATTTTTGAATGCGTGCGAGAACAATGGCGTCGCACTTCTCCATTGCTCGCCTTACATACGGGAATGGATGATTCGTGAAAATGCCAAGGAAAGATGAAGTAAACGTAATTCATACGGAGGTCCAACATGGCAAACGAAAGACTCGTTTCGCAAAACAGAAAACTAGTTGCGGCGTTGCTAGCTTTGATGACCGCATCGATAACGGAGGCGGCTGAAATCACGCCACTCATGTCCAAGGATCTTCCCGACATTCCCGAGAGGAAGGTCTTGATGATCACGGTGGAAAAGGGGGCCGGCGTGTCGGAGCCGATTCACCAGTTCTTCTCCACTCTCCACCTTCGCAACTACTCACATGGATTTATGTACGTACTTCAGGGCTCCATGAAAATGCAGGTGGGGAATGGAAAGGAAGTGACGCTGACAAAAGGGCAGACTTGGTATGAAGGCCCCCACGATGTTCACTCCATTGCTCGGAACGCAAGCACCACCGAACCCGTAAAATTTCTCGTGTTTTTGATCAGCGACAAGGGCGCCTCGGTAGTAGTGCCAGTCCAATGACTCTGGGTACGACTTAGTGGCAACCGAAAGACGTGCAGTTCAAGAGAAGTCTGAGAATTCCAGAGGTTCACGGATTAGAACCGATCACTCACGGGTGTTCATCATGACGAATGCAATGTCATTTAGCAAAACCAAAATACTCGTGTCGATGTTGTTCAGTCTCATGATCTGCACGTCGGTGGCTCCAGCGGCTGATGTCACAACAGTCATGTCGAAAGATCTTCCCGACGTTCCCGGCAGGGAAGTATTGATGTTGACGGTGGAAAAGGCGCCCGGGGGAGCAGACCCAATCCACCGACACAACGCACATGGATTTATCTATGTGCTGGAGGGCTCCATAGTGATGCAGGTGGATGGTGGAAAAGAAGTGACGCTGACACAAGGACAGACTTTCTACGAAAGTCCCAGTGATATTCACGTTATTGGTCGGAACTCAAGCAGCACGAAGCCGGTCAAATTCCTGGTGATCTTGGTAAAGGATAAGGGTGCCCCGATATTAGTTCCCGTCAAATGACGATGGGATCGACTCATGAAGAAGTCGAATGAGAAGCGAGATCGCTCAGCAGACAACTAGGAGAATGACATGAAATCGAATTACATCCATTTTAACCATCCTGTCGCCTCGGCTCTATGTCACTACTGTCATAAGATTGTCGTCGCAGGAACAAGCCGCACTGTATTGGACGACCATGGCTCGTTAGTGATCACGGCCTGGACATGTGGGAAATGCGGCAGCGTCAATGAACAAATCGGTATCCTGTCAGAAAGTGGACAGGTCATACCACGCCCCAACCGATATGTTGTCGCACCGCAACACCGCCCAAGGTTTTGTTGAATCCCATGGGTGGCTGGAGGGTATCTCAAGAAACGACTCGCATGTGCAGCGGTGTCGAATCGGCTAGCTCGTCCCACTGATCTCGAACTGCCGGACAGTACGTGCATTAATCTTTCGTCGAATTGTTATCGCTTTCCTGAACGAGACAGCAAATCACCTCGCGTCAGCTCAGATCACATCCAACCCAGTGTTCGATATTAGATGGCATAGACGCTGCTCAATGCGACGGTCTTCTCAAAACTTGTCGCTTCCTCGATGTTCAGTGTCTGATGTGTGGTGGTGAGTAGACAAACATTGTTGCCACGCACTTCGTGCACCTCCCAACCTTTCATGTTCATGACTGCTCAATGAATTAGCCACATCGAAGAGTCTCCCTGTTTTGCCGACTTTTCAGCAAATGCTGAAGATTCGGCAGGCCGATGCAAAGTCAATCGCAAATTGTTCAAGTGGTTATCGTTGGTATTCTCCTTGCTCCATCTTCTTACCGTTCCGATCAGCGATAGCGCCAATGACATAAAGAATCGAAGGAGCTGCGATAAGCACAAGACTATAGCGAAGGAGCAAGACTATGAACGCCCAAGAGATCATGACGAATGACGTGAAATGGTGCCGATTGGGGACGAATTTGGCCGACGCAGCCAAGCTCATGTGGGATACGGACTGCGGAGTTCTTCCGGTCGTCAACGGCAGCGGCCAGGTAGTGGGCATGATTACGGATCGAGATATCTGCATGGCTTGTGCGACGAAGAGCAGAGCACCGTCGGAGCTTACGGTGTTCGATGCCGTTTCAGGAAAGGCTCATAGGTGCAAGACGTCTGACGACGTCCATACCGTCATGGACATGATGAAGCGCGAACAAGTGAGGCGCCTTCCCGTCGTAGATGAAGAAGGCGCCCTTCAGGGCGTGATCTCAATGAATGATTTCATTCTTCTTGCTGAAGAAACCAAAGCTTCGGCCATTTCCTTTCAGGATGTTGCCAGGGCGTTAAAGGCAATCAGCGCCCATCGCAAGGCATCGTTCGTATAGAGAGCGTTGACGAATAGTCCAATAAGCAACTCGGCGCCATAAGGAGGGAGAGCCATGAACGTTAGATTCACTTTGGTCTCTTGTATCCTGCTATCAGCGATGCTCGCGTACTCCGTAACCTCGAGCTCGGCAACAGATGAACAGCAAGGAAGTCATAAAACGCTTAGCGGCGTCGTGACGAAAGCAGCTGGCGGCCTCGCGATAAAGACGGCGCAAGGCAACACCTATCAGCTAAATTCAAACCAGGCCAAACGGCACGGACATGAGCCGTATAAGGAGGGTGATCAGGTCACCTTTCTTTTAAACGAAAACAATACCGTCATTGATGTCCACCTCAAGGGCCGGGAGGGCGAGCATGAATATGTGACGGGGAAGTTAATTCATCTGGGCAAAATGCAGGAGGAAATCAAACTGGCAACCCCTGAAGGCGAAATCACATTTCCGCTAGCCCATTTGGAAACAAAAACAAAAGGGATCAAGGAAGGGACACCAGTGACCGTAGAAGTAAATGAGGCTGGAACCGTGATCGATGTTCATCCTGCGACTGCTAGTGTTCTCAAACCATGAAGCGCGAGAGAGACCGTTGTAACAGCACGAGCAATCGGAATTGGCCGGTTGGCCATGCTAAAGGGCCTATAAACAATAACAGAGGATCCCACAATAAGGAGGAATTCCATGTCATACATCACCGCAAAAGATGGAGCGCAGATTTACTATAAGGACTGGGGCAAAGGTCCGGTTGTCACGTTCTCGCACGGTTGGCCCCTCAACGCCGACATGTGGGACGGCCAGATGCTTTTCCTTGCGCAGAAAGGCTTTCGCTGTGTTGCGCATGATCGACGTGGCCATGGCCGGTCAAGCCAAGCCTCATTCGGAAACGACATGAACGGCTATGCCGATGATCTTGCAGCCGTTATCGAGGCGCTCGATCTCACGGAGGTCACGCTGGTTGGTCATTCCACCGGAGGCGGGGAAGTCACGCGTTACGTTGCACGCCACGGGACGAAGCGGGTTGCAAGAGTGGTTCTTATTGCAGCCATCCCGCCGATCATGCTGAAGTCTGCAACTAATCCCGAGGGGCTGCCGATGGAATTGTTCGACAGCATACGGGACAACCTCATGAAGGACCGCTCGCAATACTATAAGGACGCGGCGGTGCCATTCTATGGCGCGAATCGGCCGGGGGCTAAGGTGTCGCAAGGCGTGCTCGAACAGTTCTGGCTTTGGAGCATGCAGGCAGGGCTTAAACACGCTTATGAAAGCGTTAAGGCATTCTCCGAAACAGACCAGACGGAGGACCTCAAGAAATTCGATGTCCCGACCCTAGTCATTCACGGGGAAGACGACCAAATCGTTCCCGTAAAGGACTCGGCAAAAAAGGCGGCCAAGCTCATCAAGGATGCAAGGGAAATCTACTATCCGGGCGCGCCGCACGGCATCACGGCGACGCATCAGGACCAAATCAATGCCGAGCTGCTTAACTTTCTCAAGGAAGAGAGAAGGGCGAGAGCCGCTTAGCTGAGCGAGAAAGAACGATGAAGCAAATTGATTTCGAGTCAAAGCTTTCGGTTGCTTCTGTGATCGTCAGTATTGTGCTGACAATTCTTCTGACCTTCGATATTTGGCATTGAAGGCGGACGAAACCATTTACGAGGAGGAACCGTGCCATGATTGCCCTTAGACGCGAGATTGCCGGAGTGACCGTTCCGGACACTGCACTTGTTGCACGTGCGATGGAAGAGGCGCGTGCGCTTTCCGAGCCGTACCTGTTCAACCACGCCGTTCGCTCGTGGCTCTTCGCGGTGCATCTCGCCGAACTGCAGAACGTTTCCTACGACGAGGAAGTCGTTGCGGTGGCGTCGTTACTTCACGACGTCGGTCTCACGAAGGATTACCAAGGCACGCGGCGCTTCGAGGTCGAGGGAGCGGACATGGCGCGGGCTCTCGTAAAGGCAGGAAGCATGGACGAGCGAAGAGCTCAGCTCATCTGGTACTGCGTTGCGCTGAACGCGACTTTATCAATCAGCCCTTATGCTGAGCCGGAGGTCGGCATTTGTACAGCCGGGGCAGGCGTTGACTTCGCAGGGCTGTACTACGAACGAATTCCAAAGGCGGGCGCGGCGCGCATTCTCGCTGCGTTTCCTAGGCTTCAGATGAAGCGCCAGTTGAAGGAGTGCCTTTGCGTTATGGCGCAAGCGAGGCCGGAGACTACTTATGAGAACTTCGTTCGGGATTTCGGCGAACGCTTTGTCGAGGGCTACAAGCCAGCGATCTCGACGGTAGACCTTCTGTTGAACGCACCGTTTGACGAATGAGTGAATGCATGCAGGAGCACTGCATCACACAAGACTTCATCCAGTTCGAGTCACTCTTTACATGAGTCATGAGTCAACGAGACCCATGGAGTTCCGTTAATGGACGAGATAATCAAAATATTAGGAATTGCCGGTAGCTTGCGGAAAGAATCCTACAACCGATCCGCCTTGCGAGCCGCAGTAAAGTTGGTGCCCCAAGGGGCCAAACTCGACACCGTCGAGCTCGACGATATCCCGCTGTTTAATGAGGATCACGAGTTAAAAGCGCCACACGCGGTGCGTGTTTTCAAGGGTGCTATAAGGGCTGCCGACGCGATTCTCATCGTCACTCCGGAATACAACTATTCGATTCCTGGAGTGCTGAAGAATGCCATTGACTGGGCCTCGCGGCCTTACGGAGACAATGTCTGGGACGGGAAGCCGGTTGGCATAATGGGGGCTTCAATTGGAATGCTTGGTACAGCGCGCGCGCAATATCACCTGCGGCAAATGTTTGTCTTTCTCAACATGTTTCCGTTGAATCAGCCCGAAGTCATGATCCCCTACGCCGAAAACAAGTTCGACAACGAAGGGAATTTAACAGACCAGATCACCAGTCAGAAAATCAGCGAATTACTCAAGACCCTCTTAGAATGGACAAAGACGGTAGAGAAGGCGAAGCCAGCTCCGACAGGAGGGCGATTCTTTAGTTAGATCCGACAGCGCATACTTGGCCAAAGTGAAATGCCAGACGCGGTGGCCTAATCAGACAATGCGGCTTTCAGGTAGGGAGGCATACAATGAAGAGCCATACTGAGAAACATAGCAATGTGCTCGATCGCGTGAGACCCTTAACAGATCAGCATGAGAAGGAAAGTCAGCCATATGGAACTATCGTCAAGCTGCCGATTGGGCTTGCTGAGAGTGCATGTAAGGCCAGCGCGGAGAATCTCAATCAACTCATCGCCGATACCATGACACTGCGCGACATGTACAAAAAACACCATTGGCAGGTGGTCGGACCGACCTTCTACCAACTGCATCTCCTATTCGACAAGCACTATAAAGAGCAGGGCGAACTTGTGGATTTGCTAGCAGAACGGATCCAGACACTTGGCGGAGTCAGTATCGCAATGGCTCATGACGTCGCGGAAACGACGAACCTGCCTAGACTGCCCAGAGGTCGCCAAGATGCTCCGGTGCAACTATCTCGTTTGCTCCATGCGCATGAAGTTATTCTCTACGAGGCCAGAACGATGGCCCGACAGGCATCCGAACGGGGTGATGATGGGACAAATGATCTTATCGTGAGCGATGTCATTCGAACGAACGAATTACAAGTGTGGTTTCTCTCTGAACATCTTGTCGATATCCCTCTTGTTCGAGAGGATTAATATGGCGACAGCGACCCTTCATGAGAGTTGGCTCAAGTCACAATGATGGAACGGCTCGTCTTGAGTGTATGTCCTAGGAGGCCCTCATGAGTGCATTAGCGAGAATGGTCCAACAGGTCATTGAGCCACAATCTGTTCTCGAAGGTGCAGGCGTTCGGCTCAATCGAAGCATCGGCACGCAACGTCTCGACTATCTGGATCCCTTTCTGCTGTTCGATGACTTTACCTCCAAACACAGACTCGATTATGAAGCGGGATTCCCACTACATCCGCATCGTGGCATCGAAACGGTGACCTATGTTCTGGAAGGAGAAGTCCAGCATAAGGATACCCTCGGCAATGCTGGCAGCATCGGAGCCGGGGATGTTCAGTGGATGACTGCTGGTCGCGGCATCATGCATGAAGAAATGCCGCAAGTGCGTCCTGAAGGGATTACTGGTTTTCAACTCTGGGTCAATCTGCCTGCTAGGCTCAAAATGACGAGACCACGGTATCAAGATATTCGGTCAGATCAGATTCCCGAAATCACACAAAAAGATGGGGCCAGGATTCGGGTGATTGCCGGAACAGTAGGCGCTATCAAGGGTCCAGTGACCGGAATTGCCGCTGATCCTACCTATCTGGATGTGTTTATTCCCCCACACACCTCATTCACTCTCGCGGTTGAGCGGGGACAGACCCTATTCGCCTATGTGTTTGCCGGTTCCGCTCGATTTCGACAGGCGGACAGGAGCCAGCGATTGATCTCGCACCCTCACCTCGTCATCCTCGGGGACGGCGATTCGGTGAGCGTGAAGACCGAATTCCATTCAGTCCGGTTTCTTTTGGTGGCTGGGAAACCGCTGGGCGAACCTATCGCACGGTATGGCCCCTTTGTAATGAATACAAAGAAAGAGATTGAGGAGACTCTACTGGAACTTCGCGATGGGACGTTCGTGACGACGTGAGATTGCAAGAATAGAGGCACCCTCCGATTCACAAGGGGTGCCTAGTCTACTAATAATAGTTCAGTCAATGGAGGAACCAATGGCAACACAAATCACCCCCGATACGATCGTGTTGGTTCACGGCTTCTGGCTGACCCCGCGCAGCTGGGAGCACTGGATCCCGCATTATGAGGCAAAGGGCTACCGCGTCCTTGCCCCAGCATACCCCGGTTTCGAGGTCGAGGTCGAGGCACTCAACGCCGACCCAACGCCAGTCGAGCAACTCACGGTCCCCGCGGTCATCGCGCATCTGGAGTCCATCGTGTCCGCCCTCGACGCCCCTCCAATCCTCATGGGTCACTCGGCCGGCGGCACGTTTGTGCAGATCTTGCTCGACCACGGTTTCGGGGCTGCAGGAGTGACGTTCAACTCAGCGCCGACCGAGGGCGTCCTCGTCACGCCGTGGTCGCAGATCCGGGCAACGTTCCCGGTGCTGAAGAGCCCAGCCAACAGGCACCGGGCAGTCGGCCTCACGTATGACCAGTGGCGCTACACCTTCACCAACACTTTCCCAGAGGCTGAGGCGCGTGATCTGTACAAGAGATATCACGTGCCCGCATCGGGCGGGATTCTATGGGACAGTGTGCTCGCGAACATCGAGCCCGGGCCGCAGGCGACCTGGGTCAACTACCGCAATTCGGGACGGTCCCCGTTGCTGTTCATCTCCGGCGGTGAGGATCACCTGATGCCGCCGGTCGTGCAGCACTCGAACGCGGCGCACTACACAGCGGAGACGCTTACCGAAGTGACGGTGTTTGAGGGGCGCTCTCACCTGCTCCCCGCGCAGCGCGGGTGGGAGGAAATCGCCGACTACGCGCTCTCGTGGGCCGAGCGTCACGTGGTCTCTCGCGCCGAAGGCAGTCTAACGCTGGTCGGATCCTCCTCATCCAGGAGCCGCGCTGTCAGGAACTGCACCGGGGGCTGACCATGTCGGCAAGACCAAGGTCCCTGGGTAGCATTAGGGTTATCGACACGCCGCTCATCAAGAATCAGGAAGAAACGACACCATGAATCCGCTCAATTCGATAACCTAATGGTTGTAGTGATTAACGAAAGCGTGTAGAGGTTTTGGGATTTTCTGTTCCGGTAGACGGAGGTGTGCAGCGAAACTTCTGCTGCAGACGACGATCCCGTATACGAAAGATGATTGGTCGATTGAACGGTTCTCGACACTCGCTCAGTACTTGAGCGAGCTCACCGATGCGAACGGAAATCATCTCTATACCGTCTTGGCTCGCGATCGGGAAAATATGGCAAACGGCGATGAGAAGGTTCTCTCCACACTTGACCAGTCTGATGTCGATCAGCTTTGGCTCTTTGGCGTGGATGTTGGCGGAGGTCTTTCTGACAATGATTGCGCCGCCATTGAACGATTTCGTCAGCGTGGAGGCGGAGTGCTGACGTCCCGCGATCATCAGGATCTTGGTATTTCATTCTGCACGCTGGGGGGCATCGGTGGAGCGCATCATTTTCACACGAAGAACCAGGAACTGGACGTAGCCCGCCGTACTATTGATGACACTGAAACCCCTTCACTCTCCTGGCCTAACTACCATTCCGGCAAGAACGGAGACTCCCAACGCATTAGGGTGACAAAACCTGTCCACGCGGTGATGCTAAGCCAGAGGAGTTCTTCCGGCGGGATCGAATTTTTGCCGGCACATCCTCACGAAGGTGCAGTTTCCATTCCACAGGGGACGGGCGGACGCGTAATCGCAATCGGGCGAAGCATTCTCACAGGGCGTGAGTTCAACCTCGCGGTTGCTTTCGATCGCGAGGGATCTCGTGGCCGTGCCGTCGCGGATTCGAGCTTCCACCATTTCCTTGATTACAACTTCGATCCGAGCTGCGGATGTCCCTCGTACATTACCGAGCCCACCGGCTGCGGGATGCAAGACAATCCGGAAGCTATGGAAGATGCCAGGGCTTACATTCGCAATCTCGCAAGTTGGCTCAGCTAGAGGCACACACTGCCTGGAGGAACAGATGAACAAGCCTCGCATCTTCCTCGGCTCGTCAGGAAAGCAGGAGAAGTTGCTCCAGGCACTGACACGCGGTCTCGAAGACATCGCGGTCGTAGAACCTTGGACGACTTCCTTCAATCCTGGAACCACCACATTGGAGCGCCTCCTCGAGCTTACTCGTGAAGTCGACTTCGCTGCGTTCGTGTTCGCTCAGGACGACTGGACGACCAAGAGCCCCGCGGAACCCGATCCCTCGGCCTCAGGCCAGGCTTCTCCACGAGATAACGTGGTCTTCGAAGCCGGTCTGTTCGGTGCAGCCCTGGGAATGCGTCGAACCTTCATCCTCCATGCGAGCGGCTCGAAACTTCCCACCGATCTCCACGGTCTTACGTGCGTGCGCTACGAAGCGACAAGCCCTTCCGAGATAAAGGTCATCAACCAGAAGGTTCGGAAGGCAATTGAGAACGAATGGCGCGCAGCCGGCATCGAGGGCCTGTGGTGGCAGTTTTCCCTAACGGAGCGCACCGTGCGGGAGCCGTCGGCTATAAGTCTCTTGCGAATCTCGCGGTCCCGTGAGGGGGCCCTGGAGGTAGCCGGCCGCGGATGGCAGGAGGATGGCACCCTGTCCGTGCGTTATTGGAGCGAGGCTGTGAAGGAGAGGAAAGATCCTCCCGGCGTCTTCTACTATTGGAATGGCGAACGGCCACGACACGCGAACGCGCCCCAGTTGCACGGGACTGGAGAGATCCGACTGGAGTCTCCCGATCGCGCGGCCGGGTACTGGATAACGCGTTCTGATTCTCACCCGGACGTGAACGAGCGGACATCCGGTTTTTATCTGCGTGCCAATCCCGAGGACATGAGCATCCTGGACGGACGCGACGACCGGCAACGCACAGAGTTGATCGCAGAGCGGCTGACGCATTGGAAGTCGACCAAGACCGCCTGAGATCAGCGCACGGAAGGCGCTGGAAAGGAGTCTCGTCATGCCCCGGACATTACGGAAGAGTCCTATTAATTTTGGTCTCGTCAACATCCAGTTAATCTCTATCAGCGGACGTTCGACCCGGTGGATTCAAACGGAACAACAAAAAGACCGGTAAAGAAGTGCCTTGGAACGACATGGGTGAAAGGGTACGAATACACGAGAGAGATATGCCATGTCCCCTTGCAGTAGCCTCGACATTGCGAAATTCGCGATTGATGCCCTAACACCTATTCTAGTCTTGGTATTGGGAATTTTTATTAACACCTCCATAAAGAACGGTGAGCGTTCGACCGATTTACGCAGCGAGATCTATAAGACAATCGGCATGGACCTGAATGATATTTACTGTTACTTGTCTTTCGTTGGCAGCTGGAAGGATTTGTCACCAATCGATGTGATTGCTCGGAAGCGTTCAATCGACAGAGCCATTTTCACATATCGACCATTCTTCTCCTCAAAGCTTTTTATTACCTACCAAAATTTCATGCACGAAGCTTTCAAGCCATTTAGCGGACCAGGGACTGATGCGTGCATCAGAAGTGACATTGAGAGTCCGAATGGAGATCGACGGCGTCACTGTATAAACAAATGGGATCCGGCATGGGAAACCCGATTCACCAAGGAGCAAAACAACAAGGCACAAGGAGAGGCATATAGCAAATTTCTGGAGCAACTCGCTCGTGACCTAAAGCTCTAGGTTGTTTTGCTCCCGAAAAAGACCGCTGAGAGTGCCATTTTAGATGGCGAACTGGTTGTTACCGATCATGTGGACCGCTCGGATTTGCCTACATAATGCAGCGACGACGGCAAGTCCGTTACTTTTCCTTCGATCTGCTTTATAGCGAGGGAAGGCGGGAATGCTTGAAAAACTATGGTCTTTGTTTGGCTGACAATAGCGGGCCTGCGAGCGGTCGACCTGCGGTTTGTTAGTTTTCTTACAAGATGAAATTCACCGAATTAACAAGCACTTATGACTTCTACTTACCTGACGTTTAGCACAAATTTAGCACAATGCCCGTCTTGCCCTCAGAGGAGTCTTGTAAGTGGTTGAGAAACTGGAGCCGGCGACTGGAATCGAACCAGCGACCTGCGGTTTACGAAACCGCTGCTCTACCAACTGAGCTACGCCGGCTTGTGTGAAGGAAGAGGCCCTACCCTATCACGGGTTTTTCCAAAGC
>Ga0111538_10011477_pt1 | contig 11741 bp, 12 predicted proteins | sample SoiMethybrSBSTD1_FD_79669 | JGI IMG/M metagenome (GOLD analysis project Ga0111538, IMG submission 79669) | Bulk soil microbial communities from a Populus tree surrounding site in Tennessee, USA - Soil MetaG P. TD hybrid SBSTD1 (version 2)... | ecosystem: Environmental > Terrestrial > Soil >...
ACCCACCAATCCACGAGGGCTCCCCCCTCACGAAAGTGAGGGGGGCTGGGGGGGAGAAACGGCAGCACCTCCCTCTCGATACGGAGCACGCCCACTATTTCAGCAGCCTGCTAGCGCTCGCTTTATTTCAGCTCGAGGCCGCTGAGCTCTTCGGTCGGCTCGCCGCCGCCCGCTTCTTTGACCTTACCGAAGCCGCGCGCCCACCACATGGTCTTCGGCATCATGACGGTACCGCCGCCGTCGGTGCTGCCGCCATCGACGTTGCCCTCGGCGGGACTCGTCAGCGTCGGAGGCTTTACGACGACGTCGCTCTTTCCGGCGTCGCTCGCGCCGGCGTCATTGCCGCCCCCTCCGCCGGTGGCCACCGTCTTCTGATAAACGATGGTTTGAAAAGGCATCATCACGTTCGGCAGCTGGAGCAACTCTTGGCCCACGACGGTCCACGTTTCGGTGTGCGGCACGGTTTGCGGCGGAAGGCCTGAGGGGCGGCTGACCTGCGTGTAGTTCTCCAGCCAGCTGACGCCCGGGCGCGTGCGCTCGGTCGACTGGTCGATCTCGAGCTGTTGCGGTTCCCAGTTCACGTCGAGTGTCATCTGGTTCTGCTGGTCGAACGTCTCTTCGCGCCAGTTGACGATCTGATCGCCGACCTTCTGTTGCATCGTGACGAGCCAGGCTGGCCCGCCGAGGCTGGCGCTCGTTCGAACGGGGTACGCCATCTCGAGCTGATGAGGCCCGGTTCCACCGACCATCACCTGGTTTTTGTCGATGGCCACGTACTTGCGGCCCTTGGACCCGTCGAGCCCCGTGATGTCGTACTGCCAGACGCTCCCCGGCCGAAACGGATAGAGCGGCGCGGGCCCGGTGATCGCACCATCGCCGGGATCGGGAGTGGACGGCGGAGGAACGTCCACGGGCGCATCGAAGTTGACGAACTCGCAGCCCGTAGCCGTGAACAGCAGCACCGCCAAAGTTAGAGCCTTGTTGAGGGGCTTGATCATCCGCGCATTCTCCTTGTGATCGTCACCGATGCTCCGACGCTACGCTGCGTGTGCGCAGTGTCGAAACCCATTGCCCCGACATCGAGCAACGAGATTGCCGGTGACCCGAAGCCACATTGAAACGAGATGGCGAAAGAAGTGACCATGGCAGCTTCTATGTGCATTCGGAAAGAAGGGTTACTTGAAGGGAGAGTAGGTCGAACGGCCGCTTTTCGATCAGCGCGTCAGCTCGTCGTCACGGCGAGGACTGGAAAATTACCGAGCCTGACGTAATGCGTGACGATCCAACGACCGGCATGCACCTACCATCATCGCCGGACAGTACGGTACGTGGTTAGAGTGGTCAAGCCGCTCTTTTTCGCAATTTTTTCATCTCGCTGCAGCTTCGCAGCTCGCGCGTGAGACTTACTTCGCGAGTGACGGTTCGTTCATGCTTCGCGCGGCTGCGAGCACACCAACCAACATCTCGTTTCGCCATTCCCAATTGTTGCTAAGTGAACTTCCGCTGCTCATTCAGGTCACGATTTGTATAGATGCGACAGATTTGTCGCGTCTCATTACATCTCGACCTGTAATTGTCCGACGAGGCGAGTGTTGTTCAGCTCGAGAAATGGGGGCATTTGGAGCGGCGTCGGCTGGTCGAGAATGGGGCTTCCTTTCTCGACATCGGTACGAGTGACATCGAAAAGCAGACGTGCATTTTTCGAAAGAATCACGTTCATCGCGGCAGAAAGTTCGCGTCGCAGGCCAATTTTGTGCTCCCGGTCCCCATCGAGCCATTCCGCACGAAGCGCCGGCATTAGCTGAACGGGGCCAACGCGAAAGCGGTAGGCCAAGAGGCCCCAGATCGACGCGAACGTTCGTGCTCCATAGGACGCATCGATGTCGACCCGGTCGCCCATGATCACCTCGGCGCGCGCCGAAAGGTGGTAGCGCTCGAAAGAAACGTCCGCGCTCCATGCTCGCCCTGCGCTCCAATCCTTTTGCGTCGGGTAGAAAGGATCGGGCGGGTTCAGTAGAACGTGCTTCTTTTTCGTGTCGAAGGGGCGCTTGTACACGACGTCGTGGAGATGATCGACCATGTCCACACCGAGCCGCAGGCCTTTGGTCGGCTCGCTCTCCAGCCGCGCCCCCACCGTGCCGAAGAAGTGGTCGTTCTCGTCATACGTGTGCCCGCGAAACGCGCCCACCGTCACATGGAGGAGATCGACCTTCTCGAAAGGCGCCACAATCACTTCCGCGCCGAGATCGCGTCCACCGTAACCCAGATCTTTCAAGAGCGCGTCGGCTTGTCCAAGATCGGCGAGCTCGTATTTGGCGATCGGATCGAGCTCCAACGTCGAGAAGGGGAGCTTGAAGAGCCCCGCGACGATCTTCAGGCGCTTGGGGATCGGTTTGACGATCGCGTAGGCCTGCTTGACGGTGCCTTCCGCGTTGTCTTCGGCGAGCTCCGCAAAATCGAGAATGGCCTTCAAGCCGACGAGCTCCGACGGATCCCCCGCGATGCGCAGGAAGAACCGATTGAGGCTCCACCCGTCACCTTGCTGCGCGAGATAATTCTCCCGCACCACGTAGTCGGGTCTCACGTTGGTGCTCGGCGCGGCGAACGTTGCCGTGTAGCGCGCCTGCAGCATCGCGCGCAGCGAGATGAAGCCGAGCTCCGCGCCGCCGCGCTCTTCGCCCCAAGGGTCGCCAGGCACCGTGCGGCCGCTGGCTTGATCGTCGGCGTCCTGCGCTTCCAGCGTCCCCTCTTGCATGTCGTGGTTTTTGGCCTTCTTCTTTTTCTTCTTGCCGTTTCCGTCGCCGTTCGCGTCCGAGGGTTCGCCGTTGATCGGCGTGGGGGGGGCAGCTTGGGCGCCAGGGGGAACGCCGGGCGGGGTGCCGTTCGGTGGTGCCGTGCTCTCCGGCGGATTGGCGCTGGGCGACGTTGCGGGCGGAGGGCTCACGTCGCTCTCCGGCGGTCCAGCGTCTTGCGCGCTGGCCGTCTTGACTACAGATAACAATGCCCCAAGTGCTACGGCGCCGAAGCGCCGAGCGCGTGTCGCTGTCTTGCTCATCGGGGCACTTACGGCGTCACCGTGAAGCTCACGAGCTCTTCGGTCTGACCGCCGCTCTCTTTGACCTTGCCGATGCCGCGTACGTACCAGTACGTCTTGAGCGAGCTTCCTCCGGCCTTCTGGATGATGACCGGATCATCGAAGGTGCCCGCGGGCACGGTCACGCTCACGTGCTCGGTGCTCGCGTTGAGCACCCTCCACGCGTCGTCGGTCGCGTCGGTGGACGGCACGCCGAGCACGCCGTCGACGACCTTCACCTTGGTCTCATTGTAGTGAACCGGCCACATCGCGCCGGCCGCCGTGTGCTCGGCCGAGCCATCGATGTGCACCTTGTATGGCTCCCAATACTCTTCGAGCTCGAGCATGCCCGTTTTGGCCGCGTAGGATTGCTCCCTATAGCGCACGACCATCTCGCCGACTTGCGTCTGCCAGCTGATGGTTTGATCGGCACCGTCCGATTTCTTGGTGATCACGCGGTAGGCCATCGTGTCTTTGAGCGGTCCGAGTCCGACCGGTTCGGGCGAAGCGGAGATGGTCGTGATCTTGGTCGTCGTGCCCTCGTCGTCGGTGACGCGATACGTCCAGCTGTTGCCCGGCTTCCACGGGAGGAGCGCCCCCGTGTGATCCATGGCGCCGGCGTCGGCCGGATCTTCACCCGAGCCGAGACAACCGCTTGCCGACAGAAGAACGATTGCCGATAACGTTGCTAGCTTGAATTGTACGTTCACCGCTTCTCTCCTATGCGGGCTACGCGCCCGTCGGGCGAGCGACGCGTTGCTGCGCCCTGATGGCGCGCTTGCGTCGCGCAGATGCGCCGTGGCGTGGCGGGCGACGTTCGACGCCGCGTTGCGCGATCGCCTCGCCGAGGATGGCGGCCACACCCAACGAACCCGCTACGGTTGCCTGCGAAAAGCCCTCGATCCGTCGTGTGCCGCAAGGTGTGGCCGGCGCGTGGAACAGCAGGAAAGGTGCCAGTACAGGTCCTTCTGCCGGTCGCCGAGATTTCACGGCGATGTTGCAGATTGCGACGTGCGAGGGCACCGCCCCCCGATCGGCGACTGCAACAAACTTCCGATCGTCAGAAGTTTCTTTCAGTCGCGGTAGCGCCGGTCGGTGGCGGGCGCTTCAGAGGTTCGTACCGTCGTAGACGACTTTTGACTCTCGCGCTGGATCGAAGACCCCCGCGCGCCACAGAACGATCGATGTCGCGGCCGCCACGCCGACGCCGGCCAAGGTCCACGCCGCCCAAGGGGGCAAGAGCCCCTTCGCTACGGCTCGCTCGCCCGGCACCCCTTCCGTCGCGAGCGGCTCGCCGACGGCGTTTGCACCTTGGCATCGATCGCCCGCGCACACGGCGATGGAAAGCGATCCTCGGCGCCCCGAAGGCGCTACCGCGACCCACGTGGGGCACCGCACACCTGGAGGCACGCGTACCGACGTCTTGTTTTCGAGCGCGACTCCCTCGAAGTCATCGACCGAGCACGGAGCGGCGTCGGGCACCCAAACGTCGATCTTGCCGGAGGCGAGCGCACTAACCCATCCAGCCCACGCCACCTGCGGTCCCCTGAAGACAAGCAAATGATGCTCGCCCGCTGTCGTCGCGAAATCGTCGCCCGACGGCGAGCCGTCCCAATAAAGCTCGTACCGTCGCGCGCCGTGTACCGCCAGCGCGACGCGCACGCTCGCGGCCGGAGCATGGGTCGCGCTCGGCTCACCGAACGCGGCGGCGCGCGCTCCTTCGGTGACCTCGGCCAGCCTTTCGTAGCGCTGCGACTCGTCCGGCGAAGCACGTCGTGAAAGTCGCGCCTGCAGGCGATAGCGCTCGGCCATGAACCAGCTCGCCTGCAACATTTGGGGGCGCTCACGCAAATGCTGATCGAGCCGGTTTAGCAAATCTTGGGCGGCATCATCGTCGCCGGCCTGCAATTGATCGCGTGCCTGCGCAAGCCACGTCTCGCATGGCTCGACGAGCGCGCTCGATTCATCCACCCCGCCAGCAGTGGACGGGCGAGGTGTTTCGAGCTTCGCGGCGTGATCGCGCGCCCACCGCGCGAGCGTTGCGGAAGCCGCCGCGTCGGGCCCCTGCGCCCCGAGCCACACCAACGTCAGCGTGGCGAGGGCCGGCACCCGGTCACGCTCGCGGCGTTGCGGCCGCGCCCTTTTTGGCCTCGTCGAGGAAGGCGAGCACGGCGTCGGCGTGCCCGTCCACCTTCACGTTGGAGAAGATCCTGGCGATCTTGCCGTCGGGGGTGATGACGGCGGTGGTGCGAAGCGCACCGGTGATCGTCTTTCCGTACAGGACCTTGTTGCCGTATGCCCCATAGAGCTTGTGCACTTTGGAATCGGGATCGGAGAGGAGCGGGAAGCGCAGCCCCTGCTTCTCTTTGAAGCCGCAGTGGCTGTTCACCGAATCGCGGCTTACGCCGAGCACGACGGCTCCGCGCTGTTTGAGCGCGCCCGCCGCCTTTTCGAAGGCGATCGCTTCACGTGTGCACCCCGGGGTGTTGTCGCGCGGATAGAAATAGAGAACTACCCATTTGCCCTTTTGCGAGCCGAGCGACACGTCGTCGCCGCTGTCGGCGGGAAGGGAGAACGAGGGAGCAGGAGACCCTACCTTGGGGCCGAGTTGACCCTTGCTGCTCGTTTCGGCCTTCGCTCCGGCCTTGGAGCGGGCGGCGGGCTTCGCTGCTTTCTTGGCGGGTTTCACGGCTCTTGTCGCGCGCGTCGTCTTCATGATTGTCTTGGGGGTAGTGGGTCGGGACCGGTCTATTGCGTCAGGCTAGGGGATAGCGCGAAAGCTCCGGGCAACGAAGACAAGCTACGACGGACGAGAGGGACCTTGCAATTCGACTTTGCCGCCAAAGAGCTCATCATCAAACTCGTCTACTACGGCCCTGCGCTGAGCGGCAAGACGACCAACCTCCAGTCCTTGCATGCTCTCTCCGACGCGGGGGCGCGCGGGCGCCTCATGACGCTCGAAACGCGCGACGATCGCACGCTCTTTTTCGACATGTTGCCCCTCACGTTCCAAGCCGAAAAGGAGCTCAGCATCCGGATCAAGCTCTTCACGGTTCCAGGGCAGGTCATCCATGGCTCCACGCGCCGGCTCGTGCTCCAGGGGGCCGACGGCGTGGCCTTCATCGCCGATTCGCAGCTGGCCGAGACCGAGAACAACGCCGCGGCCTTCGTCGATCTGCGCGAAAATCTCAAAGCGAATGGCCTCAAAATCGGCCAGATGCCCCTCGTGATTCAGTTCAATAAGCGCGATCTCCCCAACGTGCGCACGGATGGCGAGCTGGTCGAGCTCGCCCGCCGTGGCAAGGAGCCCGTTTTCCCGGCGGTGGCGCTTTCCGGACAGGGTGTGCTCGAGACCTTCATGGGCCTCCTCAATCGGACGTACTTGGGGCTCAACGCGCAGCACAACCTGAAAGAAAAGTTTGGCATCAGCGACAAGGCGCTCCTCGACGATGTCGCCAAAAAGCTGGGCGCCAAGGTTTCAGTCGACCAGCTTCTCAAAGCGGCGCTGGGGGGGACGCCTGGTGCTCCAGCCGCGAGCCCAGGGAAGCCATGAGCGAGTACGACTCCTCGCGCGTCCCGCTCGACCACAATCTTCAGGCCCTCACGCTGGGCACCGACGTCCGCCTCCAAGATCTCGTCGATCACGACGCGCTCCGGGACATGGTGCGATCGTTTCACGCGCTCTTCGGCATTTCGATGCGCATCTTTTCCTCCGACGGCCTTCTTCTCGCGGAATCGGTGACCGGCCAAGAGGTCTGCCATTACGTCGGCACGCTCGAGAACGGCCTTCGCACGTGCATGGCCACCGTCGGAAAGGCCCGCACCATCGAGCCGGCCGCACGCACCAAAGAGGTCACGCACCCCTGCTTCACCGGTGCGCAGTACCGCATCTTTTCGATCGACTACGACAACCGCAAGCTCGGAAAGGCCGTCCTCGGGCCATTTCTCCCGGCCGAGGTGACGAGCGTGCCCGACGCGCTGCTCACCGTCGACCCCAAGATCGACGCCAATCGCGCGCTCGAGCTCCTTCCGCGCATGCCCCGCGCCAAGGCGGAGGCGATTACCCTCATTTGCGATCACCTGCGCCGCACGCTCGATCTCATCTTGTGGAGCGGCCACAAATCGCTTCTCACGTCGCAAATGCACCTCTCCAGCGTGCGCGAGAGCTACCGCGAGCTTCAGCAGAAGAACGAAAAGCTGCAGGAAGCCTTCGATCGCCTGCGCGAGCTCGATCGCCTCAAATCGAACTTCCTCGGCGTCGTCTCCCACGAGCTGCGCACGCCGCTCACTTCCATCATCGGATACAGCGAGATGCTGGTCGAGGGGATCGCCGGCCCGCTGGTCGGCGATCAACAGAAGTTCGTGCAGACCATCAACGACAAGGGCCAGCAGCTTTTGCAGCTCATCATGAGCCTTCTCGATCTTTCCAAGCTCGAGAGCGGCACCATGTCGATGAAGAAGGGCACCGTCGCGGTGGGGCAGCTGCTCTCCGACGTCGCCGCGACGCTGGCTCCCAAGGCCCGCAAGCGCTCGATCGAAATCGCGTGCGCCGCCCCGCCGGGGCTCGCCGACGTGCAAGGCGATCCCGATCGCCTCCGGCAGGTGTTCGTCAATTTGACCGACAACGCCGTGAAGTTCTCGCCCGACGGGAGCACCGTGCGCCTCGTGGCAGGACTGAAGGCGCTCGAAGAGTCGAGCGACGAAGAGGGTTTCAGCTTGCTCGAGCCTTCGCGCCGCATGATCGAGGTGAGCGTCATCGACACCGGCATCGGCATTCCCGAAGAGGAACGCGAGCGTATCTTCGACGCGTTTTACCAGGTCGATTCGTCGTCCACCCGCGAGCACGAGGGGACGGGCCTCGGTCTCTCCATCGTCAAACGTCTCGTCGATGGCCACGGAGGGACCGTGCGCGTCGGTGCCAACCAACCGACGGGGACCATTTTTTCGGTGGTGCTCCCCGCCGCAAGCCCAGCCAAACAAGCCGGCGTGCCGCGGCGTCCCGTCTGAAACCGCGCGCTTCTGCGCTCGGTCATAAGGCCGTGCTTCTTTGGTTCAGCGATACGTCCGTGCGCACTTCGTCGCCGGGCTCCGCTTCGTCCCATCTGCGATCTTGACGATTTCCGCCGTTTGGCGCGACGACGGCGCCCGATCGATGTGCGGAGCCTGCACCGACGCCGTGGCACATCGATTGCTCAGTCCACTCGCGTCTCGATAGAGCGCCGACCAAAAGGCGAACGCCCGCGAAAGCAGGGCAAGCGGCGCTATTCGAAAGGAAGGGCACGCCATGCTCAATTGGGCCATCACATTTTTCCTGATTGCAATTGTCGCCGCTGTGCTCGGTTTCGGCGGTCTGGCTGGTGACTTCGCGACGTTGGCGAGGATCTGCTTCTTCGTCTTTCTCGTGATCGCCGTGGCGTCGTTCATTTTCGGACGGCGCGTCATTTGACCGCGTTGGGCCAACGAGACGTCAAAGCCCAAGCAAGGAGGAAAAATCGGTCATGCCGAAGTCCAAGCCAAAACGGCGATCGCTCGCGTCCGGCTCACGCCGTGCGCCTGCGCGAACACGCCAAATGAACGAAGGCGAAGGAAATCGGACGGCGGCTCGCAACTACGATCGCGCCGTCGCAGAGACGGTCAAGTCCGGTACCGTCCCCGAGAAAGCGCGCGCCGCTGCGCGAGCGCTCGACGGGGCGGAGGGTGACGAGCTGCGTCGCGCCGAGGCTCAAGCCAAGCGGGGGAAGACTGCGTCGGGTCAGTCGCCTCTTTCCAAATGATCCGACGTCAAACCTAACAAAGGGAGAATTCGACCATGAAACGACATCTGATTCTGTGCACGTCTCTTCTTCTTCTGCCGGCCTGCGAGAACAACGTCAAAGACCAGCAGATCAAAGCCCAAGAAGCGCAGCGCGAGGCCGACGACAAGGCGGCCAAAGCGCAGAAGGAAGCCAACGACCGGGCGGTGAGGGCGCAGAACGAGGCCAACGAGAGCGCGAACAAGGCCCAAAGGGAGGCCGACGAGAAGATCCAGAAGGCCAACGAGGAAGCTCGGCAGGACATGGCCAAGGGGCAAGCCAAGGCCAACGAGCAAATCCGTTCGGCCAATCAAGACATCGTAAAGAAGCGCAACGACTACCACGCCACGACCCAGAAGGAGGTCAGCGAGATTGACAACAAGATCGACGACCTCAAAGTGAAGGCCCAAAAATCCGCCGCCACGACCAAGACCGACTTCAATGACGCCATGAAGGTGGTCGATACCAAACGGGCCGCTCTGGACACCGATCTGCGCAACATCGACAACCAGGCGGCGCAGACCTTCGACTCGTATCGAGCCAAGGTCGACAAGGAGATCGACGAGCTGAAGAAGTCGATCGACGTCGCCAGGGACAAACTGAAGTAACGAGCCGTAGTTCGATTAGCTTGCTTCGTTGCGACTCCGCCAGATTCTCCCGCGCCGGCTTGGGGCGGGAGGATCTGGCGGAGCCCTTTGATCAGGGGATGATCTCGCCTTGCCAGGGAAGCTTGGGGGAGCGTTCGCCGGTCGCCCAGCGGTAACGAAGCCCGGCGACGCCGTAGGTGCCCAACGTGAGACCGAGCGAATCGGGGCTGTATACGGCGAACGTCAGCGCGCCTTGCGCTTCGATGTGATCGGTCAGCTGGAACGACGCCGCGGGCCCCACGCGCACCACGTTCTGCTCGCGCCCCGTGGCAAACACGTATTCCACGAGCGGTCCGAACTTGAGCGACCCCTCGCGCAGGACGCGCGCCACCGCGGCGCCGCGCAAAACGGCGAAGAAGGGCTTGGCGACGACCGCGCGGTACGACTCTTCGTAGAGGTACATCCCTTGCGGCGCGTCGAGCGTCTTCACCATGATGAAGTCGGCGAGGAGCGCCGAGTGGGGGAGGGGGACGATGCCGACCGCCTCGGCTTCCCAAGCCCAATAGCGCGCACCGGAGCCGGGAGCATCGACCACGTCGCTCCGCGTGTATGACGCCCGCGGCGCGAGAAAGGACTTGCTGAAGGACCAGGTGTCGCGAAACCCGAAGGCGAGATCGAGCACCGGCGTGGCAGCGCGCAGGCCCGCGTACACCTGGAGGAACTCTCCGGTGCAGATGCTGTTCACGTCGATGCCCGCCCAGATCCAGTGCGGCAAACCGTAACCTGCCGAGAAATACGGCTTCAGGTAAGGCGTTCCGATGTCGCTCTTGGTCGACACGAACCAACGGGGCTCGCCCACGCTCCAATAGCCGTTTTCGGGTCGCTTACCCGGCGAGGGGGGAACGGACTCGTCGGCGCCCGTCTCGGTCGCCTTGCGCGGCGAAGTCGACACCGAAGGATTCACCTGTTCTGCGCCCGCCGGTCGCGCGAGCGCCGCGAGGAACGCGGCGAGGGACAAGAGCGGCCGCCGGAACGAGCGCGCGCGAACCTGTGCCACAAAAAGCGAAAGATTCATTGGGCGAAGCAAGACGACGGATCCATGGATCTGCTGGAGGCTTAAGCACCAAATGTGCCCTCCTGTCCAGCGTGCGAAGACTACACGGATTGGCGGAGGCCAATCGGCTTCGGTCGTCCTACGCAGGGTTGTGGCCGCGCTCGGGCGGAGTTAGCCAGCGGTGCGTGGACATCAAGGAATTCGACCAGAACCGCTACATGAGCTTGGCGACCTTCCGCAAAACGGGGGCCGAAGTCAAAACGCCGGTGTGGTTCGCGGCCTCGGGGGGCAAGCTCTATTGCTTCAGCGCCGCCGACGCCGGCAAGTTGAAGCGTTTACGCAACTCGCCGAAGGCGCGCATCGCTCCCTGTGACGTGCGCGGCAACATCACGGGAGCCTGGCGCGACACGAATGCCCGTATCGTGAGCGACCGTGCGCTCATCGAGCGCGTCTACGTGGACTTCGGGAAAAAGTACGGCTGGCAGATCGCCATCTTCAACCTAGGCGCCCGTTTGGTGGGCCGATACCACAAGCGCGTTTTCGTCGAAGTCGATTATTGAGCGCCGCGGCTATTGAGCACCGCGGAAGTGGTCGAAGCCGCGCGGCTCGAGCGGGTGCACGGCGCCGTCCTCCCCCAAGAGGGAGATCCCGCGTCCGGCCGCGCAGGTCCCGATGCGCACGAAAGGGGGCGCGACGTCGGCTGGGGCGAACGCCATGACGAGCGCATAGTCATCCCCTCCGTAAAGCGCGAGCTCGAGCGCATCGAGCGAGAGCGCCTCGGCCGCGGCGCGTAAGTCATTCCCGCCGACCGCGCGTACGTTCTTCGCTTCGAGCACGATGGAGACGCTGCTCTCGGCGGCCAAGCGCGAGACGTCCAACGTGAGCCCGTCGGACACGTCGATGGCCGCGTGCGCACGCGAAGCGGCGAGGGCGCCCGCCTCGATCAAAGCGCGTGGGCGCCGGTAAGCGGCGATGGCGCGCTCCACCGCGGGCCCGCGCTGCTTTGTCTGCAGCGCGGCGATGCCTGCCGCGGCAAGACCAAGAGGGCCCGCGACGGCCACGACGTCGCCGGGCCTGGCCCCCGCGCGCAGGAGCGGGTGCTTGGCGGCGCCCAGCACGGTGGTCGTCAGGGAGAGCTCGGTCCCGCGGGACAGGTTGCCCCCCACCACGGCGGTACCGAGCGCGGACGTGGCATCGGCTTGACCTCGCGCGATCTGGTCGAGCTCGTCGTCGCC
>Ga0111538_10011478_pt1 | contig 11741 bp, 8 predicted proteins | sample SoiMethybrSBSTD1_FD_79669 | JGI IMG/M metagenome (GOLD analysis project Ga0111538, IMG submission 79669) | Bulk soil microbial communities from a Populus tree surrounding site in Tennessee, USA - Soil MetaG P. TD hybrid SBSTD1 (version 2)... | ecosystem: Environmental > Terrestrial > Soil > Tree...
CGCTTGCGGGACGGCAGCATGCCGCCCGCGCCCGCGGCGCCGCCGACCGCCGCGGAGATTGCCGCATTCGAAGCCTGGGTGAACGCCGGGACCCCACGCTCTGGCTGTGGAACGCCGATCGACGCCGGGCCGCCCGCGCCGGATCCGTACGATACGCCGCTGCAATGTTCGAGCGGGACGCACTGGACCCGCGGCGACCACGAATCCCCGGAAATGCACCCTGGCCGCGCTTGCATCACCTGTCATTCGCGCGAGGAAGAAGCACCGCGCTTCGCAATTGCGGGCACGGTCTTTCCCACCGCTCACGAGCCGGACGATTGCAACGGCTCGAACGGTAGCGCAGGCGCCCCGCGCGTGGTCATCACGGACGCGAACGGAGCAGTGCTCGAGCTCCCCGTGAATGGAGCAGGCAACTTTTTCCGCGAGGGAAGCATAGCGATGCCTTTCTCCGCCAAGGTCGTGGCCGGCGGCAAGGAACGCGTGATGATCAAGAAACAGACGACCGGCGACTGCAACAGCTGTCACACCGTGAACGGCGCGAACGACGCCCCCGGTCGGATCATGGCGCCTTGAGCGCGACGAGGAGTTTCATTCACTGAAATGGTACTCGCACTCGTGCTCCAGAACCGAGCAATAGCCGCCGTCGCAATCGGCGTTCGTCAAGCAGCGAAAGCAGCTTCCCGTGCGCGTGTCGCAGGCGGGTTTTTCGGTTTTGCAGTCGGTGGCGACGGTGCACTCGACGCAGAACCCGCTCGAGACGGCGCAGATCGGGCGATCGCCGCCGGCACAATCCCCGTCGCTCGAACAGCGCGCCACGCAGACTCGGGGCTCGGCCGAGCAAACTTGCCCGGGCGGGCAGTCGGCGCCAGTGCGACATTCCTGGCAACGTCCGTCGTCGTCGCAGAAGGGAAAAGTCGGGCCGCAGTCCAGGTCCCGGGAGCAGCGCACACAGGTGTTCGTGGCACTGCAACGCCGCGTCGCGCACTGCCCGTCGCTCGTGCACTCGACGTTGCCCGCGTCCGCGCCGGAAGTGCCGGAAGTTCCCCCGGGATTGACGTCGGGTTGCGGCGCACCGCCGCCGCCGGCTGCTCCTGCGGCAGCACCCGACGCATCGACCCCGCTCGTGCCGCCGCCGAGCGCCGGGTCGTCGAACAACATTATCGTCGCTTTTTCGCCGCTGCATTCGAGCGCCACGAGCGCCAGCAGCGGCGAAAAGGCGGCGACCCTTTTTAGGCAGCGCCGAACCCCCGGTTTCATCGCCGCCGTTGCGCCGGGGGCTCGGCGACCTGCCGCGCTTCGTCGTCAGCCATGCCGTTCGGGTATTCGTCCAGATAGCGGCGCGCCTGCAGCGCCGCTTCGCGGCTCTTGCCGAGGCGGCGCAGCGCTCGAAAGCGCTCGACCTTGGCGTTCGGCGCCAGCGTCGAGCGCGGATAAGCCTCGAGCAGACTGTCGAGCAGCCTGATCGCGCGCTCGTCGTCACCCGCGCGGACCGCCGCGAGCGCGCGGGCAAGCAGGGCATTTTCTGCGGTCAATGTGCTGGGCGCGTCCTGGTGCGCTTCCGCTGGCGAGCTGCGCTCCGAAAGTCGCGGCGCCGAGCGCCGTCGCGCCGGCTTCTGCTCGGGCTCGCTCGCTCGTTCCATGGTGACATCGGCAACGCGCTGCTGCGTTTCCTGCACCGACGACCAGCTGTCCCCGCTCTGGAGCTCCACCGTTCGGCCGTCGCGCTCGATGCCCACCGTGCCCTCGCTCACACCGACGCGCGTGACGAGGCCGGCGATCACGTCCCGGCTGACCGTTACCCAGAATCGCGTCCCGTGAACGCGAACCGTCGCAGACGGTGTGGACACGAGGAATTGCCGGCCGGCGCCCAGCTTCGGGACGCGCACGTCGACCCGGCCCAGCGCCAGCTCGACCTGCTCCGAGCTCGCGTTCGGCGGACCGGTGCGAAAATCCGTGCGCTCGGCAACCTCGACTGCCGCTCCGCTCGGAAACGCCAAGAGCGCCCGCGCCGCCGCGGCCGAGCGCACGCGGTCGTTCGGCGCGAGCGCCAGCGCGCGATCGGACGGCACCGGCTCGGACGCGCTGGTACCGAGGCGGTCGACCGCGATTGTCCCCGCAAGGGCTCTGAGCTGGGGCAGCGCAGGCAGCGCCGCGCTGCGTTTGGCCGCTGGATTTTGCAGCACGGCCGCCGCAGCGCAGATCGCCAAAAGGCAGGCTGCCGCGAGCAGCAGCGCGCGGCGGCGCCAGGTGCGCCCGATATCGCGCGCGGCCGCGAGCCTGGCTTGCTTGGCGCGCAGCGCGTCGATGGTCCGGAAGCGCCGCTGCGCCGCGGCAGCCGGCGGCTCGACCGAAACCACGACATGGCGCATTGCGCGAAGCTCCGCTAAGGCAGTGGTTTCCGGCTTCATGGTCTGCCCCGCAGGGGTCGGGATTTCTCCAGGCGTCGCTTCAGCTCCTTGCGCCCCCGAACCAGTCGCGACTGTGCGGCCGAAACCGAGACTCCGGTGAGCACCGCGATCTCCGCGAGCTCGTGCCCGAGCACGTCGTGCAAAAAGAGCGTCGTGGCCCGATCGGGAGGCATCAGCGAAAGGTGGAGCCGTGCCAGCGACAACATCGCGCGCGCGTGCGCTTCGCTCTCGGGATCGCTGGAGTCGCAGTGCCGCTCCGCCTCGCTGTCGCCGTCTCGGCTGCGATCGACCACCCTGCGCTCGCGCGTGCGAGCGCGCATCGCATTGAAGGCTACATACGTCGTCACGCTGGCCGCCCACGAGCCCAGACTGCAGGCGCGGGCGAAACGGTTCTCGACCAGGGTCGCCACGATTTGCTCAAACGCGCTTTGCACGAGATCATCGTGGTTCGCGTCGCGCCCGCCGAGCACGCGGAAGAGCGTGGTCTCGACCACAGCGATCAACCGGTCGTAAATGTCTTCACAGGCCCTGCCCTCGCCGCGCTCGAAAGCGTCAATCAGCTCCGCATCGCTGAGCGGCTGACGCTGGGGGTCGCCGTCGCCGCGCACCACGAAAAGGCGCGAGCGGACCCCCTGGTAGGGCGAGTTAGGAACCACCACGGGCTTCAAGGTAACCGCAGGTGCCGCCGCCAGGCAGCGAATGCGAGCTCAATGCAAAAAGCCGCGCAGCCCCAGCCCAACTGACCAACCCGCGGCCTCCGAGGTCCCCACCGGACGCCCGGCGACCAGGATTTCCGTAGCTTTATCGTTACGATAGGCCACAAGCTGGGCGAATGGACTCAATGGGCCCAGGCGAAACACCACGTCTGCCCCCAGGCTCGCACCATAGCTCGTGTGAGCTCCCGAGTCCGTCAGGGCGCTCGGCGGCTGCCTCGCGGCGACCTCGAGCCGTTCGATCCGCGCCCCGAGCCGAGGCTCGAGGTCGACGAGCGCGCCGAGCGGCACCACCCAACCCAACCACAAACCGCCGCTCCACCAGCGAGCCGAAACCCCTTGCTGGTTTTCCGATGCGAGCGCGTAGCCAATCTCGGGGCTGAAAAACAGCGGGAGCTCGCTCGGCCTCCATCCGACGTCGAAGCTAGCGCCGAAGCGCGGTCCCCCGTTGTCCAGCCCCGGGCCGAGGAAGGCTCCCAGGCCCGTCCACAGGCGCTGCGTTCGACGTTCCGCTGCCGCTCGGGGCGCCGATGAGCTTTCGGATTCGAGATCACCAGTAACTCGCGGCTCGAGCGCTGCTTTCGACGCCTTGGTGGGCGCCGGCGCCGCTCGCTGCTTTGCCGGCGTCTTCGGCGCAGCGGGTCTCGGGGTTCGATCCGCGGGCTGCACGCGGGGCCTTCGCGCATTTCCCCCGACCAGGGTCGCGATCGTGAGGCCCACCGAACGCCAGCGCTCCACGCGCACGTCACCAGGAGCAAAGTCGAGCCTGCGCGTGCCCGCTTCGGTGTCCGAGCCCCCTCGCACGTCGACCCGCACGACCACGCTGAGCTCCGCGTCGTCCGACCACTGCACCACGGCGACCGCCGTGACCTCAGAGGTCGCGTCGGAAACGAGAGCGCATTCACCCTCGCGCACTCCGGACGAGCAAGCCTCGACGAGCGCCTCGGCGAGAGCGACGGGCTGTCCCTGCGGGCTGATCTCGATGGCGACGACCGGCATTCCTTCGGTGCGTTTTTTACCGCGTCCAGGGACGAGATCGACTAAAGAACAATGCTGCGGATGGACGTGCGGGGAAACCTCCGCTGTCGCGTTCGGGGGTTAGTGGCATGCGTGAAGCGAGCGACATCCGGAGAGAGCTCGAAGCCATTGCGAAACGGCTGGATGCGCGCGAGCTCGAACCACGACCTGGCCGCCACGATCTCGGTGAACAGCGCCATGCGCTCGCCGAGCTCGGCCAGAAAGCGCGCGGCGACCTGCTCGGGCAAGCGGAGGCATTGCAGGCGGAGCTCGGTGACGCGGATGAATTCTCCGAGATCGCCGGTCAGATCGCGCTCATCTTGTCGCAGATCGCTGCGCTGCTCCACTTGGCAGCAAACTCGGATGCGCTGCGCTTGCTGGAGCGCGCACGCAAGACCGCCCCGGAGGAGTTCGATCGGAGGCTGCTCGGCGAAGCGCTGACGGCAATCGACGATTTTGTCGCGCTGAACTACGCGGGTTGGCTCTCGCGTCACGGGGATGCCGGCGGAGCGCGTCGCGTGGCACGGCCGCTCACGGCGAAGCGCTCGAAGATCCCGACCATCGCGTCGGTGGCCCAAGAATACGTGAACGCGCCCACACCGCTCACCAGCGCACCGACGCTCTTCAGTCTGAATGGATTCGGAGCCCGGCTCTACGGGGCACGCGATCGCGCGGACGACGGTTCCTACATCGCAACGCGCTACGTCACCGCTCTTTTCGTGCCGATTCTCCCGCTGGATGCGTTCCGCGTCTGGGACGGCGGTGATGGCAGTTACACCTTCGCCGGCAAGGTTCCGCTCCCGCGCACGGCGCGTCTTTGGCAGTGGTTGGTGCTGGTCGTCGCGCTGGTCGCAGGCATCGGCGGATCCGGTGTCGCCTACTGGCAGTCGACGGGCCGGCGGCTGAGGAGCGCGCTGCGCGAGGCCCAGGCGCTCGAGACCGCCGCTCACGACACCGCTTCGCGCGCCAATGCGATCGAACGCTACGAAGGGGTGATGCAAGACTTCGGAGAAAAAGTCGAAGCAGCCGAGCTCACGCCCGCGGCCGCCGGCATAACACGCCTCGCGTTGGCGAACGTTCCCGAGCCGATGAAGCCGGAGCACCTCGACCCCGCGCTGGGCGCGCTGCGCCGGGTAGCGATGTTGCCGGCCGAGACGCGCGACGGCGGCGCGTCGCAGATTGTCGCCGACCGCGCCGAAGCCTGGACCGCCTCGCTGGGAGACGGCCGCGAGGCCGAGCTCGCCACCTCCGTGCAACTGCTCGACGCTGCCGCTCGAGTTTGCGCCGATGCCGACAAGACGCGCCTGGCGGCCCGCCATCGGGCGCTCGAGCTGAAGCTCGCCGGCATTTTGGCGCCAGCCTTTCCGCTCGCCGCGATCCGTATCTATGCGTCGCGCACCAGCGACCCGGAGGCGCTCAAGGCTGCGGCGCCGCTGATCAGCTCGCTGAATAGCGAGCCGTCGGTCTGGCTCGAGCTCGCTCCGGAGCTCGCTTCGTGGGCCGAAGAGGCGAGCGCTGGCGGCACCCCGGAGCTCATCGGCCTGGCCGGTGAAGTGCGGGTGCGCCTGGAGAATGCGCACAAGCGCGAGGGTGATCCCCAGCGCAAGGCCCTGCTAGAATCCGACGACGAAAAGGCGCTCGAGCAGGCGGTGAAGGCGACGCCGGGCGATCAGGAGCTCGCCCTCGCCCTGGTCGGGTTGCTGCGTGGCCGTGGCGAGCCGAAGGCTGCGCTCGACGTGCTTTCGGCGCTCGGGCAGCCGGGGCGGCTGGTCAGTGAGGCTCAGCTCGCGCTCGCGGACGTACTCGGGGACCTCGGCGAATGGGCACGCGCCGAGCAGGTGCTCGAGCGATCGCTGATCGAACGGATGCCGCGCTACCAGGCGGCACGCAGCGACTACGAGGCAGCCGCAGCCGCACTCGAGGAACGGCTGTCGAATGAACGATTGCCGCCGGAGCTCGACCGCGAGCTCGAGGCAGCCCCCGAGAACGAGCGACGCGGCTTGTACCGCAAATGGGTGGCAGAAAAGTTCGAAGCCGACCCGGAACTAGCGCGGCTGGGAGAACGAGCGAAGCGCTTGTCCTCGGTGGTACCGGTAGCGCTCTCGCTCGGAACCATTCAGCTTCGCCACGCTGCCGAGGCTTCTGGCGCGGAGCGCGAACGACTGCTCGCCCGTGCCGAGCGAAGCTTTCTGTCGATCCAGAGCGAAGCCGCAGGTGTTCCCCGATTCCACCTCGGCCTCGGCCAAGTCTACCATCGGCTGGGCAAGGCACAGGAGGGGGAGCGCGAGTTCGGAGCGCTGCTGGAGAAGAAGGATCCGGACCTCAGTCTCGAGGTCGCGCGTGCCTATCGGGAGCTCGGCCTGGTGGCACGTGCGCGCGCGGTGGCGCTCTCCGTCTACGACGCTGCCAAACCGCCGACGAAGCATCAGGCGGCGACGCTGCTGAGCTTGATCTCCAACGACCGCGACGAGCAGGAACGCTGGCTCCGAAACTCGAATCAGGACGAGCCGTTCGTGCGCGTGAGCCTGCTCGAGATCGCGGCCCAACGGCTGTACAGCGAGGGCAAGCTCGACGCGGCGGACGTCAAGTTCGCCGAGGCCGCGCGCGAGCACGAACGTGACGCCGAACACAACAGCGCCGCGGCCAACAATGCGGCTCTCGCTCACGGCTGGCGCTACGCATGCACCGGCGACGTCGCTCACCTCGGTCGCGCAGTGAAGCTCATGGAGCGCTCGATGGCGCTCGAACCCGACAACCCGATCGCGATGACGAACACGGCGCCAATCCTCGAACATCGCGGCATGATCGCAGTGCTCGGTCGCTGGCTGAAACCCGCCGAGCTGCGCTTGAATTCGGCGGAGGCCGAGTTCCTGGTCGACTCGATGCTGGAGGGCGAGAAGGCGGCCGAGCTCCGCAGCGCGCTCGAGCGCAACCTCGACGTGCGGCGGGCTCGCGATCTGACGCGGCGCGCGGAGCTGCTCGCGCCGCGCGATCCGGACGTCTATTCGGCCCAGGCCAGCTGGTTCGTACGTTTCCGGGATATGGCCGGGCTGCGAGCACTGCGCGATCGACTGCGCCGCGCACCAGCCCTCGATACCTCCCAATTCGTGGACCGGCGCAAGCAATGGCTGTCCGGCGAGCAGGACGAGCAGCAGCGAAAACATCATCGGGCGGCGATCGAGCGCTACTCGCGCACCGTCCCGGGGCTCGATGCGAACCGCGACGCGCCTTCGCTCGCAGCGCTCTGGGTTTTGATCGCCGACGAAGAGGACGATCTCGCGACGCTCGACCTGGCCGTCGAGCCTTCCGCCAAGGCAGTCGAGGCGCTGCGCAAGGCCGACGGACTCTGGCCCGCGATCGGCGCCAAGGCGGCCCTTGCTCCCTTCCTCGTGAGAAACGCGTTGATTGCCGGATCCGCCGGCTCGCCGGAACTGGTGAAGGCGGTGCGCGCCGACTTGCGAACCTATTCGACGACCATGCTGGTTCACCGGCTGCTGCAAGCGAAGAGCTCGGCGGCCGTCGGCGCGCTGCGGGCACGACCGGAACTCGCGCAGGCGGCGGCGATTCAGCGCGAGCTCGGCGCTCCCCCAACGCTGTTCGACTGGGCCATCGGTCGAGCCGCGGGCGACACGGCGCTGATCGCTTCGAGCCGCGCGGCCTTTCAGCGCGAGCAGCTCGCGCTGGAAAGTGAGATCGAGCTGCTCCTGGAACCCGGCGAATCGGCGACACTCTTCAAGAGCGTGCTGGCGAACGGGCCGCGGGACAACTGACGCCTCGGCTACCCGGCCATGCGCGAGAGCGCGAACACGACCGCCATCGCAATCACGATCACTCCGGTGGCGAAGATCAGTCGGTCGGCAAATAAGCGGCGCATCGCGACCTCCTAGACGAACGCGTAGCGTTCGGAATGGTACTTCGAGAGCGGCACGTGCAGCTCGCCGAGCGCGGTTTCGATCGCATCCATCATCACGTCCGGACCGCAGATGAAGTACTCGTGTTCGGCATACGGCGCGGGCAAGTGGCGCTCGAACATCTCGGCGGTGATGAAGCCCTTTTCGCCCGTCCAGCCGGGCGGTGGATCCGCCAGCACGTGAACGAGCTTGAGGTTGAGGCGCCCTTTCAGCTCCTCGAGCTCCTCGCGGAACGTGATCGACTCCAGATCGCGGCTCCCATAGAGCAGGATGACGGGCCGCTTGTCGCCGCGATCGGCGAGCGTGCGCAGCATGCTCATCATCGGCGTGATACCGACGCCGCCGGCGATCAATACGTGCATGTCGGCCGGATTGCGGTCGATGGTGAACGCGCCGTAGGGCCCATCGAGGTACACGCGCTTGTTGACCGGTATCTCCCCGATCGCGCTCGTGAAATCGCCCAGGTTTCTGATCGTCATCTCGACGCGTCCATCCGTCACCGCGGCGCTCGACGAAAACGAGAACGGATGACCGCTGATCTTGAACGGGCTCCCCCATACCGTCAGCCAACCGAACTGTCCCGGTCTGAAACGAAAGCCGCGGTGACCGTCGGGCTCCATCACCAACGTCCAGGAGTCGCCGCGTTCCCGGCGCACTTCCGCGACGCGGTACGGCCGGCGCAGCATGAACAGCGGCTTGATGATGCGCACGTGAAATAGGAGACCAATCCAGAAGATCGTCAGCCCGATCCAGAGCGCGCGCTTCCACGGGTCGGCGAGGTAGAAGCTCCAGCCCACCATGTGCGAAATTCCCGCTGCGACGGCCACCACCGCCAGCGCGATGTGCCAGTGGTGCCAGGTCTCGTACCGGAGCTTCAACTTCGCGCGCCACAAGGCCATCACCACCAGCGCGATCAGCGAGTAGGTCGACAGGGCGGCGAAGCGGGCACGCCACGGCGCCTGGATGAAGTTGAGCAGCGCGAGCAGTTCCGGCCGCACGATGAAGAGAATCACCGGGTGCGCCACGACCAGAGCGACGGCGATCAACGAGATCTGGCGGTGGAAGTGATAGATCACGTCCTCGCCCCAGGGATCGGTGACGTACCGGAAGCGCGCGGTCAGGCCGAACTGCAGGCCCATCATCGCCAGACCGGCGTAGCCAATCGCGGTCGAGAACTCCGTCCAGAAATCGCGCGCCGGCGGCATCGCCCCCAAGAGCAGCGCGAACAGCGGCGCCAGGACGAAGAACAGATATCCGAGCAGCCAAACGGCGCCCAGTGCACCGTGCGCGCCACCGCGGTGGGGCATGGCGCGCTCGTGCGATCGCAACGCGGCGGTATCCATGAGACTACGCACATCGATAAGGCCGCTCGAGCGCGGCGCCCGCCATTCGCGCGACTCGTGAATAGCGCGCAGTGCGCAAGGCAACTCACCCCGCCAAAAACGGCGTCGAGTCCAGGTTCGATACCTTCGCGCAGCACCTCGTGCAGGACGCACCGTGGCGCTCGCGCTCACGCGTTTTCCGAGCCGTCCCGCCGACGCCGATCGTCGCCGAGGGCGATGAAATCCTGGGCAAAAGTCAGCGGCGCGAGGCAGTGCCACGGCCGGTCGGGGCATTTTTCTTCACGGAAGCCGTAAGCCCCGGACAGGACTCGATATGTCGAAGCGAACCGATATCCTTGGTCTGGTTGCCACTGCCCTGATCGTGTTTCTGCCGCTTCTCGCTTGTAAGCGCAAGGCCGCGCCCGGTCACCACTCGGCGACACCTGCTCCCTCGAGCACTCCGGCCGTGGCCGCGGGAACCGACGCCGTGCCGGACGACACCGCCGGTGCCCCGGTGATCGATGCATCCCGCGTGACGGACGCACAGCTCTGCATCAAGACTGGCGCCCCTCCCGCGATCGCCCAAGAAACGCCAGGGCATCTGGTCGGCGCGATGCGCTCGGCGCTGCGCAGCCTGGATACGGTCCACGTCTACGGCGTCGTGAGCACGGAGATTCCGAAGCTCAAGCCTTGGATCTTCAAGGTGCACGCCTCGCGTCAGCTCGGCCTGGTTTACGAAGCCGAAAGCGGAGAGGGCAAGAACCGGGAAACGATGAGCGTCGTCCAGCCGCCGGGCGGCAAAACCTACGCGCGTGGAAAGTTCCTGTTCTCGGCGCATCCCGAACTGAAAGGTAAGGTCGGCGATCAGTGGTTCGAGGTGCCGGAGGCGCTGCTCACCGTGAAGGCGATCAACGCGCACCCCGATGGGCCCAAAGGCGTGTTCGGGATGGACATCGGCTACAAGGCGGCGATCGCTGCGTTCGCCCAGGACGCCATCGGCTGGTATCCGGATCAGCAAGCCGACTGGCTGCTCGCTTCGGAGCGCCCGGAGCCCGCTTTGACGGAGGCGACGCGTGCCGACGACACCAATCGCTACTTCAAGGACTGCCAGACCGTGCGCATCAGTCGCGGACTGATCCGGGTTCAGGTGTCGGCGTCGCCGTTTCCCTTGCCGCTCCAATACGATCCGAGGCCCGGCGCTTCGTCCGGGCGTTTCCGCTGGTACGACTTCAACAAGAAGTTCGACAAGGTGACGGCTCCGAAGGGCGCCGTCACGCTCGCGTCGCTCGTGGCACGCGGGTAACGCCGTGGATCAGCTGGCGGCGTCGAGCAGCTCGCGCGTCTTGCCGAGGAGCGTTTCCTTCAGGTACGGCTTCGGCAAAAACGCCGATCTTGGCCCGAGCTCGCGCTCCCGCACGACCGAGTTTTCGGTGTATCCAGAGGTGTAGAGCACTCGAACGCCGGGCCGTTCCACGCTCAGCCTTCGAGCAAGCTCGACACCACTCATGTGCGGCATGACCACGTCGGTCACCAGCAGATGGATTGGTCCAGTGTGGGAAGCGGCGAGCTCCAGTGCTTCCCTGCCCCCTGACGCCTCGAGCACTCGGTAGTTCTGTTCGACGAAGATCTTGACGCCGACCTTGCGCACTGCGGTTTCGTCTTCGACGAACAGCACCGTTTCGGTGCCGCGGCGGATTGCCGCTCTCGGTGCTCGCTCGACGAGCTCGTCATGGCCTCTGACGCGCGGCAACATGACCGTGATCGCGGTGCCGCTGCCCACGGTGGAGTCGACGAGAATGACCCCACCGGCCTTGTGAACGATGCCGTGGCACGTGGCGAGACCGAGGCCCGTGCCCTGTCCCGTCGGCTTCGTCGTGAAGAATGGCTCGAAGATGTGCGGCAGATTCTCGTTCGGGATACCGACCCCGGTGTCCGAAACGACGAGCACCACGTAGTCACCCGGCTCCGCCCCGGCGCGGCCTTCCGCCGCATGCGGACCGATCGTGACGTTGCGCGTTTCGATCTTCAGGCAGCCTCCATTCGGCATCGCGTCGCGCGCGTTGATTGCCAGGTTGACCACCACCTGTTCGAGCTGGGCGCGGTCGCCCCTGACCGCACCCAAGTCGACTTCGAACGCGGTGCGGAGCTCGATGTGCTCGCCCATCGTGCGCTGCAACAGTCCCTCGATCTGCCGTACGACGTCGTTCAAGTCCAACCGCACCGGTGCAACCAGCTGGCGGCGAGCAAACGTGAGCAGCTGCGAGGTGAGCCTGGCGGCCCGCACACCCGCATCCTTGATGGCTTCTAGATCGCTGCGAAAGTCTGCGGCGGACGGCAACTTGTCCAACGACATCTCCACGCTCGTGAGGA